>Ga0335079_10000915_pt1 | contig 33394 bp, 26 predicted proteins | sample Lox_Sample_33_FD_206719 | JGI IMG/M metagenome (GOLD analysis project Ga0335079, IMG submission 206719) | Soil microbial communities from Loxahatchee National Wildlife Refuge, Florida, United States - Lox_Sample_3.3 | ecosystem: Environmental > Terrestrial > Soil > Wetlands | place: USA...
TCATGCGCCGCCGGCGCCCCACCGCGCGCGGCATCGAAGATCTGGCCAACGGTCCTGGCAAGCTGACCCTCGCCTTGGACATCACCCGCCGCCAGTACGGCGCCGATGTCACACGTGGCCCGCTCGTGGTCCGCGCGCCCCGCGAGCCCCGTCCCGTTCCGATCGCCGCCACACCCCGCATCGGCATCACTCACTGTGCCGACCGTCTGCTGCGATTCGTAATCGCGGGCTCGCGTTTCGCCAGCAGGCCCGAGTGAGTGTATTATTATGATCCGCGAGCGACTGGAACCGAAGCTGGTCGCGGGTGCATCTCTGCCTGAAACCTTACGCATCCTGATGCCGTCGATCGTCAACCCGCGCGAGGAACGGAATGGTGCAGCGGCTGTCACCAGGGGTTTGCTCAAAACCCTGGCGTGCGCTCCCCTGAATGCGCACGTGGATTGTCTTCCAGCGAGGGACAGACCCCGTCGATGGCACAGCTTCGCTCAAGCGTGCAGTCTGCTCTTGTCCTCAGTGTCGGATCTTCCGGCAAAAGCGGCTTTCCTTTACTCGAAGGAATTCCGCGAAAGAGTGGTATCAAGGGTCAGAAGTGAACCTTACGATCTGGTGATCTTGAACGGAGCGGACCTGCTCTGGATTTCGGACGACATTCCGGCGTCGATCCCCAGGATTCTGGTGGCACACAACATCGAACACCTCTTGTTCGCCACGCAGATAGAGACACTCGGCTGGTTGCATCGGCCTCTCAAGGGACTGCTGCGGAAAGACTGCGCGCGGTTAAAAGCATACGAGCTGAACGGCATCCGCGAGAGCCGGAACGTGATCTTCCTGTCGCGAGAGGAAGCCGCGTACGCCGGCACCTTCTGCGAACGCCTCCGCCCGATAACCATGCCGCCTGTGTTCGACTATGACCCGCGGCCCCGGCCCCGTACCAAACCAGGCCCCACTCTCGAGATCGGTTTCCTCGGCAATTTCAGATGGTGGCCGAATCAGCTCAGCCTGCGATGGTTTGCGGACCAGGTCCTTCCCTACGTAAAATCGCCCCTGCGGATCAACCTTTTCGGACATCGTGGCCCCCGCGGCTGGCGAAACGACGTGCGCATCGTCGAACACGGCGTCGTCGGCAATATTGAACAAGTCTGGGCAAGTTGCGACATCCTGATCTGCCCGGCCTTTGCAAGCGGCGGCGTCTGTGTGAAGTTCGCGGAAGCCGTTTACAACGGAATGCCGGTATTGGCAACCCGGCAGGCGGCCCGCGGCCTGTCCGTCGACGACGACCCGGCCATCGTTCTGCTCGACGAGCCCGGAGAATGGGTCGAGTTCCTGAATTCGCCGGCTGCCAGAGACCTGGCCGGGAAACAGGTCTTGCGGAAAACCACTGCCGTGTTCGCGATCGATACTCACAAAGCCCGGCTTCAGGAGTTTGTGAGGGGAGCGCTTTCCTCCCCCGCCGCCCTGGGCGCCGAGGCGTAGACCACACAGTGGCCTTTCGCGCCTCAGGCGCCTTTCACGCTTTCGCGTACCATATAGAAATGTCTGGCGGACCCTCTTGAGTTTCGGCTGATAGTCCGCTTCGAGCCTCAACCATGCCAGGTACCAAAGTGATTGATGTGGTTTCCGCGATCCACAAGCGGGTTCGCGAGCAGGCCGCCTCGTACGAGGCGCCTGTGGCGCTGGAGGATTGGTCGAATGACCTCGCCAGACTGCATAGCGCCTATAACGCTGCCTATTGCGCCCGCAACTTGGTGGGGAGCGTCCCTCAATTGCCCAACACGTTTCTTGGTCTGATAGCGGGCTGGGTGATCGGGATCGCACAGCGAATGCTCTTCTGGTATACGCCTCAGATCCGGTACTTCAACGAGGCGGCAACCTCGGTGATGAATCGTGTCTGTTCCCTGGAAGAGCGAAAGTTCCGGATCTTTCTGGCCCTGTCGGACCGGCTGGAGAAACTGGAGCACGAAACGCGCCTGCTCAGGGCTGCTCAATCGACAACACCTGCCTCCGCTGGCGGGCCGGAGGAGCCGCGGAGGGCAGCCCACACGCGATCTCGTATCGATGCGAAGGACTTCTACTTCCGGCTTCAGGGGCGCTTCCAGTCCCACGTGCCAGCCGACACGAACCGGCTCGAGATGTATCGGTCGGCAATTGAGAAGCTCGATCCAAAGGTCCCGGAGGGAGCCTGGTTGGACATCGGATGCGGCCGGGGGAAGTGGCTTCAGCTCGCTCGCGATGGCGGGCACTCGGCAGTCGGCGTGGATTCCAACTCGGCCGCGATTCAACAATGCCGCGAGAGCGGGCTCCAGGTAACGGAATGCGATGCCCTGGAATTCCTGCAATCCGCCGGCGATGAGTCGTTCGCCGTAGTCAGCGCGTTCCATGTTCTGGAACACTGCCCTTTTGAGTATTGTTTGAACCTCGTGTACCAGGTTGCCAGAACCCTCAAACCCGGCGGCGTTTTCTTAATCGAGACCCCTCACCCGGGAAATCTGCTGATGGCTGCCGAACAATTCTGGATGGATCCCACCCACGTTCGTCCGATTCCTCTGCCGTTAATGGAATTTCTGTTCGAGTATTGTGGAATTACCGTGGCACATCGGTTCGAAGTCAACCCGAGGGACGAGTCGGAGCACCTGCCCTTTCGTGACCTGGAATTGGCCCACCGGCTGGACATGCTCCTCTACGGACCTCAGGATTATGCGGTGATCGGGCGCGCCGTCAATCGCCCGGGTCTCGATTCCTCAGCGGCTGTAGAGGACCAACGGCCTTGAAGCAGCCCCGGGTAGCGCTCTTCACTCCCTTGCCACCTTCCAAGACTGGGACCGCGGACTACGGCGCCGCCTTGGCCGCGGAGATGGAGAACCTTACCTCCCTGACGGTTTATGAAAAGACGCCGCCCGGTTTCGATCCCGGGCAGTACGATCACGTCGTCTACCAGATCGGCAATAACTCGTACCATGCGGACATCTACGAATTGGCTCTTCAGCACCCCGGGGTGGTCGTACTTCACGAAGCCAGTGTACATTACCTGGTCCGGTCATTGACCCTCAGCCGGGGCAACGAGAAGGGCTACCTTCGCGAGGTAATGTACGAGGTCTTCGGCAACGATGCCGGGCGTTCCGCCGGCAGGCATCTTCCCATAGAAACGCCGCAGCCCCACGAGTTCTTGATGTTGCGCCGGCTGCTCGATCATAGCCGGGCGTGTATCGTGCATAGTCACTATGCCGGGCGGCTGGTCAGGCTCAAAGGATTCCGCGGCCCCATCGGTGTGGTGCCTCACGGCGTCAGTCTCCGCACCATCGATCCCGGGCCGTACCGCAAGGATCTGGGTCTTGAAGCCGGCACGCCGCTGGTGGGCGTCTTCGGCTATCAGCGGCCCGACAAGCAGATCTGGGAATGCCTGGCCATGTTCAAGGAGCTGACGGAGAGTGTGCCCGGCGCTCGCCTCCTGATTCTGGGAGAACGGCACCCCCAGGTGCCGGTTGAAGACGGAATCCGGGACCTTGGACTCGAAGACCGGGTACTCATCAAGGGATTCCAGTCTCTGGATGACTTCGATGGTTTTATGGCGGCTTGCAGCATCGTCCTGAACCTTCGGCAAACCACCTTTGGAGAGAGTTCCGGTACGATGATGCGCGCGTTCGCGCTGGGGAAACCCGTGATCGCGTCCGCCATCGGCGCGGTGTGTGAATTGCCGGATGACGTCTGCGTCAGGATTCCGCGGGACCGCCATGAGATACGGGTCATAGGAGAGTGCCTGAAATGGCTGATCTCGTCTCCGGCGGAGGCGGCCGAAATAGGAGCCCAGGCCAGGCGATGGGTGGGTGAGGAATGCACCTGGGATCGCGTGGCGCACCGCTATGTCGCGTTTCTCGAGCAGCAGCGGAAACAGGCGGCGAAGGAAAACACGAGCACCCCCTGCGAAGGCCGCGCCGACTCCGGAGGCGAGCCCCCCGCCCTCCACCCGACCACGATCTCGAAGTACCTGTCCCGCTGGATCGATCCCGCCTCGCCCGCCGGAACCTACTTTGCCGCGCACTCGGTGCGCCTGGTCCGTACCGTTCAATTGATTCCTCGCCGCGACGCCGATTGCCGCATTCTGGAACTCGGCTGCTATATGCAAATCACACCCGCGCTGCGCGGCCTGCTCGGCTATGGCGAAGTAAGAGGCGCCTACATGGGGAGCGCGGGCGGACAGCACCGCTCGCGCGTCACCGCCGCAGACGGGGAAGAATTCCATTGCACCATCGACCTTTTCAATTGCGAAGTCGATCGATTTCCGTATCCCGAGCAGTACTTTGACACCATCATCTGTTGCGAGCTGCTGGAACATCTGCAGAAGGACCCGATGCACATGATGAGCGAAATCCATCGTGTTCTCAAGGCAAACGGCATCCTCGTGCTGACCACTCCCAACGCGGTCTCCCTGCGCTCGCTTCGCAACATCCTGTGGGGCGTCCACCCGAACCTGTTCAGCAAGTATGTAATGCCGACTCTGCTGCCGGAAACCATGCACATCAGGGAATATACGCCGAAAGAACTTCTTCGGTTGTTCGCGGATTCGGGATTCTCGGTCCAGTTCATCGATACCACAGCCTACGGCGAAAGGCCGGGCATTTATGGATCGATCACCAAGGCGATTCGCTTCGTGAAGCGGTATACGCGGCTTCGTGAGGATTGCGTCTACCTGGTAGGCCAGAAAACGAATCCGGTGGGAAGCCGTTACCCGTCGTGGCTCTACGAGCAGATATAGCGGGAGCCGCTCGTCTTCGCTGAAGCTTATCCTGCTGCTCCCATATGAATCTTCGCAGGGCTTGACTGAACTCCACGGGTTGGAGACGCCTCCACCACCAAAACCGGTCCCTGGTCACCTCAATCTCCATGGCACCCAGATAGCGGTGCCCGAGCCAGCATTCCATGTTTTTTTCCTCGGAGATTCGGGCCGGCACTCTGAAGTCGATCTCGAATCGCGGGATGTCCGGCACCGAGCAGAAAAAGCTGAAAGGCCGCATGGGGCGTCCGTCGACGGCCGCTCGCAGGTCCTCTGGCCGATGCGCCTCTTCCAGCGACACTCTCACCGTGTGGGAGTGGATCGTCCGGCCGGCGCCCGGGCAGACGCTGTCCGTGACCGACACCACCCGCGGGACCTCCGGACCAGGTGGAATCACGCGGAGGAAGCCTTCGCCTTCAACGGAGGTGTAGGCGCATGTGAGCCGCAATGGCTGGAACCCGGTGGAAAGACCCTCCGGCAAAATCGCGCTTACTTGCTGCAACCCGTCACTCTGCAGCGGGCCGATGCAAGTCAGCCTGGCTTCGCGGCCTCCGACGCAATCCGCACAGTATTCGGGTGAGTTCCCTTTCCAGAAAGCGGGCTATGTCTTCACAGCCCTTCAAGAACTCCTCCCAGGACTGCCCCCGGTGCCCCAGGGCGACGTAATACCGGGCATCCGAGCGAGCACGCCTGTTCCAATCGCTGCTCATCCTCCACGAAATACTCTTCAAGTCCGGCTGTCGTCCTTCCGATTCACTGTGCAGGATTCACGGGTTTCTTTTTGGGGCGACCGCCACCCGGGCCACTCAAAACCAATGTAAACTTGTGCACGACATGTTGAAGATTCTTCTGCTCCTTGTACTCGCGATCGCGAGTTCCGGGACCGTCCCGGCTGTTGCGGCGACGCTTGCGTACGAATTCGACTTTCACACTCCGGTGGGTTCGGCGCCCCAGAGCTTTTTTTATGAGTCCGACGGTCCAACCGCTCCCGGGACTGGTCTATCCGGAGTACAAAGCTTGCCCGATGTAGGCACCCTCTTTCCGTTAGTGGCGTCGCGCGGATTCGACGGAGATTGGTCGTTCACGGGAATGGGTTCTCCGACTTATGTGTTCACATGGGAAACTCAGATTGGCCTGAGCTTTCCCAATTTGCCCGGCTTTTACGCGTCAGAGCCTGCCTTGCTAACGTCGCAAGTCATGTTTGTCGTTACCCAGACTCCGGGAACGGTGGATATCACGATCCAGTCGGTGCCGGAGCCGGCAATGTCCCTGCTGGTTTTGACCGTGCTTGTCTGTATGATCCGACGGCCTGGCACAGTTGCAGGCAATCGCGTTATTCTGATTGAACTGCTGTCTCCAAAGGTACAGTGCGGGCAGGTTGCTCGAAGCGATTGTTAGACCACTCTTCATCCCCGGACCGTCGCCCGCGCTCCTGCGCTGCGCCGGAGTTTTCCGTGGTAATTCCCGTTTACGCTGCCGGGCCCGAATCGGTGAACTCGCTCAAGAACGCTCTGTATCATTTGAAGGCTTCCACTGTCCAGGATTTCGAGATTGTGGTCGTCGACGACGGTTCTCCCAGTAGCGACGCCGTGAGCCGCGTGGCTGGCGAGGCAGGCGCCGGTGTGGTGCGTTTGGACCAACGCAGAGGACCGGCGGCGGCCAGAAACGCCGGTGCCAGGGAAGCCGTCGGCGACATCGTGATCTTCCTGGATGCCGACACCTCGGTGCACCCCGATACCTTGGAGCGCTTCGCCAGGAAGTTCAGCGAGAACCCGCAGTTGGACGCCGCCATGGGCTCCTACGATCAACTGCCCACAGCGCCCGGAGCGGTGAGCCGCTTCCGCAACCTGCTCCACAGTTTTTTTCACCACTCGGCGAATGGTTGCGCGACCACTTTCTGGGCCGGTTGCGGCGCGGTGCGGAAGGACCGGTTCCGGGCGTTGGGAGGCTTCGACGAGAGTTTCCACCAGCCGGCCGTTGAGGATGTCGAATTCGGCTTGCGTCTGAGCGCTGCCGGCGGGGCGATTCAACTTGACCCTCAAATCCAGGTAACGCACCACAAATCCTGGAGCCTGGGCTCCATGGTTTGGACGGACTTTTTCGCCCGCGCAATTCCCTGGGCACGAATCCTTTATAAGTACCCTATGCCGGCTGGCCTCAACTTTAAGGTCAGCGACCGCATGAGTGTTGCGCTGGCGGCTCTCACGCTCCTGTTCACGGTTGTCGCGTTACTCCATGGCGGCCACTGGTGGGTGGCGCCGGTTGCCACTTCCGCGGTGATCGCGGCGCTGAACTGGCGGCTCTTTCGCTTCCTCGTACGTGCAGCAGGCTATCGCGACGCTGTTCTCGGTTTCCCGCTTCTGTTTGTCTATCTGGTTACATGCGCCGTCGGGCTGATCGGGGGTATTGCGTTAGCCGAGCACCGGCGGGATCGCTGGCTATGGCCGTCGGCTGCTCTGATCGGCCTGGTGTTACTAGCCCTTCAAGTTTCCGGTGGAGCATATCGAGCCGAATTTACCGGGCACCCCGACGAAGCTGCGCAGTTCGTCTCCGGACTGATGGTCTATGACTACCTGACGCAGTTGCCGCCGGGCAATCCAATCGCCTGGGCGGGACAGTATTATCTGCATTACCCGAAGGTCGCGATCGGCCACTGGCCGCCCGCGTACCAGCTGATGGAAGCAGTGTGGTGGCTCTTTGTAGGTCCTTCCCGAATCACGGCCATGCTGCTTCAATGGCTGATCGGGGCAGTGGCTCTTACCATGCTCTACCGGCTCGCCCGGTCTGTTCTGTCGCTTCCTGTTGCAGTGGCGATCGTCGCGCTCACCATCGCCGCGCCCGTTTTTCAAGAGAGCCTGGAACAAACCATGGCGGATCTTGGCTGTTTGCTCTGGGGCGTACTCGTGATGCATGGCGCGATTCGCCTGGTCGATCAGCAGGATCGGACCGCGTTATTCCTGGTTGTGTTCGGGTTGCTCGCCGCGGTTCTCACCAAGGGCACGGGCCTTCTCCTGGCTCCTGTGCCTCTGGTAGCGTTGCTCGCCAGCCGAAAGCCCATCCACGTGCCCGCTCGTTGGCTCCTGGCCGGAGCGGCGTGCCTTCTCGGCGCCGCTGCCTGGTATTGGGTCAATGGTGGAATCCGGGCCTGGGGCGGCATGTCGTGGGATGTGCCGTGGCCGGGACCGTTGATCGGGCATCTTGCCGGCTGGGGATTCCTGGCTCTCGCGGCTTTCGGCCTGCGGCGAACCCCCCTCGCTCTAGTAGCCGGAAGCTTGATCGTTTGCATGCTGGGCGCCTCCATTCTGGTGCGCGCCATGCGGGAGGAGCGCCACTGGATCGTCGCGCTTCCCGCCATTCTTCTGCTTTCCGGAGTCGCCGTCAGCTGCTTCCAAAGACGGTGGGTCGCAATCTGCCTCCTGCTGTCGGCCGCAGCGCTCTTCCCGTTTGCCAGGTACCGCCAGTCGCCCACCGAATTTGGCAAGCTGGCGAGGCAATTGGTCCTGCCTTCCCGTATGCTGGTCTCATCGGCGGGGTCGGGCGAAGGACCGTGGATCGCGGTCGCCAGCCTGGCCGAGCATCGCCCCGGCAGCTTCCTCATGCGGGCCACCAAGGTGTTGGCCGAAACCGGTTGGAGTGGTGAAGGTTATCACCTGTTAGCGGAGACCCCGGCGGCGGTCTCGCGACACCTGGATGAACTGGCTGTGGACATCGTGATCCTCCACACGCCTGTCGGTCGGATCCCGCGGCCTCATCACGCGCTCCTGCGTGATGCCGTCAGCGATCGTTCGGCATGGACCCCTTGCGGGAAAGCGCACAACCTGCTGGCGTACTGCCGGACCAAGGCTCCCGAGTTTTCACGCCAGCCGCTCCGCTTGAAGGTGTACGGCTGGGACTTTGAAGAACGGATTCGTCCTTAGATCCGCGTCACCGGTTCTCGTACCACTTCAGCCGCGTCGAATCGATACAGGCGACGTCCGGACGGCGGTCGCCGTTGAGGTCGGCAATCGCGCAGGCAGCGGCTCCCATGCCCCCCTTGTCCAGATCCGAGCGCACCCAGCGCTTGCCGTCGTAGCGGTAGACGTAAACGCTGCGCGGCTGGCCTCGGAAGCCGGCGACGATCTCGTCGTTGCCGTCGCCATCGAAATCGCCGGTCTGAATGGTGTGGCCGTCGAGCAGCGAGTCGTCGATCACTTCGCGGCCGTGCTCGCCGTAAACCACCACCTGGTTCCCGTGCCACGGCTCGATCGCCGCCATGAACTGCGTCTTGCCGAGATGGCCGATGGTCACGTCGCTCGATCCGCTCTTGGGCCACGGTGCCGGATCGCCCTTGGCCAGCTCCGTGCGGGTTACCTTGCCGTCCTTCGCAATGCAGAATTTGTGAATTCCCGTGAAACTCGCCGTCAGGATGCAGTGATCCTCCGTGACGAAGATGCCGTGCACCACGCCCGTGTTCTCGGTACTGATCACGCGCCGTTTCCACTCGCCGGGCACGTAGTACACCAGGGGAGTCTGTCCGCGGTAATCGGGACCCGAGGCATCGGGCGCGGTGAGCGCGGCGTTCACCACCACCGGCTTACCGTTGCCGAAGATGTCGGCGAAGCGAAGGCGGTGGCTGGTGGGCAGGCGATCGATCTCTGTGGCGGTCCAGGGCTCGCGCGGGTCGCTTCCGGGCCGGAGGACGGTCACCAGCCCGATGGAGTTTTTCGCTTCGTTGCTGAATTCGCTGGCCAGCACAATCTCATTGCCGATGACGGCGCAGTTGATCATGCGATTCTGCCCGCTTGCGAGTACGTGCCGCTGCCAGCCTGGGTTCTCGAACCAGACCAGCTCGCGCATCCCGCTGGCCAGCGCGATTAGGTCTGGCTTGCCGTCATGGTTGAGGTCGGCCACCACCACCTGGTATCCGCCGCGCAAGTCGCTGGCAATAGTGTGCTCAACGAAGGTAGCGGGCGGCGGAGCGGCGAGCAGCGGAAAAGCCGCGGCGAGAAGCAGACAGCGCACGCTCCACAGTATACTTTCCTTCAGCTATGAAGAGAATCCTGAGTGTGGCCGTGCTTACGGCGTCCGTGTCAGCCGGCCAGTTGAGCGAGTTGAAGCAACTGACCCACGGAGGCCAGAATGCCGAGGCCTATTGGTCGCCGGACGGCAAGCGTCTCATCTTTCAAACCACGCGCCCGCCCTACGATTGTGACCAGATCTTTATCATGAACGCCGACGGCAGCGATCAGCACCTGGTCTCGACCGGCAAGGGCCGCACCACCTGCGGCTATTTTCTGAAGGACGGCAAGCACATTGTCTACGCCTCGACCCACCTGGCCGGCGACGCCTGCCCGGCACCGCCCGACCGCAGCAAAGGCTACGTCTGGGGCATCTTCGCCGGCTACGACATCTTCGAAGCCACAGACACAGGCAAGATCGAGAAGCGGCTGACCGATGCGCCCGGATACGACGCCGAGGCCACCGTGAACTGGAAGACCGACGCCATCGTGTACACGTCGCTGGCCTCCGGCGACCTGGATCTGTGGACCATGAAACCCGACGGCAGCAATAAGAGGCAGATCACCAGCAAGCTCGGCTACGACGGCGGGCCGGTCTTTTCCCGCGATGGCAGGATGATCGTCTGGCGCGCGGGATATCCCAAGACGCCGGAGGACACCACGCGCTACAAGGATCTGCTCAAAGACAATCTGACCGCGCCCATGAAAATGGAGCTCATGGTGGCCAACGCCGACGGCAGCGGTGCGCGCCAGATCACCAATTTCGGCTGCGCCAGCTTTGCGCCGACCTTCACACCCGACGGCCGCAAGATCCTTTTCGCCAGCAACAAGCAGGAGTGCGACAGCCGCAAGTTCGAGCTCTACCTGATCAACGTGGACGGAACCGGCCTGGAGCAGGTGACCCATTTCGGCGGATTCACCAGCTTCCCCGAGTTCTCGCCGGACGGCAAAACGCTCGTGTTCTGCAGCGACAAGGACGCCAGGGAGCGCTACGAGTTCAACATCTTCACGGCGAAGTGGGAGTCATAACCGCTTGCTTCCCGCCCCGCCAGATGATAGCTCCAGAAAGGGGGTAATCCATGCTACGACGCGACTTACTCAAAACCGCGGCCGGCGCCGGCCTGACCATCCTCAAGAGCGGCACTCTGCGCGGCCAGAATGCGCCTGGCAACAAGCTGAACATCGCCCTGATGGGCGTATGGGGCCGCGGCACGGCGCACTACAACGTCCTGCTCCGCGAAAACGTGGTCGCGCTCTGCGACGTCAACGACAACCGCACCAAGGAGGCGCTGGAGATCTTTCCGAAGGCCAAGACCTATTGGGACTGGCGCCGCTGCCTGGACCAGAAGGACGTCGAGGCTGTGGTTATCTGCACCGCCGACCACCACCACGCCTTCATTGCCAACTGGGCCCTGAATCGCGGCATGCACGTCTACTGCGAAAAACCGATGGGCATCACGGTGGAGGAAGCACGCACGGTCCGGGCGAACTACCTGAGCAAACGGACCAAGCTGGCCACCCAGCACGGTACGCAGCGTCACGCTTATCCCAATTTCGAGCGCTTGCGCGAGTTGATGCTCGACGGCGCCGTCGGCGAGCTGCATACCATCCATGGCTGGGACAGCCGCCAGTTGCCCCGTCCGGGATATCCCGAGGGCGAAGGTATGGCCCCCGCGTTTCTGCACTATGAGCAGTGGATCGGGCCCTCGCCCTATCATCCCTACAGCCCGCAGTATTTCGGCGGATCGTCCGGGATGAACTGCCTGTTCTGGAACATGTACCGCGATTTCGGCGTCGGCCAGATGGGCGACATGGGCGCGCACACCATGGACCTCCTTTGGAACGCCATCGACGCCGGCGCACCCACCGCCATCGAAGTAGATCAGGAAGTCAGCGACAAATACGACCCCAACATCACCCCTGTCAAACTGAAAGTCACCTTTGACCACCCTGCGAACCAGTGGCGCGGACCGGTCAAAGTGGTCTGGTATCAGGGCGGTCTGAAGCCCAACGCGCCCAAGAACTACATCGACGTGTCGCGCATCGCCAACGGCGCCATTTTCGAAGGCACCAAGGGCGCGATCCTGGCCGACTTCACCACCCGCGTCATCATCCCCAACAACGACGATGGCGACCTGACCTACTACAAGCGGCGCGCCAAAGAAGAGACGCTGCCCTTGATCGGCGGCACCGGCCAGGTGACGCAGGCGCAGGCCGGTCGCGGAGGACGCGGAGGCCGGGGAGGAGGCGGACCGCAGGGCGGCCGCGGTGCCGGCCGTGGTCCGGCGCTGCCGGCGGGGTTCAGCGGCATGCCGAGCGCGGAAGTCGGCCCCAACGGCTTCCCCAAGGTGCAGATGATGGAGGGCAACGTCCCCGCCGCGCTGGCGCTCCCCAACACTAACGTGCAGAACATTCTGGCCGCCGAAAAAGAAGGCCGCGAGATCCCGGCGGGCGACAGCCTCTTCCAGATGGACTGGCTGGACGCCTGCAAAGGCAAGAGCAATAGCGTCGTCCACGGCACCAGCAGCAAGACCCATTGCGATTTCGATTACTCAGGCACGATGATCGAGCAGATGCTCCTCGGCCTGGTCGCGCATCGCGCCGGCAAGCGCCTGGAGTACGATCCCGCGTCCGGGCGGGTGACCAACATGTCCGAGGCCAACGACTGGCTGAAGCGGCAATACCGGTCGGGCTGGACGCTGAACGGGTGAGTGGAGCAGGCCTCCCGGCCTGCTCATCGGCCCTGCCCCACCGTCCGATACTCGATCTTCCGCACCGCCCCCGTGGTGTTATACGACGCAAACCCCAGCGGCGCCGACAGCTTGATCTCGCCGTACCGCAAACCAATCTTGCGCCCGCCGATCTCCGCGTTCACGATCGGCCGGTCGTCGATCCATGCCATGATGCGCTCGCCCGTGACCTGAAGCCGGAACCCGTACCAGTGGCCGGTCTCAAACGTGAAGTATGTGCGCGTCTCGTTATCCGACGCATCCCAGCCGTCGATGCTGGAGAGCCCGACGATGTCGCCGCCCCAGCCGCCCGCGACCCACGTGCAAAACGAATCGCCCACCGGGAACGTCAGGCTGGCAAAGAAATCTCCGCCGGACAATCGCGCTGCCTCGAAACGCACTTCGTAATTCGACCGCGGGAACTCGCCGGTGTACGTCACCCCCGCCAGCGGCTTGCCGGGCCCGATCACCAGCGTGCCGTCCTCTACCCGCACCGGGCCGCGGCCGCTGAATTCTGTCTCGCGCCAGCCGGCGAGCGATTTGCCGTCGAACAGCGCCCGCCATCCGGTCTGCGCCGGAGCGGCAACGGCCAGCGACAGGGCGACCACGAGTCCAAGCGCGGACACCATTCGATTACGGACTATATCATGAGGGTGTGCTGCGCGCTCTCCGATCGATGTGGATCTGGGCTGCCAACCTCGGTCTCATCCTGCTGTGGGCGCCGGTCGTGGTCCTGGTCCGGCTGTTCGACCGCGATCCGCTCCGCCTGCGCACCGCCCACTGGTTCCGCGGCCTCGCGCCCGTGCTGGCCAAGGTCAATCCGTGGCGAATCCGGATCTCCGGGCGCGAGCATCTCCGCCACGGCCAAGTGTACGTGATCGTGAGCAATCACCAGTCGCTGGCCGACATTCCGGTGATCTCGCTCCTCGGGCTCGACACCAAGTGGCTGGCCAAGGCCGAGTTGTTCCGCGTCCCGGTATTCGGTCCGCTGATGCGAATGGCCGGCGACGTGCCCGTGGAGCGCGGAGACCGCCGCAAAGCCGCTCGTGCTCTGCTCGAATGCGCCCGATACCTACGGCAGGGCTGCTCGGTGATGTTCTTTCCGGAAGGAACGCGCTCCCGCGACGGCAAGGTGCTGCCGTTCAACGACGGGCCGTTCCAGCTCGCGATCCGCGAGCGCGTCCCGGTCCTGCCGCTGGCCATCGCGGGTTCGGGAAACGCCCTGCCCAGGAACTCCTGGCTCTTCGGCGCGGCACAGGATATCCATCTGCAGGTGCTGGAGCCCGTCGCGGCAGACGGGTGGGACGTGACTCAGACCGGAGATCTTCGCGATCTCGTGCGCCAGAAGATTGTGGACAGCCTGGCGGCTACCGCATCCGGTCCGCCTCGGTCTTCATGACGAGGGCGTTGTGCCGCGCCTGGTCGGCGTAGACGCTGTCGATCGCGGCCGACTGCTCGCTGAACTTCGCACCTTCCAGAACCTTGGCCTTGTTCAGCGTCATTTTGCCGAGCTGGTAATTGGCCATCCCGAGATAGAACAGCGCCGGCCCCATCATCGCCTCGTTGCCCTGAATCAGCGGCAGGGCGGCGCGCAGGTTCTTGTCGGCGTTGGCATATTGGCTGCGATCGCCGTAAATCACGCCGGCGATCCAGTATCCGCGTCCCAGGGTGGCGCTATGCTTTTTCTCCCATTGAGCGGCGTTCACCCCCTCGGGCGGCTTGGTGTGTTTGTTCAGCGACGCCGTCAACCGGTTGGCCAAGGTCAGCGCACGGTCGGGCTGCTTGTGGTTGATGGCGTTGTCCGCCAGCACCAGCAGAAGGTCCCCGTTCTCCGGGAAGTTCACCAGCGCCTTCTCGGCAATCGGGATGACCTTCGAGGCCGAGCCGGTTTGCGTCAGCGCGACCAGGTACGGGCCGTACGCGGTATCGAGATACTGGCTCTTGGGATTCTCGTGTTCCAGGGTCCCGATCAACTCGACAAGCGTGGGAGCCGGCGACTCCAGCGCTGCTGTGCAGATCGAGTATTCGGCGTACTGGCCGATGCTTTTGGCATGGGCGATGCCGTTGGTCCATGCCTGCTTGGCATCTTCCGCCTCGGGCGCGGGAGCAGCGGCAGCTTCTGCCACCATCGGGAGAATCTCCAGGGCCAACTTCTTGATTTCCGGAATGTTCTTTGCAGTGACTGCGTCTTTCAGGCTCTGGTATTTGTCTTCCAGAGTGTCCGCCGCGGCCACAACGGGACCGGCGAGGAGAACGAGCGCCACTAACGCGGGCAGCTTCAAGGCACCTCCTCACTCCCGGCATGAAAACCGGGAGTCTTTCATCCGAATTCCATCTGAGATGATTGTGCTCCTTTTCGGGATTGAGTGCAAGAGTGGGCGGCTTCCCGACCTGCCCAGCGCGCGCAGCACGCGTCCTTACGCCCCGTGCCGCGAAGCTGCCTCCGCCGCAACCCGGTTCGCAAAATCACCGATCTCCCGCGACCCCCATCCCTGGCTCAACCCGTGCAGAAACGCCGCCGAGAACGCATCCCCCGCGCCCACTGCGTCCGCCACTGTCACCGGATGTCCGGGACAATCCGTCCGTTCGCCGTTCAGGTAAATGCTGCATCCCGCCGCGCCTCGCGTAATGCAGGCGGATGCCCACTCTCTCGGCCCGAACATACGCTCGAGCTCGGCGGCCTCGCTCTCGTTCAGCTTTACCACGCTCGCCTCCCGCAGGAGTTCCGCGATCAGCGCCGGAGTATAGCAGTTCGGTCGCAGATTCACATCGTAAAACCGCCGGGCGCGGGCATGGGCCTCCACCAAATCCTGCGTGAGCAGCCGCATCGCGGAACCCGTCTGGTGCAGCGTCCCGAAGCAGATCCAGTCGGGGTCGAACGCGATCGCGCGCGCCGGGATGCAATCGTACGCCGCCGGCCGGTGAATGGTGAAGGTCGGCTGGCCCTCGGCATCCAGCGCGACCGTTACGGTGCCGGTAGGCGCCCCGCGCACGGTTTCGATGTAGTCCGTGGGAATGCCGCGCCTGGCTGCTTCCGCCAGCGCAGCTCTTCCCAACTTGTCATCGCCCACCGCGCTGACGAATGCCACATCGTGTCCCAGCCGCCGCGCCTGCACCGCCAGGTTAAACGGTGCGCCGCCCAGGTGCGCCTCGCCGCCGATCAGGTCCCACAGAATCTCGCCGATAGAAAGTAGCTTCACGGTGATAGTATCGAGAATTCAGCATAACCCTTATGAGCGCCAGCGGCACGAACACTTATCTTCTTCGCAGCACGGCGGTGGCAGCGCTGGGCGGGCTGCTGTTCGGATTCGACACCGCGGTCATCTCCGGCACCACCCAAGCCCTGACCCAGGTCTACTCGCTGACACCGACTATGCTGGGCGTCACCGTGTCCAGCGCCCTCGCCGGAACCGTCGTCGGTTCGGCGACCGCCGGCGGGCCCGCCGACCGTTATGGCCGCAAAGCGTGTCTCGGCGTTCTGGCGGTGCTCTACGTGTTGACCTCGATCGGCTGCGCCGTCGCCTGGAATTGGTCCGCCCTCCTGGCTTTCCGCGCCATCGGCGGCCTGGCCATCGGAGGATCCAGCGTCATCGGACCCATGTATATCGCCGAGATCGCGCCCGCCGCCAAACGCGGCCGGCTGGTGGGGATGTTCCAGTTCAATATCGTGGTCGGCATCCTGCTGGCCTATTTCTCTAACTACCTGATCGGCACCCTGGGATTTGGCGGGGACGAGTGGCGCTGGAAACTGGGAATCGCCGCCGTGCCCGCGGCGCTGTTTTTCGCGCTGCTCTACGGTATTCCGCAGAGCCCGCGATGGCTGGTACGCCAGGGCAGGGTGACGCAAGCGGAAGAAGTCCTCAAGCTGACCGGCGAACCAAACCCCGCCGCCGAGGTGCAGGACATCCTGGAATCCATCGGCGCCGAACGCGAACACGCGTCCACGGCCTTGTTTCAGCATCGATTCCGCTTCCCCATCTTCCTGGCCATCTCCATCGGCATGTTCAACCAGCTCTCAGGCATCAACGCCATCCTCTATTACCTCAACGACATCTTCGCGCGCGCCGGCTTTACTAAGGTCTCCGGCGATTTGCAGGCCGTGGCCATCGGAGCCACCAACCTGATCTTCACCATCATCGCCATGAGCGTGATCGACCGCCTCGGCAGGAAGAAGCTGCTGCTCACGGGCGCGGTCGGAACCGCGCTCTGCCTGGCCGGTGTGGCGGCGATCTTCGCCACCGGCCAGCACGAAGGATGGCTGCTCTGGCTGCTGGTAGCCTTCATCGCCTTGTTCGCCTTCTCGCAGGGCGCGGTGATCTGGGTGTACCTGAGCGAAGTCTTCCCCAACGTGGTCCGCGCCAAGGGACAGAGCCTCGGCAGCTTCACCCACTGGATCATGAACTTCGCCATCTCGCTGGTGTTCCCGGTGATGGCCGCCGAATCGGGGGCAATTCCGTTCGGATTCTTCGCGGCCATGATGGTGGTCCAGGTGATCGTCGTGTGGCGCTTCTATCCGGAAACCTCGGGTATCACGCTCGAGGAGATGCAGAAGAGGCTTTCCGTAGGGTAGGCCTCCCGGAGCCCCGCGCCCCAGGCGCGTTACCATGAGGAGAGCAGTGCACTCCCACTCCCACAGCCACGGCCATTCTTACGGCACCGGCAGCATTCTGCAGTGGTCGCTGGTGGCCACAACGTTGTTCGTCGTGATCGAATTCGGGGCCGGACTCAAAGCCCACTCCCTGGCGCTGCTCTCCGATGCCGGTCACAACTTTACCGACGCGCTGGCACTCGGCCTCGCCTGGGCCGGCGTCTACCTCCAGGCCAAGCCGGCCGACGAGATCAAAACCTACGGCTACCACCGCGCGAGCGTCCTTTCGGCATTCGTCAACGCACTCACCCTGGTCGCGCTCTCCATCTGGATCCTCTACGAGAGCGTGCTGCGCCTCCGTGAGCCCCAGACGGTGCAGGAGGACATCATGATCGCGGTGGCCGGGCTGGGCCTGCTGCTCAACGCCGGCATCATGCTGGCGCTGCGCACAGCCAGCCGCGGCGACATCAACATCCGCAGCGCCTTCGTCCACATGCTGGGCGACGCCCTCGGCTCCATCGCTATCGTGGCCGGAGCCCTCGTCATCCGCTACACCGGCTGGATGGCGGTGGACCCGCTGCTCTCCATCGCCATCGCCCTGCTCATCATCTGGACCGCCTGGGATATCGTCCGCGAATCCCTGAACATTTTGCTCGAAGGGCTGCCGCGCGGCATCAGGCTGAACGACGTCGCCGGTGCCATGGGCGCGATCGAAGGCGTGCTCGACGTCCACGACTTGCACATCTGGAGCCTGGGCTCCCAGACCCACGCCTTGAGCTGCCACGTCAAGATCGAAGACGTTCCGCCGTCAGCGAGCGACGCCATTCTGCAGCGCCTGAACGGCATGCTGGAATCGCGCTTCGGCATCTCCCACACCACCGTTCAGTTCGAGCATGCGAGCTGCGCCATCAGCGAGAACGGGTGCGCCATCCCGGTGCCCGAACATCACCATCACCATGAGCATTGAAACCGGGCGGGCCGGACGGCTCGCCGCACCGCTGTCTCAAATCGGACTGTTCGCGGGCCTGACCGAGACCGAAACTCAGGCCCTCGCGCAACGCGCCGTGGAACGGCGCTTCGCTGGTGATGAGATGCTGTTCTGGGAGGGCGAGCCGTGCGCCGGGATCTTCCTCTTGTTGCAGGGCAGCGTCAAAATCTTCAAAACGTCGCCGGCCGGCCGCGAGATGATGCTCGCCCTGGAGACCGCACCTTCAACAGTCGCCGAGCTGCCCCTGTTCGATGGCGGGCCGTATCCCGCGAGCGTGCGCGCCGTCGGGCCGCTCGTCACGCTCTTCATCAACAAGAGCGATTTCCAGCAGGTGTGCCGCCAATACCCCGACGTAGCCCTGAAAGTCCTTGCCGTGGTCGGCAAACGCCTGCGGCACCTGGTAGGCGTGGTCGAATCGATGACCTTCGGCAGCGTGACCCAGCGGCTGGCACGCCTGCTCCTCGACGCCTCGCGCCAGGCTGGCGCCGATGAATTCGATCTCCCCCTGACCCACCAGGAGCTGGCCTCGCGCCTGGGAACCGTCCGCGAAGTCGTCTCCCGCAATCTCGCCCGCTTCCGCGGCGAGGGCTTGCTGCGAATGCAAGGTCATCGGGTGGCGATCGAAGATCGCCCAGGCCTCGAGCGCGAAGCCGAAGAGCAGAGCTGAGCGTTCTCACCCTCAGCGATCAGCCGACTGCCAAGCCGGGCTAGCTGATAGCTGAAAGCTGACGGCCGAAAGCCTGCCGCAAGCTACGTCACCATCCCGCGGCGCACCGCGCTCAGCACCAGCTCCGCCGTGCTGTGCAGATCCAGCTTTTCCATGATCCGCCAGCGATGCGTCTCCACCGTGTGCAGGCTCAAATTCAGACGGTTGGCGATCTCTTTGTTGCTGTTGCCCTCAGCCAGAAGCTGATACACCTGGCGTTCGCGGTCGGTGAGCGTATCGAAGCGGTCCGTCGTTTCCCTGGCATCGCTCAGGCGCGCCAGACTGTCCTGGAAAATGCGGGCCACCGCGGGGCTGAAAAACGCCAGGCCCTTCTCTACGTTGCGAATCGCCTGGATCAGCTCCTCGCCGGCCGAATTCTTCAGCAGGTACCCTCGCGCCCCGGCCTTCACCGCGCGCAGCACGTAGCGCTCGTCGCTGTACATGCTGAGCATCAGGACCCCGGTCTGCGGCGAGTGCTTGAGAATCTGCGCGGTGGCCTCGATTCCGTTCAGTTCCTTCATCGCCACGTCCATGATGGCGATGTCCGGCTTCAGGCGCCGCGCAGCCTCCACTGCTTCGATTCCCGAGCTGGCTTCGGCCACGATATCGAAATCGGCGCAGGTCTCCAGAATGTGCCGCAGCCCCTGCCGCATCAGCGTGTGATCGTCGGCCAGTAGAATCCGGACGGCCATCAGGCGTGCGCCTCCACCGCCTCCAGCGGGATCCGCAGCGCGATGCGCGCACCGCGTCCCGGAGCCGAGTCGATCACCAGGCTGCCGCCCGCGTTCGCGGCGCGCTCGCGAATGCCCAGCAGGCCCAGGCCGGCGCCGCGCTGCGCGTCGGTCTGGAATCCACGGCCGTCGTCTTCGATCTCGGTCACCAGGCACGCCGGCAACTGACGCACGGTCACCCGCACCTTGCGAGCCCCCGAGTGCTTCTCGCAATTGTGCAGCGCTTCCTGCACCACGCGGTAGACGCAGGTCTTTACCGCATCGGGAAGGTGGTCGGCCACGCCGTCCTCCACGAATTCGCACTGAATGCCGCTGCGGCGCAGAAAATCTTCAAGCTGGAATTGCAGCGCCGGCACCAGGCCCAGATCGTCGAGCAGCGCGGGCCGCAGCAGCACCGAGATGTTGCGGATGGTCTGAACCGTGCGCTCAGCGAGCTCGCGCGCCCGGTCGAGGCGGGCCTTGAGCGCCACCGGCGTTCCCGCAAGCAGCGCCTGCGCGTGCGAGATCTCGATCTGCAGCAGCGCCAGCGTCTGGCCGATCTCGTCGTGCAGCTCGCGCGACAGCTTGCGCCGGCCTTCCTCTTCGATCTCCAGGAGCCGCGCCGAGAGCTGCTGTAATTCGGCCTTGGCCTGCGCCACCTGGGCGAAGTTTTCCTCGGCCTGCCGCTCCAGGTTCTCCGCGTGCCGCAAGCTGAGACGCGCCACAAGGATGCACAGGAGCACGCTGCTCACCAGCATCATCAGCAGTCCCTCGGCCGCGCGCCGCCGCGTGCCGGCAAATTCGCCCTCGCTGTTCTGCAGGCGCTGCTGGTCGGCTGCGGTCAGGTCCCGCAGCACGTTATAAAGATCGCCGCGGCGCGGCACGATCTCGCCCTGCAGAAACGCCATCTGCGCCTTGTCCGTCGCGTGGGCCATAGTCTCCGGAATCGGCCGGATCAGCGCCCAGAACTCGCCCAGGCTCCTGCGAATTTGCGGAACCACTTTGCGATGGTTGGCCGCCCGGTCCAGCACCTGAAGCGCTCCCTCGTTCTCCCGCTCCATGACGTCCAACTGTGACAGCAGCAGCGTCCCTTGCGCCTGCGTCGGATCGATGAAATAGTCGCGGACGTAAATGCTGGCCAGCCAGAGATTGCGGCGCAGCAGGGTCAGGGCGTCGTCCTGCTCCACGAAGTGCCGATAGATCTCCAGGTGTTGCTGAGAGACCGTGGTTTGAATGTGGTACGCTTCGACGGCGGACAGGACCAGAACCACGATCACGGCGCCGTATCCGGCCCGCAGCACGGTGCGCTTGCTCCAGGCGAAAGCCACTGCATTCATCTTAGCGCCCGCTCGGAACCTCCTGAAAATACGATGTTCGCTGTATTCATTCGGACCCGCCGGAGGCCTAACATAAAATCATTCAGACCGCCCACTGCTTCAAATGGCGCTGGAGCATGGGCGTCTGCCAAACAAGAGAGTCGTTGCCCTCTCAAGGGCAACATGGGGCGGTTCCCAAACGCCGCCCCTCTTTTTTTGGGTCCTTCCCCACGCTTTCTCCGCGTCTCAGCGCCTCCGCGTCAAAGCCCGCGACCCTCCTGCTATTCTGGAACTTATGCTCAGCGAGAAGTTGCGCGAGTTCGGCGTGGTGGGCGCCGGAGGCGCCGGGTTCCCAACCTACGTCAAAGCGCAATCTCAGGTCGAATACATGATCGCCAACGGGGCGGAGTGCGAGCCGCTGATCCACAAGGACGCGGAGCTCATGAAGCACTTCCCGGGCGAGATCCTGGCCGGCATGACCGCCATGATGCAGGCCATCGGCGCCGGCAAAGGTAAGTTCGGGGTCAAGACCAAGAACGCCGAGTCGATCGAGGCACTGAAGCATGCGCTCAAGGATGACCGGATCGAGTTTGTGCTGCTGGGCGATTTCTATCCCTCGGGCGACGAGTACGAGCTGGTGTACAGCGCCACGGGCCGCCTGATCCCGCCGGCCGGAATTCCGCTGCAGGTGGGGTGCGTCGTCAATAATGTCGAGACGCTGTACAACGTCACGCTGGCCGAACGCGGAACGGCCGTGACGGAGAAATTCCTGTCGGTCTGCGGCGCCGTGAAGGAAGCCAAGAGCCTCTGGGCGCCCGTAGGGACATCCTTTCGCGAGCTGATCGCGCGCGCCGGCGGGGCCACGGTGGAGGATTTTGGGCTCTTCGTCAGCGGGCTGATGATGGGCACGCTGACCTTCGACTTGGACGACGTGGTCACCAAGACCACAGGCGGGCTCATCATTCTGCCGCGCGATCATTACTTGCTGACGCGGAAGACGCGTTCGCTCGGCGAGATGGCGCATATCGGGAAGAGCGCGTGCGACCAGTGCAGTTACTGCACCGAGTTCTGCCCGCGCTACCTGCTCGGCTACGAAGTGATGCCACACAAGGTGATGCGCAGCCTCGGATTCACCCTGACCGGCGAGAAGATCTGGAACCAGTGGGCCGAGCTTTGCTGCGCCTGCGGACTCTGTACGCTCTACGCCTGCCCCGAGGACCTGTATCCGAAGGAGGCGTGCGACGCCGGCAAGCAGGACCGCCGGGCGGCGGGAATGAAGTTCGTGCAGCAGGCGCCAGTGGAAGTGCACCCGATGAAGGAATACCGGCGGGTGCCGCTGGCGCAGTTGCGCAGACGGTTGCAGGTGGACGAGTACGAGCGGGAGACGCCGTTTGACCCTTCGGCGTGGCAGCCTGCGTCGGTGCGGGTGAAGCTGAAGCAGCATGCCGGCCAGGCGGCGGCCCCCGCGGTGCAGGAAGGTAAGAAAGTCAGGAAGGGCCAGGTAGTGGGCCGCGTGGAAGAGGGCAAGCTCGGCGCCAACGTGCACGCCGGCATCGACGGCAAGGTGCGTACGGTGACGCCGGATTACATCGAGATTGTGGCGTAGAAGATGGCCAAGAATTCAATTGGATTGATCGAACTGACCAGCATCGCCTCGGGCTTCCTGGGTTGCGACGCGATGCTCAAGGCGGCGGATGTCGACCTGGTGCTCTCGCGTTCCATCTGCTCCGGCAAGTACATGGTGATGGTGCGCGGCGACGTGGCGGCCGTCGAGGCGGCGGTCGCGGCCGGGGTGGCGGGCACGCGGTTCTCGGTGATCGACTCCTTTGTGATTCCCAACCTGCATGAAGCCGTATTCCCCGCGCTTAGCGGCTCGACCAAGGTCGAGGCGCTGGAGGCGCTGGGCGTGGTCGAATCGTTCTCCGTGGCGAGCCTGATCGAAGGCGCGGATGCGGCGGTGAAGGCCGCCAATATCGAGCTGATCGAGATCCGCCTGGCCATGGCGCTGGGCGGCAAGGCCTTCGTGACCCTCACCGGCAACGTGGCGGCGGTCGAGGCCGCGGTGAGCGCGGCAGCCGCGGTGGTGGGTCAGAAGGGGATGCTGGTGAACAAGGTCGTCATTCCGCATCCGCGGCCGGAACTGCTCAACGAGATGATCTAGAATCCGTTCCCCCGCTGCCAGCACGGTAGTTATACTGGAGTTCACCTAAAATTAAGGACCTCCACATGAGTGCATTGGCAATCAGCCCCATGAAACGGGCTGTGCGTTTTTACGAAGCGCCGATCGGCAAGAAAGCGGTCATGGCCCTGACCGGCGCCCTGCTGTTCGGCTACGTCGTGGCGCATCTGCTCGGCAACTTGCAGATCTACTCTACGAATCCCGACCAGATCAACCGCTACGCCGCGTTCCTGCACAACCCATCCAACGCCTTGGCCCTGTGGGGAGCGAGGCTCGTGCTGCTGGCGGCGGTGATCCTGCACATCACGGCCAGCCTCCAGCTCTGGCTGCTGAAGCGCACGGCACGCCCGGTGGCCTACGTGAAGAAAGACGATCCCGGCGCCAACTATGCCTCGCGCACCATGTTGTGGAGCGGGCCGATCGTGGCGGCGTTTGTCATCTTTCACGTGTTACATCTCACCGTAGGCGCGGTGGTCCCGCTGCAGGAGGTGGGGCCGAACGAGCCCAACGTGCGGGCAAACGTAATCGCGGGCTTCCAGAATCCGGCGATCTCCGGCTTCTACATCCTGGCGATGGTGCTGCTCTGCATGCACCTCTACCACGGCCTGTGGAGTATGTTTCAATCGCTGGGGTTCAATCACCCCAGGTACACTCCGAAATTGAAAAAGGGCGCGGCCATCTGCGCCATCCTGATCGCGGCGGGGAACTGCTCGATTCCGATCGCGGTGATGACCGGGCTTCTGAGATAGGGGAAACATCCCAGCATGGAACTGAACGGAAAGTGCCCGACGGGGCCGATCGAGACGCGATGGGAACGGCATCGCTTCAATCTCAAGCTGGTGAATCCGGCCAACAAACGCAAGTACACGATCATCGTGGTAGGCACGGGCCTGGCGGGCGGCGCGGCCGCGGCCAGCCTGGCGGAACTGGGCTATCAGGTGAAGTGCTTCTGCTACCAGGATTCGCCGCGCCGCGCCCACTCCATCGCGGCCCAGGGCGGCATCAATGCAGCTAAGAACTATCACAACGACGGCGACAGCATCTACCGCCTGTTCTACGACACGGTCAAGGGCGGCGATTTCCGCGCCCGCGAATCCAACGTCTACCGGCTGGCGCAGATCAGCGTCGACATCATCGACCAGTGCGTGGCCCAGGGCGTGCCGTTCGCGCGGGAATATTCGGGATACCTGGATAACCGCAGCTTCGGCGGAGCGCAGGTCTCGCGGACCTTCTACGCACGCGGGCAGACGGGCCAGCAGTTGCTGCTCGGCGCATACCAGGCGCTGGAGCGGCAGATCGGCGCGGGCCAGGTCGAGATGCACGACCGCTGCGAAATGCTCGACCTGATCGTGATCGACGGACGCGCGCGCGGCATCGTGACGCGCGACCTTCGCACCGGCAAGATCGAGAGCCACCTTGGCGACGCGGTCGCGCTGGGCACCGGCGGCTACGGCAACGTGTTCTACCTCTCCACCAACGCGAAAGGCTGCAACACCACGGCTATATGGCGCGCGCACAAGCGCGGGGCGCTGTTCGGCAACCCGTGCTTCACACAGATTCACCCGACCTGCATCCCGGTGTCGGGCGAATACCAGAGCAAGCTGACCCTGATGAGCGAATCCCTGCGCAATGACGGTCGCGTGTGGGTGCCGCTCAAAGCGGGCGATAAGCGCGATCCCAGCCAGATCCCCGAGGCCGAGCGCGACTACTTCCTGGAGCGCAAGTACCCGAGCTTCGGCAACCTGGTGCCGCGCGACGTGGCCTCGCGCAACGCCAAGAACGTGTGCGACGAGGGCCGCGGCGTGGGCGGGACGGGGCTGGCGGTGTTCCTGGATTTCCGCGATGCCATCCAGAGGCTGGGCGCTGGCGTCATCAAAGAGCGCTACGGCAACCTGTTCGACATGTACGAGCGCATCACCGGCGAAGACCCGTACAAAACGCCGATGCGCATCTACCCGGCGATCCATTACACCATGGGCGGCCTGTGGGTGGACTACAACCTCATGTCGACCATTCCTGGACTGTACGTGATCGGCGAGGCGAACTTCAGCGATCACGGCGCCAACCGGCTGGGCGCGAGCGCGCTGATGCAGGGCCTCGCGGACGGCTACTTCGTCCTGCCGAACACGATTGGCGACTACCTGGCAAGCACCAAGTTCGACAAGGTGGACTCGTCGCACGCGGCGGCGAAGGAGGCGGAAGCCAGGGTCTGCGCGGTCACCAAGCGGCTTCTGGAAACCAAGGGAACGCGCAGCGTGGATCACTACCATCGTGAGCTGGGTAAGCTCATGTGGGAATACTGCGGGATGGCCCGCACTGCGGAGGGGTTGAAGCAAGCGCTCGGATTAATTCCGGAGATGCGCGAGCAGTTCTGGCGCGACGTCAGGGTGCTGGGCACGGGCGACGAGTTGAACCAGTCGCTGGAGAAAGCCGGGCGCGTGGCGGACTTTTTCGAGCTGGCCGAGCTGATGTGCCTGGACGCGCTGGAGCGCAACGAGAGCTGTGGCGGCCATTTCCGCGAGGAGTACCAAACGCCGGAGGGAGAGGCGTCGCGCGACGACGAGCGCTACTCCTACGTGTCGGCATGGGAGTTCAAAGGCGTTGGTAACGCGCCTGTGCTTCACAAGGAGCCGTTGACCTTCGAATACGTGCACCCGTCGCAACGGAGCTACAAGTAATGAGACTCACTCTTCACATCTGGCGCCAGCAGAACTCCAGCGCTCGCGGCAAAATGGTGCGCTACGAGGTGCCCGACGTCAACGAGCACATGTCCTTCCTGGAAATGCTCGACGTGCTGAACGAGTCGCTGATCGCCAAGGGGGAAGAGCCCGTGGCGTTCGATCACGATTGCCGCGAAGGCATCTGCGGCATGTGCGGCTGCATGGTGAATGGCGTGGCGCACGGCCCCCTGCCCGGCACGACCCTGTGCCAGCTTCACATGCGGCACTTCAAGGACGGCGACGAGCTGTACCTGGAGCCGTGGCGCGCCAAGGCCTTCCCCGTGGTGAAGGACCTGGTGGTGGACCGCACCGCCTTCGACCGCATCATCGCGGCGGGCGGCTTCATTTCGGTTTCGACCGGCAGCGCGCCGGACGGCAACGCGATCCTGGTGCCCAAGGAAGATGCCGACCGGTCGATGGACGCGGCGGCGTGTATCGGCTGCGGTGCCTGCGTGGCCATGTGCCCCAACGCGGCGGCGGCCCTCTTTACCGGCGCGAAGATTGCGCACCTGGGCCTGTTGCCGCAGGGCCAGCCCGAGCGGATGCAGCGCGCCGAAGCGATGGTGGCCCAGGCGGCGGCGGAAGGCTTCGGCTACTGCACCAACCTGGGTGAGTGCGAAGCCGTATGCCCCAAGGAGATCAAGCTGGAAGTGATCGCGAGGATGAATCGGGACTTCCTGTCGGCAAGCTGGCGGGGGAGATAGCCGGTCGGTCATCTTCTCTCGAAGCCGCCCTCGACGTTCCGACCGGCGAATTCCTTCAACTGGGCCCTTTAGTGGCGTTTCGGCACTACGTTCAGGGTGTAAGTATTCCACCCGTGGCGAAGCCGCCGGCCTGTATGCCTTCGAAATAGATCGTGTGAGTGCCCGGGCTAAGCGGTGTGAACATCACCCAATATCCGTCCGATACGGCGGGGGCGTAGATTCCGGGCGGCTGCGACCCGGCAATTCCGAAAGCCGACAGCAGGTAGCTGATCACGTTTCCGGTGGTCAGCATAAAGCTGAATACCGGCGACTCCGCGCGATACGCAGGCAAGTTCGATACTGGCACGTTGTCGATAGTCAGCTGCAGCCGAGGGTTATCTTGAGACAACTTGGCCTCCTCGCGCAGCGCAGGTAAACCTTTCTTGCCGTTAAAGGTGAAATCGGCGCAAGGAACAGCGTATGGACCTGGACCATCACAGTCCAGCAGCGCCGCGCCATCCGCCTGGGTGAGAACCGGGACTAATAGCGACGTGCCGGTGGGAACCGTGCAGGATCGGTTGATCGGTGAAGGCAGCGTACCGAACGATCCTGCCAGAAACCAGACCTGGCCCGACTGCCCCGCGGCGCAATGTGCCCCGGTTGCGTCGAGGTTCGGATTCGTTGCCGCGGGAATATTGAAGCAGCCATTGCCACCATCTCGCGCTCCATTCGCCATAGCTCAGTCCGTATGGTCTCGAATTAGGAGGGTAAATGCCCGGGTTCGGATTGCCCGAATCGTGGGCATTATCCGCCGCTAATTCCGTCGCCGATTGCCCGGTTGCAACGGAGGCTCCAGAGATTTGGGGCGCGTGCGTAACAGGTTTGAGGGTCCCCGAGGTCACTCCGGCGCCAAGCCCGCAATTTGGAAAGAGTTGCAGCATGGCAACTGCGGTCAATAGCCCCGCTTTCACATTCGTTCTGATCTTCATGGCTAATCACCTCTATCTTCGTCAGCGGCCTTAAGCCGCTTCTAGCTGTACATGCACGGTTCGCGTCCAAAAGCGCTCATCGCCGGCTCATTTTTTTCGTGGGAGGATGTACAATCTCGTGATACGGAGGGCCGATGTCTGAATCCAGCCCCGGCACTGTCACGCGCCTGTTGCACTCCTGGGGCGCGGGGGATAAGAGCGCGCGCGACGAACTGGCGCGCGTCGTCGACCGGGAGTTGCGAAGACTGGCAGCGGCATACCTGCGGCGCGAGCGCTCCGGCCATACGCTCCAACCGACCACCCTCGTCCACGAAGCCTGGCTTCGGCTGATCGGTCAAACTCACGTCGAGAGCCGGCACGCAACCACTTCTTCGCAATCGCGGCCACCCTCATGCGGCAGATCCTCGTCAATCACGCGCGGGACCGGAACGCCGCCAAGCGAAGCGGGGGTGAGAAACTGGCGCTGATCGAAGAGTCCGCCGCGGTCGAGCCCCGCACCGTAGACCTGATCGCGCTCGACGAAGCTCTGAATCGGCTGGCGGAGTTGGAACCGCGCCAGTGCCGCATCGTGGAGCTGCGCTTTTTCGGCGGCCTCACCGAGAAGGCGATCGCAGGCGTCTTGAACATCTCGGAGCCGACCGTCAGACGGGATTGGCGGATCGCCCGCGCGAGGCTCTACCAATACCTTGTCGGCGCCGACAGCCAAGGCCGCCAGGGAGCGGATGCCCGGCGTACGGTCTGCGCCGAATGAATCGCGCCATCTTCAGCGGTGCGGCAAGCGTATGACTCCCGAACGATGGCGCATGGTGAACGAGATCGTTGGCGCCGCCTGGGAGCGTCCGGGCGTCGAGCGCGACGCCTTTCTTCAACAGGCCTGCGGCTCCGACACCGCACTCCGCGCTGAGGTGGACGCCCTCCTCACTTCTGACCGGCACGCCGAAGACTTCTTGCAAACGCCGGGCGAATCCTCTTCGGGGATGCCGCTGATTGCAGCGTTCGCTTCAGCAGCCGGCGAAACCTCTGCGCCGGGCGACGATCTCGTTGGCACGAGTATCGGGCGCTACACGATTACCGGGCTGATCGGCAAGGGCGGAATGGGAGCGGTCTACCGCGCGGTCCGGACCGGCGACTTCCGAATGCAGGTCGCCGTGAAAGTTCTCAAACGGGGCACTGACACGGATGCCGCCTTGAAACGCTTCCGCGTCGAGCGGCAGATTCTCACCCGGCTTCAGCACCCGAATATCGCTCACCTGCTCGATGGCGGCACGGCCGGGTCGGGGCTGCCGTATCTCGCCATGGAGCACGTCGATGGCGCGCCCCTGATGCAGTACGCGTCGGCACTCCCTTTGAAGCACCGCCTGGAATTGTTCCGGGCCGTCTGCGACGCGGTGCAATATGCCCACGAACGGCGCGTAGTACACCGCGATATCAAGCCCGCCAATATCCTCGTGACCGCCGACGGAGTTCCGAAGCTGCTGGACTTCGGAATCGCGAAACTGCTCGATCCCACTGCCGAGAATCTGACGATGGCGACGACCGCCACTGGGGGCCGCCTGATGACGCCCGCCTACGCGAGTCCCGAGCAGATTCGCGGCGAGCCGGTGACCGCTGCCACGGATATTTACTCGCTCGGCGCGGTGCTTTATGAGCTTCTGACCGGGTATCCGCCGCATAGGTTCGATTCCCGGTCGCCCGACGCCATTTACCAGGAGGTCTGTGAGCTCGATCCGCCATGGCCGAGCGCTCTCGTCAAGAACCTCGACCGCGACTTGGACAGTATTGTCCGGATGGCCATGCACAAGGACGCCGCGCGGCGGTACCGTTCGGCGAGGGAACTCTCCGAAGATCTGGGCCGCTTTCTGTGCGGCACGCCGGTGCGCGCGAGGCGCGACAGCTTGTTCTACCGCGGCCGCAAATACTACTCCCGAAAGCGCGGATACCTGGTTGCGATTGCGGCTTCGGCCGCAGTAGTCAGTCTGGCGATTTACCTCACCGGGGGTGCATTCGCCAGGTTCGGAGCAGCTTCGGCCGTCCAATCGATCGCAGTCTTGCCGCTGGAGAATCTGTCCGGTGACCGGGAGCAGGACTACTTCAGCGACGGCATGACCGCGGCCCTCATCGACGATCTCGCGCGGATTCGGAGCCTCCGCGTGATTTCCCGCACTTCCGTAATGACTTTCAAGGGAGCGCGCCGTCCTCTCCCGGAAATCGCACGCGCGCTCGGGGTGGGCCGGATTGCGGAGGGAACCGTGCTGCAATCCGGAACTCGCGTCCGCATCACGGTGCGCCTGTTGGACGCGAATCAGGACCGGCAGCTGTGGAGCGGAAGCTATGAAGGCGAGTCAAAGGATGTTCTCGCTCTCGAGCAAAGCGTGTCCGACGCGGTGGCAGGTGAAATCGGCACAGCTCTGACCGCCCCCGAACGGATCGGCCTCCGACGCAGCCACAAGGTTGACGTTGCGGCTTACGACTCGTATTTGCGGGGTCGCCAACAATACCTTACCGACTTCAATGATCTGCCGTCGCTGGAGAAGTCCATCGCGTTATTCCAGGAGGCGTTGCGGCTCGACCCGAAATACGCTCCCGCGTATGCGGGACTCGCCGAGGTCTACTACATGGCGTCGAGCAGGTTCTATCCGGCCGTGGAAGCGATGCCCAAGGCCAGGTCGGCGGCCTTGAAGGCCATCGAGCTCGACGACACGTTGAGCGATGCACACGCAACGCTGGGGCTCATCCGCTCTGTGTTCGATTACCAACGCGCCGAAGCCGCGAAGGAGTTCAAGCGAGCGCTCGATCTGAACCCCAGCGACGCGGTCGCTCACGTGTGGTACGGGTTCCATCTGGTCGGGTCCGGCCGGCCCGCGGATGGAATTGCCCAGGCAGAGCAGGCGCGCAAGCTCGATCCGGTCTCCCCGGGTTTGAACAGCTACATCGGCGCGCTCCTTTTCTACGCACACCGGTACGACGCGATGATCCTGCTGATGCGGGAGATCGTGGAGCGCTATCCAACAATGCTGGAACCTCGCTGGTGGACCTCTATGGCGTACGCCCAGAAGGGCGAGTACGCCAAGGCGATTCCCTTGGTCGAGTCCTGTTGCAGCAAGCTCCGGAACCCGATGACCGATGATACCCAGGCCTTTGCGCAGGTCGGTTACATGTTCGCCGTTTCCGGACGGGTCGACGAGGCCCGCCGAATGCTTGTGCAGTTGGAAGAACTCTCGGCAAAGCGTTACATCGGGCCGTTCACGACTGCGGTTCTGTGCGCGGGCCTGGGCGAACGGGAGAAGGCATTCCGCTGGCTGCAGCAGGCCCTGAATGAGCGGGAAGAGGAGATGGCTTATCTGAATCTGGATCCCCGCCTCGACGTGCTCCACTCCGACTCGCGCTGGCCGGTGTTATTGCGCGCAATCGGTTTGGCGCGTTAGTTAGCCGGCAATGCAAGCCGACTGTTGCGGATGGCTTCATTCCGTGCGACGATTCGGACCTTCCGCAGCGCGGAGGGCTCATTTCATACCTGGCTTGCCCGTGTCACGCGTAACCTTTTGATCGATCACTATCGCCGAACGCGTCAGGAGCGCAGGCCATCGCCCTCGCCACCCTGATCGCCCCTGGCACGATTTCAGACCACAGCGTCGCTACTAATCAGAACGAGAGTTTCAGAGCAAGCTGTACCACACGCCAGCTCTCGCCATTTTGATTGGTGGTGGCCGAGCTGGCAGTTGAGAGCGTCACGCAGCAGGCCTGTCCGAAGACGCCGCTGGTGATCGCCGGGCTGCCTACGCTGGCATCGCGCGGATTGCGGAAACTGGGATGGTTGAACGCGTTGAAGAACTCGGCGCGAAACACCAGGCGGATGCGCTCGCTGAAGTCGAAGCGCTTGCTTGCGCCGGCGTCCAGGTTCCAGTAGCTGGGGCCCTGGAAGATGTTGCGGCCGATGCCGAGGCCACCCGGCTCCGGGAACGTGAAAGCATCGGCGTTCGGAAAAAACACTGGACCAAGGACGCCGGCCTTTTCTTGTAGCGACGATTGAGGCAGGGAGACGCCGGGCTTTAGAGCGGCTCGGCTCTGCGCCGTATTGTTGGCAGTGAGCACGCCGGATCGCACCGTAAACGGCTCACCGGACTGATACGTGTAGATGCCGTTGATGCTCCAGCCGCCGACCACCTGGTTCAACGCACGCGAAGCGTTGGCCAGGATGGTTTTCCCCTTGCCGAACGGCAGCTCGTAGATTCCGGTCAGGTTGACTACGTGCTGCTGATCGAAGTCGCTGCGCGCGCGCTCGTTGCGGTAGTTGTGGCCATCGGCCGGAGTCCGGGCGCTGGTTGTGGTAAGGCCGCCTCCAACCGTCGCCTGCACCGGGTCGATGGAAAGATCGTCGATCGACTTGCTGAAGGTGTAACCGCCATTGAAAAGGATACCGGCCCTGTCGAAGCGCTTGCGGAAGGTGAACTGACCGGCATGATAGTTGGAGTCGCCCCCGTTGTCGATCATCAGGATCTGGTTGAACTGCTGGTTGGGACGAAGCAGCCCGGCCAGGGTGCTGCCCTCCAGACGCGAGGCGAAATTGCCGGCAGCGTTCTGCGTCAGGTCGGTCTGCGTGGTTGACGAATTGACAAAGGACTGGTTGGTGATGCCCTGTTGCAGGATGGGCACCGGCACCGCACCCGGGCATGGCGAGTTGTTGGCAAGCGTGCCGTCGGGACGGCAGCCTCCGCCGAGATTGAAGTTCTTCTGCATCGCCAGGAACGAGGGCAGGATCGGCTTGGCGTCGATCTGATTGACGTTCCAGGAGCGGTAGAGGCGCGTGCCGCGGCGTCCGACATACCCGGCACTGATCACGTAGCCGCCTTTGAGCTCGTGCTGGACGGTCAGGTTCCACATGTGCACGGTCGGCATCATCAGGTTCGGATCGAAGACGCGAATGTTGGGAGCGTTGCCAAGCACCTGCGCGGGAGGCGTCAGGAAGGTGGAGGGCTTCGCGGTGGGAGCGGGCATCGCGTTGGGGAAGCCGGCCCCAAGCCGGACATCGGGCACGCTGGCGCAACCCGGGGTGGTGACCAGTGCGCCGTTGGTTCCGCTGAAGCTGCTGCTGCACGTGAAGGTCTGCCCGGGCACGCTGGCGGCTACCGACGTGACCTGGAAGGTATTCACGGGGTCGAACGCAATGGCGTACCCGGACCGGATGACAGTCTTGTTCGATCCGCCCGGCTGCCAGGCAATGCCCAGGCGCGGCCCAATCGCTCCCAGATTGTTGTTGTTCCACCAGCGGTCTGCATGCACATAAGTCACCGGTCCCTGGCTGCCATCCACGTTCTTGTTCGGCAGGTAAACGCGGTTGCCGGCTTCTGTTGCCGGGAGGTTGACTTCCCAGCGCGCGCCATAGTTGATGGTGAGATCGCGGCGCACCTTCCACTCATCCTGGAAGTAGAAGTTCGATTGCTTGGCGCGCTGGCCCTGCACCCACACATTGACGGTCTTCGGCGTGGCCAGAAACGGGGCGAACGTATCGTGGCTCAGATCGCCCATGAAGACCTCCGTGAGGCCGGCGGGGATGCCCAGAAGGTCATTGATCGTTCCTTGGAGCCGGTTGAGATCCGTAGAGGCGATACCCGCCACCGTGGACGTGCCGAGTGCCGGAAGGTTGAAGCCCACGGGCGGGCGCGTGGTGCGCGACAGGGAAATGGCGGGCGTGAGGCTGGTGCCGCCGACATCGCCGCGCTGATCGTTGTGCTGGTAGAAACGGATATTGCCTCCGAAGCGGAAAACGTGGCTACCCTTGATGTAGCTCATGTTCTCCACAACCTGGTAGGTATTGACCGCGCGATAGGTGTGCGGGTTGGCGGTATAGTCCACGTCGGAATTGTTGAAGGTAAACCGGGGTGTGTTGGGAAATAGCGGATTGGCTTCACCCTGGGTAAACAGGAACTGCCACCGCGAGAACCCCAGTGTCAGATCGTTGACCAGCCGGGGGGAGAGAACGCTCCGGAAACCGACAGCGATGTTGGTGGCGGGACGGAAGAC
>Ga0335079_10000917_pt1 | contig 33372 bp, 22 predicted proteins | sample Lox_Sample_33_FD_206719 | JGI IMG/M metagenome (GOLD analysis project Ga0335079, IMG submission 206719) | Soil microbial communities from Loxahatchee National Wildlife Refuge, Florida, United States - Lox_Sample_3.3 | ecosystem: Environmental > Terrestrial > Soil > Wetlands | place: USA...
CAAGACGCGGGTGGCGCGTGGCCTTCGTTGAGTAGGTTTCTGAACGGCGCGATATTTTTCTTCCTCTGCCTGTTCGCGATCCTGCTGCCACATTCCATCAAAGGCGCGCAGCATTCATGGCAGATCGCGTTTCTTCTCTGGCTGCTGACGCTTGCCCTCCAGCGACGGCGCCCGTTCCCGCAGCCGCTGTCGGCCCCGCTGTTGCTGTACGTCGTCTGCAGCGGAATCTCGACCGCGCTGAGCCCCGATCCCATCTTGAGTTGGGACCGCATGAAAATTGTCTGCCTGGTGCTGGTGGCGATCACCTTCGCGCAGAATGTACATCGGCTGAAACAAGTGCGCGCGCTGGTGTATCTGCTGATTCTCTCCGGTGTGGCTGTGGCCGCATTCACCGGCTGGCAGTACACGTATGGAGTGGGAGTACAGCTTATAGGCAGTGCTCCGGATACTCCCCTGGTGCAGGCCCATGTGATTCCCGGCGACATCATCACTGGCATCAACGGACAGCGCGTGCATACTCCGGCGCAACTGGAGCGCGCGGTCATGGACGCGCCGGCGAACAGCATCGTTCGCGTGCAGTACCTGCGCGGCTTTCCGCTGCACAACAAAGAGACGGTGATCTTCCGCGAGGGAATCATCAAAAGCGGGCTGGGCACACCGGCGCTGCAATTCACGCGCGGCAAGCCTTTGAAGGCGCAGGGCCATCTCGGCCACTACGTGAATTTCGCAGAGATTCTGATGCAGATCGGCTGCCTCACCTGGGCAGTGCTGCTCGGGGTCGGGTCACAACGGCGAGGACTAGGACTGTGGCTGGCGCTGGCCTTCGCCGCACTGGCAGCAACTATGTTTCTGACAGAAACGCGCGCCGCGCTGGCCGGACTGGCCCTCGGCGGATTTGTATCCATCCTGATGTTGACGGGGAGGCGTTCGCGGATTTGGGCGACCGCAGCGCTGGCGATTTTTGCCTTAGCGGCGCTGCTCTGGGTCCGGCACACGCGCGGGCCGCACTGGACGGGCGCGCACGACGCGGGAACCAGCTTCCGTACCATGATGTGGGAAGACGGCCTGCGGCTCATCCCACAGCATCCGTGGTTCGGCGTTGGCATGGAGACCATTCGCGACCACTGGATGTATTGGCACATCCGCGCCTACACCTTCTTTCATGACGAGAGCCACTTCCACAACGACATGATCCAAATCGCGGTGGAGCGCGGCCTGCCGGCCTTGGTGGCGTGGCTGTGGTTTGTGATCGGCTATTTTGTTCTTCTCTTTCGCCTCATCCGCAAGGCCCGTAGCCGCAGCCGCTTTGCCGCCGCGGCTTCGACGGGACTGCTTGCCGGCTTCACGGCCTATCAGTTCACCGCGCTGGTGCACTACGACCTCGGCATAGAACCGGTCGCGATGGCGCTGTATTTTTACGTCGGGTTGGCGATCGCCATGGACCGTATGATGGAAACGCCTGAAGCTGTCGATGTGCCGTAGGTGCACAGCTTGATGGTGACGCGCTGAAAACCTATCTCACCGTGGTGACCACCGACGACTACGCAGTCGGCGCCGTTGCGCTGTGGGAGTCGCTGCGCAGAACGCGGCCGGAGCACGGGTTGCTGGTCGTCGTTACAAAGCGGGTTTCCGAGGAATGCGAGCGACGGTTGCAGAAGGCTGGGCTGCGAACGCTGCGCATGGACGAGCAACTGCAGCGTTCGCACGCGAGCAAGGCTGCCCTCAGGCACTGGGACAACACCTTCAGCAAGCTGCTGATGTTCGAACTGGTCGAGTACGAGAAGATCGTCTATCTCGACGCGGATATGATGGTGCTACGCAACCTGGACCATCTCTTCGCGAGGGCGCACTTGTCCGCTGCCGTACCCGACAAGCTCATGCCCGGACATGAATCGTGGGTGCAGCTTTGCTCGGCGCTGATGGTGATCGAACCACAGGCTGGGCTGGCGGCCGCGATCATGCAGCATGTACCGGCGGTGGAAGCGAGGATGAAGTCGTTCAGCGATCAGGACCTGCTGCATGAACACTTTCCCGACTGGCCGTCGCATCGCGAGCTGGAGCTGGAACAAGGCTACGGAGTCTTCCTGGATTCGATTGACCGCTACATCCAGAAGTTCGGTTATAACCTGAATTTTTCCGCGCCCGATGAGCGCACGATCGCCGCGGTCCATTTTGTGGGCTCGCGCAAGCCGTGGTCGTGGAGTCGCGTGGAGCGAAATCTGCGGCTGGTGAAGTATGCGTCAACGGCGCGATGGATCGCGGTTCGCATGTTGCGCGAATACGTTACGCTGCTCCGCTCAGCCGCTTCCCCAGCGCCTTCAGCGGAAACTTGATTCCTTCCACCAATATCTTCCGATTGAATTTCGAATGGCCGGCCTCACGTTCGCAGAAGACGATGGGAAATTCGCGGAACCTGGTGCCGCTGCGATGCAGGTTGAACTTCATCTCCATCAGGAAGGCGTAGCCCTCGGAACGGATGGCGTCGAGATCAATTTTGCGCAGCACCTCCGTCCGGTAACCGACGAACCCGGCGGTCATGTCATGCGCGGGTACGCCCGTAAACAGGCGGGCATAAAGATTGGCGCCGAAGCTGAGAGCGCGCCGGCGAATGTCCCAACCTTGCGCGCCCCCGCCGGAGACATAGCGCGATCCGATGACCACCGGGTTGGTCTTCAGCAGCTCGATCATGGTGGGCAGCAGTTCCGGCGGATGCGACAAATCGGCGTCCGATTGGATAACGTAATCAGCAAGGTTCTCACGCAGAACTTTCTTCATGGCGTCGCGGCAGGCTGAACCGTATCCGCCCTTGCCGGGCCTGGCCAGCAGATGAATGGCGCCGTCAGCGGCCTGGGTCCGGCGAATTTCGTCGGCGGTACCGTCGGGAGAATTGTCGTCGACGAACAGAATGGGCTCGTTGCCCGCAGCCTTGCGAATGCGGCCGACGAGGGTGGCGATGTTGTCGCGTTCGTTGTACGTGGGAATGATGAGCATCAGAAAGAAATGGCCAGCCAGAGCCAAAGGCGAACTGGCTTTCCAGATTATCAGAGCGGCATGCGCGGTCGGCAGCTTACTTTAGTCACCCGATTCGCCCGTTCCTGCCCGGAGCGCCGGAATGCGGGGTGTTGCTAAGGTTGCGGAATGGAAACCAACCGCACCCCCTCCGTTGACTCGATGCTGATGGCTTCCGGCTGCTGCGAAATCCAATCCAGCGGCGTGGCCACGATCCGCAGCCCGATGATGGATGAGCGTGCCGGCGGCCGCCACTGGGCTGCGTCGGCGTTGAAATATCCCGTCAGATCGCCTGCGTCCCAGGGATAGAACCAGACATCCGTGGAGATATTCGGCTGCACGATGAACGATTGCAGCTCCAGGCTCCCGTCGGCGCGGGTGATCTCCAGTTGCAAGCGCTCGGGCTTCCGCAGCTTCCACCAGATGGGATAGCGAACCGTCATCCGCAGGCGAATGAAGTCGAAACCGGAGCGCCAATTGGGAGCTCCGAGGTTGATGCTGGAGCTGCGCTGGACGATGGGATAGGTTCGAGCGGGCAGCCCGAGAGGCTGAGCCTGCCATGCGACGCGCGAAGCGCGCGAGTCATCGCGGAGCAAGGCCACGACGCCGGGAGTGAGTTGCTCAACGGAACGATAATGCCGCACCAGCCAAAACCACACTTCCGGGGCGCGGGTGAAGTTCGGAATGCCATCGACGGGGACGCTCAGGTAATTGCGCGACCAGCTTGCCAGGTCGGCTTCCGACATGCGGCGGTAATTGGCGTCGGGCAAGTAGAGTGCCGCCGGAACGCGCCGTCCTTCGAGGCCGGAGATCTCGAGCTTCGAGAGACCAGGTCCGCTCGCGGTGTAGGCCTGCATCAGGCCACCCGCGACATTGCGGCGCGCCGCCAGACCGAACATCGTTTGGTAGGGATAGACGAAGATGAAATCTTTGCCGGCGCTGTTCCGGCTGAGGAAGTCCCGGCCGGATGCCAACATTCGCGGCGTAAGCGGGTCTGCGTAGCAAGCCTGGTCGAATGCGCTGTATCCCGGCGGACATTGTGTCATCGGGCGCCGCAACTGCCGGTAAAGATGAACGACGCCGGCAGGCGAAAACACGGGATGCGAGAACGCAATGGAAATGGCAACGGCGATGACCATGCCAGCTATCGAGGACTTTCCCCGGAAAGAGAAAAGAATGGTGGCAGCGAAGAAGATCAGCGCAAATTCACCGATGATCACGTGCCCGAGATCGGAGCGGACCAGCGCACTTTGCATCACCGCCAGCCCGAACCCGAAAGCGCCAAGAAGAAACGCGGGGCGTTGCGTGATGCGTGATGGGAGCCGCTTGCCCGCCACCGCCTGCAAAACGAAAATCGCCGCGCACATTGCCAACGCAACCAGAAGATGTCTGGTTCCCTCCCTGGTCATCGCCACCGGCGTCGCCCAGCGATAGGCCGCCACCTGCGCCAGCGAGTCGCGCCAGAACTTGAAGTTGAACGGGCGCGCCATAAAGCTGTTGACGATTACGGCAAGGATGAGCGCCGCCAGGCCAAACGCCGAGAGGCCTGCGAACAGCTTGCGCGCGAAATGCTGATGCCGCATCTCCACCGCAATGGCAATCCAGCAGATGAACCAAGCCGCCGTTGTGTAGATGCCGACGTCGGCGGCCACCAGAAAAGCGACAACGCAGAGCACGGCTCCAATGGCTCCGGCGTAGGCACTGCGCATCCGGCCCGCGTGCACGGCATACCAGGCTCGCAGGAAATAGGCGAACAGCAGGACGGGCACTGTGGAGCGCAGCGAGGTTTCCCAGAACGTGGCGAGCAGAAGAAGAAGGATGGCGCGCTTCCACGGCGGTTGCTCCGGCAGTATCAGGCGCAATGCCAGATACACGAAGACCGCCGCGCACCAAAGCGGAATTGTGTCCCAGGTGGCGTAAAGCGCGCCCAGCGACAACGGCATGGAGCGCGCTGGAACCGAAGAGAGCGCCTGAAAGATGGGGCCATGAGTGAAGGCAACATCACGGCCGATCCAGATGCCGCGCAGCGCCTTGAAGGTGCTGTCGAGGTGCCAGTTGTCGTCGATGAGACCGAGATCGGGAACGAAGGTGACGCTCCGGTGCGCCAACCACACTGCGGGAAACGAGCACAGCATGAGCAGCAGCACCGCCAACACGTCGCAAGAACGCGCAAGCAGCCACGGCCGCTGTGTTTCGGCTTGCCTGGGCCGCGCTCGGCTGCGGCGTGGCGCAACGTCGAGTTTCATCACCATAGACCATCGACATTTTATCGTGCAGAGCGTTCGTCGCCGGAAATTCGGGCTTATGCAGCGCACTCGGTTTGGGTGTGTGCGAGAATTCCTGTCATACTCGCGCCCGGAAATCAGGGTGCCTTGCGCTGCATGGCAGGCGCGCAACTGTCACTGCGGTGCTTCATTAAGGGAGATATGTCCAGCTCGGTCAAAGTCGTTTCGCGGACAGCTGCCGTATCCACAAGCCAAGGCAAGATCAATGCCGGAGCTGCCTGGCCAATCGTTACGGCTGCGCTGCTGGCGGGTTTTTATTTCGCCACCAGCCTCTACATCGCGGCCCACCGCGTCTTCTGGTTTGACGAGCTGTTCACCATCCACATCGCCCGCCTGCCGAGCCTCTCGACCATCTGGACTGCCTTGGGGAACGGAGTCGATGCCCTGCCGCCGACTTATTACATGCTGGTGCGAGTTTTCGATTCGCTGTTTGGCCCGGGTGATGTGGCCGCCCGAGTGCCTTCAGCCATCGCCATCGCTGTTGGGCTGCTCGTGATCTTCGATTGTGCGCGCCGGCTCACCGACGGCGTGCACGGACTCATCGCACTGTCGGTTGCCACATGTTCCTTCTTGCCATATTACGGATATGAAGCTCGCTCCTACGCCATCTACTTCATGCTGGCCGCGCTGGCGTTTTGGGTGTGGACGTACGAAGGTCTGGGCACAAGAGCTCAGGCCATTCTCTTCGGCGCGTGCTTCTTCGCCGGAGTTGGCTTTCATTACTACTTCGTGATGTGCCTGACGCCGTACATCATATGGGAGCTGCTGCACTGGGAGCCGGGACAGCGGCCCTCGATGAAGCTGGTCGGCGGAATCATCGGCTGTATCGCTCCGTTGCTCTTGCTGTCGCCACTGATTCTCTCGTTTTCGCAGAAGTTCGCCGGCGGCTATTGGAACCGGCCTACATTTCTCGAGCTGCGCGCAATCTATTCGCAGATCTTCCCTGACGGACTATTTCTCCTGGCGCTAATTGCGGTGTGGATTGTGCTGGCCGGGTCCAGTTCATCGGCAGCGGACGATGCGGTCCGGCCACCGATGTCATCGCACGAAGCGGTCGGTTGGCTGTTCCTGGGAATTCCGCTGGCTGCCTTTGTGGTTGCGGAATGGAAGACCAATGCCTTCTACAGCCGCTACTTCATCGGGGTGCTTCCGGGCGTTGCCGTTGCCTTCGCATTTCTGGTGTGGCGGCATTTTCGCAAGGTGGCGCAATTGTCGATGGGAGTGTTCGTGCTGCTCGCCGCCTGGGGAGCGGCACAGCAATTGACGATCACCCGCCATCCCGAGAAAGTCGAGGCCACGGGTATCCGTTCGTTCCTGCAGCTCGAGAGTCTGTTACGCGTCGAAGGAAAACAGTACTTCGTCTTCTCCGGGCCGTTGCTGTTTTTGGAGGCGCAGCAGTATTCCGAGCATCCCGAGCAGTGCGTGCTGTTGCTTCCGTCCGACTTTTCGCGGCAGCCGAAACCGGGTCCCGATCCTTATCTGCATCAGCGGCTGGAGCTCAATCTTGCGCAGTATTATCCGCTGCAGGTCTGGACCATCGACGATCTGCGGCGGAATCAAGCTCAGTCGGCGCTCATCGAGCCGGATGAGCAGGCCTTGCGGGATATTCAGCGCGACGGCATGCAGGCGCGGGTCCGCATGGCAACGCCGCTGAAGATCGATTACCTGCAATGACCGCGGATGAGGCGTGGTTTCAGGAGTTTGTGACCGTTATCACGCGCCACAGTGACGACGAATGCTACGATAATTATTTATGTCCGCTCCCGACTCTCGCTTTGTGCGCGCCTGTCATCGCCTGCCGGTGGAGCGAACCCCGGTTTGGTTTATGCGTCAGGCCGGCCGCTACATGCAGCAGTATCGCGAAGTCCGCAAGCGCCACTCGCTGGTGGAGATTTGCAAGAATCCGGAGCTGGCGGCCAAGGTCACCATTGAGGCTGCCGAGTTCCTGAAAGTCGATGCGGCCATTATCTTTGCCGACCTGCTCTTGCCCCTTGAGGTCATGGGCTTGCCGTTTCATTTTGCCGCGGGCGAAGGCCCGGTGATCGAGAAGCCGGTGCGGACCGCGGAAGACGTGCGCCTTTTGCAAACCGACCGGGCTGCCGAACTGGGCTATGTTGCCGATGCCGTGGCGCTGGTCGCCAAGCACTTCGGCACGAAGCTGCCCATCATCGGATTCTGCGGCGCGCCCTTCACCCTGGCCAGCTACATGATCGAGGGGGGCGGCTCGCGACATTATCTGGAAGTCAAGAAGATGATGTACAACTCCCCCGACGTGTGGGACGAGTTGGCCGGCAAGCTGGTGGACGTGCTCGTCGAGTATGCTAGCGAGCAGGTGCGCTCGGGCGCGGATGCGCTGCAGATTTTCGATAGCTGGGTGGGCTGCCTCAGTGTGGAAGATTATCGCCGCTACGTGCTGGTGCCGACCACGCAACTGATTCAGCGGCTGCAAATCCAATGCAGAGTTCCCATCATTTACTTCGGCACAGATAGTGCAACACTGCTGCCGTCCATGGCGGAAACCGGCGCGGAGGTGATCGGTCTGGATTGGCGCATTCCTCTGGATGAAGGCTGGCGAGCGGTGGGATTCAATCATGCCGTACAGGGGAACCTGGATCCAGCGCTGCTGTTTGCTCCCTGGCGCGAGCTGAAGCAGTGTGCGACTTTCATCCTCCGGCAGGCGGCTGGGCGGCCGGGCCACATCTTCAATCTCGGCCACGGCATTCTGCCGCACACGCCGGTTGATAATGTCAGAGACCTCGCGCGATTCGTTCATGACTTCACGAGCATGCCCGCCACCGAGGCGAGGACCTTATGAGCAAGCAGGCGGTCCTATTGATTGCCCACGGTAGCCCGGAACGCGTGCAGGACATCCCCGAATTCCTGCGCAATATTTCGCGCGGACGTCCTATGTCCGACGCTGTGGTACAGGAGGTACAGCATCGCTATTCTCAGATCGGGGTTTCGCCGCTGACGTCTCTGACAATGGGGCAGGCGAATGGAGTAGCGCGGGAACTCGGCATTCCGACTTACACCGGCATGCGCAACTGGCACCCGTTTATTGCCGACACGCTGAAGGAAATGACCGCGGACAGAGTGGAACAGGCGGTGGCGATCTGCCTGGCGCCGCATAATTCGCGCACCAGCGTTGGATTGTACAAGCAGGTTTTATTTGGCGCCGGTGCACCCTTCGCCATCGACTTCGTCGAGGAGTGGCACGATCATCCCTTGCTGATCGAGGCTTTTGCCGACCGGCTGCGCAACGGCTGGACGAAGGCATGCGCGCAGCATGGTTCGGCGTTGCCGGCGATCTTCACCGCTCACAGCGTTCCCCAGCGCACGATTGCCGAAGGCGATCCTTACGAGGCGCAAACGAAAGAGACCGCTGCTCTGGTTGCTGCGCGCGTGCCGGAGATCGGCCGGTGGAGTTTTGCCTTTCAAAGCCAGGGAATGTCAGGCGGGGAATGGCTTGGTCCCACAGTGGAGGATACGATCGTCAAGCTGCGCGAAGCCGGTCACGACGGCGTGTTCCTCCAGCCAATCGGCTTCGTCTGCGATCATGTTGAGATTCTGTTCGATATTGACATCCTGTTTCGCAACTTCGCTGCCGAGCGTGGTATGAAGCTTTATCGCGCCGAGTCCCTGAATGATTCGCCGCTATTCGTACGTGCTGTGGCCGACCTGGCCAGGACGCGACTGATCGCGCTCAATCAGGCTGCGGCTCCGGCTGTGAACACACCTGCATGAAAAGAATCGCAATTATTGGCGGCGGCATCTCCGGACTGAGCGCCGCTTTTTCTCTGGAAAAAACGCGTGCAGCGGGCGCTGAACTGGAATACATGCTGTTGGAAGGCAGCCAGCGGCTAGGCGGGTGTCTTGCCTCCGACCGCATCGAGGGCTGCCTGGTGGAAGCTGGCCCTGATTCATTCCTTACCGAAAAACCGTGGGCTGTGGCGCTCTGTAAAGAGCTCGGTATCGCGGAGCAACTCATCGGCTCCAACGACTCACAGCGCAAGACCTACATTGTGGTACATGGACGGCTGATCGTCATGCCCGATGGGCTGATGTTTATGGTACCCACGCAACTGATGCCCACCGCACTGTCACCGCTGTTTTCCTGGAGCACGAAGTTGCGCATGGCGCAGGAACTGCTTCATCCGCCGCGTCCCATGCAGGACGACGAAACCGTCGCGCAACTGGTGGAACGCCATTTCGGGGCGGAGGTGGTGGACCGTCTGGCGGACCCGCTCCTCTCAGGCGTGTACGGCGGCGATGCCGGCAAGCTGAGTGCACGCGCCGTGCTACCGCGTTTCGTCGAGATGGAGGAGAAATACGGCAGCCTGAGCCGCGCCATGCTGGCGGCGCACAAGAAAATGGCTGCGCTCAGCAAAACGCAAGCGCCGCGACCGCTGTTCACCTCGCTGCGCGACGGCATGCAGCAGATGGTGGACGCGCTGGTCGCCAGGCTGCGGCCCGAGTCGATTCGTTTGCGCCAACACGTGCGGCGAATCTATGCCGAAGACGGCGGCTGGCGAGTTTCCCTGGAGATGTCCGGCGACGAGCAATTCGATGCGGTCATTGTGGCCACTCCCGCGAATGTTGCGGGTGTGCTGCTCGATGGAGTCGATCGCGATCTCGCGAGCCATCTGCTCGACATCACCTATAGCTCTTCGGTTACGGTGACGCTCGGCTATTACCAGCAGCAACTTGCCGGCCTGCCGCCGGGTTTTGGTTTCCTGGTGCCGCGCAGCGAAGGCAGGCGCATGCTGGCTTGCACCTTCGTCCACAATAAGTTTCCGCATCGCGCGCCGGAGGACAAAGGCATTTTGCGCTGCTTCCTGGGCGGCGCGCGCGACGAGGCGGTTCTCGGGCTGAACGATGCCGAGATGCTCGAAACCGTTCGCCGTGAACTTCGCGATACCGTAAAGCTCGAAGCGCCGCCAATCTTCGCCCGCGTGTATCGCTGGCGAGAGGCGATGGCGCAATACGAGCCGGGGCACATCGCACGTGTGGCGCAGATCGAGAGGCGTGTCGCCGAGATCCCCGGGCTGGCCCTCGCCGGCAACGCTTATCACGGCATTGGCGTGCCGGATTGCGTCCGGTCGGGCGCGGAAGCAGCCACAAAGGTTGCGCAGCTTACTCCCGAAGCGCAGGCTGCCCGCAGCTAGGCGCTCTCTGTAAACCATCCGCACCTGCTGTTCGCGCGAACGTCATCGCAGCGCGGGCGCACAGCAACGTCCGCCGCTTTCGGTTAAGCTGTCATGCGTGATGCCCAGAAGTTACCAACGCGTTTGCCTCCTGTTTTGGATCGTCGGCTTTCTGTTGGCCTGTTCCCTCTGGAGCGCTGACGCCGACTCTGACGCCGGCTCGAGCCAGGGTGAAATCGTGCTGGTGGGAGGCACGATTTACGCCTCGCCCACAGCCGCTCCTATTGCCAACGGCGCGATCGTGATTCGCGAGGGAAAAATTGTGCAGATCGGCCGACGCAGCCAGGTGAAGATCCCGAAAACCGCGAAGACGCTCGACTGCACCGGCAAGTTCATCAGCGCCGGATTCTGGAACAGCCACGTGCACTTCACCGAGCCCGTGTGGCAAAACGCCGCCGGCGCGCCCGGCGACAAGCTCGAGGAGCACATGCGAGAGATGCTGACGCGCTGGGGTTTTACGACCGTGTTCGATATCGGATCGTTTCCCCGCGACACGCTGGCGCTGCGCAAGCGCGTGAACAGCGGCGAAGTGCCGGGGCCGAAGATCTACACCACCGCAGGAGCAATTTATCCGGAGAATGGAATTCCCGTGTACATTCCGCAGCCCATTGCAAGTCAGATCAAGCGATATGAAGCGGCGACGCCCGCCGATGCGGCGCGGCTGGCGCGGGAATCTTTGGCAATGGGCGGCGATGGCATCAAGCTTTTCACCGGCGCCATCATGGGGCACGGCAAGGTCACGCCCATGCCCGCCGATGTGGCCCGCGCTGCGGTCGAGGTGGCGCACGCGGCCGGCAAGCCCGTGTTCGCTCATCCCTCCAATCACGTGGGAGCGGACAACGCTCTGTCCGCCGGAGTCGACATTCTGGCTCACACCATTCCGGAGGAGGGCGAGTTCACACCAGACGAGCTGGCGCACATGAAGGCACAGCACACCGGCCTGATTCCAACTCTGACATTGTGGGAGGTTGAGCTGGAGAAGGAACATGCTTCAGCCGAAAACGAACGGCAATTCGTGCAGGCCGGAGTCATCGAGCTGAAGAGCTACTTTGATGAGGGCGGGAAGATTTTGTTCGGCACCGATGTCGGCTACACCCAGCACTACGACACGGCCGAGGAGTACGTGCTGATGTCGAGGTCCGGAATGGGATGGCGCGATATTCTGGCGTCGCTCACCACGAATCCCGCAACGTTCTTCAAGCACGCGCATACGGGAGAGCTGGCGGTGGGCAGTGATGGGGACATGGTCGTGCTCGACGCAAATCCCGCGACTGACGTGCGCAACTTCGCGCGCGTGGATTACACAATTCGAGCGGGCAGGGTTATCTACGAGAAGTGAAAGGCAGTGAGCCTTTTAGAAGCTGTCATCCTGTGTATGACGACGCCAACGTCGCCATATGGCACCGTCTTTTCGCCGCCCCCTTACACCACCGGAAACGGGAACGCCGCACGCTCCTCCGAAACTGACGACCGAGACCCAACAACCGACAACTGACAACCAACAACTGCTCTTCACCACACTTTGCACACCTTGTCCGCCGGTTTCACCATGGGCGAGCCCGCCTTGCAGTTGAAGGCTGCGCCGAACTCCGGCATGTTCACCACTACGCCGTTGACGCGGTACTGGTGCGGCGAGTGCGGGTCGGTGATAGCGCGCGCCCGCAAGTCTTCCGGGCGGTCGTTCTCGCACGCCCACTGCGCGAAGCCGACGAAGAAGCGCTGGTCGGGCGTCAGCCCATCGCGATCGGTGAGCTGCTCGCCCTTGTCTGCATCCTTCCAAGCAATGTAGGCCAGAATCGTCCCGCCCAAATCGGCGATGTCTTCACCCTCGGTCAACTTCGAGTTGATGTGGATATCGTCAATGATCGTGTACTTCGCATACTGATCAACAACGCAATCGGCATGCTTAGTGAACTGCTCGGCGTCCTGCGTCGTCCACCAGTCCTTCAAGTTCCCCTTCGCGTCAAACTGACGGCCTTGGTCGTCGAAGCCGTGCGTCAGTTCATGGCCGATGGTGGAGCCGGTATCGCCGTAATTCGGCGCGTCGTCCATCTTGGCGTCGTACAGCGGCGGCTGAAGAACGCCCGCCGGGAAATTGATGTCGTTCATCTGCGGGTCGTAGTAGGCGTTGACCGTGGGCGGCGTCATGCCCCACTCGGTGCGGTCCACCGGCTTGCCCACTTTGTTGAACTCGCGATGGCTCTCGAACTCGGTGGCGCGCTCCGCATTGCCATAAAAATCGTCGGCCACAATCTTCACTGAGCTATAGTCGCGCCACTTGTCGGGATAGCCGACCTTGTTGCGAATGGAGTGCAGCTTATTGAGCGCCTGCTGCTTGGTGGCCGGGCTCATCCAGTCCAGTTGCTGGATGCGCATGGCCATCGCATCTTCAATCTCCTGCGTCATCTTGAGGGTTGCCGCTTTGAGCTGCGGCGGGAAGGTCTTGCGCACGTACTCCTGGCCCAGCGCCTCGCCCAACTGATCGTCCACGTACTCCACGCAGCGCTTCCAGCGCGGTTGCAACTCCTTCGCCCCGTGCAGATATTTGCGGTAGAAATCGAAGTTTTCATTCACGAATGCGGAAGAAAGATAAGGTGCGTTGGAGTTGGCGACGTGAAAGCGAAGATAGCTCTTCCAGTCGGCCAGCGAGACGGAAGCGAGCTGCCGGTTTAGCTCCTTGAAAAATTCGGGCTCGGAGACATTCAGGATCTGAAAGGGAGGCACGGCGCTGGCGGAAAAATACTCCGCCCAATTGAAGTTCGGCGCCAGCTCGCCGAGCTCGGCCACCTTCATCTTGTGTGTGATCTTGTAGGGATCCCGCTGTTCTACTCGCGTGAGCGAGGCTTTCGCCAAAGCGGTCTCAATGCGCATCACCCTGTCGGCCTCCTGTCGGGCAACGACGGATGGGTCGCCGATCAGCTCAAACATCTTCTGCACATGCTGCACGTAGCGCTCGCGAATCTCTTTGGACTTGGGGTCGTCCTTGGTGTAGTAGTCGCGATCGGGCAGTCCCAGGCCGTCCTGCGCGACCACCACGATCATTGCGTCGGAGTTGTCCGGGTCCTGTTGCGAGCCGCTGCCGAACAAGAAGGTGTCGCCTTCAAGATGCAAGCGCGCGGCGAGCGGGGCCACGTCGTGGACGCTCTTTAGCGCCTCAATGGCTTCGAGATCGGGCTGTATGGGTTTCGCGCCGAGCTTCTCGACCGCGGCCTCGTTCATGCACGCAGCGTAATAATCGCCGATCTTCTGGGTGACCGCGTCACGGTCCTTGGCCGTCGAGGCCTCCTCGAGGATGCTGCGCAGGTATTTCAGATTGTCCTCATACAATTTGCCGTAGACACTCCACGAGGTTTGGTCGGGCGGGATGGGATTCTTCTTCTCCCATCCACCGCACGAGTATTTGTAAAAGTCCACGCAAGGACTTACCGAGCGGTCCATGGCCGTGACGTCGAGACTCGGGGTGTAGGCCATCGTGGGCTCGACATTCATTTGCGGCGGCGGAGCGGCGCTTTGCGCGTTCGACCGTGGAACCAGTAGGCCTGCGGCGAAGAGGAACGAAACCAGAAGAAGTGCTTTGCGGCTCACGAATAAGCTCCAAGGAACGGATGAGGATAGCAGAGCGAACGAGGAGATGGGAACGGCAGGGCAGCACTTCGCTCTTCGCCGGAACCGTTTCGGGAAAAAGAACCGGCCACCCACCTCGGACCGCAAGCCGATGCGAAAAGCGAACAGCGGCGAGAAAACACTTTGCATTTAGTTATGATTCAGTTACTCTGCTTTCACATAATCACTTTTGCGGTCGCCCACGGCCTGTGCTCCTGCCACAGCCGTTTCAGCCGGGCAGACCGGTTCTCCAAAAGTGTGTCTCAACCAGCGGCTGCAAATTCGAAGGGGATATCCATGAGAGGGCTGTTTTCTGTTCTGTACCTGGCGATCGCGGTGTTGGCCTGTGCGTTGTTGGGGGGGTGCGCCGGCAAAGTCCCGCCAAATGGGCCGGGTGCGTTGAATATCGCGCAGTTTACCTTGGCACAGGGAGCCATCAATGTGCCTTACAAGCAACTGCTGGTTGCCTCTGGAGGTTTGCAGCCTTATACGTGGTCGATCAGTTCCGGCAGCCTGCCGCCGGGATTGACCGTGAGCTCGGATGGCATCATCAGCGGTACGCCCAGTGCCAATGCCTCGCAGTATCCCTCGAACGCCTGCATGCAGACGGGTTCATCATCATTTCCAATAACCTGCAACTTCGCCGCCCAGGTAGTCGATTCGCAATTGCCTACCCACGCCATTGACACCATGGGGTTGAGCATCACCATCAATCAGGACTTGAGCCTGTCGGCGGTTTCCTTGAGCAGTGCGACCGTGGGGGTCGCTTACACCGCGACGATTATGGCCGCGAATGGGGTCCCGCCGTATACCTACGCTGTGGCGTCGGGCAGCCTGCCTGACGGGCTCACATTGACCACCGCCATGCCCATGAACGGAATGGCCAATGCCGCGACCATCTCCGGCACGCCTACGACTGCCGGAGTCTACTCTTTCACCGTGCAGGCGACGGATTCGGCATCGCCGGGTGCAGAAAGGGCGACCGCCACCTTCAGCCTCACCGTGGTGGGAATCCTGAACGGTCCCTATGCAATCAGCTTCAATGGCTTCGATACCAACCAGCACGAGGGCCAGGCGTTTTACCTGGTCGGCTCTTTCACCCCGTCGGGCGACAGGAACGGAATGGGATCAGTCAGCGGCATGATCGACCAGACTGGATCGTCGCCCACGCCGTCCGGCGGTACGGCTGTCAGTGGGACCTTCAACTTCCCGTTAGGCACGAACTTCGGCACCATCAGCTTCACTCGAACCGATAACGGTGAAAGCTACACCTTCGATGTTGCGCTGTCGGGAACCAGTAGCGACTCGAAGATGATCCAAGTCGATCCCAACCATAAGAAGTGGGGTTCCGGCCTGCTGAAGAAGCAAGCGTCTACGACAATCCCAAGTGGCGTGAGCTACACCTTCGGCTCGTTCGGAACGGATGCCGCCGGAAACCGCTTCGCCGCAGCGGGAGCCTTTGCGCTGGGTCCGTCGCTGGCTGTAACCGGCGGTGCTGAAGACAACAACGACAACGGAACGCTCTCCGGCGAGCAATGTATTACCGGAGGAAGTTTCTCCGGCCCCGATCCCAGCACCGGTCGCGGTACGGTGACGCTCATGGTGGCGCCGCTCGCCGGCGGGAGTTGCGGCACGGCTACTACCAATTCGTACGCTTACTACGTCGCGGGCTCGGGCGAGTTGATCGCGGTCGAGACCGATTCCGCCGGGCCGATGACCCTGGTGGACCTGGTGCAGCAGCAGGCCGCGGGTATAAGCGGAGGTCTGGTGCTTTGCAAGTCAGGATCGAAGTGCCAGGGCGCCGTGGAGCTTGACGGCATAGCTATGAGCGGCAGCAGTAAGGTCCCTGAAGTGGAGCTGGGGGTCGCGAGCTTCAGTAGCTGTACAGGCACGCCGTGTATGGGCAACTTCATGCGAAGCGATACCCTGCCGCCGTATTACGTCGACCAGAGTGTCGGAGGCACGGTAGGTTCCATCTCCTATACCAGCGGAACGTACAGTATCGACTCCAGCTGCGGGCCGATGTACTCAAGCCCATGCGGACGTGTCACCATAAACCTGCATGGTCCCACACACCAGCCGGTTTGGTATTTATCTACGACCAGCCAGGGCTTCATCGTGGGCGGGGATGCCGACGTCCTGCGCGGGTCTCTGCAGCCGCAGTCTCCTCCCACCGGCGGCTTCAGCCTGCCGAACCTGCTCGGGTCGTATCTCGGCGGTACCATCACGCCGTCACTGTCGAGCATTACCAATGAAATCGATGTCGCGGGAACGCCTCCGCCGGGCGGTACCTGGTCGCAGAATTACGAAACGAGCGGTCCAGGCGGGTCCGAGACCGGCTTGAACTTGACCGGACCTTACAACATCGATCCGACTTATGGAGCCGGTTTCGGAAGGTTTGCTATCTGCGCCCCCATGACGACGGAATATTGCATGGGCAGCAGCCAGTTTATGTTCAATCCCGATAATCCGCCGATCGAGATTGTGTACATTGCCGGAGGCGCTCAGGTCGGTGCGACGGGAGGCAAAGCGGGGCTGGTGGGGATCAATCTCGGACTACTGCAATCGAACGGAACCGCACGAATTGACGATCACCCCAGGTTGACCACCTTCGGGCGGTAGCGGCGGCGGCTTGCGAGCTGGAGTGTCAGCTCTCATCTGCGCCCGGTAAACAGTGTGAAAGGTAGCCGCCAGGCAGGCGATTAAAGGTATACTCTCGAGATACGCAGGTTCGAGTGGGACCGCTCCCTCCTGGGCTCGACCTTGGGGAAGGTAGGGGGAATTGGCATCGGACTTCGACGGCGCAGCGCGACGAGCGCCAGAAGGCGTCGCTGTATCGAGCGGGGATAGTTCCGCCCCGACCCCGAGGCCTGCGCTCAATCCCGAGGCAGCCACCCTTCCCGGCGTCGACTTGGAGTCTAACGCCGGTTCGCGGGCCAATGCGGTCGCGCAACCCTCGTTAAAGGTTCCGCACAACGATGCCTCCGACGCCGCGACCCTAGCCGACGCTGGCAGTTCTCGCCCGAGCAGTTCAGGCTCGCCGCCACATCCCATTTTCTCCCATATCGGCGCCACCATCTTCCATGAGGGCGACGTTCTTGGCGGCCGCTATGAAATTCAAAAGCTGCTGGGCATGGGCGGCATGGGCGCGGTCTACAAAGCACGCGACATGGAAGTGGAGCGCGTGGTCGGGCTCAAGGTGATCCGCCCCGACTTGGCAGGGAATCCTGCCATCCTCGCGCGCTTCAAACAGGAACTGGTGCTGGCCCGGCAGATCACGCACAAGAACATCGTGCGCATCTACGACCTGAACGAAGCCGATGGCGTGAAGTTCATCACCATGGAGTTCATCGAGGGTGAGGACTTGCGCACCATTCTCACCCGCCACGGAAAGCTCGCGCCCGAGGAGGCAGTAGACATCACCACGCAGGTTTGCGGCGGGTTGCAGGCGGCACACGCGGAAGGCGTGATCCATCGCGACCTGAAGCCGGGCAACATCATGCGTGACGCTTCGGGACGCGTCGTAATCATGGATTTCGGCCTGGCCCGGAGCTTGCAGGGCGACGGCATGACCCAGACCGGGATGATGATCGGGACTATGGAGTACATGTCGCCGGAACAGGCGATGGGCAAAGATCTCGATGCCCGTTCCGACGAGTTCGCCGTCGGCTTAATTTTGTACGAGCTGCTCACCGGCTTCATGCCGTATCAGGCTGATAGTGCCATCGCCAGCCTGGTGAAGCGCACCCAGGAACGCGTGCGGCCGCTGGTCGAGGTGGATTCGGCGATTCCCGCCCAGCTGAGCGACATTGTTTGCCGCTGCCTGGAGCGCGATCCCAACGACCGCTTCGCCTCCGTGCAACAACTCGCTGAAGAGCTGGAAATCTGGCGAGGCAAGAAGCCGCGCAGCGGAGGATCGCTCGCGGCCGTCTCGAAACTCGTTGCCGCACCGCAACCGAAGCGGCTGCCGGTGAAGTGGATCGCCATAGGTCTTGCGGTGCTGGTGCTGGCGATTGCCACCCCCACCGGGATCCATTACTGGAGCGCCAAGCGTGCGCAACCTGCGGCGGCGCAGGGGCCGGTCATGTCGCTGGCGATCGTTCCTTTTTACAACGCATCGGGCGATTCCAGCATGAACTGGATGGGCGCCAGCATCGCTGAAGCCCTGAGCACTGACATCGGACAGTCGCCACACGTGCATTCGGTTTCGCCCACGCGCTTGCAGCAGGTGCTGCAAGACTTGCGCGTCTCGTCGCAGTCGCAGATGGACCTCTCGATGCTCAAGCGCATCGCGGCATTCACCAACGCCGACACCATCGTCTCCGGCCAGTATGAGCGGATGGGCTCCCAGACCCGGATCACGGCCACGGTCCACGACCTGAAGAATGAGCGCGACACCGCGGTGAGCGCCGATGTGGCCAACGAGCAGGACCTGCTGGCGTCGCTGGAGAAATTGGCGGGCGATCTTCGTCTCAAGCTGGCTGCCAATTCCGACCTGTTCAAGGAGCTCGAAGGCCATTCCCAGCACGTTACCACCAAGTCGATTCCCGCGTTGCGCGCCTATGATGAAGGCCTGCAGCTCGCTCGCGCGGGAAACGATACCCAGGCTGTGGCGAAGTTCGAAGAAGCTACCACGCAGGATCCCAGCTTTGCCATGGCATTTTCCAAGCTGGCGGAAACCTATGCCGCACTCGGTCATGATGACAAAGCCCAGGAGGCCTCGCGGCGCGCCCTCGAGTTGAGCGATAATCTGCCGGCCCATGACCGCTTCCTGATCGCAGCCAACGACGCCGGCATTCGCCATGACACAGCCAAGGCAATTGCCGCCTACGAGCAACTGGTCAAAGTCAATCCCGACGACACCGACACGCAATTCGCTCTGGCCAGACTCTACGAAGATTCCGGCAACTACGATCAGGCCAAGAAGTATCTGGCCAAAGTGCTGGCGGCCGATCCTAAGAATGTCCAGGCGCTGCTGGCCAGCGGACGCGTCGATATTAGAAGTGGCGACTCGCAAGCCTCGCTCGAACCGCTCAACACCGCGCTCAGCCTGGCGATCCAGTTCGGTAACGAACAGCAAAAGGGCAATGCGCTGCAGGCGCTGGGCGTCGCCTACCAGCGGTTGAACAAGCCCGACGATGCGCTGCGCAATTTCCAGCAGGCGCTGGAAATCCGGCGCAAGATCGGCGATCAGCGCGGCATTGCCAATAGCCTGTTGCAGATCGGCCAAATCCAGGAGGGCATGAGCAATTCGAAAGCTGCGCTGGCGAGTTATCAAGAGGCGGTAGAGGTCGATCGCAAGATCGGCGACCAGAGTGGCCTGGTGCAAAGCCTCATGACACTCGGGCTGCTGCAGTTGAACCTTACCAGGTACGATGAGGCGCTGCAACATACGAACGAGGCCCTGCAGATCGCCCGCGATAATCATGACGAAAGCTCGCAAGCCACCCTGCTGTTGAACATCGGCATTGCGCACTTCAGCAAGGGCCAATATCAGGATGCTCTAACATATTTGCAACAATCCCAGGGCATTAGTGAACGCCTGAAAATGCAGGAGACGCTCGCCCTCGCGCTGCACAATCTTGGCCTGACGAACTCCAGCCTTGGGCAGTATGATGCCGCAACTTCCGAGTATATGAAGGCGCTGGACGCGGCTCGGGCGGCAGACGATGAGACCTTGCTCGCGACGGTGTACACCGACATGGGCAGTTTGTTTGCTTCCCAAGGCCAGTACGGAGCCGCGCTCAAGGCCCAACGGCAAGCCGTCGATAACTTTCGCCGGCTCAATGACCGCTCTTACCTGATGGTCTGGGCGCTGGCGGGTTACGGAGACACGCTGGCGGCGGTTGGCCGGGAAGACGAAGGCCAGACTTTTATTCGCGAGGCGCTGCAACTGGCGCCGGCGGCAAATAATGACCAGGCGGACGCGGCAGCGCTGAATTTCCTGGGCAACAGCTATTTCTACAAGGGCGACTACGCCGCCGCGCAGCAGCAGTATGCAAAGGCATTGCAGTTGGCAACCAAACAGAAACTGCCCGACCAGGCGGTGCAGGCCAAGGTGAACCTGGCCAGGATCGACATCCAGCAGGGACACGCACAAGCGGCAGTCGCCGCACTGAAGAAACTTGGCCAGGAGGCCGACAGCCTGGGACTCAAAGCGATATCTGTGAGTGCGTCGGTCTATCTGGGCCAGGCTCTACTGGCAACCAACCATGCGAATGCAGCGCAAGAGGAATTAGACGCCGCGATCGGACGAGCGGGTAACCTTGGTCTGCGCGTTGACCAGGCGCGGGCACAATATTTTCTGGGCGTAGCGCTGGCGCAGGCTGGCAAACAGAACGAAGCCGTGCCCCATTACCGGGAGGCGGTGAAGATTTTGGAAACCATCAGCAAAGAGGACGGCGCGGCCCGCGTGCTGGACCGCTCCGACCTGAAGGACGCCTATCGCGAGGCCGCCAAAGGATACCAAGGCGGCGCTTAAGAGGCTCTGAGCCTCGGTTTTGAAAAGGCACGGCTTCAGCCGTACCGCAAGCGCATTAAGGACGAATGAGGGTTTGCGGGCCCCTGAAAAACCCCCATAACACCCTTCGAATAAATGCTTTTTCAGCGGCCTCTTCAGCCGTGTCGCACGTGCAGCAAAATCAGCGCGGGCTTCCCGCCAGCATCTCTCAGCCAAAAGAAAACCCCGGTTGCCCGGGGCTTCTGTGAGATCGCTCTCTTCTTACTTAATCAATCCCCGGACAGAATCCGGAACCCTGGTCTGGTCTGGGCGCGCTCCGCTTGCTCGTGGGCTTCTCCAACACCTTCGTAGTCTTCTCCAGGGTCTTCGTCATGTGTTTCAGACCGCCGGTGAAACACGCCGGTCCCGGTCCGGTGGGGCTAAGGGTAGCCACTACGTCGGAAAAGCCCGTCCCTTTTCCTCCTACTACCGGATCATCATTGTTATTGAAGAAAGTCCAAATGCTGCACCAATTGTTCGAGCCGATGGGGTCGGCTTCCAGGAGGTCGGTGTTGAACTGCGAAACCACCTGCTGGGTTTCAAACTGGCTGCAGATCGCGATGTCGTCGGTCTCCAGTTCCTGGGGACACATGACCGGTTGTCCATTCTGCGAGCAGGTGACGCTGTAATCGATACAGTTGTTGTCGCCCGCCTGCAGATAGGGGATGCACGTCTCGTTCGCGAACTGCGTTCCCTGCAGCCGCTGCATGTAGAACATCTGCTGGTTGACCGGCGTCGCCGTAACCGTCATCAAAATGCACGGGCCATTGGGCTGGCAATTCGAGAAGGTGCTGGGGTACGTGACTCCCAGTTGATGGCCGCCAAAGGTGAAGTCGTTTTCAACGCCCCCGTTGGCAATCGGTAAGGTGATCTGCGTCGGAGCCTGGGGCGTGAACACCCAGTTCACGATGTCCGTCGTGGTACCGCCGTTCTCTGCCGATGCGGTGAAGCCCACGTAAAGCTGGTTGAGGTTCGAGGGCACCAATCCCAACTGGTTCGTCGAGGAATACAGCAGGTTGTACGGCACATTCAGCACCGTGGGGGCGCCAATCACCGGAACCAGACTATCCGCCTGCAACGGAGGGTCGAGATAAACCAGCAGTGATCCCATCTGCTGGTTCATCGCCGGCGGTATGTATTCAATGACGACGTAGTGACTGGAGTCGGTGCAGGTCTCGCCGTTACACATGGGACCCAGCATGCTGGGAAGATTGTCGTTAATCGCGTTCTGGTTCAGAAGACAGCTCGTAATGGCGTTATTGTTTCCGATAGTGTAAGTGCCGGGTTCATGCACCGGACTGTTGAACTGGTAGGCGCCGCAGGTCTGGATCGCGATATGGTTCCCGTTGGGGTCCCAGGGATTGCCGAGAATATCGAACTCCACCGCCAGGCTATTGTTGAGGCCCGAGTAGCCCAGTCCTCCCATAGCCGGTCCAACGGCCGACAGCCCGGTGCCGCTGGCACCCTGCGTGGGGTCCGACGCTCGCGCATCCTGGATCACAAACGCAAAGCCGTCGCCCGGACTGCAACACATGGTCGGCTGATGCATCTTGAACGTGAAATAGGTGAAAAAACCCTTCGTTACGGGTTGGGCAACCTTGAAATACGTGCTGGTCGCCAACTGATTCGGATTTACCGACGGCGCCAGCCGAAGAACAGTCTGCCCGCCATATTGAGCCAAAATACTGCCATTGAACTGAATACCTCCGGTCACCGGCCCTGCCGAAAAATCGGGGAGGTAGCGTATCTGCTGAGCGACTGCCGGTATAAGCAAACAGGACAGGACCAGGGTGATGAGCAGCACAAGCCGAACAGAGCGCATAATCGCTTCTTTCTACGCCAGTATGAACGCGGCAGGGGTTTACGCTTGCGTACTAGAGGCGCTAGTGGGATGTACAACCATCCTTTCGATGATTGCATGTAATTGGCCGCATTGTCCTGTGCTTACGTCTCATTGTCAAGGAAATCCCTGCCCGATAAGATATTTGTCTCCATTGTGCGGATCTTCCAGAGGTTTTTCCTAGGCAAAGGTGCTTGGTTTTGTGTCACACGTTGGTGCGAATTGCCGCCGCCCTGGCATGCCCCCTGATGCGCCGATTCGCGCCAAACGGATGGTTTATTTCTCAGTTGTTGGTATACTGGGTTTGCGTATGTTCGAACGGCGCGTCTAGCAGCCATCCCTCCTTTGTCTCGAGCGATTCTGCCGGTAACCTTCCGATCACCAAACGCAATATCAAATTAAGGACATAGAAAAAGTCACATGGAACAAGGAACAGTAAAGTGGTTTAACGATGCCAAAGGGTTTGGTTTCATTTCGCGCCAGAATGGCGAAGATGTGTTCGTGCATTTCTCGGCCATCCAGTCCCAGGGCTTCCGCTCATTGCAGGAAGGCCAGGCGGTGAGCTTCGACGTGAAGCGCGGCGCCAAGGGCTGGCAGGCTGAGAACGTTCAGGTTCTGTAATGTTGAATCGTGAGGCGAGGGCAACGGTGCCCTCGCTTTTCTGCTGAGCGACTGACCCGCCGACTCTTCGGTCTTGAACATCCCAGCCCACCCCGCCTGCGACTGACCTGAGCGGCCGGCAAGCGGCTTATCGAAAGCGAGGACGCTATGAAGAACATCTATGTGGGAAACCTGAGCTTTGAAGCGACTGAAGACCAGGTTCGCAGTATGTTTGAAGCCTATGGCTCGGTTGACCGCGTCAGCATCATCACCGATCGCGATACGGGACAACCCCGAGGCTTCGCCTTTGTCGAGATGTCGGACGACGAGTCTGCCCGCAAGGCGATGGAAGGTCTTGACGGCAGCGCTTTGGGAGGCCGCAATCTAACGGTCAATGAAGCCCGTCCCAAGGCGGATAGGCCTCGCCGCGACGGCGGGGGCGGACGCGGCGGTTTTGGCCGCAGTGGCGGGGGCGGACGCGGCCGTTCTGGCGGCGCTGGTGGGGGCGGCTGGGGACGGTACTAATCCCTCTGCCGTCCCAGAATTCTCTTGTGCCGGTGCAAGCCGAAGAGCCTGCGCCGGCTTTTTGTTTGGCGGAGCAATCGCCTGGCGCCCGCAATTTTGTTACGCTGGGTCGGCTTCTGCGCCACCAGGACTGATGCCCAGCGAGACCATTGAATTCGTCGATGCCGGCTTCCGCCTCGCCAATGGAACCAGCCTGATTTCGTCTCTGAATCTCGCGGTGCCTGCCGGCGAAACCCTCGCGCTGGTTGGCCGAAGCGGCTCCGGCAAGACCACCGCACTCAAGTTGATCAACCGTCTGCTGGCCGCCACCTCGGGCGAAATTAAAGTCGAGCGCATTCCCGTCAACCGTTGGAACGTGATCGAACTACGCCGCCGTATTGGCTATGCCATTCAGGATGTCGGACTCTTTCCACACTACAACGTGCGGGAAAATGTTGCGCTGGTGCCGAAGATCGAACAGTGGCCAGCGGGCAGAATCGCAGCGCGCGTGGACGAGGTGCTGGCCCTGGTAGGATTGCCCAGTGCGGAATTTGCTGGCCGCTATCCTCATCAATTGTCGGGTGGCCAGCGCCAGCGCGTGGGATTGGCGCGCGCCCTGGCCGTCGATCCGCCAATTCTGCTGATGGACGAACCCTTTGGCGCTCTCGATCCCATCACTCGCGCTGAGTTGCGGATGGAGTTTCAGGCGCTTCAGCGCAGGCTGCGCAAGACCGTCGTTTTGGTCACCCACGACATCCACGAGGCGTTGTCGTTGGGCGACCGCATCGGCCTGTTGGAGAATGGCAAACTTCGGACGCTCGGCACGCCGCGCGAGTTCTTGAATAGCGCCGACCCCGAGGCCCGGCGTTACGTAGAAGTCTTTCGCACGGGCCAGCAGGTTTTTCGGGAATAGCTTTTGGTCCTTGGCTTTTGGCACCCTTGCTTTTGCGGCGGTCATTAGGAAATCGTGTAATCAGCGCGAAGTTGAGTCTGGTGCAGAAGAAGCGGAAAGTTGTGCGTCAGAAGAATTAGTCAAGTGCAGCCGGACCAAGCCGCGCCGCGGCGGGATGAATTTAGCCCGGCGCGTAAGCGCCGGGTTGGCAGTGTTAACAGACAGAGCCGCGGCAGCGGCGGCACTACCCTGCAACCAATCGGGAGAACCTAGAGGCCAAGAGCCAAAACCGTCATGCACTTCCTCCTCACCCATCCGCGCGAAGTTGCCGCCCTCACCGCCGAACATCTCTGGCTGGTCGCCATATCCATGCTGTTGGCCATCGCCATTGGCGCGCCGCTGGGAATCCTGCTCACCCGCCGGCCGAAGTGGAAGGCGGTCATCCTGGGCAGCACCAATGTCATTCAGACCATCCCTAGCCTGGCTCTGTTCGGATTGCTGCTGCCGCTGCCGTGGCTGGGGGCGCGCGCCGATCGCCTCGCCATTGTCGCGCTCGCGCTCTACGCGCTGCTTCCCATCGTTCGCAACACCTACGTTGGAATCTCCCAGATCAGTCCACCGGTGCGGGAAGCCGCTACGGCCATGGGACTCACCTCCGGTCAACTGCTCTGGCACGTCGAGCTGCCGCTGGCGCTGCCGGTGATGCTTGCGGGAATTCGCGTTGCCGCCGTGATCACCATTGGGGTAGCAACGATTGCCGCGGCCATCGGCGCCGGCGGGCTGGGCGAATTCATCTTTCGCGGCATCGCCATGGTCGATAATGGCGTGATCCTGGCGGGCGCCATACCCGCCGCGCTGATGGCGCTGGCCGCCGACCTGCTCCTGAGCGGCTGCGAGAAGCTGCTGTCGCGAAAACGGGGGTAGAGCTCGCCTTCAGGCCAGCGTCTGCGCGCGTCTCAAGGATCCCGTGCGAGGTGGTCATTGCATGACCATCTCGCCCGGGTTACAGTTGCGCCACGTTGACGCTGGCCTGAAGGCCAGCTCTACCCATGGACCGTCGCACTTTCATCGCATCCGGATTGGCATTGCTGGGCGGCGCGGGTTGCAGCTCGCATGCCGAACTCACTGTCGGCTCCAAGAACTTCACCGAACAACTCATCCTGGGCGAAATCCTCCAACAGGCGCTTCAGAGCGCGTGCCACATGCCGGTCGAGGGCCGCTTCTATCTCGCGGGCAGCTACATCTGCCAGCAGGCGATCCTCGCCGGACGCATCGATACCTACGTCGAGTACACCGGCACGGCGATGGCTGCCATCCTCAAGCAGCCGATCAGCGGCGATGCGTCACAGGTCTACGCGTACGTGACGGAACAGTACCAGCGCCGCTTCCGTCTCGATGTCATGCCTTCCTTAGGATTCGATAACAGTTTTGCGATGGTAATGCGCCCGGACGATGCCCGGCGGCTCGGCGTGAAGACACTTTCGCAACTTGCTCCGGTAGCTCCGCAACTGAGGCTGGGTGTGGGATACGAGTTCCTCGAACGGCGTGATGGCTATCACGGTCTGGTCGAGACCTACGGTCTGCATTTTGCCGGCGCGCCGCGCGTGATGGACCTGGGGCTGCTGTATCGCGCCCTCGAGAACAAGTCCGTGGATATTGTCGCCGGCAACAATACCGACGGCCTGATTGCCGCGCTCGGACTCGTCGTCCTCGCTGACGACAAGCACTACTTTCCGCCGTACGATGCGGTTGCCATCGTGCGCCCGGTCCTGTTTGAGAAGTGTCCGCACGCACGCAGTGTGTTTGCATCACTCGCCGCCCGCATCACGGCCGATCAGATGCGGGCGATGAACTACGCCGTCGATGGACAGAAGCGGGACGCAGCCGCCGTGGCCCAAGCGTTCCTCGCGAAGCTCCGAGTCACTTAGATCCGCCCTGAGACGATCAGCAACTTGTTCAGACCCTCCCTGGCTGATCTGGCGGGAATTCATCTCGCCAACATTTTTCTGCCGTCCTCAGCGGCGGACTTGTTGTCCCTCAGCAAGGCCGCCGCATATCATTCAACCCGATGCCATCGGACGACATATCCGGCCCGAAACTTAATGAGGGTGAGCCAAGCACCGAAGTCTACGCCGTGCACGGCGCCGACCCCGAGGTGCAGGCCTACGGCATGGCCAAGTATTCGCGCTCGGCGCTCTCCCTGCGCGAGTCGCTGGCCGAGATCAACGACCAGAAAGCCGAGAAATTCCTCAACACGTTTTACTTTCAGTATGGCCATCGCAGCATCGCCGATCTCGCGCACATCGCCTTCGCCATCGAGCGGCTGTCGATGCTGGCGGCAACGGTTTTGGTGGACGAGCCGCGCTGGGACGGCCAGGAGCGCTCGACGCGCTATCAGGACTTCCAGAAGAGCGGCTGCTACGTGCCGGATTTCGGCGGCAACAACGCCATGCACGCGCTGTATTGCGATGCCATCGATTATCTGTTTGCCGAGTACCGTGTGTTCTCGGAAGCGATGTTCGCATACCTGCGGGACCGCACACCCAAGCCCGCGGAGATGAAGCAGGAGGCGTATGAGCGCACCCTGCGCGCGCGAGCATTCGATATCTCCCGCTATCTGCTACCGCTGGCGACTAATACTTCCCTCGGTCAGATCGTCAGCGCGCGCACGCTGGAAAACCAGGTCTCGCGCTTGCTTTCGCATACTCACGCCGAAGTGCGGCGGCTGGGCGAGTTGCTCAAGCAAGCCGCCCGCGAGCCTGCCTACAACGTAAGCGATGCGAAGATCAGGGAGCTGCTGAACACTTTTGAAAGTGTCATCCCGAGCGACGGCGGGCCGATCTTGCCCGCCGGAGTCGAGGGACCTCTACACGATAATCTCGGCCGTTTGGGCGACCTTCTCCTGCGCCAAGTTCGCGTTGCGCCCACGCTGATGAAGTATGCCGAGGCGAACACGTATGAAATCGAGACGCGGCGCGACTTGACCGCCGCAGCCGCAGAGTTGTTGGCCGGCGTCGCCATCGAAGACGTCCCTACGGTCGTCCTGCTTGACGACGATCCGCTGGAGATCGAGTTGGCAGCCACGCTGCTCTATCAGTACTCGCACCATCCTTACCGGCAAATCAGGGACGTAGTCGCTGCCCTGCCTGAGGCACAGCGGAGGGAGATCATCGACCTGGGCCTGCGGCATCGCGGCCGTCACGACGAGGTGGCACGCGCGTTCTGTGCCGGCCAGCGCTTCCGCTTCGACATCCTGATGGATATCGGCGGCTTCCGTGACATGCATCGCCATCGCCGCTGCGTGCAGATCGTGCAGGAGTACACGGCCGCCCACGGCTACGACGAGCCGGTGGAGATCGAGTCGGCGGGACTGGCCGTTCGTTATCAGTCAGCGATGGAGCGCGCGCGGAGTGTGGCCGCGCGGTTAGCTTCGCCAGTAGCGGAAAATCCCACCCAAGCAAAACCGGCTTGCGTGGGCCACCCGGAAGAATCCCAGTACGTTATCCCACTGGCCTTCCGCAAGCGTACGCTCTTCAAGATGGATTTGGCCGAGGCCATTTACATCAGCGAGCTGCGCACCGGCGCCGCCGGCCACTTCTCCTATCGCAACGTGGCTTATGCGATGTACGAGGCCGTCGCGCAACGCTATCCCGCGCTGGCGAAATACTTCCGCGTGACCGACGTCCGCGAGCCGGTGGATTTGCTGAAGCGGTAAGCAGACTAAACAGCAGGTGGAAAAATGTCTTGGCCAACAATGCGTTTCCTTGTCACTTTTCTTCTTCTCGGATTGCTTGGAGTATCTTCGGCGCAAACGCCGAACAAGAAGGACACGACTGCAACGGCGCACGCCACGGGAACATTCGAGATCAAGCTGACTCCGAAACCTTCCGATCCGCCGCTGGGTAAGTTCTCGTTTGACAAGCAATTTCACGGCGGCCTGGACGGCACCAGCAAGGGTGAGATGCTCACCGCCGGCAGTGGCGCCGCAGGCTCCTCCGGCGGCTATGTTGCCCTTGAGCAGTTCACCGGCACACTGGACGGGCGCAAAGGAGGCTTCATCCTCGAGCACAGCGGCACCATGATCGCGGGTAAGCCGCAGCTCACGATTACGGTTGTCCCGGATTCCGGTACCGGCGAACTGAAAGATCTGACCGGTGAGATGAGCATCACCATCGCCAATGGCAAGCATTCCTATGATTTCGCTTACACTTTGCCGAAGTGAGCGGAGAACTCTCGCCACTTTACCGATTGGCTAATAACACAGCCTGCGACGTTCAGATGAGCATCTCAAAAAGGCCGCGCCGGAAGTGCATGGCACAGCGTTTCTGTAATCGCCATCACAATCCAATGTGAGACACCAAAGTATTGATACTTTCGTTTCCCTATGTTCGCTATTTGTTCGCTCACCATCAATTACTCTAGGTATAATTAGCCGGTCAGTGGTCAAGCAGTTACCACGCGAATTGCCATTCCGCGGCGCCTGCCTCACTGGCTCCAACGCAAAATTTCAACCGCCCTCCTCGAACGTGGGTGCGCCAGGTCTTCGCGGCTTTCGGGACCTGGGTTCCAGCGGGAGGGAGCAGTCAAGGAGTGCCATTCATGGCAGACGAGAAGACGGAAAAAGGCCGGGCGATCGACCTGGCCATGACACAGATCGAGAAGCAGTTCGGCAAGGGCTCCATCATGAAGCTGGGGAGCAAGGGTGCGGTCGTGCCCATCTCCGTCATCTCCACCGGGGCCATTTCTTTTGACGCCGCTCTGGGCGTCGGCGGCGTGCCGCGCGGCCGCGTGGTGGAAATCTTCGGGCCGGAGTCTTCCGGCAAAACCACCATCGCGCTGCAAGTGATCGCGCAGGCGCAGCAGCATGGCGGCATGGCGGCGTTCGTCGATGCCGAGCACGCGCTGGATCCTATCTACGCCGCCAAGCTGGGCGTTGATGTGGACAACCTGCTGGTCTCGCAACCCGATTACGGCGAGCAGGCGCTGGAGATCGCCGAAGCTCTGGTCCGCTCCGGGGCGATTGATGTGCTGGTCGTGGACTCCGTCGCCGCGCTCGTGCCCAAGGCCGAACTCGACGGCGAAATGGGCGACAGCCACGTCGGCCTGCAGGCGCGGCTGATGTCGCAGGCGCTCCGCAAACTCACCGGCATCGTCGCCAAATCCAATACCTGCCTGATCTTCATCAACCAGATTCGCGAAAAGATCGGCGTGATGTTCGGCAATCCCGAGACCACCACCGGCGGGCGCGCGCTGAAATTCTATGCCTCCGTGCGCATCGATATCCGCCGCATTGCCGCCATCAAAGATGGCGATTCAGTCGTCGGCTCGCGCACCCGCGTGAAGATCGTGAAGAACAAAACCGCTGCGCCTTTCCGCGAGGCTGAATTCGACATGATGTACGGTGAGGGCATCTCGCGCGAAGGCGACCTGATTGATCTCGCGGTCAACGCCAATCTGCTGGAAAAGTCCGGCTCATGGTTCAGCTATAAGGGCGATCGCATCGGACAGGGCCGCGATAATGCCAAGCAGTTCCTGAAGGACAACAAGGACATCCGGGCGAAGCTTGAGGCCGAGGTGCGCAAGGCGGTTGGACTGGTTTCCGCCGAAGAGAAGGCCCAGGCAGCGGCGGCCCACGCCGAGGCGGGCCCATCGCCCCAGCCGAAAGGGCCGGCGGGACGGAAATAGGTCCAAGGGCGCTATCTCCCGAATTGCAGTACCGTGACATCGGCGAACTTGTGCTCCGCCGGCGCGCCGAAGATCGACTGCAACCTCTCGGCCACGGCGGCGCCCTCTTCGAAGTCTTGCATTCTCTTTTTTCGGGCGACCAAAACCCAAACCTGCCGGAACTGATGCGGATTGCGGTCCAGCGCAATCCGCAGATTGCGGGCATCCTCACCGCCGGAATAGAAGCCGGGAGCGAAGATGCGCAGCAGCGGAGCAGAGGCGCCGTAGCGGTCGCGATAGTAGTCGAGCATGTTGCGCGTATAGAACGGAAAGAAGACGACTGCATCGCCGGGGCTTGCGGAAACAAGGACTAGGTGGCTGGCGCCTCGCCAGTCCTCGCGCGGCCTGCTGTACTGTTTGGCGATGCTCGACAGCGAGAAGGCGCAAAGCGCAACCACCAGCAGCAGGCCAAGTCTCCACTTGCGCAGCCCGTCCATTCCCATGGCGGCGAGCAGCACGGTTGCCGGCAGCGAGAACACCATGTAGCGCTGCAAAAAGAGAGGTTCGCGCAGCGAGATCAAGCCGAGAATGGTGGCCGGCAGAATCGCCCAGAGCAGGAGCAGCACGCCACGCCAGAAAGCATATTCGCGCCGTTTGCGAAGGATGGCAATCGCGCCCGCAATCCACAGCAGCAGAGCGATGGCCGCCTTGACGCCACCGCCGCCGAAGAACATGGCCAGATGCCGAATCTCCCTCGCACTGGGGCGCGGCATCCAGGTGAAGTGCAGGTTCTCGGGCGGGGCGCGGAAGATGTAGGTGAGTCCGGGGATTGCGGCGAAGAAGATGATTGCAGCGCATACGAGGAATCTCCGCCAGGGCGCGGGCGAAGGTCCGAAGAACAGCGCTGCCGCCTGCGCACCCAGCACCAGCGCCGTGAAGTCGTGCGTGTAGAACGCGGCCATGCCGCAGATGGTCCACAGCGCCCAATCGCGCGGGCGGTCGCGTTCTACCGCGAGCACGAAGAAGTACGTGGCCGCCAGCACCAGCAGAATTCCTAGCGTGTAGCTGCGCGCTTCTTGCGAGAAGTCCACGTGGGTGGGACTAAAGGTCAACAACGCGGCGGCGGCAAGCGCCACGGAAGTTCCGGCGAATTTCCGCGCAACCGCGTACAGCAGCGGGATAGACGCGATACCAAACAACGCTGCGGGCAGACGCAGCCAGGTTTCGCTCAGGCCGGCCTGCACCCAGCCGCGCATCAGCAGGAAGTAGATCGTCTGCAGGCTGGCTTCGCCGTGCCACCACACCCAGGCGAAGTGCGGCCAGGAAGTGCGCGCCAGGGCGACGGTCGCGCCCTCATCCAGCCACAGGCTCTTGCTCCCGAGATGCCATAGCCGCAGCCATGCGCCGGCGAGGGTGAGCAGCGTGAGGACGAGAATGGCGCGCCGGCGCGGGCCCCTGTCCGCGGCCAGAGCTGGCGATTCAGCGAATATCGGTTCGCAGGCCCGGGGTTTGGCCGAAACTTCGGTCATGTGCTGCTTTGTGTCAGGGCACGGCTTCAGCCGTGCCGCATGCTCTTCATTTCTTAAATGAGCATGGGCCCCTGCTGTGTAAAATCCGGTTGCAAAATCATTGGTACGACTGAAGTCGTGCCCTGATACAAACCAATCCCTGCGGTTGACCTGGCCAGAACCCAACAAGCCCCTACAAATCAGAACGTTCTTCACCGCGCCCGCGCCAGCACCAGCGTTACATCATCGGGTTGCTCGCCGCCCGCGATCCAATCGCTCACGGCCGTCGTCACGATCTCGCTGATGCGCGACAGCGGCTGATCGCGATTCTGCGCGATCAGATCGATCAGGCGCGCTTCCCCAAACTCGCCGAATTCATTCTCGGGCTCGGTGATGCCGTCGCTGTACGCAACAAAGATATCGCCCGGATGCATCGCGACCGCGCTCTTCTCATAGGTCATGCCATCAAACAGGCCGACCACAGTCCCCGAGGTCTCCAGCCGGCGCACTTCGCCGTCGCCGTCCAGCAGCAGCGGCGGCAAATGCCCGGCATTGGAGTACGTCAGCAAGCGCGTGTTCGCGTCATAACAGGCCAGAAACATGGTCGCGTATTTTTCCGGAGGGGTGCTGCGGTAGAGCTGATAATTCAGCGTCGCCATCAGCGCCGCCGGACAGAGCTCGTTGCCCGCACCGTCGTTTCCCTCGAGGGTGGCAATCGTGCCGCTCGATACCCCCGCGCCCAACGCCACCGAGGCCAGCGTCCGCTCCGGCTCGAAGGCGTAGGCACGAACGAAGGCGTGTACCGTGGCCATCAGCAGCGCCGCCGAAATTCCCTTGCCACTGATGTCCCCAACCGCCAGCACCAGCCGGCTCTCACTCAAAGGGATGAAGTCGTAATAATCACCGCTGACCGTCCGTGCCGGGCGGCACACGCCATGCACTTCCAGGTTGGGCAGCCCGCTCAGGTCGGCCGGGAACAACAGATTCTGCACCTCATGGGCAATGGCCAGTTCGTTCTCCAGCCGATGCTTCTCCCTCTGCTCGGCGAGCAGATTCGAGAGCGACTGCGTCATGGAGTTGAACGACTGCTCCAGCGCGGCCATCTGGTCATGGGTGCGCACCCGAATCTGGTGGCCGAGGTCGCCGCGGTTGACGTATTCGGTGGCCAGATACAGATCGGCCACCGCCTTGGTCATACTGCGCGTCAAGCGCATGCCGATAATGAGCGCGACCAGCTCGATCACGCCGAAGAAAATGGCGATGCCGATCAGCAACTGGCGGGCGATTTCGGCCATGCTTCCCAAATTGCTGAACAGCGTGGCGTAGATCCGCGAGGGCCGGGTCTCCATCAGCATCAGCCCGGTGAAGGTTTTTCCACTTACCCACTCGGTAAAGGTGAACGGTGTGCCGCCGGCAAATCCGAAGTCGAAGACGTCCGCGCGAGGTGGCAGGCTGCCGGCCCGGACACTGTGCCCGCGGGTCAACTTGTAGACCGTGGCCTTGGTTGGCGATTCCATCAGTATGACTTGATCCCCCACGGGCGAGCTCTGTGCCGATCCTGAGGACGTATCTTGTTGGCTGGTACTGCCCGTGGCCTGTCCATTTTCATTGGGAGGATACAGGCCGACGAAGCCCACCTCCGAAGTCGCAGTGCGCAACACCTCCGGCGTGATGGGCATGTTGGAGATCACCGTCAGACGATGGCTTCCCGCATCGGCATGTCTCACCGCGCGAAGCTGCAGGCGTCCGTTATCCAGCACCATT
>Ga0335079_10000919_pt1 | contig 33333 bp, 29 predicted proteins | sample Lox_Sample_33_FD_206719 | JGI IMG/M metagenome (GOLD analysis project Ga0335079, IMG submission 206719) | Soil microbial communities from Loxahatchee National Wildlife Refuge, Florida, United States - Lox_Sample_3.3 | ecosystem: Environmental > Terrestrial > Soil > Wetlands | place: USA...
GACCAGCAGCCCAACCAGCACGATGACGGCATAACGTTTCAGGCGCGTGTCGATGTCCTGCAGGTCCCGATTCAGGTAGAGCGTGCCGATCCAGTCTCCATCGCAGGCGATGCGGCGGAACAACCGCGCATGGCCGTTTCGAAACTCGACGCCTTCGCCTCCCGGACGGCGCGGCAGATCGCGCCGCGATTCCCCGTGCAGGAAGGCGGCGAAGGGCCTTCCGTCCTTCGTGTAGATGCACGCCGAGACGATCGACGGATCGGTCCGCAGCGCGGCCAGGATCTCCGCGGCCGCGCGCCGGTCGTCAAACGCCAGCGCCGCCGTGCTGTTCCCGGCCACGATCTGCGCCACGGCGGACATTCGCCGCGCGATCGTCTCGCGGTAGGTGACCGCCTCGAAGGCCAGAAAGGCGGAGCAGGCCAGCAACAGCGCCACCGTGCTGGTCAGCATGATGATGGCGATCAGCTTGCGTTTGATGGAAAGATCGCGAAACGCACGCATGCTAATCCCCCGGCCGGCGCGCCGCGGTCCGCCGCACGGTCGCCACGCGCAGCAGCTTCGAGCTGACGTGGAGGCGCGCGCGTTCGGCGGCGTCCAGATTGATTTCGAGGCGCATCCGGCCGCCATCCCGAATGAAGGCGACGATACCACCCAGCCTGGCGAATCGTTCTCCCTCGCCGACCGTCAGAACCGGCGCACGGCCCAGGGCGCGCAGAATTCCGGCCGCCTGCCGGCTTCCGGACGCGCCGACGAACAGCACGTGACACTCGTTCAGCCGGGCCGGAGAATCGAGCCGCCGCACCACGACCGGATGCCCCGAGACGGTCTTGTTCCGCAGCGCCGTATCCAAGTGTGCGCCAAACGGATCATCCCCCATCACACCCACCACCAGGGCGCCCGCTTCGCTCAATGCGCCGGCCGGCCAATCGATGAACTTGGCGACGTTGTAGAGCATGTCGCTTTGGGTTTGGTACACGGAGGATCCGGCGGCCGGCGCGGAGCCGGGATCCGCGGCCGCCAGCGGCGCGGGCCCCAGCAGCAGGGTGAGATACAGGCAGGCCCCGGCTCGAGCCGGGCGGCTTCGGTTTGGCGGCGCCGGCTTCAGCACGGCCGTGCGACCTTCCTGTGGGCCGTTCTGCCCGGCGGCCGGCGTGAGACATCGTCTTGCGCGGCGAGTTCCCGGCGCAGCCCGTACAGCACACTCACGACCCGCCTGCCCTGCGTCCGGCCGGGCTTGCCTGGAGCCGGGCATGCGCCTGCCAGCGGAATTGTCCGGGGCGGCGCGTTTTCCGGCTGGCGGCCGAGGCGTGCGCACGGCGCTGGCGAACTCACCATCACCATGCCTATCGGCCGGAAGTGGAAGGGACTTTATGAGCCGGGGACGCTGGGACGGAATCGCCCCCGGATGTATGGTGGAATAGAAGCGAGGAATCCAAAGCATGCGCGTCGAACGCACTCACGTCCTTTCGCTTCTGCTGGCAATTGGCGCGAGCGCCGCCCCGGTCCATGCGCAGGCCACTTTCGACCTGTTGCACCTCTTCTCCTCCGCCACCGAACCGCACTTTCCGGAATGCACTCTCGCCGAAACCAGTCCCGGCGTGTTCTACGGCGCCACCAGTTCGGGAATCGCCTCGGGATCCCCCGGCGTGCTGTTCCGCATTACCAGCGTCGGCGCACTCACCTACCTGCACCGCTTCGATAGCGCCACGGAAGGGACTCTGCCCAACGGATCGCTGGTGCAAGCCCTCGATGGCAAGCTCTACGGCGTAGCCTGGGACGGCGGCAGCGGCCAGAACGGCACGATTTTCGCTTCCGACCTTTCGGGCAACGTGACCGTCGTGTGGAGCTTCACCGCGGCGGCGCCGGGCACCGTTGAACCCTATTCGCTGGTCCAGGCCAGCGACGGCGCGCTCTACGGGACGGTCTTCACCTCGGGTACGGGCCCCCAGATCGCGTATCGCCTCATTCCCGGCGGTCACCCGGCCGTGATCCACACCTTCACCGGGACGGAAGGCCAGCCGGCCGGTCCGCTGATGGAAGCTAACGACGGCAATCTCTACGGACTCAGTTCTATAGGCGTCTACCGCCTGACCCGAGCGGGTGCCCTCACCACGATTCACACCTTCTCGGGAAACGACGGAACCACTCCCATCGGCAACCTGGCGCAAGCCGTGGACGGCCGGCTTTACGGCGTGAACGCTTTCGGCGGACGGAACAATTTCGGCACGTTGTTCTCCACGTCGGCGGGCGGGGCGTTTCGCGTGGAGCACGCCTTCACCGGAGGCAGCGACGGCGGATTCCCGCTCACCGGCACAGCCCGCGCCAACGACGGGAATGTGTACGGCTCGACCGGCCTCGGTCCCGGCAGCATCTTTCGCATCACGACCGACGGGCAGTTCAGCACGCTCTACACGTTTACAGGCGGGGTCGGAGGCAACCCGAATTTTGCGAGTCCCGCGGTCCTGCAGGGGAGCGACGGCAAACTCTACGGGGTCCAGACCACCTTCGGCGGCAGCGTTTACAGCCTCGACACGGGCCTGCAACCGCGGCTTCCGGCGGTGACCGTTTTCACGCCGTCCAGCGGCGTGCCCGGCGCTGATGTTCTGATCCGGGGCTACAACTTGCTTGGCGCGTCGGCGGTGGCCTTTAACGGGGCGCCCGCGCAATTCGTCGTTCGCAGCTCCAGCTATATTATTGCCGTGGTTCCCGCGGACGCCACCACCGGGCCGATTTCGGTGACGACCCCGAACGGAACCGCGGCCAGCCAGCAGAGTTTCACGGTCAACTGACGGCCATCGGGAGGGTGGCTGCGGGTCCCGCCTGCGCCGAGGCCGTAGAAGACCTGGCGGATCGTCCGCATGGAAGAAATCTACGCCAAGCCCGGAAACAGGGAACGCCGTGGATTTGCCGCTGCCCGGAGGGCCAGCGACTATAACATTCTTGGCGGCTTCGGTGGTCCTTCACACAATGGCGGCAGTCCAGACCTTTGGTTTCTGCTGGCGGCGCCTGCTACCGCATCGCGTACGAGCTGAGCACCTTCATATAATTCGCCCGCTCGAACGCCTGCGGCTGCGGCACCGCATTCCGGCTCATGCTGCCCTGCATCTGGCGGATGGAATCGTATTCGTGGTCGCCGAGCCAGATCAATAGCTCGGTGAGGACCGTGTCGAGATAGCTGATCCCCTTCTTGAGCAGAGCGGAAGTCATCATGGCGACTTTGGCGCCTGCCATCATGGCTTTCACCACGTCGGTGGGGGTGTGGACTCCGCCGGTGAGAGCCAGGTCGGGCTTGATGTTGCCATATAACACCGCGATCCAGTTCAGCCGCAGCAGCAGTTCGTGCTGGCTGCTCAGGATCAGGTTGGGCACCACCTCCAGCGCCTCCAGGTCGAAGTCGGGTTGGTAGAAACGGTTGAACAGCACCAGCCCGTCCGCGCCCGAGGCCTCCAGTTTGCGCGCCATGTTCCCCATCGAGCTGAAGTAGGGGCCGAGCTTCACAGCCACCGGGATCTGTACCGCGGACTTCACCGCGCGCACCAGACCGCAATATTTGCTCTCGACCTGTTCGCCGGTGACATCCGCGTCCACCGGGATGTAATAGATGTTGAGCTCGAGCGCATCCGCGCCGGCCTGTTCCATCTCCTTCGCATACTTGAGCCAGCCGCCCACGGAGGTGCCGTTCAGGCTGGCGATGATGGGAATCTGGACGGCCTCCTTGGCATTCCGGATGTGCCTGAGGTAGCCCTCGGGACCGCGATTGTAGCCGATCATATCCGGAAAGTGGGTGGCGGATTCCGCGCCGAGCTCTTCCGCCGCCGACAGGAAACGGTCGAGCTCGTAGCTCTCCAGGTTGAGCTGCTCTTCGAACAGGGAGTGCAGGACCACGGCCGCCGCGCCTGCGTCCTCCATGCGGCGGATGTTGCCGAGGTCCTCGCACATGGGGCCGGCCGAAGGCACCAGCGGATTCTTCAATTTCAGCCCCAGATAGGTGGTCGAGAGATCGATGGTTCTGGATAGGTCGATCATTGTTTTGCCTCCTTGTCCCCGTTGACCGGCATGTGGACCATATTTTCGTAAATCTTCCAGCGATCGAGCACGTCCTTCTGCGCCAGGTCGAGCAGGCGGTGGGCTTCTTCGGGATTGCTCTTGGCCAGCATGGTGTAGCGCGTCTCGTTGTAGACGTAATCCTTGAGCTTCATGCTGGGAGGGCGCGAATCGAGCTGGAATGGATTCTTGCCCTCGGCCGACAGGCGCGGATCGTAACGGAACAGCGGCCAGTAACCCGTCTGCACGGCGGCCTTTTGCTGATCGAGCCCGTAGAGCATGTCGTAACCGTGGGCGATGCAGTGACTGTAGGCGATGATGATGGACGGGCCGTCGTACGATTCGGCTTCGACAAAAGCTTTGATGGTGTGGCTGTCGTTGCCGCCCAGGGCCACCTTGGCCACGTAAGCCGTGCCGTAGTTCATGGCCATCATGGCGAGATCCTTCTTGGCGGCTGGTTTTCCCCCGGCGGCGAACTTGGCCACCGCGCCGCGCGGCGTGGATTTGGACATCTGGCCGCCGGTGTTGGAGTAGACCTCGGTGTCGAGCACCAGGATGTTTACGTTACGGCCGGATGCCAGAACGTGATCGAGGCCGCCGTAACCGATGTCGTAGGCCCAACCGTCGCCGCCTACAATCCAAACGCTCTTCTGAACCAGGGCGTCGGCCACGCTCGCCAGGTCGCGGGTTTCGAGCGTGCCCGCACCGTTCAAGCCAGCCAGCTTCAGCTTGAGCAGTTTGACGCGTTCGCGCTGCTCGAAGATGCCGGGCTCGGTGGACTGGCCGGCGTGGAGCAGCGCGTCCGCCAGGTCGCCACCGATGACGGCGCGGAGCCGGCCGACCAGATCGCGCGCATATCGATTCTGCGCATCGAGGGCCAGGCGCATGCCCAGTCCGAATTCGGCGTTATCTTCAAACAGGGAATTCGACCAGGCCGGGCCGAGGCCTTGGCTGTTGACGGTGTAAGGCGTCGTCGGAAGATTGCCGCCATAAATCGAAGAGCAGCCAGTCGCGTTGGCGATGATGGTGCGGTCGCCGAAGAGCTGGGACACGAGCTTGATGTAGGGCGTTTCGCCGCATCCGGCGCAGGCGCCGGAGAACTCGAACAGCGGCTGGAGCAACTGGTTATCTTTCACCAGGCTCTGGCTGAGCAGGCTGCGATCCATATCGGGGATCTTCAGGAAGAACTCCCAATTGGCGGCTTCCGGCTCGCGCAGCGGAGGTTGCGGCGCCATGTTGATGGCCTTGTGCTTCACTTCGCTCTTGCTCTTGGCCGGGCAGACCGCCACGCACAGGCCGCATCCGGTGCAATCTTCCGGCGCGACTTGCAGCGTATACTTCATGGTCTTGAAATCTTTCCAGCGCGCGGGCACGGCTTTGAAAGTCCCGGGAGCGCCTTCGGTATGGCGCGAGTCATAAACCTTGGCGCGGATGACGGCATGCGGGCAGACCAGCACGCACTTGCCGCACTGGATGCAGAGCTCTTCGTCCCACACCGGGATCTCGAGCGCGATGTTGCGCTTCTCCCACTGCGTGGTGCCCGTGGGGAAGGCGCCGTCGAGCGGCATGGCGCTGACCGGCAGATCGTCGCCATCGCCTGAGATGATGCGCGCGGTGAACTTTTGCACGAAATCGGGCGCGCCGGCTGGAACCGCCGGTCGCATATCGAACGACGCCGTGGCTTCCAACGGAACCTCGACTTCCCGCAAGTGGTCGAGCGTGGCGTCTACCGCGGCGAAATTCTTCTGCACCACCGCTTCGCCGCGCTTGCCGTAGGTCTTCTCGATGGAGTGCTTGATGGCGGCGATGGCCTCCTCCCTCGGCAGCACGCCGCTGATGGCGAAGAAACAGGTCTGCATAATGGTGTTGACGCGGCCGCCCATGCCGGTTTTCTTGGCCACGTCGTAGCCGTCGATCACGAAGAAGCGCAGCTTCTTTTCGATAATCTGGCGCTGCACCGTGCGTGGAAGCTGGTCCCAGACCTCGTCCGGACCGAAGGGACTGTTCAACAGGAAAGTCGCGCCCGGCGCGGCGGACTTCAGCATATCGAGCCGTTCCAGGAACGAGAACTGGTGGCAGGCTACGAAGCTCGCGGTGGTGATCAGGTAGCTGGAGTGCAACGGCTGAGGCCCGAAGCGCAGGTGCGAAACGGTGATGGCTCCCGACTTCTTGGAGTCGTAGACGAAATAACCCTGCGCGTAATTTTCGGTTTCCTCCCCGATGATCTTGATGGAGTTCTTGTTGGCGCCGACGGTGCCATCCGCGCCCAGTCCGTAGAAAAGCGCGCGCACCGTGCCGGGGACTTCGCTCGAAAATGCCGGATCGTAATCCAGGCTCGTGTGGCCCACGTCATCCAGGATGCCGATCGTGAAATGATTCCTGGGGCGCGGCTTTAGCATCTCGTCGAAAATGCCCTTCACCATGGCCGGGGTGAACTCCTTGGAGGAGAGGCCGTAGCGTCCGCCGATGACGCGCTTGCCGGTGATCATGGCTTCGCTGAGCGCATTGACTACATCGAGATAGAGCGGCTCGCCGGAAGCGCCCGGTTCCTTGGTGCGGTCGAGAACGGCCAGCGTTTTCGCGGAGGGCGGCAGAGCGGCCACGAAGTGTTCGATGGAGAATGGCCGGTAGAGGCGCACCTTGAGCAATCCGGCCTTTTCGCCCTGCGCGTTCAGGTGTGCGACGGCTTCCTCGGCGACTTCGGCGCCGGAGCCCATCAGGATCACGACGCGTTCGGCATCCGGCGCGCCGAAGTAATCGAACAAGTGGTATTGCCGGCCGACCACTTGCGCGAATTTGTCCATGGCCTTCTGTACGATTCCGGGACAAGCGGTATAGAACGGATTGCATGCTTCGCGCGCCTGGAAGAAGACATCGGGGTTTTGCGCGGTGCCGCGCATCACCGGGTGATCCGGCGAAAGCGCGCGGGCGCGGTGAGCGCGGACCAGGTCGCCATCGATCATGGCGCGCATGTCTTCGACGGAAAGTTGTTCGACTTTCGCCACCTCGTGCGAGGTGCGGAAGCCGTCGAAGAAGTGCAGGAACGGCAAGCGCGCTTCCAGGCTGGCTGCCTGGGCGATGAGCGCGAAATCCATGACCTCCTGGACGGAGTTGGAGGCCAGCATGGCGAATCCGGTGGCGCGGGCGGCCATCACGTCGCTGTGGTCGCCGAAGATGGAGAGGGCCTGCGAGGCCAGCGTGCGCGCCGCGATGTGGAAGACCGTGGCGGTCAGCTCGCCGGCGATCTTGAACATGTTGGGGATCATCAGGAGCAGGCCTTGCGAGGCCGTAAAGGTGGTGGTGAGCGATCCTGTCTGCAAGGCGCCGTGCAGCGCGCCGGCCGCGCCGCCTTCGCTTTGCATCTCGATGACCGCCGGCACGGCGCCCCAAATGTTGGGCTTGAGCTCGGCGGACCACTGGTCGGCCCATTCGCCCATTGGCGAGGAAGGCGTAATCGGGTAAATGGCAATGACTTCGTTGATCTGGTGGGCGACGTAAGCCGCCGCTTCGTTGCCGTCGATGGTGACTTTCGGCCGCGTACTGCTGGTAGGACGATTCAAGACTTCCCCCTCTTTTGGAATCTCGGTTGGTTACCGGCTTAAGCTATATTATAAGACCTGTTTGTCGTAAAAATCTACACACCGCAAACAAAACTTGGCCGGGGGCCGAAAAAAAGTTTGCCCGGCTTGGCTGCGGGCCTGCCTCGCCGGGTTGGCACGGAGAATGTCCTCACCGCTAGATTCGCTATATTCAATGATGTGCGGTACTTTTTCCGGCGGCGGATCCCGCCGGCCTCGCGAATACTGCTGGTGGAGAGCGGCGGCCGGCAGTTGATCGAGCGCGCGCTTCCGGCATTGCGTGGAACCTGCGGAGGCCGCGCGCCCGCGGACGTGGTCACCTGCTTTCCGGGTGTTCCGGAGGGCGTCGAGCGGGTGTACCGCGTGGGCGACTATCGGGGGGCCGCGGCGCGCCGCCGGCTTTATGGCATCCTGGCCGCGAATCGTTACGCCATTCTGGGCATCATTTGTTCGGCCGAGCCGATCATGACCAAGTGGAAATGGTCGCTGGCCGCGCGCTTGCCGGCGAAAGTCGTGATCATCAACGAAAATGGCGACTTTTTCTGGCTGGACCGCGGCCACTGGCGGGCGATTCGCCGCTTCATCCTGTTTCGCGCCGGCCTCACCGGTTCGGGAGCCATTCGCACCATCGGCCGGGTGCTGGCGTTTCCGTTCACTTTGGCCTATCTGTTACTCTATGCATCGACCGTTCATTTGAAGCGCGCCTGGCGGGTCCATGGCGCATGGCGCGGAGGTTGCCGATGAAAGCCATACAGGTCGCGGAGACCGGCGGCCCGGAAAAGATGCAGCTCGTGGATCTGCCGAAGCCGTCCCCGGGGCCGCAGCACGCGCTGGTGAAGATCGCCGCTTCGGGCGTTAATTTTATCGATATCTATCTTCGTACAGGATTGTACAAGGCGGACCTGCCGCTTATTCTGGGAATGGAAGCGGCGGGCACGGTCGAGTCGGTGGGCGCGGGCGTGAGTGAGGTAGCGGCGGGCGATCGCGTGGCCTATGCCATGGCGCGGGGTTCCTACGCCGAGTACGCCGTGGTCCCCGCCGCGCAGCTCGTGAAGATTCCCGAAAAGCTCGACTTCCAGCACGCCGCGGCGGCCATGCTGCAGGGCATGACCGCGCACTATCTGACGCATTCGACTTTTGCGCTGAAGGCGGGAGACGTATGCCTGGTGCACGCCGCCGCCGGCGGAGCCGGACTGCTGCTGGCGCAGATGGCCCGCCGCATCGGGGCCCGCGTTTTGGGCACCGTATCCACCGAGGACAAAGCGCGGCTGGCGGTCGAGGCCGGCGTGCACGAGATCATCTTTTACACGCGGCAGGATTTCGAGGCCGAAGCCAGGCGCCTCACGGACGGACGCGGCGTGGACGTGGTTTACGATTCCGTGGGCGCCACCACGTTTATGAAGAGCCTGGGCGCGTTGCGGCCGCGCGGCATGATGGTGCTGTTCGGCCAATCCAGCGGGCCGGTTCCGGCCTTCGATCCGAATATCCTGAATGCCAAGGGATCGCTCTTTCTTTCGCGGCCCAGCCTGGGGCATTATTGCCTGACGCGGGAGGAGCTCCTCTGGCGCGCCGGGGACGTGCTGGGCTGGGTGGCTTCCGGCGCGTTGAAACTGCGCGTGGACCGCGCTTACCCGCTGGCGGATGCGCCCCAGGCCCATCGCGATCTGGAAGCGCGCAAAACCGCCGGCAAACTGCTGCTGCTCACCGGATAGTCTGCCCGCATGGCCATACAGACGCGGTTAACGTTTTCGTCCGTCCTGGTCATGGCGGCTATCATTGTGGTCATTTCGGTGCTGGACCTCGGATATCAGATGGAGGCCCAATACGCCGCCACCCTGGAGCGCGCCGAAATGCTGCGGCGGGTGGCGTCGAACATGGTGCGCGAGACCCTCAATCGCGACCGCCAGCTCCCCTGGCGCGAGGCTCTGCGCGCGCCGAACCTGCAGCGGAGCCTGATCGACATCGCGACCGCTTCGCACACTCTGCTGGAGATCGCGGTGTGCGACACGAAGAACGAAATCCTGTTGGATAGCGACCCCAGCCGGCAGGGAAAGAGCTTTCTTTATTACCGGGACTTTGAGCCGATCGTGCGGAACACCAACTGGCTCGACAAGCTCCGCATCCTGCAGGAGAAGCGTTACTACCAGCTCGAGCAGCCGCTGGGCCAGCAGGGCAAGACCGAGCTTTACGTGCGCGTGGTGATCTATCCGCCGTTCATCAAGGCCGACATCATGCCCACGCTGAACAAGAGTGCCAGCGTGGCGCTGGCGTCCATCGCGGGGGCCATTGCCATCACGCTGTTGTTCTCGGCCATCGCTTTCCGGCCGCTGGGCCGGCTGGGCCAGATGGTGGACCTGGTGGCCAAGGGGGAATACGATCCCAAGGAGCCGATGCCGGTCTCGCGCACGGCCGCCGACGAGTTCGGGGTGATTGCCACCAAGGTGAATCTCCTGGGCGAGCAGCTTCGCGGCGCGAAGTTCGATTTCTCGGATTTGCGCGGCAACTTCGAGCGGCTTCTCGATCAACTGGAGGACGCCGTACTGATCTTCGGGCGCGACCGCCGGCTGATCGTGGCCTCCGGCGCGGTGGAGAAATTCCTGGGCAGAATGCGCGCGGATCTCGCGGGCAGCGCCCTGCCGGACGTGTTCCCTCCCAACACGACGTTGGGGTTGTTGCTGGCGCAAGCCGCGCAGACCGGCCGTCCCATCAGCAACCGGCGCGTCCCCATCACGCGCGAAGAAGGCGCGGCCCCGTTGGTGGCTTTGCTTTCGGTGGATATTCTGGAGTCGCTCGGCGCGGGCGCCAATCCGGGCCGCGGCGCGGGCCTGCTGGTGCGGCTGCGCGATCCGGAAGCGACGCGGCAGATCGGGCGTCAATTGCAGACGGCCGACCGGCTCTCGGCCATTAGCCGCATTACCAGCGGCGTGGCGCACGAGGTCAAGAATCCCCTGAACGCCATCCTGATGCACGTCGAGCTGGCGCGCATGAAACTCTCCAAGTCCGAGACCGACATCAATCCCCAAATGGAGATCATTTCCCGGGAGATCCTGCGTCTGGATCGCGTGGTCAAGACGTTTCTCGATTTCACGCGGCCGGTGGAGTTGAACCTGACGGAGGTTTCGCTGGATTCCTTTGTGCGGGAGATCGTGGATCTGGCGTCGCCGCAGGCGGCCGCGGCCGGCATCGCCGTCTCGGTCCAGGCGGACACCGAAGCGGCCCACATCCGGGTGGATGTGGACCTGATGAAACAGGCCGTTCTGAATGTGCTGGTCAACGCCATCCAGGCCATGCCCCAGGGAGGCGAGTTAACCATAGAATGCGCGGTGCGGGAGGAGCAGGCGGAGATTCGCATCCGCGACACGGGAGCCGGCATCCCACCGGAGCTGCGCGAAAAGATCTTCCGGCTGTACTTCACCACCAAGCCCGAAGGCTCCGGCATCGGCCTGGCCATGACCTTTCGGATCGTGCAGTTGCACGATGGCGCCATCGACTTTGCGAGCGAACCGGGGAAAGGCACGACCTTCGTGTTGCGGCTGCCGCTGTCGGTTTAACGGAGGCTCCGCGCGAGTCCGTCCGGTTTCGCGCGAGTCCGGGAGCGGCCCCGCATTCTTGCTACAATCGGCTTTTTGGTGTCGCGGTTTGAATGCTGGCAGTCCGTACAACGCGCGCGCAACCCGGTCCATGGCGTTCGATCGCGTCCGGGTTAGCGGTTTTTTTCCTGGCCGGCTTGGCGGGCTGCACGCTACACGGCAACCAGCAGGCCGCCGCGCCGCCGCCGCCGAAGCCGGCCGCGGCTCCGCAGCCGGCGCCGGAGCCGCAGCTTTCGATTCCCCAAACCGCCGTACAGCTTCCGAGCGCACAGGCGGTAAACCCCGCCGCGATCCCCGAGGCTCCGGCCGGACCGCCGCCCCCTCCCGAGAAACCGGAAACGGCGGCGTCTCCGCGGCCCGTGCGCCGCACCAGCCCGCCCAAGCCGGCGGAGGCCGAAGTGGAGACTCCGCCGGCCGCGCCGGCCGTCTCCACTGCGCAGGAGCCGGCTCCCTTCCAGCCGATCCTGAGCGGTGAAGAACAGAAGCGCATCCAGGAGGCCATCGGGGCGCGCCGGCGGGAAATCGACGAACGCCTCAACCGCGCCAAGGGACACCTGACCGACCACGATAAGAGCCTGGTCGAACGCATCAACTCCTTCCTTACGCTCTCGTCGCAGGCCGCCCAGCGCGGCGATTATACGCAGGCGGATGCGCTGTCGGAGCGCGCGCTGATTCTGGCCCGGGAACTCAAGGTTGAATAACGAATTTGCCCAGCGGCGCGATCTGATCGGCTCCGGACTCGCCACCCGCGAACTGGACGCGATGCTGGTGACGTCCGCGGCGAACGTCCGTTATCTGACGGCGTTCACGGGGAGCAACGGCGCGGTGCTGGTGCTGCCCGGCGAAGCGCTGTTCTTCACCGATCCGCGCTACGCCCTGCAGTCCCGCCGGGAAGTCTCCTGCCGGACCCAAGTCTGCAAGGGCCCGATCCTGGCCGCGGTGGGGGCGATCGCCGCGCGGCGGCGCATCCGCAGACTGGGCTTTGAGCGCGCGCACCTGAGCTACGACGCGCACCATGCGCTGAGCTCCGCCGTGCCCGCGCGCACCTCGCTCGAGCCGGTGGCCGCGTGGCTGGAGGCGCATCGCATGTTGAAGTCGGAAACCGAAATCGAGCTGATCCGCCGTTCCGTGGCCACGAATTCCGAGGCGTTCGAGCAGGCGGCGCGGCGCGTCCGTCCCGGCATGCGCGAGTCGGACCTGGCCGCGGAGATCGACTATCGCATGCGCCGCCTGGGCGCCGAGAAGCCCTCCTTCGAAACGATCGTGGCGGCGGGGCGGCGCTCTGCCCTGCCCCACGCGCATCCCACCGGCGCCGTCTTCGAGAGCGGCCAACTCGTGCTGGTGGATATGGGCGCGTTTCAGGACGGATACGCGAGCGACATGACGCGCATGCTGTCGCTCGGCGCACCGGGCGCCCGCGTCCGGCGCGTCTACCGCGCGGTACTCGAGGCGCAACTGGCGGCCATCGACGCGGTGCGGCCGGGCGTCACCGCCGCGCATGTGGACCGCGCGGCGCGCCAGGTGCTGAAGGGCTACGGACTGGACCGCGCGTTTGTGCATTCGACCGGTCATGGCCTGGGCCTGGAAATCCACGAATTGCCGCGGATCGGCAAGAAAGACAAGACGCGGCTGGCGGCAGGCATGGCGATCACCATCGAGCCCGGCGTTTATCTGGAAGGGTTCGGCGGAATTCGGATTGAAGACACTGTGGTGGTCACTCGAAACGGCTGCGAGGTTTTGACCGCTACGAGCAAAGATCTACGGGTAGTCTAGGAGCTGTTGAAAACGGCGGCGGGACCGCTTGCCGGGGCGCGCGGCTCTGAAACGGATTTCGCAACAACCTATAGAGCCGCGACCGTCCGGGAGCGGACTAGGCGCGGCACCCTACAGAGCCGCGGCCGCCCGGGAGCGGACTCGGCGCGCGATGGCGGGTCCAAGGATCCCCAGACGGCGAACTGAAGTGCGGCGTTGACGGGCGGAACGCCTGTCCCTCGGCCGTAATCCGTTGACGCTCTGGGCGGGGGCCTTCGGCTGCGCATCCCGTGTGCCAAGGACCTGGTAACCACCCTCTTCAGCGTGCGCCGCGGGTCTTTGGTAAGCTAGGCAATTGCCCATGACTGTAGACGAGATTCGCGAGTTGATCAAGCTGGCTACCGAGACCGGCATCGCCGAGCTGGAGGTGCAGCGCGGGGACAATCGCGTGCGCATACGCCGCTCGATTGGCGGCAATCCGGAGATGGTGTTCGTGCCGCAGGCGGCCGCACCTGCCGGCCCTCCTCCGGCGCCCGGGCCGGCGGCCGCTCCGGCGCCCGCCAAAGAAGAACCCAAGGAACCGCGCGCTGATCCGAACCTGCTCCTGGTGCGTTCCCCGATCGTCGGCACTTTCTACGAAGGCTCCGCTCCCGGCGCTCCGCCGTTTGTGCGCGTGGGCGAGCGGGTCCAACCCGGCAAGGTTCTCTGCATCATCGAGTCCATGAAGCTCATGAACGAGATCGAGGCGGAGGTTTCCGGAATCGTGGAAAGCAAGCTGGTGATGAACGGACAACCGGTGGAGTACGGGGAGGCGCTGTTTGCCATCCGCGCCAATTAGTAAGATCCTGATCGCTAACCGCGGCGAGATCGCCCTGCGCATTATTTGCGCCTGCAAGGAGTTGGGCATCCGGACGGTGGCGGTCTATTCCGAGCCCGACCGGTACAGCTTGCACGTGCGGTTCGCCGATGAAGCCGTGTGCATCGGCCCGGCCAAGAGCGCGCGCAGCTACCTGGACATTCCCTCGATTGTCAGCGCCGCCGAGATCACGGGGGCGGAGGCGATTCACCCCGGGTATGGGTTTCTGAGCGAGAATGCCGGCTTCGCGGAAGTGTGCGAGGTCTCCGGGCTGAAGTTCATCGGACCGCGGCCGGATGTGATTCGGCTGATGGGGGTGAAGGAACGCGCCCGCGCGTACATGCGCGAAGCCGGCGTGCCCATCCTGCCGGGCTCGCCGGGCATCCTCAAGACCTCGGACGAGGCGCTCGATCTGGCGGGGGAGATCGGCTATCCGGTGATCCTGAAAGCTTCCGCGGGCGGCGGCGGGCGCGGCATGCGCGTGGTGCACGAGGCTTCCGATCTGGCCCCCAACTTCAACGCGGCGCAACAGGAAGCCGGCGCGGCATTCGGCTGTCCGGACATGTACCTGGAGAAGTACGTGGGCGCGCCGCGGCACATCGAATTCCAGGTGCTGGGCGACGAGCGCGGCCACGTGGAGATTCTCGGCGAGCGGGAATGCAGCATCCAGCGCCGGCATCAAAAGCTGCTCGAAGAGTCTCCTTCGCCCGTGATGCGGCCGGAATTGCGCCAGGCGATGGCGGCCAAGTTGAAGGAAGCGCTTTCGGGCGCGGGGTACACCAACGCCGGCACGGTCGAGTTCCTGATGGACGAAACGGGCCAGTTGTACTTCATGGAAGTGAATGCGCGCATCCAGGTGGAGCATCCGGTGACGGAGTTTGTGACCGGGGTCGACCTGGTGAAGAGCCAGATCCGCATTGCGATGGGCGAACCGCTCGAAGACCTCATCGATTTACCGGTGGCGCTCCACGGGCACGCCATCGAGTGCCGCATCAACGCGGAGAACCCGGTGACCTTTACGCCCTCGCCCGGCCGGATCACGGGCTTCCACGTTCCCGGCGGCATCGGCGTGCGGGTGGACACCATGGCGCACACCGATTGCGTGATCACCCCGTATTACGATTCGCTGGTGGCCAAGCTGATCGTGCATGGGCGCGACCGCGGCGAAGCGATCCACCGCATGCGGCGGGCGCTCGATATGTTCGTGGTGGAAGGGATTCACACGTCCATTCCGCTGCACCAGCGGATCCTGGCGGACCCCGATTTTCAGGCGGGCCGGTTCGACACCAACTTCATCAAGCGGTTCATGCCTGCCGAGCGGGCGGCGCATTAGCCGCTCGCGGAGGCCGGCACCGGGGATGAGGTTCCCGGAAGTGCGGCGCGGGCAGCGCGCCGGCCGCGCTAGACTGGTCCCATGCGGCTGCGCACGGCCCACGACCGCCTCAAGATCGAGCACAGCATCATCGAGGGCGTGCGCGAGATTCTGGAACGGCTGCTGGCGGACAACCCCGAGATCCGCTCGGTGATTCCCGGCGTGATCCGCCCGGTCCGCGATGCGCGCGGCCCGGTTAAGGTTCGCCTCACCGTTCCGGTCCAGAACGGTTGGAAAGGCATCGCGTTCAGCGCCGGGGCGCGTCAGGAGATCTTCATCAGTACGGCGCTTTCGAAAGACGATGTGGCTCGCGCTTTGGAACGCGCGGGCGCGCTACCGGCGTGAATCCGTTTCGCGGCCCCGCGGATCTCCTTACCGGCCGAGATATCGCAATAGTGTATTTTCACGCGGGACCGGGGGCCGGACTGGCTGCGGGCCGGCTCGCGGCAAACGGAAGTTCACCGCGGCTAGCGGAAACTTGCGCCGCGCTATTTTGCGCGGGCGGCCATCTTCTTCTCGAGAGCCGCCATCAGCCGCGATTCGACTTCCGACGGGATCGGGTACGGTTCCATCCCTTTGTAGATCCGGACCGTTTTCTTGGTGGTGTCGCAGACCACCCAGCAGTTGGGGCACTCGGTGATATGCTGCTCGAGCTTGGAGCGGATCTCCGCGTCGACGTTCTCGTCGAGATAGTCGGTTAATTCCTGAAGGAACTGTTTACATGTAAGCAAAGGCGTCATCCCCCTTGCGTTTGAAGAAGCGAGTGAGCTTGTCCCGAAGCTGCAGACGCGCGCGCAGCAAGCGGCTCTTGACCGCGGGGATGGAGAGGTTCAGGGCTTCGGCGGTATCTTCCGTCGAAAGATCCTCCATGTCCCGCAGCACAAAAACCGCGCGATACGGCGGCGCCAGGCTGTCCACGGCGGAAGTGAGGATCTGGTTCATTTCCTCGCGGGAGTAGCGCTGCTCGGGGTCCTCGTCCCAGGCCGCGATTTCACGCGCCACGGTGTCCTCGCCGGTATCGATGGTTTCGTCGATCGAAACGGTCTTGTCCGTCTTGCGCTTGCGCAATTTCATCAGCGCCTGGTTCACCGCGATGCGTACGATCCAGGTATAGAATTTCGAATTACCCTGGAACTGGTCGAGGTGCTCGTAAGCCTTCAGAAAGGTCTCCTGCAAGACATCTTCGGCGTCTTCGCGGTTTTGCGTAATGTGCAGCGCCAGCCGGAAAATCTTGCCCTCGTAGCGGCGCACCAGTTCGGAAAAGGCCTGGACATCGCCTTCGCGAGCCTGCAGAACGACCGCGGTTTCATCCGGGATCTGGCTGGTAGCGGGCATGAGCTTCTTTTCAGTATCGCACGGGCAAGGGGAGGGCCGTCCGCTGCCGGATCCGGCAACCCGCCCGCGAACCGGCCCCTCGCCAGGCGGTTTGCCGTACATCCGCCCAGCGCGGCTGCGGTATTTCCGGCGCAAACGGTTGGGGAGCGGCTGGCCGCCGCCGGATTACGCCGGATCGTTAGCTGCCGCCGGCGCAGCGGCAGGTCTTCCGCACCAGCGCGATTCCGCGGGGTGCTACCATCGCATCTGGCATTATCCAGCATGGCGAAGTTCAAACCCGCGAAAGCAAAATCGAAGAGCCGGGCCGCGCCGCGCGGCGGCCTCCCCTGCGTGATCCTGCTCGGTTCGGGCATCGCCCTGGTGCTCTTGTTTCTCTACTTCGTGATGAAATATGCGAACGGATAACCGGGCGCCGGACCAGATGCGTCCGGTCGAAATCACCACCGGATACCTGCTGACGGCGGAAGGCTCCGCGCTGATTACGGTGGGCCATACGCGCGTGCTGTGCGCGGCTTCGGTGGAGGACTCGGTGCCGCAGTTCCTGCGGGGGTCCGGGAAGGGGTGGGTCACCGCGGAGTACTCCATGCTGCCGCGCGCCACCCAGGTGCGCACGCCGCGCGAGGTGGGCAAGGGCCGGCCCTCCGGCCGCACCCACGAGATCCAGCGCCTGATCGGCCGCTCGCTGCGGGCCGTGGTCGACATGACCCTGCTCGGCGAACGCACGGTCACGCTGGATTGCGACGTGGTGCAGGCCGACGGCGGAACCCGCACGGCGGCCATCACCGGGGCGTTCGTGGCTTTGGCGCTGGCCTTCCAGCAGTGCGTCAAATACGGGATGCTGAAGCGCATGCCGCTGCTCGATTATGTGGCCGCCACCAGCGCCGGCATCATCTCCGGCGAGCCGATGATCGACCTGTGTTACGAGGAGGACTCCCAGGCGGCGGTGGATATGAACGTGGTGATGACCGGGTCGGGCCGCTTCGTCGAGTTGCAAGCCACGGCCGAGCGGCACGCTTTCGACGACCCCCAGTTGGCGCGCATGATTGCGCTGGCGCGCTCGGGCATCGCCGAGCTGATCGAGATCCAGAAGCGCGCGGTGCGCCTGGCGTGACCGTGTACTGCGCTACCGGGAATCCCGGCAAGCTGCGCGAATTCCAGTTGGCGGCGGCCCGGACCGCGATCCGGGTGGAGGCGGCGCCGGACATCGCCGGCCTGCCGCCCTGCGAGGAAGACGGCGCCACCTTCGAGGAGAACGCCATCCTCAAGGCCCGGTACTACGGCCCACGCGCGCCGGGGCTGCTGTTCGCCGACGACTCGGGCCTGGAGGTGGACGCCTTGGGCGGTGCGCCCGGCATCTATTCGGCGCGTTTCGCCGGGGCGTCCGGCGGCCGCGGCATCGTGGACGAAGCCAATAACCGGCTGCTGCTGGACAAAATGCGCGGCGTGCGCGACCGCTTGGCGCGATTCGTTTGCGCGATCGCCCTGGTCGATGGCGCGCGCCTGCTGGGCGCCTTTCGCGGCGTGGTGGAAGGCCGGATTCTGGAGTCGCCGCGCGGGTCCCACGGCTTCGGTTACGATCCGCTATTCTTTTATCCGCCGTTCGGCTGTGCGTTCGGAGAAGTGCCGGAGGAGCGGAAGCTCGGCGTCAGCCATCGCGGCAGGGCCTTGGAGGCCCTGTTCCAGTTCCTGACAGACGGGTCGCTCCATCGCGTCTGATAAGATGAAGACAACCGGGTCCGACGGTGAACACGCCTCCCCTGATCGATTCTTACGGCCGCATCCACACCAGTCTGCGGATCAGCGTCACCGACCGGTGCAACATCCGCTGCTTCTATTGCATGCCGGAAGCGGGCGTGAAGTTCGTCTCGCGCCGCGAGATTCTGGGCTTCGAAGAGATCGAGCGGTTCGTGCGCATCGCGGTGGATCTGGGGATCGATAAAGTGCGCGTCACCGGCGGCGAGCCGCTGGTGCGCCGCGATCTGCCGGTGCTCGTCCGCCGCCTGGCCGCCATCCCCGGCATTCAAGACCTGGCCCTGACCACCAACGGCGTCTTGCTGGCGGAGCTGGCCGCCCCGCTGTTCGAGGCCGGGTTGCGGCGCATCAACGTGCATCTCGACACGCTGGATCGCGGGAGGTTTCGCGAAATCTCGCGGCGCGACGACCTGGATGCCGTGCTGGAAGGCATCGCCGCCGCGAAACGGATGGGGTTCGGTCCGATCAAGCTGAACGCCGTCGCGGTGAAGAACCTGATCGAGCCGGATCTGGTCCCGCTGGCGCGCTATGCCCGCGACAACGGCTTCGAGCTACGCTTTATCGAGTTCATGCCGCTCGATGCGCAGCAGCTCTGGGACCGCGGCAAGGTGCTGCTGGCTAGCGACATCATCCGGGTGCTCTCGCGGGAAATCGCGCCGCTGGTTCCGATTCCGGATGCGGACCCGCGCGCCCCGGCCCTGGAGTACCGGTTTGCCGACGGCCTTGGCAGCGTCGGTTTTATTGCGTCGGTCAGCCGGCCGTTCTGCCTGAATTGCAATCGCCTGCGGCTCACCGCGGACGGCAAGCTGCGCTATTGCCTTTTCGCCATCGAGGAAGACGACGTGAAGGGGTTGTTGCGCGGCGGCGCGTCCGACCAGGAAATCGCGGACCTGATCCGGCGCAACGTGGCGGGCAAGTGGGAAGGGCACGAGATCAACACCGCGCGCTTCGTGCCGCCGCCGCGGCCGATGTACGCGATCGGCGGCTAGGGCTTGTTGAAACAGGCGGGCGACCGCTGGCGGCGCGCGGCTTCGAAGAGGCGCGAAACGGCGAACTGAATTCGCCGCGGCAAGCTGGAAGCTCGCGCCACGCCGGAGCGGCAATCGCAAATAAGTGCGAATTCCCCAATCTTTACAGGTGGCCCGGCTGCACTCTGAAAGTGACATGAACTTCCGAGTAACTCCGCCGTTTTCCCCTGTTTGGTTCCGGCTCTGCCGGGTTAGGGAGCGGCGCCTCGGACGCGTTTCTCACTAACTGATCGAGCCACTCTCACAGCCTTCGCGTTCCGCGGCGAACCTGCGGCCGCTGTACCGGCGCAAACCGCGTGCGCCGCCAGGCGGGAATGGTCCAGACATCCCCGCCTCAAACCGGCGCGTGCGGCTTACTGAGCCGTCGGCTGAGCGCTCAGTGCTACATTTCCGATACTCACCTGTCCGGTGCCCGTACTCGTGATCAGAATTTGTAAAGGCTGACCCAATTGAGCAGGGGTGGCTCCGGACTCGTATGCGACCGCCTCAATCACGAAGGTGCCGCCCACCGGAGTCGCACGGTGGCCGGAGGTCAGTGTCACGTTTCCGGCCAGCAACGCCACCTGGTAGCCGGTGAATACATCGTCTGCACGCGCCCCCACCTTCACGCTCAGAACATATGTCGTGTTAGCCTGAACGGTGGCGCCGAGTGTCTGGAAGATAGACCCGGTTGACGTTCCATTGCCCAGGGCCGCGACATATAATCCGGAGGAGGGTGCACCCGGATATTGCGTCGTGGACGCCTTCAGGATGTAGCTCTGTGGACCCGTCACCCAGCCCGAGATTCCATATGTGTTGCAACCCGAACCCGGGTTACACGGCAACGTGTCTAAGTTAAATTGGGAATTGAGAATCGGGATTGGGGTTGCTTGCGCCGCCGCAGGCACCGCAAACAGGAGGGTAGCAGCGGTCCATGTCAGTACTGCTACGCCTAGTAGCAGGTAGCGTCTCGTAGAAAGTCTCATCGTAAGTTACTCCGTTCCGAGCCAGCTCTCCGGCCTAATTTGGCTCACGGCCACTATACCACGCGATGTTTTAAAAGGAAGGGGGTAATAGTACCCTCTTTTTTGACTTTGTAGAAAGGCACCCACTCTTAAGAGCCACGCCTGAATCTGATCTTGTCCGCATTCAAACGACAGTGGCCTTGAAACGAAGGCGGCAGCCTTCGCGGACCGCCGGGAACGCCCGGGCGCGGCGGGAGGAACGCCCGGCGCGACCGGCGTCCCGGCGCGCGCCGGTCCCCGCTCCAGGGCTCGCAGGGTTACAATCAGGCTTCAAACCTTAGGGAGGCGAATGTATGGAAAACGGTTCTCATGATTTATCCAGAAGGTCGTTTATGAGAGCGTCCACCGCGGCCGGCGCGGCTGCGTTCACGATTGTCAAGCCGGAGCTGGTGCGCGGCGCCGGCAATGAGAGGCTCAAGCGGCGGGCGCGGAACCGAAGCCGCGCAGCAGCTTCTGCACGGCAATGAAAACGTCGAGTTAGTCGCGATGGGCGACATCTTCGAAGATCGCCTGGAAAAGGCGCTCTACGAGATACGCAATTCCAAATATCCGAACGTCGCAGACAAGATTAATGTCGATCCGGACCATCACTTCGTGGGCTTCGACGCCTATAAGAAGGTGCTGGCCTCCGATATCGACGTGGTCTTGCTGGCCACGCCGCCAGGCTACCGGCCGGAACATTTTGTGGCCGCCGTGGAAGCTCGCAAACATATCTTCGCGGAGAAACCCTTTGGCACCGATCCGGTGGGAGTCCGCAAAGTGATGGCGGCGTCGAAAAAAGCGGCGGAACTCAAACTAACCGTGATGTCCGGCGCGCAGCGGCGGAACCAGCGGCAGTACCTGGAGACCTGGCAGAAGGTGCGCGATGGCGCCATCGGCGAGATTGTCGCGGCCTATGGATACTGGGTAGGCACGCCGGTGATTCAGCAGAAGGAGCGCGATCCGAAATGGTCGGACATGGTGTTCCAACACCGCGCCTGGTACTCGTTTGTGTGGTTGTGCGGCGACCAGGTAGTCGAACAGCATCTGCACAATATCGATGTGTGCAACTGGTTCCTGGGCGCGCACCCGGTGAAAGTGTTCGCATCCGGCGGCGCCGCCTGGCGGCCGCGCACCGAGCTTTACGGAAACATCTTCGATCACCTGGATGCGGACTTCGTCTATGCGAACGGCGTGCATCTTTCCAGTCACTGCCGGCAGTATCGCAAACCCACTTATCAGGACGTATCCGAGATGATCGTAGGAACCAAGGGGCGCAGCAACTGCAAGGATATGGGACAGAAGGGAGAGGATCCTTATGTGCAGGAGCACATCGCGCTGGTGAAGAGTATCCGCGGCCAGGGTCCTTACATCAACGACGGCATGGCCGTGGCCGAGAGCACCATGACATGCATCATGGCGCGCGAGTCGGCTTACTCGGGCCAGGAGATTACCTGGGAACAGATGATGGCTTCTAACCTGGATTTACAGCCCAAGGCGTTCGATTACGATATGAAACTGGATGTGCCGCCGCTGCCGGTTCCGGGTGAGTATAAGTTCGCGTAGGTCGCGCGATTGGTCGCGCGAGTTTGCCGCTGCGACCGGCCGCCTGCGAGTCACTCGATGTCCAAACTCAAGTTCGGCCTCACCCGCGCGCATGCCTGCGGTCGGCTGGCGTCGAGGCGCCTCTCTACCTGCTGTTTGGCGTGAAGGAAGCGGCATACGACGCCGGTACCGCGGCCGCACGCTCGCGGCGCTGGATGCCAAAAGCATCCGTGGAAATCGTGCCGGCCGCCGGGCAGTTGCGGATTCCTTGGTTCCTGCAGGGTCCCTCGAAATTCATAATTCCGTAGCAAGACGCCGGCTTGCCATACGAAAATCGGGAGCAGCAACGCGAACGATCTCCTGTTTGCAACACCATAGCGATGGCACGCGGGTTGCTCTTTGGGCGGCGGGTTTGCTAGAGAGGTTTTTCAGGCTTTGGTGAGTTGCCTCCTTTAGGGTTTCGCGCCCCGCTTCGGTTCCATCCGGCCGTAGCGGGGTATTTTTTTTGCTCCGCTCTGTTACACTGAAGTTCTTCCGCAATGCCCAGCCTCTATTCGCAATGGATCACGAATTGGGAGCACAAGCTCGCCACGCGGGATAACAACCGCGTCGTCCGCCGCTTCGAGTGGGGGTTAGAATGGCTGGGCGCACCGCCTTCAAACGGAAACTCGCGCCAGGTGATGCGCGAGTTTGTGGGCCGCGCCCTGGCCGATTCCGACGGCTTCTTTTCGTATCGCACGCCCCAGGATTACCGGCTGGAGGCCGGACGGCTCACCTTTACCAGCCCGCTCCACACGCCGTATCCGGAAAATAACCTGGTGCATGCCGGCTTCTTTCCCGCGCGGGGTGACGGCGAGCGCGCCGTGCTGGTGTTGCCGCAGTGGAACGCCGATGAAAATGGCCATTTAGGGCTTTGCCGGCTGCTCAACCGCTTCGGAGTCACGGCGCTGCGCATGAGCCTCGCCTATCACGACCGCCGCATGCCGCCCGAGCTCGAGCGCGCCGATTATCACGTTTCGAGCAACCTGGGCCGCACGATCCATGCCAGCCGGCAATCCATCATCGATGCGCGGGCCTGCGTGGACTGGCTGGCGGCGCAGGGATACCGGCGTATCGGAATTCTGGGCACCAGCCTGGGCTCCTGCGTGGCTTTCATCGCCGCGGCGCACGACTCGCGCATCTCCCTGGGAGTGTTCAACCACGTTTCCATGTACTTCTCCGACGTGGTGTGGACCGGGCTTTCCACGCAGCATGTCCGCAAGGGCTTCGGAGACGAAGTCACTCAGGACCAATTGCGCGAGTACTGGTCGGTCATCAGCCCGGCGTCTTATCTCGACCGCCTGCGGAACCGCGATCTGAATAGCCTGCTGATCTGGGCCCGGCACGACTCCTCTTTCCTGCCGGTATATTCGCTTCAGGTTTTGGAGAACTTTCGCAGCCGCCAGCTTCCGCACAAAGTCTTCACGCTGCCGTGCGGGCACTACACCACCGGGCAATTCCCGTTCAATCTCGTGGATGGCTTGGTGATGTGCCGCTTCGTGGCGCAAAACCTGTAGTCTTGCCGCACCGGAACCCCAGCCGGTGGTGTCCGTCGGCGGCTCCCTACAATTGTCGGTATACCGCAAGAAGATCTTGACAAATTCGCAAGTCGCTTTTACGATGGAAATATCACTGGAAAAGGAGGTGGTCCAGAAAAATGAATGACAGTAGACCGCGCGAGGTGGCCGACTGTTGAGTCGACCGCTCTAACGTAGCCGGCTTCGTCCAGTGGCGAGGCCAAGTTCCTGTGGACCGGCTGCCTCTCGCGTATGCCAAGCCTCAGGTTTCATTTGTAGGCTACCTTGATCCCCGTGGGGATGCACGTTTCTGCGCCTCCACGGGGATTCAACATCTACGCTTTTCCCCAGCGAAAATCCCGCTCGCAGTTTTGCTACACTCAAGGAATCGAAAGGATTTCACATGAAGGCCGGTATTCATCCCGCTTATAACGAGGTCAACGTCATCTGCGCGTGCGGCCACAGGTTTATTACGCGCTCCACGCACAAAGGCGATATCCGCGTGGAAATCTGTTCGAGCTGCCATCCGTTTTTTACGGGCAAGCAGAAATTGGTGGATACGGCCGGCCGCATCGATCGCTTTGAACGGAAATACAAGGCTACCCGCGGCGACAAGAAGGCCCAACCCACGGCCTGAGCGTTGCGGAGCCCCGCGCGTCGCAAGTCAGCCATGGCGCACGCCGCAGCGTGCTGCGGCGATTTGGCGGAAGTCCCGGCCGGCAACCTGAAGTGGGATGGTGAAAACCGCGCCCGAGGTTGCGAAATCGAGGCTTCGCTTTCTAGCCGCGCGGGTCACCGGGCGCTCCCGCCTTTTTCACCAAACGTCGGACGCTTGCGCCACGGAGCGGCAATCGCAAATATCCAGACTCCAGACGCTGCCGCGTGCTGGGGCGAACGTGGGCTAGAGTCCTTTCTTGGACTGTTCCTGCCGGCGTCGCTCGCGCTCCTCGATCATCTTCGCGTACTCGGCTTTCTGGCTGTCGTTCAGAATTGCGACGACTTTCTGGCGGTGCTCGTTCTCGATGGATTTGTGCAAATCCTCGAAGCGCTGCCCGGTCGTCTCCATGATCCGCTGCAATTCCGTCACCTGAGAGTCGCTCAGATTCAGCCGCGCGCGCATGTCCTGAATGTAGTGTTTGCGGAGATCGGCGCGGCTCTTGGGCGCGGTCGAGGCGGCGCTCACCGACTTCATCATGTACAGCCGGTTGGCGAATCCGCCCACTACCGCGCCGCTGATGAAGACCAGGGCCAGGTACAGCAAGGTGGCCAAATTCGACCGGCGCATCAGAGTTCATCCATAGCGGGCTCGGCGAAGTCCGGGCCATCCAGGGCATGACCGGCCGCCAACGCCTCGACGTAGCTCTCCACGTAGAACATGGAACTGCGTGCGTGCGGGATATAGAGGTACGCGGCCATGGCCAAAGAAAGCACGGCGGCCGCCGTGGCTAGAGTCCGGGCCCAGCGGCCCAGATAGAACAGGGATCGCTGGCGCTCCTCGATGCGCCCCCAGATTTCGGGCATGAAGTTAACGGAGGGCTCGGGCGCCGGGCAGGCTTCCCGGTAGGCTCGAAACCAGCCGTCCAATTCCGCGTTTTCGTCGCCTCGGTTCTTCCATTCCATACTTCTATACTTCGGCTCTCGCCGTACCTTTCCCCCTGGCTTCCGTACCCCCGTCCCCCATGGCCTTCAAGACGCGCTGCCGGGCCCGAAAAAGCCTGACTTTAAGGGCATTTTCGTTGACCCGGTAGATCTTCTCCAATTCCTTCAAGGAAAGCCCCTCCACCTCCTTCAAGGTCAGGAGGATGCGATCGGCTTCCGAAACGGCGCTCAACATGGCGTCCACCGTCTCCCGCACCAGCCGCTGCTGCCGGGCATCGTGATCCACTCTGCCCCCGGCCTGCGCGTCGGCGAGCATAACCTGCTGCTCGGATAGATCCGACATGCGCGATTCCATGCGGCGCCGGTGCTTGCGCAAATAATCATAGGCCGCGTTCACCGTCAGCCGGTACAACCACGGTTCAAAAACCTCGGCCGTGCGGAGTTGGTCCAGCGAGAAGTATAACCGCAGGAAAACTTCCTGGGCCACATCTTCCACGTCCTCCGGCCGGGAAATCAGCCGCGCAATCGTTCCCAGCGTTCGTTTCCGGTATGCTAGCACGACTTCGTTAAACGCGGCGGGGTCACCAGTCTGCGCGCGTTTGATCAGCTCGAAATCAACCAGCATGCGGCCCTGAAGCCGGCAGCCAAAGGCGCTTGACCTTCCGAAGCTTTAGGCGTACCGGCAAATACCCAGGTTACAAGGGCTTGAACGGAAACGCAAAGGCGGCCCCTCGGCGGCCCTCCCGGGGCGGGTCCGCCGGCGCCGTGGGGTAAGATCGCTGGTGATGCGTACGCTCTTGAAAACCATCCTCGCCGTTTGGTTTCTGGTGGCCGCTCTGCCCGCCCAGATCCCCGCCATCGATTCCCGCAATGGAAGCATTCCGCACACGGATTTCCATTTCACCATGCCGCGGTACACGACGCTCGATCAATGGGAGACGCACCGGGCGCACCTGAAGCGCCAGATCCTGGTAGCCGCGGGATTGTTCCCGCTTCCCGAAAAGACGCCCCTTCATGCGCAAGTCTTCGGGCGTATCGAACGCGCGGATTATTCGATCGAGAAGGTGGCGCTCGAGACCATGCCGGGCTACTACCTGGGCGGCAACCTCTACCGGCCTCTCCACCCGCGCGGCAGAGTCCCCGCGGTCCTGACGCCGCACGGCCACTGGCCCTACGGGCGCCTGGAGAATTCCGCAACGTTCTCCGGACAGGCGCTGGGGATCAGCCTGGCGCGGCAGGGGTACGTGGCGTTCGCCTACGACATGGCAGGCTACAACGACACCTTCCAGACCGCGCACCGGTTCACAACCCCCGCTTACCAGCTCTGGAGTTTTGGTCCGCTCAGCCTGCAGTTGTGGAACTCGATTCGCGCGCTGGATTTCGTGGAATCGCTCCCCGAAGTGGACGGCCAGCGAATCGGCGTAGCCGGAGCCTCGGGCGGCGGCACCCAGGCCTTCTTGCTGGCCGCCGTTGACGAACGCGTTCAGGCCGCCGCGCCCGTGAACATGGTTTCGTTCCGGATGCAGGGAGGCTGCCAGTGCGAGAATGCCCCCGGTCTGCGCATCGGAACCTCCAACGTCGAGATTGCCGCGATGATGGCGCCGCGGCCCATGCTGCTGGTTTCGGCGACCGGCGACTGGACCCGGAACGTGCCGCGCGAAGAATATCCGGCGATCCGGTCCATTTATGAACTCTACAAGCAGCCCGGCAACCTGGCGGTGGTTCAGTTTCAGGCGGAGCATAACTTCAATCGAAGCAGCCGCGAGGCCGTGTATGGCTTCTTCGGCCAGCAGTTCCAGGAGTCCGCCGGCGCCTCGCAGAAGTTCTCCGAAAATCGGATCGAGGTGGAACCACTGCCGGACATGCTGGTGTGGCAGGGGCGCACTCTGCCGGCGGGCGCGCTTACCCAGCAGCAACTTTTCGAACAATGGAAATCGTCCGGCAGAGCGCGCCTGGCGGCCGTCGATCGCGAGACGCGCCGCCAGATCCTGCTGGATACGTTCCACGCGGAGTGGCCTGCCGGCGTGCTCAGCGAGCGCCGCGGGGAAACGATCCTGCTGAGCCGCCCCGGACGCGGCGATCGCGTTCCGGGGATCTGGCTTCCGGGCCAGGGCGCCGCGGCGCTGGTGATTCATCCCGAGGGAGCCGCGGCCGCCCGCCGCGATCCGCACACCGCCGGACTCCTACGCGCGCACAGGCCGGTGCTGCTCCTCGATGTCTTTCAGACGGGCAGCGCCGCCGTTCCCCGCGACATCCACGGAGACTTCTTCCTGACCTTCAATGCGAGCGACGATGCCAATCGCGTGCAGGATATTCTGACGGCGCTTGCCTATCTCGATGCGCAGGGCCACGAGAATCCCCTGCTGGTGGGCATCGGAAAGGCTGGAGCCTGGACGCGCTTCGCCAAAGCCATGGCGCCGGTCGGGGTGTCGCTTCCCGAGGATGCGGGCAGCCTGCCCTGTACGGACGACGACTTCCTGCGGAATCTCTTTGTGCCCGGCGTGCGGCTGGTGGCGGATGCTTGCCCGGGCGATACGCCGCGGCCCTGATCCGCCCACGGGCGATCGTTCGCCAAACGGCGCCCCTTGAGGGGTCGAGCCGGCGCGAATTGCGACGGCCGAGATCGGTATCGCGGGCGATATTCTCATCACCGCGCGCGTGCCGCCGCGCTTGCGGCGACTCGACCGCTTGCCCGGCCGGACAAGCTCCGACGAGTGCGGTCGGCCTTGCCCCCGGGCTTAGCCGCCCGCGCCCTTGGCCCGCGCGCCTTAGTCCTTGCGCCCCGCCCCGGGCCTTAGTCCCCCGCGCCCTTGACACGCGAAGAGGAGTGCGTCATACTTCCATCGATAGACGATGGGAAGGCCGGAAGCCGCGGAGGTTTTGCCAGGAACGCTCGATCTCCTCATTCTCCGCACCCTGGTCCCCGGACCGATGCACGGTTATGGCATCGCGCAGCGGCTCCGGCAGGTTTCCGGCGATGTCCTGCAGGTCGGCGAGAGCTCGCTCTATCCCGCCCTCCAGAGGCTTCTGCTCAACGGATGGGTCAAAGCGGAATGGGGCGCTTCGGAAAACAACCGGCGCGCGCGTTACTACACCCTGACCGCCGCCGGACGCAAGCAGCTCGCCGCGGAGCGCGCGGAATTCGCCCGCGTTATCGGTGCGATTGAGAAAGTCCTCAACATGGCATGAAGCTGCAGGTTCACACGTCGTTGCTCCGCGCCTGGCGCCGTCTTGTTTTTCGCTGGCGGCGCGCGCAGCGGGACCGTGAGCTGGCCGAAGAGATCGAATTTCATCGCGCGCTGAAGCAGACTGAGAACCGCCGCGCCGGCCTGGCGCCCGAGGCCGCCGGCGAACTGAGCCGCGTTCAGATGGGCAATGTCACGATGGCGGCCGAGGAGTGCCGGGATATGTGGAGCTTCCTGAGACTGGAAAGGCTGTTGCAAGATATCCGCTACGCCGCGCGCGTGTTCCGGCGCGCGCCGGGCTTCACCGCCATTGCCGTGCTCTCGCTGGCGGTGGGAATCGGCGGGAACGCCGCCATGTTCACGCTGGTGAATACCTTGCTGGTGCGCCCTCTGCCCTATCGCCAGCCGGACCGCCTGATTCGGATCACGGGCATTTATCCGCGCGCCGCGGTCCCCTTCTTTCAGCAGCGGACCCGGACCATGGATGTCGCCGCCGTCAGCCCCGGCGCCGAGTACAACCTCACGGGGCAGGGCGAAGCGACTCGCATCTTCGGCAGCGCCGCCTCCGCGAATCTCTTTCGCGTGCTCGGAGCCGCGGTGGCCGCGGGACGCAGCTTCGAACCCGGTGAAGATTCCCCCGGACGTGACAGCGTCGTGATTCTGTCTAATTCCCTTTGGCGAACCAAATTCGGCGGCGATCCCTCGGTGATCGGCCGCGCGATCGCCCTGAACGGCGTCCCCCGGCGGATCGTCGGCATCATGCCGCCGGCCTTTGCATATCCTTCCGCGCAAGTACAGGCGTGGGTGCCGATGCGTTTGGATCCTTCCAATTTCCTGGAATTCTGGGCCGGCGAGTTTGTGCCGCTGGTGGCCAGGCTCGGTGACGGACGCACTCTGGCCGAGGCCCGGCTGGAGATCCCGCCCCTGATCGGCGAATTCCGCAAGACGTTTCCGTATCCCATGGCGCGCGACTGGAATCGCGATTCCACCGCCATCCCGCTGCAACGGGATCTGACCGGCGATATCCGCGGCAAGTTGATCATCCTGCTTTGTTCGGTCGGCCTGGTGCTGCTGATCGCCTGCGCCAATGTGGCGAGCCTGCTGCTGTCTCGCGCCACGACCCGCCGCAAGGAAATCGCCTTGCGCGTGGCCTTGGGAGCACGCCGCCTGCGGATCGTCCGGCAACTCCTCACGGAAAGTATTTTGCTGGCGCTGGCGGGTGGCGGGCTGGGGCTGTTCGCCGGGATGGGCGCGCTTTCCATCTTCAAATCGTTGTTGCCGTCCTCCACGCCGGGCCTGGCGCAGGCTGCCATCGACTGGCCGGTGGCTGCCGCCGTCGCGGGTCTTGCGCTCGCAACCGGCCTGGCGTTCGGCATCGCGCCGGCTCTCAGTGCGTCCCAGGTCGATCTCGCCCAAGCCATCCGAACCGGCAGCCAGCGGTCGACCGCGGCATTTTGGACGCACCTGCGTGGCGGGCTCATCGGCGGCGAAGTCGCGCTCACGGTCGTGCTGGTGGTGAGCGCGGGACTCTTGATCAAGAGCCTGTACACTCTATCGGACGTGCGCCCCGGCTTTCTGCCGGATCGCATCCTGACGGTTCGCATCAGTCCGAATTCGTCGTTTTGCACGCAACGCCCGGCGTGTATCGCTCTTTACGAGCGCCTCCTGGAGGGCGCCCGCGGCGTTCCGGGCGTGGCCGAGGCTGTAGTCGCGGACACGGTTCCTCTCGATGCGGAACAGCCCGACCTGGCGGTCGATGTGGAGGGCCATCTCAAGTCGGTGGACCATCCCGCGCCCATGCTCTGGTCGGGAGCGATCAGCCCCGGCTACATTCGCATGATGCATATCCCGCTGCTGGCCGGCAGGGACCTCGCCGAAGCGGACGGAGCGAAGGCCGCCGCGGTTCTTTTGATTTCCGCTTCGACCGCGAAGCATTTCTGGCCCGGAGAGAATCCGATCGGCAAGCACATCAAGTCCGCCGGTGAGCAGCAATGGCGGACCGTCGTGGGCGTGGTGGGCGATGTTCGCCAGTACAGCCTCAGCAAAGCCTTGCCCGACTGGATCCAGGGCGCCATCTACATGCCTTACACACAGGCGGTGCGGGAAGACGGGCAGATCCCGGCAGCCATGACCCTGCTGGCGAAAGCGCGCGCCATCGACGAAGGAGTCGTGCGCGAAATTCGCAAGCTGGCCCAGGATCAGAATCCCAATGTGCCGATCGGGCAGGTCCAGCCGCTAGAGGAAGTCGTAACCGGATCTATCGCGAATTTCCGCGCGACCATTCGGGTGTTCATCGCCTTCGCGGCGGCCGCCATGCTCCTGGCCGCCATCGGTATTTATGGACTCGTTTCCTATTGGGTGACCCAGCGGACCTACGAAATCGGTCTGCGCGCGGCAATCGGCGCCACCCGGAGCCGCATCGTATCCATGATCCTGGCGCAGGGTTTGCGCGTCGCGGCGTACGGCATCGGAGCGGGCGTGCTGGCGGCCCTCGCGGCCACGCGTTTCCTGGCGAGCCTCCTGTATGGAGTTGGCGCGGCCGATCCTTTGACATTTGCCGCGGTGACCGGTCTCGTTCTGTTGATCGCGGCCTCGGCGACCGCCGTTCCGGCATGGCGAGCCTCCCGCATCGACCCCATCAAATCGCTGCGAGTGGATTGATGCAGGGGCGCCGGCTCGGGTGCCCAAAGCACCTGGTTTTGAGCCCGCCACGGGGCTTCTAGCCCAGCCTGCGAAGCCGCCGGTCCGGTGAATGGCGCCGCCCGCCAATCCCAAACGCTTGCGCCATACTGGAATCGACGGAAGAACATTCGCCATGACCCAACCTGATCGAGCTTTGCGGGAACACCTGCTGTACCTGATGGGCGGCGGCGGCGCGCATGCGGATTTCGATGCGGCCGTCGCGGACTTGCCGGCGGAATTGCGTGGCGTGCGTCCCGCAGGGCTGCCGTACTCGCCGTGGGAGCTGTTGGAGCATATGCGCATCGCGCAGTGGGACATCCTGGAATTCAGCCGCAACCCGAAACACGTGTCGCCCGATTGGCCCACGGGCTACTGGCCGAAAAGCGCGGCGCCGCGCAGCAAAACCGCGTGGGAGCAAAGCATCAAGAAGTTCCGCCAGGACCAGGCAGCCATGCGCCAGCTTGTCGAGGATCCGAAAACCGATCTCTACGCGCGCTTGCCCCACGGAGACGGCCAAACCCTGCTGCGGGAAGCGCTGTTGGTGGCGGACCACAACTCCTATCATCTGGGACAATTGGTGCTCGTGCGGCGGCTGCTGGGCGCGTGGAAGTGATGGCCGCGGGATCGCTCGGAGCTGGTTGAAAAACGCGCGGGAGATACCACTCGCTCACGGTCGCGGCTCTGATAACGGAGCCGCGACCCGTCAGGGAGTGTCCGCATGGCCCTGCGGGCCGCCAAAGGCAATGAAGACGCGCTTGCGCCGGCACCATGGAATCAAGGTGTTCGACTGCGTCTTCAACGGAGTCCCCATGGCCCGCTGCGGGCCGCCAAAGGCAATGAAGACGCGCTTGAGCCGGCACAATGGAATCAAGGTGTTCGACTGCGTTTTCAACGGAATGGCGCCCCGGCGCAGGCAAACTCCTGGGAGGAGGCCCCGCCGATCGCTATTTCCCCGCGCGGCGCCCGGCGATTGCCTGCATTCCTATCGCGGCCTTTCCCTCTTCGATCACGTAGAACCGGTCGGCCCTGACGTTATGGAATTCCTGTAGGGCGCCGCTGGGCCAGCTCACTTCCACGCTGTCGATGCGCGTGCTCGGCCCCAGCCCGAAGTGCGCGCGCAGATCGCTTTGCGAAAGGTAGCTGCCGCCGGCGGCGATCTCGCGGATCTGCGAAATGCCGCCGGCCTTCACGCGGACCCGCGCGCCCAGGGCGTCGCGATTGCTGCGCGTGCCCACCAGCTTGAAACTCGCGAAGTGATTGCCTGCGCCGCTGCGATTTCGCAGTATCGACGGCGGGTCGTCGTTATTCCCGACGACAATATCCTCGTGGCCGTCGTTGAACAGGTCGGCGAAAGCCGCGCCACGCCCGAGATGGGGAACCGAAAAACCGTTGCCGTGGGCCTGCGCATCGGCGGTAACATCGGCGAACGTGCCGTCGCGATTGTTGTGAAAGAGCAGATTGATCTGCTTGTAGTGACCCTTCACGGTGGAATTCTCGACGCCCTGATATACGTGCCCGTTGGCGATGAACAGGTCCACCCAGCCGTCGTTGTCGAAGTCGGTGAAGCCGCCTCCGAAGCTGAGAAAGCGCGCCGTAATGGTTGCGATTCCCGCCTTGCGGCTGACCTCCTTGAACATCCCGCCCCCGGTATTGCGCCACAGATGGTGGGGCGTATCTTGAAAGTCGGAAACGTAGAGATCCAGCAACCCATCGTTATCGTAGTCGTCCACGGACAGGCACATCGCCGCCATGGTGCCGCCGTCCTCGGTCAACGCCACGCCGGCCATCAACCCGGATTCGGTGAACGTGCCGTCGTGGTTGTTGTGATAGAGGTAAATCTCCATGCCATCGTTGGCGGCCATCAGATCGGGCCAGCCGTCGTTGTCGTAGTCGGAGGCGATCACCGACAGATTCTTGCCGTTGGGTTGATAGATCTTCGCAGCTTTGGTGACGTTGGTAAACGTGCCGTCGCCGTTGTTGTGATAGAGCACGTCCGGGCTGCCGCGGTACTGGCCGGGGGGGCAGCTCGATTCCGCGTCGGCGATGATACAGGTCTGCTTCACCTCCGGGCCGAAATCCACGTAGCCGCCCACGTACAGATCGAGCTTTCCATCGCGGTCGTAGTCGAAGAAGGTGGCGCCCAAATGCAGACGCGTGCCAAAGTCGGCGCCGTCGACGTGCGCCTTCGCCGTGACGTCGCTGAATGTGCCGTTGCCGTTGTTGCGATACAACACGTTTTTGCCGTACTGCATCACGTAGAGGTCGGGATTGCCGTCGTTGTCGTAGTCGCCAACGACACAGCCAAGGCCATAGCCGGTGCCGGGCACGCCGGCCTTTTCGGTCACGTCGGTGAACGTGCCGTCGCCGTTGTTGCGATACAGGGCGTTGCGCGCCGCCAAGCCTCGTCCGTAGAGATCCCGGGCGCTGACGAAGTAGAGGTCGGGCCAGCCGTCTCCGTCATAATCGAATACGCACA
>Ga0335079_10000920_pt1 | contig 33307 bp, 28 predicted proteins | sample Lox_Sample_33_FD_206719 | JGI IMG/M metagenome (GOLD analysis project Ga0335079, IMG submission 206719) | Soil microbial communities from Loxahatchee National Wildlife Refuge, Florida, United States - Lox_Sample_3.3 | ecosystem: Environmental > Terrestrial > Soil > Wetlands | place: USA...
CAGGGTCTTGTGCGTGGTGCTGGTGACGAAGTCGGCGACCGGGACCGGATTGGGATACTCGCCCGCGGCGACGAGGCCCGCGTAGTGCGCCATGTCCACCATGAAATAGGCCCCGACCTCCTTCGCTGCCCGGGCGATGCGCTCGAAGTCGATGCGCAGCGAATACGCCGAGGCGCCGGCGAGGATGAGCTTCGGCCGGTGCTCGCGCGCAAGGCGCTCGAGCGCCGCATAGTCGATCTCTTCGCGCTCGTTGAGGCCGTAGCTCAGGACGTTGAACCACTTGCCGCTGAGGTTCACGGGCGAGCCGTGCGTGAGATGGCCGCCCATCGCGAGCGACATGCCGAGGAAGGTGTCGCCGGGCTTCATCGCGGCGAAGAACACCGCCTGGTTCGCCTGGGACCCGGAGTTGGGCTGGACGTTGGCGGCATCGGCCCCGAAGAGCTTCTTGACGCGGTCGATTGCGAGCTGTTCGGCGATGTCGACGAACTCGCAGCCGCCGTAGTAGCGCTTGCCGGGCAGGCCTTCCGCGTACTTGTTGGTGAGCTGCGACCCCTGCGCGGCGAGCACGTTCGGGCTCGCGTAGTTCTCGGAGGCGATCAGCTCGATGTGATCTTCCTGCCGCTGATTCTCCTGCTGGATCGCGGCCCAGAGCTCGGGATCGGCCTGCTGCAAGGTCTTGCCGGGATTAAACATCTGTCGGACGCCGCCATACGGACAAGGCGGCATCTTACCAGAGCCGACCGTCAGTTCTGCGCGGACAGCTCCGCGGCGTCCCACCCGCCGCCCAGCGCCTGGATGAGCGCGACCGCGGCTGCGAGGCGCTGGCCCTGGATGCGCACCGCCGTGGCCTCGTTGGAGAGCTGGGCCGCCTGGATGATGATCACGTTGAGGTAGCTCACGGTTCCCGCCTTGTACTGGTTCAGGGTCAGCTCGGTCGACTGGCGCGCGGCCCTGACCGCATCGTCCTGCGCCAGGGCCTCCTCCTCCAGGATCCGGAGCGCGGCGAGGTTGTCCTCGACCTGCTGAAAGGCGGTCAGCACCGTCTGGCGATAGGAGGCTTCGCTCGCGTCGTGGGCCGCCTTCGCCTGATCGACTACCGCCCCGCGCGCGCCGGCGTCGAAGAGGGTCTCGCCGAGGGCGGCGCCGACCGACCAGAACCGGTTCGGCGCGGTGAGAAGCTGCGACCACACCGAGCTGCGGTAGCCCGTCGCCCCGGTGAATACGACCGACGGGAAGTAGGCGGCCGTGGCGACGCCGATCTCGGCATTCGCGGCGGCCATCCTGCGCTCCGCGGAGGCGATGTCGGGCCTGCGCTGCAGAAGCTCCGAAGGAATCCGGACCGGGATCACCGGAACCGCTGCGCTGTCCGGTCGCAGGGGCGCGATCGCGACCTCCGACGGCGGCTTCCCGATCAGGATGGCGATCGCGTGCTCGAGCTGGGCGCGCTGAACGCCGAGCTCGATCGCCTGGGCCTGGGTGCTCTTCAGCTGCGTCTCCGCGGTCACGACGTCCACCTTGGCCGCCACGCCGGCCGCGTAGCGGTTCCGCGTGAGCTCGAGGTTCTTCGCATAGGCGGCGACGGTGTCCTCGAGAAGCTGGCGCTGAGCGTCCACCGTGCGCAGCTGGAAGTAGTCGAGCGCGATCTGGGCCTGCGCGAGCAGGCGCGCGTTCGCGACCTCGGCGGCGCTCGCCTGGGCGCTGGCGACGTCGCTTTCGACGGTGCGGCGGACGCCACCCCAGAAGTCCGGCGCCCAGGTGGCGTTCAGCGACAGGCTGTATACGTTGACCGCGGCCGTCGACGACACCGGCGCGTTCGCGAGGCTCGGCGAGCGGCTCCGCGTATCGGTGTTGTTCACCGATACGGTCGGAAACAGGCCCGCTCGCGCCTGCCGCACGACCGCGACGGCCTGCCGCCACTGCGCTTCGGCAAGCCGCACGTTCTGGTTCGATACGTCAACCTGCGCAATGAGCGCGTCGAGCTGCGGATCGCCGAACATCCTCCACCAATCCCGGCGCAGCGCCGCGTCCTGCGGCTGCGCGACCTTCCAGCCGACGCCCTCCTTGTATACCGTCGGGGTCGGCGCCTCCGGCCGGACGTAATCGGGGCCGGCCGCGCAGCCCGCGAGAACCGCGGCTCCGACGGCGGCGATCAACCTCATCATCGGCCCTCCAGCGCCACGCCGCCCGGAGCGGCGCGCCGCGGCCTCCGCAGCCACAGCCTGAAGCGGTCGAGGTAGAGATACACCACCGGCGTCGTATACAGCGTGAGCATCTGGCTCAGGATCAGGCCGCCGACTATCGAGATCCCCAGGGGGCGGCGCAACTCGGAGCCGTCGCCGAACCCAATCGCGAGCGGCACCGCGCCCAGGAGCGCCGCCATGGTGGTCATCATGATCGGCCGGAAGCGCAGCAGGCACGCCTGGAAGATCGCCTGCTTCGGGGATTTGCCCTCGCCGCGCTCGGCCTGGATCGCGAAATCGATCATCATGATCGCATTCTTCTTGACGATCCCGATCAGGAGAATCACGCCGATCAGCGCGATGATGCTGAACTCCATCCCGACCGCCCTGAGAGCGAGCAGCGCCCCGACGCCGGCGGACGGAAGCGTCGAGAGGATCGTGATCGGATGGACGTAGCTCTCGTAGAGGATGCCGAGCACGATGTACATCGTGATCAGCGCCGCGAGGATCAGCAGCGGCTGGCTGCTCAGCGACTGCTGGAAGGCGCGCGCCGTCCCCTGGAAGGACCCGCGCACCGTCGTCGGCACGCCCAGACGGTCGAGCGCGTCGTAGATCGCGCGTGTGGCATCCGAGAGCGACATGCCCTCCGGCAGGTTGAACGAGATCGTCGACGCGACGAACTGTCCCTGGTGGTTTACGGCGAGCGGGGTGTTCGTGTAAATGTATCTGCTGAACGCGGACAGCGGGACCTGCGCGCCCCTGCTCACCACGTAGACGTCCTTTAGCGCGTCGGGGCTCTGCCAGTAGCGCGGCGCGGCCTCCATGATCACGTGGTATTGGTTGAGCGGATTGTAGATCGTCGACACCTGCCGCTGCCCGAAGTTGTTGTTGAGTGTCGCGTCGATCAGGCTCGGGCTTATCCCGAACCGCGAAGCGGTGTCGCGGTCGATGACGAGGCTGGTCTGCAGACCCTTGTCCTGCTGGTCGGTATTCACGTCCACCAGCTCCGGGAGCTGGCTCAGCGCCGCCAGCGTGAACTGGTACTGGGCGTTCGACTGGCGCCCACCTACGCGGATGTCCTGGAACGGAACCAGGAAAAGGCTCGCCCCCGGCTCGCGCGCGAGGCGCGGCCGCAGGCGCGCGACGACCCGGTCCGCGCTCACCTTGCGCTCCGAGAGCGGCTTCAGCGTCATGAACATGAATCCGGAATTTCGCTGGCCTCCGCCGACGAATCCGACCACGTTCTCGACCGCCGGGTCGGAGCGCACGATCTCGATGAAATCGGCGAGCTTTTGCTGCATCGACTGGAACGAGGTGCTCTGGTCGGCCTGGATGGCCCCGCCCATGCGCCCCGTGTCCTGTTGCGGGAAAAAGCCCTTGGGGATGAAGACATAGAGGTAGACGTTCAGGCAGATCGTCACCCCGAGAATCAGCATGGTCACCGGGCCGTGCGCGAGCGCCCACGCGAGCGAGCGCTCGTACCCGCCCCGCAGCGCCGTGAACGCCCGCTCGCTCGCCCGGGAGAGGAAGCCCTGCTGCCGCGGCCGGCCTCCATCGCGCCGCGCGCCTTTGAGGAGCCGCGAGCACATCATCGGCGTGGTCGTGAGCGATACGAGAAGCGAGACCAGGATCGCGACCGATAGCGTGACCGCGAACTCCCGGAACAGGCGCCCGAGTATGCCGCCCATCGCGAGGATGGGAATGAAGACCGCGATCAGCGACAGGCTCATCGACAGCACGGTGAACCCCACCTCGCGCGTCCCGCGCAGCGCCGCCTGCATCGGAGGCATGCCTTCCTCGATGTGGCGCGACACGTTCTCCAGCACGACAATGGCGTCGTCGACCACGAACCCCGTCGCGATGGTGAGCGCCATCAGCGACAGGTTGTCCAGGCTGTATCCGAGGAGGTACATGACGCTGAACGTGCCGATCAGCGACACCGGCACCGCGACGGCGGGAATGAGGGTGGCGCGGACGTTCCTCAGGAACAGGAACACCACCATGATGACGAGCGCCGTCGAGATGATCAGCGTCCGCTCGACCTCGCGCAGCGAGGCGCGGATCGTCGGCGTGCGGTCGAGCGCGACCGACAGGTCGATCGCCGACGGCAGCGACGCGTTCAGCACGGGCAGCAGATCCTTGACGGCGTCGACGGTCTCGATGATGTTCGCCCCGGGCTGCTTGAAGAGGACCACCAGCACCGAGGGCTGGCCATTGGCCGACCCGTAATTGCGCAGGTCCTCGACCGAATCGACCACCTCGGCGACGTCCGAGATGCGCACCGCGCCGCCGTTGCGGTAGCCGATGATGAGAGGAATGTACTCCGCGGCCGTCCTCGCCTGATCGTTGGCGTAGATCTGCCAGCTGCGGTCGCCGTCCTCGACGATCCCCTTGGGGCGGTTGGCGTTGGTCGAGGCGATCACCGTGCGCACCGTCTCGGTGCCGATGCCGTAGCGGTTGAGCGCGGAAGGGTTGAGCTCGACGCGGACCGCCGGAAGCGAGGCGCCGCCGACAGTGACCTGGCCGACGCCCTTCACCTGCGAGATCTTCTGCGCGAGGATGGTGGACGCGGCGTCGTACATCTGGCCGCGACTCATCGTCTTCGACGTGAGCGCGAGGATCATGATCGGCGCGTCGGCTGGATTGACCTTCCTGTAGGTGGGATTGCTGGGCAGGCCGGTGGGCAGCAGGCTGCGCGCGGCGTTGATCGCGGCCTGGACGTCGCGCGCCGCGCCGTCGATGTCGCGGTTGAGGTCGAACTGCAGCACGATGCGCGTGCTGTTGAGCGAGCTCGACGAGGTCATTTCGGTGACTCCGGCGATGCGGCCGAGCGAGCGCTCGAGCGGGGTCGCGACGGTGGCAGCCATCGTCTCGGGGCTCGCGCCCGGGAGCGACGCCTGCACGGAGATGGTCGGGAAGTCGACCTGCGGCAGGGGCGACACCGGAAGCAGCCTGAACGCGACGACGCCGGCGAGAATCACGCCCAGCGTGAGCAGGCTGGTGGCGACCGGCCGCCGGATGAATGGCGCGGAGAAGCTCGTTTCCGGCTGAATCACGGCTGCGCTCCCGCCGCGGCCCCACCTGATTCGAAGCGCCGCGCCAGGCGGTCGAATGCGAGGTAGATCACCGGCGTCGTGAACAGGGTCAGCATCTGGCTGAGCAGCAGCCCGCCGACCATGGTCACGCCAAGCGGCTGACGGAGCTCGGCGCCCATTCCGGAGCCGAGCATGAGCGGCAGCGCGCCGAGCAGCGCCGACATGGTCGTCATGAGGATCGGCCGGAGGCGCAGCAGGCAGGCCTGGAAGATCGCCTCGCGCGGAGACTTGCCCTCCTTGCGCTCCGCGTCGAGCGCGAAGTCGATCATCATGATCGCGTTCTTCTTCACGATGCCGATCAGGAGGATGATGCCGATGATCGCGACGATGCTGATGTCGTTGCGCGAGATCATGAGCGCGAGCAGCGCGCCGACGCCCGCCGAGGGCAGCGTCGACAGGATCGTGACCGGATGGATATAGCTCTCGTAGAGCACGCCCAGCACGATGTACATGGTGACGATGGCCGCGAGGATCAGCCACAGTGTGTTGGCTAGCGAAGCCTGGAAAGCGAGCGCCGCTCCCTGGAAGCTCGTCTGCACGCTCAAGGGCAGCCCGATGTCGCGCTCGGCGGCGCGGATCGCCTTGACGGCGTCGCCGAGCGAAGCGCCCGGCGCGAGGTTGAAGGAGAGCGTCGCGGCCGGGAACTGGGCGAGGTGGTTGATCGCGAGCGGCCCCGACTTCTCCACCACGCGCGCGATGCTGCTCAAGCGCACCTGCTGCGGCACACCCGAGCTGCCGGATGCCTGCTGCAGGCTGGAGGTCTGCGTCGTGACCGCGGTGGGCTGCCCCACCGGAGTGATCGCGTTGGTCTGGATCACCGGGGCCGTGCCCACGTAGATGTCGTCGAGCGCCTTCGGGCCCTTCTGGAATTCCGGCTGCACCTCGAGCACGACGCGGTACTGGTTGGCCTGCGTGAATATGGTCGAGATCAGGCGCTGGCCGAACGCGTTGTACAGGGCGTTGTCGACGGCGCCCGGCGTGATGCCCAGCCGGCTCGCCGTGTCCCGGTCGATCTCGACGTAGGCCTGCAGGCCCTGGAGCTGCAGGTCGCTCGCCACGTCGGCGAGCTGGGGGATCGCCCGCAGGCGCTCGACGAGCCTCGGCACCCACAGGTAGAGCTCATCGGGGTTGGCGTCGACCACGCTGAACTGGTACTGGGTGCGGCTGACGCGGTCCTCGATGGTGAGGTCCTGCACCGGCTGCATGTAGAGCGAGATGCCTTCCACCGCGGCGAGCTTCGGCTGCAGGCGCCGGATCACGTCGCTCGCGCGCACCCCTTCACGCTCGCCGAGCGCCTTGAGGTTGATCAGCATGCGGCCGCTGTTCAGGGTCGTGTTGATCCCGTCGACGCCGATGAAGGACGAGAGGCTCTCCACCGCGGGATCCCGCAGCACGACCTGCGCCAGCCTCTGCTGACGCTCGGACATCGCAGAGAAGGAGATCGATTGCGGCGCCTCGGAGATGCCCTGGATCACGCCGGTGTCCTGCACCGGGAAGAAGCCCTTGGGAACGTAGATGTAAAGGAGAACGGTCAGCACCAGGGTGCCGACCGCGACGAGCAGCGTCGCGCCCTGGCGGTCGAGCACCCAGTTGAGCATGACCCCGTAGCGGGCGATGACCGCGTCGAAGAAGGCGCCGGACTTGCGGTAGAACCGGCCCTGCTCCCGCTCGGGCCTGTGGCGCAGCAGCTTCGAGCACATCATCGGGGTGAGCGTGAGCGAGACCACCGCCGAGATGAGTATCGACACCGCCAGCGTGATGGCGAACTCGCGGAACAGGCGGCCGACCACGTCGCCCATGAACAGGAGCGGGATAAGCACGGCGATCAGCGAGAAGGTCAGCGAGATGATCGTGAAGCCGATCTGCTCCGAGCCCTTGAGCGCCGCCTTCAGGGGCGGCTCGCCTTCCTCGATGTAGCGCGCGATGTTCTCGATCATCACGATCGCGTCGTCGACCACGAAGCCGGTCGCGATGGTGAGCGCCATGAGCGTGAGATTGTTGACGCTGAAGCCTGCGAGATACATGACGCCGAAGGTGCCGACGAGCGACAGCGGCACCGCGACGCTGGGAATGACCGTCGCCGGCACGTTGCGCAGGAACAGGAAGATCACCATGACCACCAGCCCGACCGCGAGCATCAGCTCGAACTGGACGTCGTCGACCGAGGCGCGGATGGTGACGGTGCGGTCGGTGAGCAGGGTAACCTCGACCGAGCCCGGCAGCGAGGCCTGCAGCTGCGGCAGGAGCCTCTTGATCCGGTCGACCACCTCGATCACGTTCGCGCCCGGCTGGCGCTGGATGTTGAGGATGAGCGCGGGCGACCCGTTGGCCCAGGCGGCGAGGCGGGCGTTCTCGGCTTCGTCGACCACGTCGGCGACATCGGCCAGCCGGATCGGGTTGCCGTTGCGGTAAGCGAGGATCAGCGCCCGGTACTGGTCCGCCGACCTGAGCTGGTCGTTGGCGTCTATGGTCGAGGCCTGCGCCGGGCCGTCGAAGCTGCCCTTCGCCTGGTTGACGTTCGCGTTACCGATCGCGACGCGAACGTCGTCGAGGCTCATCCCGTAGGCCGCCAGCGCGCGCGGGTTCGCACGGATCCTGACCGCCGGCCGCTGCCCTCCGCTGATCGAGACCAGGCCCACGCCAGGAAGCTGCGCGATCTTCTGCGCGAGCCGCGTATCGATCATGTCCTGGACCTTGGGCAGCGGCAGCGTGCCCGACGTGATCGCGAGAGTCAGGATCGGCGAGTCCGCCGGATTGACCTTGCTGTAGATCGGCGGCGTGGGCAGGTCGGTCGGCAGCAGGTTGCCGGCCGCGTTGATCGCGGCCTGCACCTCCTGCTCGGCGATGTCCAGGGTCAGGTCGAGGCTGAACTGCAGCGTGATCACTGACGCGCCGCCCGAGCTGGTCGAGAGCATCTGATTCAGCCCGGGCATCTGGCCGAACTGCCGCTCGAGCGGCGCGGTGACGGAGGAAGTCATCACCTCCGGGCTCGCGCCGGGGTAGAGCGTGACCACCTGGATCGTCGGGTAATCGACCTCGGGGAGCGCCGAGAGCGGCAGGAGGCGGTAGGCCACGACGCCCGAAAGCAGGATCGCCACCATCAGCAGCGAGGTGGCGACGGGACGGAGAACGAACGGGCGCGACGGGTTCATGTCCCCCCGTGCCTACTTGGATACGGCCGGGGCCGATCCTTCCTTGCCGCGGCGCCGTCCCTTGCCCTCTCCGGAACCCGGCTTGGAGGATGCCGTGTCGGGCGACAGCCCCGCACCCCGCGACGCCACATCGACCTTGGCGCCGTCGCGAAGCTTGTCGTGGCCATCCACGACGACCGTCTCTCCCGGAGCGATGCCCTCGTCGACGGCGGTGTTCAGCCCGTCCACGGGTCCGGGCTTGATCTTGCGGATCGCGACGGTGCCGTCGTTATTGACCACGTAGACGAACGCGCCGGGCGTGCCGCGCAGGATCGCCGCCGAGGGAATGACGGTCGCCCCGCGCTTGACGTCGACCAGCATGCGCACGTTGACGAACTGGTTCGGGAACAGCGTGCTGCTCTCGTTGCTGAACTGGGCCTTGAGCTTGAGAGTGCCGGTGCTCGTGTCGATCTGGTTGTCGGCGGTGAGCAGCTGCCCCGACGCGAGCTTGGTCTGCCCGGACCGGTCGTAGGCGTCGACCGGGAGCCTGTCCCCGGCATGCAGCTTCTTCATGACGGCGGGGAGGCTGTCCTCGGGGATCGAGAAGATGACGGTGATCGGCTGAAGCTGCGTGATCACCACCAGCCCGTTGGCGTCGCTCGCGTGGACGATGTTTCCGGGGTCCACCTGCCGCAGCCCCAGGCGCCCCGAGATCGGCGCGGTGATCCTGGTGTATTCCACCTGAAGCCTGGCGTTGTCGACCTGGCCCATGTCGAGCTTGATGGTGCCTTCGTACTGCCGCACCAGCGCGACCTGCGTCGCGACCTGCTGCTCGGAGATCGAATCCTGCGACAGAAGCTTGCGGTAGCGATCGAGGTCGATGCGCGCGTTGTCGAGCAGCGCCTGGTCGCGCGCGAGCTGCCCCTGCATCTGCTCGAGCTGCGCCTGGTACGGGCGCGGATCGATCTGCGCGAGGAGGTCTCCGGCCTTGACCACTTGTCCCTCGTTGAAGAGAACGCGGATCAGCTCCCCGTCCACCCGGCTCCTGATCGTGACTGTCCTCAGCGGGGTCACCGTGCCCAGGCCGTTGAGGTAGACGTTGACGTCACCCGAGGTCGCGGGCGATGCCACCACCGAAGTCGGCCGGTTCGGATCGATGCCGCGCCGCCCCGCCCCCGCGCGCTGCGACTGGGCGTCGCCAGCCGGCTTGAGGACGAAATAGGCCGCACCCGCGGCGATCGCGAGGACCAGCGGCCAAAGCCACGGGCGCCGCCAAAGGCTGCGGCCGCGAACCATCGCCTCGGGCATCAAAGAGCGGTTTTCCATCTTCATTTGATAGCGGCTCCTTCTGCCTCCCGAAGGCCCTGCCCGCGGGAGCGCCGATTACAGCAGACAGATGTAACCGCCCGATTTCCCTGGTCGTCTTTTTGCAACAAGATGTTACATTGAGTCACGAAACAGGAGTTACCGATCGTTTCCATGGCAAAGTCGGACGCAAGCCGGCCCGAGTTCTGGGAAAAGCGCTTCCGCGACAATTTCACGCCTTGGGATGCCGGGCGAGTGCCCTCCGACCTCGGGCGCTTTCTCCGCACCGCAGGGAAGATGCGCGTGCTGATCCCGGGCTGCGGCTCGGGCTACGAGGTGCGCGCCTTCGCGGAAGCGGGGCACGAAACGCTCGCGGTGGACTTCGCGCCCGCCGCGGTCGAGCGCGCTCAGGCGATGCTCGGACCCTTTTCGGATCGCGTGCGCCTCGCGGATTTCTTCGGGTCCGACCTCGGCGCGAGCTTCGACCTCGTCTACGAGAGGGCGTTCCTGTGCTCGCTGCCGCGCCCGCTGCGGCCGCGCTACGCCGAGCGGGTTGCGGAGCTGCTCGGACCGCGCGGCAGGATCGCGGGGTTCTTCTTCTTCGAGGAAAGCGAGCGGGGTCCGCCTTTCGGGCTCAAGCCGGGCGAGCTCGAGTTGCTGCTCGGCGCGCGCTTCGAGCGGACCGCGGACGCCGCGGTCGAGGACTCGATCCCCATCTTCTCGGGCAAGGAGCGCTGGCAGGTGTGGACGCGCGCCTAGGTCTCACGCCACGGCCCCGCGCAGAAGGCGCTCCAGGCGCTCGTAGTGCGTGCCTTGCCAGAACACGCGGCCGCACTGCGGGCACTCGGTGAACCGGTCGAACCTGAGCCGCACCTCGGGCGGCAGGCGCGCGGCGATGCTCGCCTTGGAGACGGAGTGGAGCTCGGCGTTGCACGCGCGGCAGCGCGTGAAGGGGCGCAGGCTGCCTTCCAGCTGGAACGCCCGGACGACCTCGCGCAGCTGCGCGCCCGACTCGGTCGCGCGCACGAAGTGTCCGCGCTCGACCGCCTGGCGCTTGAGGATGCCCAGGTCGCGGGTGAGGACGATGCGTTTCTGCGCGACCGAGACCGCGACGATCTCCGCGTCCGCGAAGTCGTTCTCCCACAGGCAGTCGAAGCCGGCAAGGCGAAGGTGCCGCGCGAGCTTGCCGAGATGCGCGTCGGCGACGAAGCGCGGCTCGCGCAGCGGGCGCGGTCGCAAGTGCACGAGCGGGGCGATGTCCAGGCGCTCGAACACCGGATAGACCGCGACGCGCTCGCCGCCGCGAAGGACATGCGCGAATCCGACCGAGGCACCGTCGACGAGGATCAGGTCGACCGCGGTATGGGGAACGCCGAGCGACTCTATCGCGTCCTTCACCGAGCGCGCCCGGTCGATCGGCACCGGAAAGGCCCTGCTGCGCAGCTCGGGCGCGAGAAAGTCGTTCAGCTCCTCGTAGAAGCGGAACTCCGCGGACGCGGCCATCGCCGCAGCGCCTTCGGTCCCTAGGCGAGCAGCCGCAGGACCTGCTTGAGGTCGACGTTGCCGCCCGAGAGGATCACGCCGACGCGCTGGCCGGCAACCCGAAGCCCGCGCTCGAAGAGGCCGCAAGCGCCGAGCGCCCCGGTCGGCTCGACGACGATCTTCATGCGCTCCCACAGGAAGAACATGTCCCTCAGCAGCTCGGCGTCGGTCACGGTGACGATGTCGTGCACGTAGCGCAGCACCAGCGGAAACGTGAGCGAGCCCAGCGCGTGGGTGCGCGCACCGTCGGCGATCGTCTCCGGGTTGTGGCAGCTCTGCAACGTCTTCGTCCTGAACGAGCGCGCCGCGTCGTCCCCCGCCTCGGGCTCGACGCCGATCACCTTGCACCCGGGAGAAAGATGCGCGGCCGCGACGGCGCAGCCGGAGATCAGCCCTCCGCCGCTCACCGGGACGAACAGATAGTCGAGCTTGCCGGCGTCTTCGATCAGCTCCTTCGCCGCGGTGCCCTGCCCGGCGATGACGTGCGGATGATTGAACGGCGGAATCATGGTGAGTCCGCGCTCGCGCGCGGTTCTCTCGGCGACCTCCTCGCGCACTTCCTTGTGCTTGTCGTAGAGCAGCAGCTCCGCGCCATAGCCGCGCGTCGCCTCGAGCTTGACCGCCGGAGCATCTTGCGGCATCACGATGGTCACCCGCACGCCGAGCATCCTGCCCGCGAGCGCGACCGCCTGCGCGTGGTTGCCCGAGGAATAGGCGAGCACGCCGCGATGGCGCTCCTCCTCCGCGAGCCGCGACATCGCGTTGTACGCTCCCCGGAACTTGAACGCCCCGATGCGCTGGAAGTTCTCGCATTTGAAGAACACGCCGGCGCCGACGCGCGCGTCGACCGAGCTCGAGGTCATGACCGGGGTGCGGTGCGCATGTCCCGCAAGCCGCTCCGCGGCGGCGGCGACGTCGGCGTAGGTGATCGCGAGAGGGCGGTCGGGGGCGTTCATTCGGCGGATTCTAGCGCCGGGCTAGGCGCCCTGGATGCCGTCGCCGCTCCCCGCGGCGAGGTGCGTGACGTCTCCCCAGTCCTCGAGCGACCACCGGCCGCCCGAACACAGGATGCGGTTGATGCTCGCGTTGTGCAGCGAGTAGCCCCGCTTCGCATCCGGGGCCGCGCCAGTGGCGTGGCGGTAGGCGACGCCAAGCACCCCGCCGTGGGTGATCACCGCCGCGCATCCGCCCTGTGCCGCAGCGGCGACGCGCTCCAGCGCCGCGAGGATCCGGTCGCGGAACTGGGCGCCGCTTTCGCCGCCCGGCGGCGCGTAGGCCGGGTCCCGCGAGCGGAACTTCAGGTACGCCTCGGGATGCTCCCGCTCGAGCTCGCCGTAGGTCCGGCCCTCGAACCGCCCGTAGCTGCGCTCGCGCAGCGCGACGTCGTAGACGATGTCCAGCTTCAGCGCGGCGGCGACCGGCGCCGCCGTCTGGCGCGCGCGGCCGGAGTCGCTGCAATGAACGGCGAAGAGGTCCTCCCCCGCAAGCCGCCGCGCGAGGAGACGCGCCTGGGTCTCGCCGTTCTCAGTCAGCCGGCTGTCGGCGTGGTAGCCCTGGATCCGGCCTTCGCGATTCCATTCGGTTTCGCCGTGGCGGATCAGAAGGAGCCGCGTCTCAGCCATGCGCGCCCCCGAGCCACCGGGCCAGCGGGCGCGCGCCCGCGCCCGCGAGCTCGGACAGCACGCACGTGTCGGCCGGCGCCGCCTTGATGCGCACGTCGAAGCTCATGAGCTCGTCCCCGCGGAACGCGTGGATCGTCACCGTCTCGCCGGCGCGGCGCTTCGCGAGCATCGCGTCCAGTCCGCCGCGGCCTGGACGCAGGCCGTCCACCGCGACGACGGCGTCGCCCGCGGTCAGGCCGGCCTCGCGCGCCGCGCCGCCGTCGAACACGTGGGACAGGACCACCTCGTCGCCGTCGGAGCGCACCAGCGCGCCGACCATCGCGAGCCCGCTGGCGGACTTCGACCCGGCGGGCTTGCCGCCGCGGTCGGACGAGGACTCGGCCTGACGCAGAACCATCTCGACGCCGTGCGCGGCGAGCAGCGTCTTGAGCGGAAGCTCGCTCGTCGAGCGCAGCCACTGATCGAACACCCGTTTCAGGTCGAGCCCCGTGACTTCGCCGGCGAGGCGCTCCACCCCGTCCTCCTCGACGCCGATTCCCGCCAGGCCGTGGCGGCGCCACAGCGCCCGCATCACGTCGTCGAGAGATTTCCTGCCGCGCGTCCTGTCGCGGATCAGGAGGTCGAGGCACAGCGCGACCAGGCTTCCCTTGCCGTAGTAGCTGACGCCGGTGTTCGGCGAGTTCTCGTCGGGACGGTAGTACTTGATCCAGGCGTCGAAGCTCGCCTCGGCGAGCGTCTGCCTGCGCCGGCCCGGCGTACGCAGGTAGGCCGTGATCGAGCAGCCGAGCAGCTCCAGATAATCCTTCCTTCCGATCAGGCCGCAGCGCACCAGCGCGAGGTCGTCGTAGTACGAGGTCACGCCCTCGAACGCCCACAGCAGCGCGGTGTAGCTCTCGCGGTCGAGGTCGTAGGGGATGAACGCCGCGGGCTTGATGCGCTTCACGTTCCAGGTGTGGAAGTACTCGTGGCTCGCGAGGCCGAGGAAGTTGCGGTAGCGCTCGCCCACTCGCGCCTCTCCCGCTCGCGGAAGGTCCTCGCGCGAGCACACGAGCGCCGTGGACGCGCGGTGCTCGAGGCCCCCGTAGCCTTCGCCGAGCGCGGTGATCAGGAACACATAGCGCTTCATCGGCGCGGGCTCGCCGAAGAACAGGATGTGCTCCTCGCACATCCGCTTCAGGTCGCGGGCCAGCCTCGGCAGGTCGGCGCGGTGGCGGCCGGCGAGCGCGATCTCGTGCGGCACCCCGCAGGCGCGGAAGCCCGCGAGCGCGAGCTCGCCCATCGCGACCGGGTGGTCGATCAGCTCGTCGTAGTCCGAAGCGACGTAGGCTCCGAAGCCGTGCGGCTTCGCCGCGCCGCGCGTCATCGCCGTCGCCACGATCCAGGTGCGGTAGCGCGGGCCGCGGGGCCGCTCGATCTCGACCTCGCAGCGCGCGCCGTCCAATCCTCGTGGCCGCAGGAAGACGCAGGCGCCGTTGAAGAAGCCGTGACGGGTATCGAGGTACGCGCCCCGCACCGACAGATCCCTCGCGTAGACCTCGCAGCTCACCGTGACCGGCCCGGGCGAGGGCTGCACGCGCCATGTGTGCTTGTCGAGCTTCGCGATCGCGAGCGGCTTGCCGCGGCTCTCGGCGCGGATCGACACGACGTGGCGCGCGAACTCGCGGATCATGTAGCTGCCCGGAATCCACGCGGGCAGCGAGAACTCCTGCCCCGAGGGATCGGGGACTGGAACCGTACAGCTGACCCGGTAGAGGTGCGCCTCGGGCCGCTCGGGGACGATGCGGTATCGGATCGGATCGGTCATGCGGCCTCTTCGTCTTCGGCGAGCACCTGCTGCTGCAGCCATTTTGCGAACTTGGCGACCTCGGGACGCACCGCCGAGCGCGGCGAGGGCACCAGGAAATACGCGCGCGAATCCGACGGGGTGGACATGTAGCGCTTGCCGAAGGGCAGGACAAGCTTGCCCTGCTTGACCCAGTGTGCGACGAAGCGGCTGCGCCCCAGCGCGATGCCGTGGCCGTCGACCGCCGCCTGCATCACCTGGTCGTAGTGCGAGAAGCGCAGCATGCCCGCAGGCTTGACTCCCTGAGTCTTCGTCACCTCGAACCAGACTTCCCACGAAAGCCAGGGGTAGCGGCGGTACGGATCGTCGTAATGGAGCAGTACCTGGCCCGACAGGTCCTCAGGCGAGTTCAGCCGCTTGCCCGCGAGCAGCGCCTTCGAGCAGACCGGGAACACCAGCTCGCCGAACAGGCGCACGGCCGCGGCGCCCGCCGCCTTCGGTGTGCAGTAGCGGATCGCCAGGTCGATGCCTTCGCGCTCGAGGTCCTGGATCTCGTTGGTCGCGTCGAGCCGCATGTCGATACCCGGGTGGAGCCGCCGGAAATCGGCGAGCCGGGGCACAAGCCAGAGCGCCGCGAACGAGGCGGTGGTCGTGACGGTCAGCATCCCGGGACGGGCGTTCAGCCGCCCCGCGACCTCGCGCAGCAGCCGCAACACCTCGGCGGAAGTCTTGTACAGCGTCTGCCCTTCGTCCGTGAGGCGCAGCTCGCGATGGCTGCGGCGGAACAACGCCACCCCGAGCTGCTCCTCCAGGGTCTGGATCTGGCGGCTCACGGCCGACTGGGTAACGAAGAGCTCGGCGGCCGCCTTGGTGAAGGACAGGTTGCGCGCCGCCGCCTCGAAGCCCTTGAGGAGGTCGAGCGACGGCAGTTCACGCGCGCCCTTAAGCATTCACTTTTCTCATGCAAAAGATGAACAAAGATCGTTTGAGCGCAGGCGCACGCTGAAAGACAATGCGCATCTCGGGGACCGTCTTGAACATGCGGGAACCGCATTATAGAGGAACGTCTATGAACATCGGTTTCAGTCGGGTCGAGGTCCACCTCGGGCCACGCGAAGTGCTGCGCGTCTACGACCCAGTGGGCGCGCGCATCGAGTGCGTTCGCGGCGGGCTGTGGATCACCCAGGATCGGGACCTGGAGGATCACTTTCTTTCCGCAAGCGACGCGCTGGTTCTGGACCGGCGCGGCCTTGCGCTCATCCACGCGCAGGAGCCGAGCGACGTCGTGCTTCAGCAGCCCGCGCGGCGCCCGAGCGTGCGCCAGCGGGTCGCCCGGTGGATTGCGAGAACGTTCGGCCCCGAGTCCCTCGACCGTCCGCGGCGGCTCGCGGCTTTCTAGGCTTCGAGGTCAGAAGGCTCATCGATGTCCCGGAGCACCCCGGGATCGTCGACATCGAGCAGCGTGATCCAGTCGGGGTGCGCCCTGAGAATGTCGCGCGCCCCGGCGTCGCCTCGCAGCGCGAGTAGGTCCTCCAGGAAGCGCCGCGCGAACCCCACGGGGTGCCCGCGCTCGCCGCGATACGAGGGCGCCGCAATCGCGGCGCCCTCGTGCAGCGCCTTGGCGATCAGCCGGATCGTATCCGGCCTCAGCTCGGGCATGTCGGCGAGCGCTATCACCCAGCCGTGCGCTTCCTCAGCGGCCCTCACGCCGGCCGCGAGGCTCAGGCCCATACCCTCCGCGGCGTTCCTGCACACGACGGTGGTGCAGCCGGCGTCGCGCAGCAGCATCCCGAGCTTCTGGGCGCGCGGCCGGACCACAGCGACCGGGTCGGGCAGCGCCTCGACCAGATGCCTGGCGGAGGCGAGCGCGATCGATACCCCGGCGTTGGGCGAGCCCGCGGGCAAGGAATGCAGCAGCTTGTTCGAGCCGAATCGCCGCGAGTAGCCCGCGGCGAGAAGGATGCCGCGGATATTTGCGGTCATGGCTTCCCCTCGGGAAGAGGGGAGCACGGATAGCTAGTTCTGGGGTACGACGCAGCCGGCCGACACGTTCACTTTCGGCGGCTCTATCGTCTCGGGAATCTGCACCCCGCGGCGCACCGCGGTCAGCTCGGCGAGGATGGCGACCGCGATCTCGGGAGGCGTCTTGGAGCCGATCTTGAGCCCCACCGGTCCGCGCAGCCGCCCGATCTCGGCGGCGGCCAGGTCGAAGCCCGCGAGGCGCCTGCGGCGAGCGTCGTTGTTCTTCTGCGACCCCAGCGCGCCGACGTAGAACGCCGGCGACTTCAGCGCCTCGAGCAGCGCAGCGTCGTCGAGCTTGGGATCGTGCGTCAGCGCAACCACCGCGCTGTGCGCGTCCAGATTCATGTGCACGACCACGTCGTCGGGGTAGCCGCGGTCGATGGGCACGGCGTCGAAGTCCCAGCCATCCGCGTATTCCTCGCGCGGATCACAGACCGTGACGTGGTAGTCGAGCGCCTGCGCCATCTGCGCGAGATACCGCGTGACCTGCCCGGCGCCGATGAGGAGCAGCCGCCAGCGGGGCCCGTGCACGGTCTTCAGCACCTTGCCGTCGAACTCGAGCAGATCGGACCACTTGCCCGGCTCCATGCGCACCGCGCCCGTCTCCATGTCGAGAAAGCGTGCCGAAAGCTCGTGGCGCTCGATGAAGCCCAGCAGTTCCCGCAGCTTGGATTCCCCCGTCACGGGCTCGAGCACGATCTGCAGCGTGCCACCGCAAGGAAGGCCGAAGCGCGTCGCCTGCTCCTGGGTGACCCCGTAGACCGTCACTTCGGGCTTGGACGCCGCGATCGCCCTGCTCTTCACCTTGTCGATGAGGTCGTCCTCGACGCAGCCGCCGGAGACCGACCCCATCACCTGGCCGTCGTCGCGGATCACCAGCATCGCCCCCACCGGGCGCGGCGCCGAGCCCCAGGTGTGGACCACCGTGCCCAGGGTGGCCCGGTGGCCGCCTTCGGTCCATTTCAACGCGCTGCGCACCACTTCCAGATCGACGCTGTCCACGGGAGTTCCTTGCTCAGAAAGGATTACTGAAATTTAACAAACGCTTGAATGCGATAGCGTAGACCTCTCCTAAGGTTGGGTCAAGGCGACCAACAATCAAGCTTGTGGTTGATTGCCGTGCAGCCATGGTCTAGCATTTTCCCCGGAGATTTCCCGCGAATTTTCCCCAAGAATTCTCAGCACTTCCGACAAGAAGCCATCTACCGAAGGAGCAAAACCATGACCGTCAAGGTCTCGATGACCGTCAACGGCAAGCCTGCGAGCGGCGAGGTCGAGGAGCGCACCCTGCTCGTCAGCTTCATCCGCGACCACCTGCGCCTGACCGGAACGCACGTCGGCTGCGACACCGCGCAGTGCGGCGCCTGCACCATCCACATGAACGGCCGCGCCGTGAAATCCTGCAACATGCTCGCAATGCAGGCCGAGGGCGCCGACATCGTCACCATCGAGGGCATCGCCAAGCCCGACGGCACCCTGCACCCGATGCAGGAGGCCTTCCGCCAGCACCACGGGCTGCAGTGCGGCTTCTGCACCCCGGGCATGGTGATGAGCGCAATCGACCTGGTGAAGAATTTCCCCAACCCGACCGAGGACCAGATCCGCGAGCAGCTCGACGGCAATCTGTGCCGCTGCACGGGCTATCACAACATCGTGAAGGCGATCAAAGCCGCAGCTGCAACGGGCGGCGGGTCCCTTCCCGCCTCACAGACGATGAGGACCTAGATCATGGGAGCGACCACCTATATCGGCGCTGCGATCAAGCGCAAAGAGGACTACCGCTTTCTCACCGGCTCGGGCAGCTACACCGACGACGTCGCCCTGCCCCATCAGACCTACGCGTGCTTCGTCCGCTCGCCGCACGCCCACGCGAAGATCAAGCGCATCAACAAAGACAAGGCGCTCAAGGCGCCCGGCGTCGTCGCGGTGTTCACCGGCGACGATCTCGCGGCGGCCAAGGTGAACGGCCTGCCCTGCGGCTGGCTGATCACCGACGTCAACGGCCAGCCGATGAAGGAGCCGCCGCACCCCTGCCTCGCCCAGGGCAAGGCGCGCTACGTCGGCGACCACGTCGCCATCGTGATCGCCGAGTCCACCCAGCAGGCGCGCGACGCGGCCGAGATGGTGAAAGTCGACTACGAGGAGCTGCCCGCGGTCGTGCGTGCCGGCGATGCGCGCAAGAAAGGCGCGCCCGCCGTCCACGACATCGCGCCCGACAACACCTGCTACGTCTGGGGGCTGGGCGACAAGGCCGGGGTCGACAAGGCGTTCGCCGGCGCCGCGCATGTCACCACGCTCGAGTTCCTGAACAACCGCCTCGTGCCGAACGCGATCGAGCCGCGTGCGGCCAACGCGGTCTTCTCGCGGGCGGACGACAGCTATACGCTCTACGTCGCGAATCAGAACCCGCACGTCGAGCGGTTGCTGATGACCGCCTTCGTGCTGGGGCTTCCCGAGCACAAGGTGCGCGTGGTGGCGCCGGACGTCGGCGGGGGCTTCGGCTCGAAGATCTACCTCTACGCCGAGGACGTGGTCTGCACCTGGGCGTCGAAGCAGATCAACCGGCCGGTGAAGTGGACCGCCGAGCGCAGCGAATCGTTCCAGTCCGATGCGCACGGCCGCGACCACGTCACCAAGGCCGAGCTCGCCATGGACAAGGACGGCAAGTTCCTCGCCATGCGCGTGACGACCACCGCGAACATGGGGGCATACCTCTCCACCTTCGCCTCGTGCATCCCGACGATCCTCTACGCCACGCTGCTCGCGGGCCAGTACACGACGCCTGTGATCTACTGCGAGGTCACGGCGGTGTTCACCAACACCGCGCCGGTCGACGCGTACCGCGGTGCGGGCCGGCCGGAAGCGACCTACGTCGTCGAGCGCCTGGTCGAGACCGCGGCGCGCGAGATGAAGCTGAACCCGGCCGAGATCCGGCGCCGCAACTTCATCAAGACCTTCCCCTATCAGACGCCGGTCGCCCTGCTCTACGATACCGGCAACTACGAAGCGACGCTCGCCGAGGCCCTGAAGGTCGCCGACGTCGCGGGCTTCGCTGCGCGCAAGGCCGAAGCGGCGCGGCGCGGCAAGCTGCGCGGCCTGGGCTTCGCCTGCTACATCGAGGCCTGCGGCATCGCGCCCTCGAACGTCGCCGGAGCGCTCGGTGCGCGCGCGGGGCTGTTCGAGGCGGGCGAGGTCCGCGTCCACCCGACGGGCAAAGTGACCGTGTTCACCGGCTCGCACGCGCACGGACAGGGGCACGAGACGACCTTTGCTCAAGTCGTCGCCGATCGCCTAGGCATTCCGATCGAGGACGTCGACATCGTCCACGGCGACACGAGCAAGATCCTCTTCGGCATGGGCACCTACGGCTCGCGCTCGATCGCCGTAGGCGGCACCGCCATCGTGAAGGCCGTGGACAAGATCGTCGCCAAGGGCAAGAAGATCGCCGCGCACCTGATGGAGGCCGCCGAGGCCGACATCGAGTTCCGCGACGGCGCCTTCGTGGTCAAGGGCACCGACAAGAAGAAGGCCTTCGCCGAGGTCTCTCTCGCGGCGTACGTGCCGCACAACTATCCCCTCGACAAGCTCGAGCCGGGGCTGAACGAGAACGCGTTCTACGACCCGGCCAACTTCACCTTCCCCGCAGGAAGCCACATCTGCGAGGTCGAGGTCGATCCGGACACGGGCAACGTGAGGATCGTGAACTTCACCGCGATCGACGACTTCGGCAAGATCATCAACCCGATGATCGTCGAGGGGCAGGTGCACGGCGGGCTCGCGCAGGGAATAGGCCAGGCGCTGACCGAGGGCTGCCACTATGACGCCGAGTCGGGCCAGCTCGTGACCGGCTCCTATCTCGACTACAGCATCCCGCGCGCCGACGACGTGCCGGCGTTCAAGGTCGGCACCAAGGAGACGCCGTGCACGCACAACCCGCTCGGGGTGAAAGGGTGCGGCGAGGCGGGCGCGATCGGCGCGCCCGCGGCGGTGATGAACGCGCTCACCGACGCGCTGGGCACGCGCGACCTCGAGATGCCGGCGACCCCGCAAAGAATCTGGCGCGCATGCCAGAAGGCCGCATAAGGAGAAGAACATGTACGCATTCGAATATCAAAAGGCAAAATCGGTCGAAGACGCCGCCAAGATCATCGCCAAGGACTCCGACGCCAAGGTGCTGGCGGGCGGGCAGAGCCTGGTCGCGACGATGAAGCTGCGCCTTTCCAAGCCTTCCACCGTCGTCGACCTGAGCTCGATCAAGGGCCTGTCGGGGATCAAGGTCGACGGCAAGAACGTGACCATCGGCGCGATGACGCGCCACGCCGAGGTCGCCGCCTCTGCCGACGTCAAGAAGGCGATTCCGGCGCTCGCGGCGCTCGCAGGCGGAATCGGCGACCGCATGGTGCGCAACATGGGCACCATCGGCGGATCCATCGCCCACAGCGACCCCGCGGCCGATTACCCCGCGGGCGTCCTCGGGCTGGGCGCGACCATCGTCACGAACAAGCGCAAGATCGCAGCCGACGACTTCTTCAAGGGGCTGTACGAGACCGCCCTCGGCAAGGGCGAGATCATCGAGCAGGTGGTATTCCCCATCCCCAAGCGCGCGGCCTATATGAAGTTCAAGAACCCGGCGTCGCGTTTCGCCATCGTCGGCGTCTTCGTCGCCGACACCGGTTCGGGCGCGCGCGTCGCCGTCACGGGCGCGGGCCCGTGCGCGTTCCGCGTGGCCGCGATGGAAAAGGCGCTCGCATCGAAGTTTGCGCCCGACTCGGTCGCCAGCATCAGCGTCCCCGAGAAAGGGCTCAACTCGGACCTGCACGCCAAGGCCGATTACCGTGCGCACCTCATTACGGTGATGGCGCGGCGCGCGGTCGAGGCGGCCGTCAAGTAGCGAGAGACATCCGGGAGTCCCCGGTGCCCGGGGCCCGCGTGCCGTCCTCGCGGCGGCGCGAACGGTCGGGGATCAAACTCTTCCGGACCCGACGAGGGCTGATCTCCTCGAGGGGATCCCGACCGGCCCTCCCCCGATCGATTCGGGGGAGGGTTTTTATTGATGGCATAATCCGCCCATGACTCTCCCGAAATCCATAGACGACACGCTCGACCTGCTCGCGCGCGCCGACTACGTCGCCGAGCGCAGCCTCGCCACGGCCGTCTTTCTCGCGCTGAAAATGGGGCGGCCGCTGTTTCTCGAGGGCGAAGCCGGCGTCGGCAAGACCGAGATCGCCAAGGTCCTAGCCGGCGGCCTCGGGCGGCGCCTGGTGCGCCTGCAATGCTACGAGGGCCTGGACATCGCCTCCGCTGTATACGAGTGGAACTACTCGCGCCAGATGATCGAGATCCGGCTCGCCGAGGCCGAGGGCACGCGCTCCCGCGACGCGCTGTCGCAGGACGTCTTCTCGGAGAAGTTCCTGATACGCAGGCCGCTGCTCCAGGCGCTCGAGGGCGACCTGGGCGCCGCGCCCGTGCTGCTCATCGACGAGCTCGACCGCACCGACGAGCCGTTCGAGGCGTATCTGCTCGAGGTGCTCTCGGATTTCCAGGTGACGATCCCCGAGATCGGAACGGTGAAGGCGAAGGAGCCGCCGATCGTCGTGCTCACCTCCAACAGGACACGCGAGATCCACGACGCCATCAAGCGTCGCTGCTTCTACCACTGGGTGGACTACCCGGACGCGCTTCGCGAGCTGGACATCCTGAAGCGCAAGGCGCCGGAGGCCCCGGAGAAGCTCTCGCGCGAGGTCGTCGCCTTCGTCCAGCGGCTGCGCAAGATGGACCTGTTCAAGCTGCCCGGCGTGGCCGAGACGATCGACTGGTCGAAGGCGCTGGTGGCCCTCGACAAGATGACGCTCGATCCGCAGACCGTCAACGACACGCTCGGCACGCTGCTCAAGTACCAGGACGACATCACCCGCGTGCGCGGCAGCGACGCCGAGCGCCTGCTCGCCGAGGTCCGGGCGGAGCTCGCCGCCGCCTGACCGCGGTGCAGACCCCGCTCGAGGCGATCGACCTCCGCTGCGTGCGCGGCGAGCGCACGCTCTTCGAAGGTCTTTCCTTCACGCTCGAAGGCGGCGATCTGCTGCGGATCGGCGGCCCCAACGGCTCGGGCAAGACCAGCCTCCTGCGCATCGCCTGCGGCCTGCTCGAGCCCGAAAGCGGAGAGGTCCGCTGGGGCGGGGAGAGCATCCTCAGGCTCAAGGAGGAATTCTGGGTCAGGCTGCTGTACATCGGCCACGCCAACGCGCTCAAGGACGACATGAGCGCGGTGGAGAACCTCGGCGTCGCGTCGACCCTCGCCGGCATCGTCGCCGACGGGCGACAGGTCGCCGAGGCGCTGGTCCGGCTCGGGCTCGCGGGGCGGGAGAACCTGCCCGTGCGCGTGCTGTCTCAGGGGCAGCGGCGGCGGGCGGCGCTGGCGAGGCTGGCTCTCGGCGCGGCCGTGCCGCTGTGGGTGCTCGACGAGCCGTTCACCGCGCTCGACGCCAAGGCGGTCGAGAACGTGCAGGAGCTGATGCGCGGTCACGTCTCGCGCGGCGGCGCGGTGCTCTACACCACGCACCACGAGGCGGATATCGGCGCCGCGGGTTCGCGGCGCATCGACCTCGCGGGCGGCTGAAATGATCGCGGCGCTGCGCTGCCTTATTCTGCGCGACCTGCGGCTCGCCGCGCGGCGCAGCTCCGACGTGCTGACGGTGCTTCTATTCTTCGTGATCGTGGTGAGCCTGTTTCCCCTCGGAGTCGGACCCGACCCCAAGCTGCTGCGCACCGTGGCGCCCGGCGTCCTCTGGGTGGCCGCGCTGCTCGCCTCGATGCTCGCGCTCGGCCGGGTGTTCGCGGCCGATCACGCCGACGGCACGCTCGAGCAGATGATGCTCGGCGCCACCCCCCTGGGGGTCATCGTGGCAGCCAAAGTGTTGGCACATTGGCTCATCACCGGCCTGCCGCTGGTGCTGATCTCGCCCGTTTTGGCGCTACAATTTGATTTTTCTCAAGATCTCCTCGGCGTGTTGATCCTATCGTTGGCCTTGGGTACGCCAATCCTCAGTCTCATCGGCGCGATCGGCGCGGCGCTGACGCTGGGATTGAGGGGCGCGGGCGCGCTCCTGTCGCTGCTGGTGCTGCCGCTCTACGTTCCGGTGCTGATCATCGGGGCGGGCGCGGCCGACGCCGCGGCCTCGGGCCTGGGCGGAACCGCCCAGCTGCTGCTCCTCGGCGCGATGCTGATCGTCGCCGGGGTGTTCGCCCCATGGGCGGCCGCAGCGGCGCTTCGCATCTCGGTGGAATAGCGATCGGAAATGGGAATCAACTGGTTCAAGTACTCCTCGCCGCAGACCTTCTTTCCCCTCGCGGGCAGGCTCGCCTTCGTTTTCGGCGCGCTCGCCCTCGCCGCGTGCGCGGCGGGCCTCTACCTCGGCTTCTTCGTCGCTCCGACCGACGCCCAGCAGGGCGAGTCCTACCGCATCATCTTCATCCACGTTCCCGCGGCGTGGATGTCGATGTTCCTGTACGTGGTCATGGCGTTCTGGGCGGGAGTGGGCCTCGCGTTCAACACGCGGCTCTCGGGCATGATGGCGAGCGCGATCGCGCCGACCGGGGCGCTGTTCACCTTCATCGCGCTGTGGACCGGCTCCTTCTGGGGCAAGCCCACCTGGGGAACGTGGTGGGTCTGGGACGCGCGCCTCACCTCCGAGCTGATCCTCCTGTTCCTCTACCTCGGCTTCATGGCGCTGCAGGCGGCGATCGACGATCCCCGCCGCGCCGACAGGGCGGGAGCCTTGCTCGCGCTCGTCGGCGTGGTCAACGTTCCGATCATCTATTTCTCGGTGCAGTGGTGGAACACGCTGCACCAGGGCGCGTCGGTGAGCCTCACCAAGTCTCCGACCATGGCGACGACTATGGTCGCCGGCATGCTCGTCATGACGTTCGGATTCTGGTTCTACGGCATCGCCGCGGTGCTGCTGCGCGCGCGCTGCATCATGCTCGAGCGCGAGCGCGGGAGCGAATGGGCGATGCACTACGCGAGGGCGGCGGCGTGAACTGGGGAAGCCTCGGCAACTTCCTCGCCATGGGCGGCTACGGCCTGTACGTCTGGGGCTCCTACCTCGTGACGCTGGCGCTCATCGTGGCGGAGGTGGTGCTTCTGGCCAAGCGCAGGCGCAACGCGGTAGGGCGCATCCGGTGAAGCCCCGGCACAAGCGCATCGCCATGATCGCGGTGGGCCTCGCGGCCCTTTCCGCCGCAGCGGCCTTCGTGCTCGCCGCGTTCCGTGAGAACCTGGTGTTCTTCTTCACGCCGACGCAGGTCGAAGCGAAGCAGGTGCCGCAGGGGCGCGCGTTCCGCATCGGCGGCATGGTCGTGCCCGGCAGCGTCAAGCGCCGGGCGGACGGGGTCACGGTCCAGTTACTCGTCACGGACACGGCGAAGGATGTGCCCGTGGTATACCGCGGCATCCTGCCCGACCTCTTCAAGGAGGGCAAAGGCGTGGTGACGCAGGGCAAGCTCGGCGACGACGGCGTGTTCTACGCGAGCGAGGTGCTCGCCAAGCACGACGAGAACTACATGCCGCCCGCCGCCGCCGACGCGATCAAGCAGGCGCAGTCGATCAACGAGAAGGCAACGCATACCCTCGTAGGAGGCGGCAAATGATTCCCGAACTCGGTCAGCTGGCCCTCGCGCTCGCCCTTTGCCTCGCCATCGCGCAGACCCTGCTCGGCATCGCCGGCGCGGCGCGCGGCCAAGCGGTGTGGATGGCGGCGACCCGGCCCGTGGCTCGCGGCCAGTTCGTCTTCGTCGCGATCGCCTTCCTCTGCCTCACGGCGTCGTTCGTCAACAACGATTTCACGGTCGCCTACGTCGCTTCCAATTCCAACTCGGCGCTGCCGCTGCACTACCGCATCGCGGGCGTGTGGGGCGGGCACGAGGGCTCGATGCTGCTGTGGGTCCTGATGCTCTCCGTGTGGACTTTCGGCGTCACGCTCTTCAGCCGGCACCTGCCGCTGGAGATGGTGGCGCGCGTCCTGGGAGTCATGGGCCTGGTGAGCCTCGGCTTCCTGCTCTTCATCCTGTTTACGTCCAACCCCTTCCTGCGCGTGTTCCCCTCCCCGGCCGACGGCCGGGACCTGAACCCGCTCCTGCAGGACCCGGGCATGGTGATGCACCCGCCGATGCTCTACATGGGGTACGTCGGCTTCTCGATCGCCTTCTCCTTCGCCGTCGCCGCGCTTCTGTCCGGGCGCCTGGACGCCGCATGGGCGCGCTGGTCCCGGCCATGGACGACGGCCGCTTGGTGCTTCCTCACCATCGGCATCGCCCTCGGCAGCGGGTGGGCGTACTACGAGCTCGGCTGGGGCGGCTGGTGGTTCTGGGATCCGGTCGAGAACGCCTCCTTCATGCCCTGGCTCACCGGGACGGCGCTCATCCATTCGCTCGCGGTCACCGAGAAGCGCGGCGCCTTCCGCAGCTGGACGGTGCTGCTCGCGATCGTCGTCTTCGCGCTGTCGCTGCTCGGGACCTTCCTCGTGCGCTCCGGCGTGCTTACCTCGGTCCATGCTTTCGCGACCGACCCCACGCGCGGCATCTTCATCCTCGCGCTGCTCGCGCTCGTGATCGGCGGGTCGCTCCTGCTCTACGTGTGGCGGGCGCCGAAGGTCGGGCTGGGCGGCGGCTTCGAGCCGCTGTCACGCGAGTCGATGCTGCTCGCGAACAACGTGATCTTCGCCTCGGCGGCCGGCTCGGTGCTGCTCGGCACGCTCTACCCGCTCGCGCTCGACGCCTCGGGCCTGGGCAAGATCTCCGTGGGACCGCCCTACTTCGAGACGGTGTTCGTGCCGCTGATGGCGCCCGCGCTTTTCCTCATGGGCGTTGGGCCGCTCGCGCGCTGGAAGAAGGCGAGCCTGCCCGACCTCGCTTCGCGGCTGCGCTGGGCGGCCGCGGCCGCCGTCCTCGCGGCGCTCGCCCTGCCGTTCGCCATGGGACGCTGGGGCGCGCTGGTGGCGCTGGGGCTGCTCCTCGCCGCCTGGGTCGCGGCGAGCGGGTTCGTGCAGCTCTACGAGAAGGTCCGCAACGCCGCGAGCGGCGCGAGCGCCTGGACGCGCCTCTCGAGCGTGCCGCGCGCGACATACGGCATGCTGCTCGCCCACTTCGGGGTGGCGGTGTTCGTCGTCGGCGTCACGCTGGTGAAGGCCTACGAATCCGAGAAGGACGTGCGCATGGAGCCCGGCGACACGGTCGAGGTCGGCGGCTACACCTTCCGCTTCGACGGCGTGCGGGACGTGACCGGCCCCAACTACGTCGCCGGACGCGGCCACATCGCGGTCACGCGGAACGGCAGCTTTGTCACGACCCTCTACCCCGAGAAGCGCATCTACCGCGTCCAGAATCAGCCCATGACCGAGGCGGCGATCGACACTGGCCTCACGCGCGACCTGTACGTCTCGCTCGGGGACTCGGTGAGCAACACCGCCTGGGTGGTACGCGTCCACCACAAGCCCTTCGTCGACTGGATCTGGGGCGGGTGCCTGCTCATGGCGCTGGGCGGCGCGCTCGCCGCGAGCGACCGCCGCTACCGCCTGGCGGCGAGGCGGCCGCGCGAGCAATACGCCGCCGCGGCCGAGATGACCTGAGCCCGGAGAGCTCTTCCCCATGACGCGCTTCGCCATCCCCATCGCCATCTTCGTCGTGCTGCTCGTGCTGCTCGGCGTGGGTCTGAAGCTCGACCCGCGCGAGGTCCCCTCGCCTCTCATCGGGAAGCCCGCGCCTCACTTCGACCTTCCCGAGCTGCGCGAGGCGTCCAAGACCTTCAGCGAGCGCGACATGCGCGGCAAGGTCTGGGTGCTCAACGTCTGGGCGTCGTGGTGTGTAAGCTGCCGCGAGGAGCACCCGGTCCTGCTCGACCTCGCGGCGAGCGGCGCGGTGCCCATCTACGGCCTCAACTACAAGGACCGGCGCGAGGACGGCCTCGCCTGGCTCAAGGGGATGGGAGACCCCTACAAGGTCTCCATCTTCGACTTCGACGGCCGCGTCGGCATCGACTACGGCGTCTACGGCGTGCCCGAGACCTATTTGATCGACAAAGCCGGCGTCATCCGCTACAAGCGCATCGGGCCGCTCACGCCGGAGATCGTCAAGGAGACGCTGCTGCCGCTGGTGCGAGAGCTGGACCGTGCCTAGGGCGCCCGCCTTGCTGCTCCTCGCGGCTCTCGCGGCTCCGCTCGCGGCCAAGGAGGCCGCGCCGGCGGCGGCCGACCCGGTGCTCGAGCAGCGCGTGATGAAGCTCGCCGAGGAACTGCGCTGCCTGGTCTGCCAGAACCAGACCCTGGCCGAGTCGAACGCTCCGCTCGCCGAGGATCTGAGAAACCAGCTGCGCGAGAGAATGCGCGAGGGGAAGACCGACAGGGAAGTCGTCGATTTCCTGGTCGAGCGCTACGGCGATTTCGTGCTGTACCGTCCGCCGCTCAAGGCGACGACCGTCCTGCTGTGGTTCGGGCCGCTACTGCTGCTCGCGATCGGGTTCGCCGTGCTGCTGCGCCGCGTGCGGCGGCGCGCGCCGGAGGAGACCGGGGTCAGCGACGCGGACCGCAAGCGCGCGGCGGAGCTCCTTGCGAGCGGCGAACGGCGATGACCCCCTTCGTCGTTCTCGGCGTCCTGTTGGTCACCGGCGCCCTCCTCTTCGTCGTGCCTCCTCTCGCACGCCGGGGCGCCCGCGGGGGTGAATCCCGCGACGCGGTGAACGCCGCCGTGTATCGCGACCAGCTGCGCGAGCTCGACGCCGACCTCAAGGCCGGGACGCTCGCTCCGGACCAGCACGACAAGGCGCGAACGGAGATCGAGGCGCGGCTCGCCGCCGACCTGAAAGGGGACGGAGCCGCCGCCGAGACGTCGGGCGGTGCCCGGGGCGCCGCGCTCGCGCTGGGCCTCGCCATCCCCGTGTGCGCGCTCGCCGTGTATCTGACGGTCGGCAATCCGCGCGCCCTCGGGCCACAGGCCGACGCCGGCGCCTCGCCGCACGGAGTGACCGCGCAGCAGTTCGAAGCCATGGTCGATCGCCTCGCGGCGCGGCTGGAGTCCAATCCCGGCGACGCCGAGGGCTGGACGATGCTCGGCCGCTCGTATGCGGTTCTCGGGCGCTTCCCGGAATCCAGCCGGGCGTACGCCAAGGCCGTCGCGCTGGTACCGGACGACGCGCAACTCCTCGCCGACTACGCCGACGCGCTGGCGATGGCCCAGGGGCGCACGCTGCAGGGCGAGCCGGAAAAGATCATCAAGCGCGCGCTGGCGGCCGATCCGAACAACGTCAAGGCGCTGGTGCTCGCGGGCACGGCGGCCTTCGACCGCAACGACAAGGCCGGCGCGGCCGGCTTCTGGGAACGGGCGCTGGCGGTCCTGCCGGCCGACTCGGAGATGGCCGGGCGAGTGCGCGCGAGCATCGTCGAGGCGCGGGGCGGCGGCCCGGTCGCTCAGGCCCCCAAGGCCCCGAAGGCCGCCGGCGGCGCCCGGGTGAGCGGGACGGTCAAGGTCGACCCCAGGCTGGCCGCCAAGATCGCGCCCGACGACACCGTCTTCATATTCGCGCGCGCCGCGGAGGGCCCGCGCATGCCGCTCGCGATCCTGCGCAGGCAGGGACGCGATCTTCCGGTCAGCTTCACGCTGGACGATTCGATGGCGATGGCGCCGCAGATGCGGCTATCGGCGTTCCCCAAGGTCGTGATCGGCGCGCGCGTGTCGAAGACGGCGAACGCGACCGCGAGCCCCGGCGACCTGCAGGGCCTGAGCCCGGCCGTACAGGTCGGCGCGACCGGCGTTGCAGTCACGATAGACTCCGAGGTGCGCTAGAAAACGGGCCGGCGGGCGGAGCCGCTAGAACCGATAGCGAGCCGTGAGGCTCGCCACGTTGACCTTGTACTGGGGGCTGGTCTCCCCGAATGCGAGCACGTTGGGAATGGTGCTCGGTCCCACCCCGTCGACCGCCCAGTTCTGCGACTCGTAGCGCTCGTGCCAGACGGCCGCGTAGACGCTCAGCGCATCAGTGACCTTATAGTTCGCGTATATCTTCAAGCTGTTGAGGTCGGACTTGACGCTGGGAAACGCGGGTTCGTTCAAGGCGGTGGTCACCGTGATGTCTCCCACCGAGCGCGAAATGGTGAAATCCACTCCGACATCCAGCTTGTCCTCGATCAGCTTGTGCTTCAGTCCGATCCCGGCGGTCTGGGTCGTGTCGGTGTTGTCTCCCGACCAGTCCGGGGGATTGCTGAAGGATTGCGCGCCGGCCTGCGAGGACCTGATCCTCTGCCAGGTGTAGTAGACGTTCAGGCTGGTGGTTTGGTTGAACTGCGCCGTGGCATTGATGCCCACCGTATTCTCCTTGCTGGAGGTAAGGCCGACCGGCGAGTTGTTGTAGTCGTCTTTGGCCTGGCTGTAGTCGAGCCCGACGGTGACGGTTTCTGTGACCGTGGCCGCCGCCCTCAAGCCCACCAGCAAGCGATCGCGATCGGCCATGTTGTACTTCCTCAGCAGTGGATTCTCCGGCGGGCTGATCTGAGGCACCGGCGTGTAGGCGGTTCCGTCGCGGTGCCCGCGGGCAATATTCACGCTCGCGTCGAACTGGCTCCTCCGCAGCGCGTACTTCGCCCACGCGGTGTCTTCAGTCGTCTTCGACACTTCCTGGAAGGTGCGCGCAAACCCGTCGCGGTCGACCCCTACGGACGCCTTGTCGCGCGGCGTGACGCGGTAGTCAGCCCACAGCTTGAACAAATTCCGCGTGTAGCCGTAAGGCAGGTTCACACGTGGGGCGGGCGCCGGCTGCAGGTCCGTTGTAACCCAGTTGAAGCTCGACTGCGGGGTCTTGTTGTTCCGGTCGTCGTACAGGTACGCCGCGTTGAGTCCCCACTTCTCGGAAAGCGCCGAAACGAGCTTCAAATCCACCTTCGTGGTATCGACCAAGCCCTGCAGCGAACTGCGGGGCAGCGCGACCGGCGGGATGGTGGGATTGATCGTCGCCGGAAGGAATGCTTCGTCCTGCTCCATGCGGCCGAGGGCGACGCTGGCGGTTCCGCGCGTGTCGTCGGTGAACTGGTAGGCTCCAGTGGCGCTGACCTGATGGAACTGGTTGCTCGGCGGCAGCCCCAGCTGTCCGACCGTCGCTCCGGCAAGGACTTCCGCGAAAGGGTTGTCCCAGCGCAGGGCGGTGTTGTCGTCCTTGAACATCGAGACCTGATAGGCGAAGCGGACTTGCCACTTCGAGACGGCATAGGACGCGTAGGCCTCGAGGTCGTCGGTGGAATAGTCGACCGGGGCGACGAGATTCGTAGAGTTCAGGAAGAACGAGGCGGACGTGCGCTTAGTGCCATCGCGGGTCTCGTGCTTGACGTTCAGGCCGACATCCCAATCGCTCGCGGGAACGTAAGCGAGCCCGACGCCGATTCGCTTGCGGGTGCTGTCGATCTTGACGTCCTGGAGGGCCGCGTCGAGCCCCGGCATCGTCTGGGTCGTCCCGCCCCGCACCCAAGTCGGCGGTAAGGTCAGCGAGCTGCCTCCGTTTCCACTGAAGGGCGTGCGCGCCGAGTCCGAGATCAGGAAAGGCAGCTCGGCGTAGCCGACGTTCCACTTGAAGCCATTGAGCCAGTGCTGGTATTCGAGCGACCGGTACGGCAGGCCGAGGTCGGTTCCTATGAAATCCGCGTAGCCCGCGCTCCCGGCGTAGCGCGCGTCGGCGTCCAGTCCCAGGTAGGTGCCCTTCTTGAGCCCGGTATACCGGCCGAACTGGAACGAATCCTCGCTCACGTTCACGGCCCCCGCACCCACATCACCGCTCACCCCTTGCGGGAACGGGCACGACTTGCACTCCCATTTCGAGGTGTCCGGCGGCAACGGAGCCTCGGCCGCGGCCTGCTGGGCGGAGACTGCGGCTGTCTGGGCCGCCAATGCCGCCGCGACCAGCACGCGAAGAGTTGAGGTAGTCATGATCTAGTCGTCCTCGTCAGGCGGCGCGACCTATCGCATCAGTTTCGCGCCAGACGGATGGTTCGAGCCGTGCACCTGCGAGTGACAGTTGATGCAGCCTCCCGCTAGCAGGAAGCCCGACGGCGCGCCCCCCGGCAAGCCCTGCGGCGTGTAGGCGACGCTCGGGTGGCCGGCCTGCGAGTGGCATTGCTGACACAGGAGCGGCGGCGGCTTGATCAGGAGGGCGGGATACACCGAGCCGTGCGGGGTATGGCACAAGGTGCAGTCCTCGCTCACCGGCGCGTGCTCCCACAGGAACGGGCCGCGCTTCTCGGCGTGACAGGTATAGCAGGTCGGGTTGACAGTCGACTGAGCCAGAAGCTTTCCGGCGGCGCCCGATCCGTGCGGGTTGTGGCAATCGCTGCAGCGGATCGTCCCGTAACGCACGGGGTGCACCGTGGTCTTGTAGAAGTCGCCGCGCTGCCGGATGTGGCAGGTGAGGCATCTTTCCGCCTGTGCGATCGGGATCAGCATGCGGTCGCGTGCGGTGTGGAGCTGGTGGCAGCTGACGCAGGCGAGATCGCTTGCTTGGTGCTCGCTGCCTTTCCACGCGACGCGGGCATCGCGCTCATGACAGCCGAGGCAGGGCTTGTTCTGCTCTGCGGCCGTTTGCTTCGAATTGGGGCCGAAAGCGATCGTGATCGGAACCATCTGGCCGGAAGCCATCCCCTTGGCGTGGCTCCCGCCCGGCCCGTGGCACGCCTCGCACTGCAGTCCGGCGAAGGGCGTTCGGGGATCGTCGCGACGGGCGTGCTTGGTGCGGAAGAAAGGCTCCACGTTGTGGCACTGAAGGCAGGTGTCTGCGCCCTTCTCGGAGTACTCCAATGGGAGCGCCGGCCCGGCCTTGTCCGCCGCCTGCGCGGCAACCTGCCCCGCAGGCAGGCAGCACACCGCGACGAGCGCTAGCGCGAGAAGCCGGTGCTTGTTCTTCGTCATTCTTCCCTGTCCCCGTTTGGGCCCGCCGGCTTGGTCAGCCCATCGGCCGCGCCGCGGAATCGTGCACGGCCATGATCGGCGCTCAGCGGCGCATCTTCACTTGATGCCGTGGACGACTTTCACATCGGCGACCCGCCCCGGGCCGTGGCAGATCACGCATTGCTCTATATTGGTGCCGATCGCCGCCTGCGTGGAGGAGAACAGCCCGCCGTTCTGCTGCATGTGCGTGTTCGCGTCGCTCCCGTCGTGGCAGGAGGAGCACACCGCGGCGGTCGGGGAGATGTTCAGGTCGTCGGTGGGATCCTGCAGCGCGGCGTTCACGGTGGCGGCCGCATCGGCGGAAGTCAGCCCCGGCGTCGAGTCAATCGTGCTCCCCAGGACGCTGCCGAAGGTCGACGAGGTCGGATCCCAGATTCCGGTCAGCTCATAGGTCCCGGTCAGGTGGCAAGTCGTACAGTCGTTCAGGATTCCCGGGAAGCGCATGCCGCTATAGTCCGTGCCGCTGACCCACAGGCCCTTTTCACGGAAGCCGTACAGGGTCTTGGTTCCGTCGAGCGAGGTCTTCGCTCCCGCATGGATGCCGTGGATCATGCGCTTGAAGTCGATCGCTTCCTCTTTCTTGCCGTCGGCGATGACGGCGGCGTTCGGCAGCCCGTTGGCGAACTTGGTGCGGGCTGACGCCTGCGCGTCGGTG
>Ga0335079_10000921_pt1 | contig 33294 bp, 23 predicted proteins | sample Lox_Sample_33_FD_206719 | JGI IMG/M metagenome (GOLD analysis project Ga0335079, IMG submission 206719) | Soil microbial communities from Loxahatchee National Wildlife Refuge, Florida, United States - Lox_Sample_3.3 | ecosystem: Environmental > Terrestrial > Soil > Wetlands | place: USA...
GACCAGGAAGCAATGGGCGAGCGCACCGTATGGCTGGACTGCGACGTAATTCAAGCGGACGGCGGGACGCGGACAGCTTCAATTACCGGCGCGTTTGTGGCCATGGCGCTGGCAATGGAACGGCTAATCGCCGCGGGAATCCTCAAGAGCTCGCCGCTGATTGATTCGGTGGCGGCCACAAGCGTGGGAATCGTGGATGACCGGGCGTTGCTGGACCTGGCGTATGAAGAAGACTCACGGGCAGAAGTGGACATGAACGTGGTAATGACCGGGCGAGGGGATTTTGTGGAGATTCAAGCGACGGCGGAGGGACGTCCGTTTTCGGGTGGGGAGATGCAGGATTTGCTGGCCCTGGCGGCCGCCGGGATCAGAAGAATCACGGAAGTGCAGAGAACCGTGCTCCCTCAAAAATTCCTGGCCCGCGGAAGATAAAAAGAGAGACCCAAATACAGCGAAGAAAGAACAGAGCAACAAACCGACCAAAAGCAGAAACCTAACGTCGAGATGAATTCACCCAGGAAAATCTACGTCGCCTCGACGAATCAGGGGAAGCTGTGGGAGTATCGCGCGTTGGCGCAAGATGCCAAGGCGGAGGTTTCGCTCGAGCTTTTGCCGGGTATCGAAGGTATGCCTGCTTTTGAAGAGGTTGCGCCGACGTTCGGAGAAAATGCGGTAGGCAAGGCGCTCTACTATTCCAGACTTTCAGATGTACCTATACTTGCGGACGACTCAGGTTTGGTGGTGACGTCGCTGGGCGGAGCGCCCGGAGTGAAGTCGGCGCGGTATGCAGGGGATAACGCCACAAACGGCGAAAGGATCGAGAAGCTCTTGCGAGAATTGAACGGGAAAAAAGGGCCGGAACGCGCAGCTCATTTTGTCTGCGTCATCGCACTGGCCAGATACGGGCGCGCGGGAACAATCGTCTCCGAACGCGTGGATGGGTGCATCCTGGAATCCACTTACGGAGAGAGCGGGTTTGGTTACGATCCGGTGTTTTTCTTTCCGCATTTGAAGAAGACCTTTGCAGAACTCTCCACGGAAGAAAAAAACAAATACAGCCACAGAGGAAAGGCGTTTCGGCGGCTGCTCGCGGCATTGCCGGAAGTGCTATAGTTTCGCGCATGGCAAAACGGAAAACGAAGGGGATAGTGACGAAGAAGAAACTCGCAGGGGCGCGTAAAGCAGCGAAACCCGGAAAATCCCCGGGCACCAAAATTGGGACGAAAGCTGGTGGGACGGACCCGAAACGGGTAGCGGCCATTTTACAAAAACTGGAGGAAGCTTACCCGGACGCGGAGTGCGAGCTGAAGCACGAAAACGCATTCCAACTGCTGATCTCCACCATCCTTTCGGCGCAGTGCACCGATGTGCGCGTGAACCAGGTGACCGCGACGCTCTATCAGAAATACCGTGGACCGAAGGATTTTGCTTACGCGGACCCGAAGGAGCTCGAGCAGGCGATCCGGCCTACGGGGTTTTTCCGCAACAAAACGAAGTCCGTGATGGGGGCAAGCAAGGAGATCGTGGAGAAATTCCGCGGCGAAGTGCCCCGAACCATGGAAGAAATGCTGACCTTGCCGGGAGTGGCCAGGAAAACCGCGAATGTGGTACTGGGAACAGCTTACGGGATCGCGAGCGGAATCGTCGTGGACACGCACGTGCAGCGGCTGGCGAACCGGCTGGACCTGACGCGGAATGAGGATCCGAAGAAAATCGAACTGGATTTGATGCAGATTATCCCGAAAGAAAAGTGGATTCAGTTTTCGCACCAACTGATCTGGCACGGACGGAGAGTGTGCGCGGCGCGAAAGCCGAAGTGCGTGGAATGCAACCTGGAAACCCTTTGCTACTCGAAGGACAAAACGGTGTGAACACTGCTTTGTGCTCAAGCAAGATCGAGTGAAATCTTCGTGTGAAATCTTGCGGGATCAGCGTCGGCTAACCATTCACTGAAAATAACAGAGGGGCGGCTGAAACCGCCCCTCTTGGTCTTTGTCCGCAAATGCCGGAGAAATTACTGGATTTTGTTGGTGACGGCGATGCCTGCCGTGCCTGTTCCTGCGGTGAAGGGTGAGTTAGCGACCGCTGTGAGAGCTCCGCTCGACCCGATCGTGTATACGGCCACACTTCCGGGGACGCTGGGATTCGCTGTGGGATTGCCAAGGACCGACACGTACAAATAGGTGCCAGTGGCGTCAACAGCAACTGCATTCGGAACAGTCGTAAATGTGGCGGAACCCAGAGCAGTCGCGTTGATAGCGCCAGTTGAAGAATTGAAGCCCAACACGGTCACCGTTTTAGCCGTTGCGTCAGTAACAAACACGAAGCGGCCGTGCGAGTCGAAGGTCACCGAGGTCGGCGCGGTTCCGCCGGTTGAAGCAGTGTTACCGGTGTCGGTAAGGACTCCATCAGAACCGGATGCAACGGGAGCAATCTGATATGAGTGGAGCAGGTCTCCCGCGGAGTCGAGCGCTACGAGGAAGTGGCCGGAAGGATCGATCGCCCCCGTCGCCCATGTCCCCGAAAACGTCTGGGTTGTGCCGGGAGTCAACGTGCCATCCGTTCCTCCGATGTTTGCAGGGGTGATGGAATTGGTGCCCAGCGCGTAAAGGAGAGTTCCACCGGGATCGCCGACGATGGCGTTCAAACTGCTCAATGTGCCGAAACTCGCAGCGACAGAATTCAAACCGGATGTGAAGGCAAGGGCATTCTTTGAAGCGAGGTCCGCTGCATACACAAACTGGCCCGATGGTTCGGCGTAGAGGTTTCCCAGGGAATCTGCCAACGTAAGAGGGGAAGCAGCCGCAGGCGTGAGTGCTGCGGATGCTTGGTTAATGGAGTAAGCGCCGAGTTTCTGCGTATTCGTAGCTGCCGGGCTGACCGTGTAGAACGTTTTGCCAGAAAGGTCTGTGGCTGCAAAAGTGTTGCCCATGAATCCGGAAGAGATGGGGGAAGTGGCCGCAGGGGTCAACGCGCCGCCGGAAGAAGAGGTGAAAGCGGAAATGTCGTTGGAGACGGAGTTCGAGGCATAGACATTCGCCGGAGAGACTGAAGGCGCTGCAATGCCAATCGAAACGTTTGTAAAGAAAGGCGAGGCCTGGCTTTCTATCGTAAATGTCGGTGCCAAGGCGCCGGTGGAAGAATTGAATGTGAAGATCGAGAGGGTGTTATCGAGGAAGTTGGTTACCGCGACGAACTCTCCCGCCGGACCTATTGTGACACTCGTCGGCCCAACGCCCGTGGCGAACGGAGAGCTAGTCACTTCAGTGCCCAAACCTCCGCCAGTCACCAAATTTACGACGCTCACCGTACCGGGGCTCGCTCCGTCCCCGGTATTGCCAACCAAAAGAAACTTCCCGGACGGGTCGATTGCAGCCTGATAGGGAGCGTCGAAGCTGGGCAAGGTAAAGGGTGAACCGGTGATCTCATGCAGATTCCCGGTGGCGTCAATCGAGTAGACTGAGACCGAGCTGCTGCCGGCCGTGCCGTCCCCGAAGTTGGGAACATACAGGTACTGATTCAACGGATCAATGACTGGCGTGGTTGGGAAAGTACCTGTGGGCACTGTTGGCGTCGTCAAGGGCATGAGACTGCCGTCCGCCTGCACGGAGAAGCCGCTGATCGTACCGTCGCTGTCGTTGACGACATAAAGGTACTTCGCGGTGCGGTCGAGAATCACCGCTAGGGGATTGCTTCCAACGGAGACGGGACTTCCGATGGCCGTCAATCCGCCTGTGGACGGGTCTATGGAGAACGGAACAACTGTGTCCCCATTTTCTGTTACGACGTAGAGAAAGCGTCCCGTGGGATCAATGGTGCCTTCAAACGGGTAAGAACCGGCCCCGGTAGAACGCGCAGGCAAACCTGAAGGAAGCAGAGCCCCGCTTACGGGATCCACTGCGAATGGCTGAACGTTATTCGTCCCAGACTCGACAGCATAAGCAAATTTTCCGGATGGGCCGGGAATCACCTGCGAAGGAGTCAGAGTGTCATGGGTAACGCTAACGGGGGTAAAGATGCCCACCGTGGCGTTGATCGCATAGACGGACGTGGACTGGCTGTTTAGGTTGGGAGCATAGGCAAAACGAGCGATTGCGGCTACGACAGTGAGATTTGTGTTGTTTGTGAACGTAGTGGCCGCGTCGGTTACGCCAATCAGCGAAGTTCCCGTTGCCACACCGACCGCAATACCGGCTGCGGGAACAATGGATGCCGCCGAAGTCGTTCCGGAAGTCCAGGTAAGTGGTCCTGTCGGCGCTTGAGTCGAACCGTCCGTATACAGGATGAGGGCGGTGAAGTTCTCCGCCTGGCCAACAGCAATCGTCGGGTTCGTAGGAACTATTTCGATTGATGCGGGCACGGGACCTGTTACTGTCAGCGTGGAAGGTGGTGAGGTAATCCCACTGAGCGTGGCCGTGATATTCGAAGTTCCCGTCATGATCGTGCTGGCCAGACCTCCCGCGGAAATTGTGGCAACTCCCTGAGTCGCAGAATTCCAGGTCACCTGAGACGTGATGTCTTGCGTCGAGTTGTCGCTATACGTTCCGGTAGCCATGAATTGCTGCGTGAGTCCTAGAGCGACGGATGGATTCAGCGGCGTCACGGCGATAGAGCTGAGAGCTATGACGGTCAGAGAAGTGTTTCCGGAAACGCCATTCAAGGTTGCCGTGATCATGCTGGTCCCCCCAGCGACGCCAGTGGCATTTCCTCCCGAAGTGATCGTGGCCACGCTTGTCGTTCCCGAGGTCCAGGTCGCCTGAGCCGTGATGTCTTGGGTGGAGTTATCGCTATAGGTGCCTGTGGCCATGAATTGCTGTGATGCCCCGGCTTTAATGGATGCGTTTGCCGGCGTGACAGCAATCGAGGTCAGAGTCACCTGGACTCCGCTGCAACCGCTGAGCGCAACTACAAGAGCAAGGGGGAACACGAGCATTGCGACAAGGCGTAGCGGGGACTTCATTTCTCCTCCTAGGCACCAGACCGAGTTGAGATTTTCAGAAATGCATGGGAAGAGTTTGGGATTGGCGGAGTGATACGACGGAGTTGTGACATCAGAAGAACAGCCCCCTCCGAACCGGGGTGGTTCGGATCCCAAGTCTGCCTCTGCACCTAAGAACATACGCGCAAGACTCCCAAGAGGCAATGACAACTAATGGAAGTTGTGCCGAATGCGTAGCGCTGGTGCAGGCGAGGGCGCTCGGCGGTCAATGGTCCGGGTATTGCGCATTCGTTGGTATTTTCGTCGTTGGTTTAAAGAGAAGAATATGGATTGGGAGACACAATGGTGAGGAGGTAGGAGGATCAGTGGGCCGACGAACTCGCTAGCCACAAAGAAGGTGTGTGCCGTAGAATCAACGGATACCAGCAACGTCGGGGCGTAGCGCAGCCTGGTAGCGCGCCTGCCTTGGGCGCAGGAGGTCTCCGGTTCAAATCCGGACGCCCCGACCAAATCCCTTCAGCGCAGCGACTTGCAAGCCGTTAAATTTCGCGCTGCGGCATCGTGGCGCAACTTGGGAACAATAACGAAAATACCCTCCCCAAAAGCGCACTCAACGAGCAGGTGAATTCGCGCAAGTAATTGAAAGTATTGAGGAGAGATGCGGTCCGCCTGCGTGCCGAGTAGGCGGCCTCGATGTGGTTCGAGTCGGACCCGTTGTCGACCTCACGTGAAAACGTCAGCCCAGCAGTGCAAACTGGACTAACCGTTTCCAATCCATCTCGGATCCCTCCACCGCTGCCTATTAAGCCAAAACAAACCTGGCCGCGCAATTGGACGCGGGCATCGCCGGAGCATGCGGCTATTCTCCAATCATCTATAGCCGAGGATCTATCAAGATCAAGAAATCTTCGTGTCGAATACCGGATTCGAAGGAATGGGTGTACCATCTTTGCGTTGTCTTATTCCGCCGTCGTTGAATTACTCGCAGTCGTTCAAAGCGCGCGTCAATCGAGTTCACAACCTCTTTTCCTAATGAGCGCACACCGTGATCGGACTTGAAACAAAACCTTTCCCGGCAGAACAACAAGAACACAAGATAGAAACGCGTACGGGTGCACGACATTTCGCGGTCGTCTCCATCCTCGCGGCAATGGCGCTGCTCTGCATCCTGGTGGCGCCGTGATTCACGCACAAGGCCCGGACAGTGACAGGTACTCACCGAAATCGCCGGACGCAATCGCGTTCTCCGATTTCAGCGGATACGAGGACTGGGCTACGGTGTCTTGCGCCCGCCAAGTAGACGTACTTAAGGTGATCGTCGCCAATTCGGCGATGATTCAGGCGTTCAAGGCCGGCATTCCGCTAAGCGGCAAGCCCTTTCCGGAAGGGTCCATGACCGTGAAGCTCCAGTGGTCACCCAAGGAGGACAAGGAAGCGCCTTTCGATGTGGAAGTGCCCGATGCTTTTAAGCAGGCTTTCGTGATGGAAAAACACAGCAAGAGATTTCCGAAGACGGGCGGCCGGGGATACGCGGTGTTCAACTACGACGATGCAATGAACAGATCCACCCCCGATCCCACATCCCACGCGGATTGCGGAAACATGTGCCATGTGGCCGTGAAGGGGAAGGACTACATCTTTCATCCGTACGAGAAGCGTTAAACGGGGGGCTAGACGCTGAGCCCTTCGCACAGGACACGCGAGCGCGAAGTTTTTTTTACGTGGACGGCAAGGAAACACACCCCGAGCGAGGGGAGTGAAATATGAAAGCAATTGTTGTCCACGAGTATGGCGGTCCTGGAGTACTCAAGTTCGAAGAATACCCCGATCCGGTTCCTGGCACGGGCGAAGTGCTCGTGCGCGTGGCTGCCTCGAGCGTGAATCCGATCGACACCAAGCGACGTGCCGGATTAACGAAAGATTTTTACCCCCTCAAGTTCCCCGGGCTTATAGGGGTCGATCTCTCGGGCACTGTGGCCAAGATTGGGCCGGGAGTGGAAGACTTTTCTGTCGGCGACCAGGTGTTCGCTATGGCGGACAATACTTACGCCGAACTTTGTGTTGTGAAGGCCAATGTTCTGGCAAAAATTCCCAAGGGGCTCGATTTGATCCAGGCGGCGGCGCTGCCTCTGGTGACGACGACGGGCAACCAGCTCCTCCTGGCTACGGGGATAAAAGCTGGCCAGACGGTTCCGGTCCTCGGTGCTGTTGGGAATGTCGGGCGTTCGGCGGTGTTCACCGCGAAGGCACGCGGGGCCACTGTGATCGCGGGAGTTTTGAAGAGGCAGATCGATGAAGCGAAGACGGTCGGCGCGGATCAGGTGATCGCAACCGATGACGACACCGCGATTGCGAATCTTCCGCCGGTGGATGCGGTGGCGGATGCGGTCGGCGGAAGGACCGCCGAAAAGATGATTGCCAGGGTTAAGCCTGGGGGAGTCTATGCATCGGTTGTCGAGGTGCCGCAGAACGCCGCGAAGTATTCGTCTGTAAAAGTGGTGAAGGTATTCTCGAAATTTGACAGGAAAACGCTCGAGTTCATGGCCGAAGCGGTGCGAGATGGAAAGCTAGTAATCCCGATTGGTCTGCAACTGCCACTCCGCGAAGCAGCCAGGGCTCACGCAATGGCGGAGAAGGGTGGCGTGGGGAAGATCCTGCTGGTGCCTTGAAACATTGTTGCGAACAGAGGAGTCGTATTCATAGTGAATCCTCCATCGAAAGGAGTCGCCAATGAACGCCGTACAAGTCGAACAGAAGAGCTATGAGATGCCGCCGAAGGAAGGGATCAGCGTCGCGCATTTTCTTACCGTTGCCGACGTCGAGCGATCGGCTCGCTACTATGAAAAAGTATTCGGCGCTCGCATTCTGACCATGGGTGACGGCAACGCACCTCCGTACCTTCAGCTTGCGAATATCTGGATGATCTTGAACGTGGGGGGCGGCCCGACGCCGGACAAGCCGACGGTAACGCTCAGCGTCCCCGACCCGAATCACATCAACAGCTTTATGAATTTCCGCGTTGCGGATATTCAAGCGTGCTACGAGTTGTGGAAAAGCCGGGGAGCCGAGTTCCTCACGCCGCCGATTCCCAAGTACGGCGAGATTCGCTGCTACATTCGCGACCCTGACGGTTACATCATCGAGGTCGGACAAAGCACGTCTCTTAAGTACGGCTAGGCTCGGCGCGGACCGTCGGCTCTACACGTTGTCGTGGCTTATGGCAATTGCTCTGCAGAAGCTAAGTTTTCGGGAAACAGATTCTATTTCAGAGAGGAGAACAAAGTGGCAACAAAAGGAAAAGTCTTGGTACTGGTCTCGAGCGGTCGCGGCTTGCCATTGAAAGATGGCAAGGTTTATGCCGGCGCTGGCTACTATCTCAACGAACTTACGGTTCCGGTTCGCGCCCTGATGAAGGAGGGCTACGAAATCACTTTCGCCAACCCCAAAGGCAACGCGCCCCAAGTGGATGTGCATTCAGAGGTCGCCGATTTCTTCGGCGGCGACGCGGCCAAGCTTCAGGACTATATGATATTCCGCGACGGCCTGACTGGGCTCAGAGATCCAGCTCGCATCGGGGATGTCATCGCATCAGGCCTGGATCAGTATGACGCTGTTTTCGTCCCCGGCGGCCATGGCCCGATGATAGATCTTCTCGATGATCCCGACGCTGGCACTGTGATGAGACACTTTCATGAAACATCCAAGCCTACGGCGGTGCTCTGCCATGGCCCGATTTCACTTCTCTCCGCTCTTCCGAATTCGAAGGAGGTTGTCGCAGCGCTGGCTGCGGGCGATGCCGCTGGCGCTCGGGCAAAGGCTCAAGGATGGATTTATGCTGGATATAAGATGACCATCTTTTCGACCGCCGAGGAGCAGCAGCGGGAGCCGCTTGAGATTGGTGGCAAGGTCCTCTACTATCCGGATTTCGCCTTGGAAACAGCGGGCGGTGACGTAAGTGTGCTCGCTCCATGGTCGAGCTACGTCCTTCAAGATCGCGAGTTGATCTCAGGTCAGAACCCGTTCTCGGACGAAGCGCTACTGAAACTTCTTATACCGGCGCTCAACGCGAGAAGAAGTTCGGCGGCTGGCGCATCCTGAACAGTCACTCGCTGTGACATCGAGAGGAATCCCAGATGGCTGGCACAAATGGACCAAAACAGACCACGCTCAGCGTGAACGTTTTTACGGCTCCGGGAAAGACCATGGTCGGCGAGCGGCCAAAGCCCTTCGGCGAACCGTTCGCCTTCGACCCCATCACCTCGACTCTAATCTTCGGCGAGTACGACGCGGTGCTCGTAGACGCGATGATGACGGTAGCTGAGGCCGAGACTCTCGCGGATTGGGTCGCCTTGCACAATCGCAACCTGGAGACCATCTATATAACGCACGCCCATTTCGACCACTTCTACGGTTTGGGCATTCTGCTCGACCGCTTCCCGGCCGCTCGGGCGATAGCAACGCCCAACACGGTGAAAGGCATGCAGACCTATTTATCTCCCACGGTGCAGCGTTTAGCCCGCCAGCTCTTTCCTGGGCAAGTGCCCACTAAGTTGCTCGCCCCCGAGCCCTACGAGCGCGACACGTTCACTCTCGAGGGTCACGAATTCCGCATCATCGAGCAAGGCCGCACCGACTGTCCCGATTCTACGTCTCTACACGTTCCATCCATCGGTCTGATCGTCGCTGGCGACGTGGTGTACAACCAATGCCGCATGTACGTCGGCGACACCACCCCCGAGAGCCGAAAGAATTGGATCGCGGCGCTAGACCGGTTAGCGGCGCTGAACCCGGCGATTGTTGTCGCCGGTCACAAGAAGCCCGGCGCGCCCGACTCTCCCTCGACGATCCAGGACACCAAGCGTTACCTGCAGGACTTCGATCGGTTGCAGAAAGCCGCGAGGTCCGACCAGGAGTTGTTCGATCAGATGACGGAGCTATACCCGCATTGGGTAGCCAATCAGTCGTGGTTGATGTTCGGATTCCCGCAGCAATAGCCAACATCGACCGCTGATGCGAATGTCTTCTTGCGCATGATGGATCAGGGCCATTACGATGCCCCCGTTCAGTTCGTCCCGGTGCAGGCGTCGCCTATGGTTCTTCCGCATGGCGTTCGTGGTTTTTGTCATGCTCGCATTATTTCAACCGCCGGACCAAGCCCAGGGAGAGGAACGCTCCGTGAAATACTCGCCTTCTTATCGCACGATTCAGATCGATGGGCTCAGCATCTTTTACAGAGAAGCGGGCCCCGAGGACGCCCCGACTCTTCTCCTGTTGCACGGACTTCCTTCGTCATCGCGGATGTTCGAGCCTCTCTTTATCCGGCTGTCCGACCGCTATCATCTCGTCGCTCCCGATTACCCGGGCTTCGGAAACAGTGATTGGCCCGACCCGAAAAAGTTTGCATACACTTTCGATCACATTGCGGAGGTGATGAATCACTTCACCGAGGCACTCGGGCTCTCGAACTACACAACCTATATGCAGGATTACGGCGGCCCGGTGGGCTTCCGCATGATATTGGCCCATCCAGAAAGGGCGCAGGCTCTCATCGTTCAGGACGCGGTCGCGCACAACAGTGGCCTCGGCGAGAATTGGAAAACGCGCCGAGCTTTTTGGGCGGATCGCGCCGCCAATGAAAGCGCGCTTCGCAAAAATCTTCTATCTCTCGAAACCACCAAGGCGCGTCATGCGGGTAACGACCCCAACGTGGAACGCCATGATCCGGATCTTTGGATGGACGAGTTTTATTTTCTAAACAGGCCTGGCCAGGCCGAGATTCAGAGCGACCTATTTTACGATTACCGAACCAACGTCGATGCGTATCCTAAGTGGCAGGCATGGATGCGCGAGAAACAACCGCGCCTGCTCGTGATCTGGGGCAAGTATGAAAGTTCGTTCGATCCGTCAGAGCCGGAGGCCTATCATCGGGATGTGCCGAATGCCGAAGTGCACATCGTCGATGGCGGTCATTTTGCGTTGGACACGGCTGCCGATGAGATTGCCGCGCTGGTCAGCGACTTCGTTTCCTCTCTACAGAGTTCGAAAACGTATAACCGGGGTGTTGCCGCACAGCATTAGAGGCGTCGAGTTGTTGGAGTCGGATAGTGCGCGCCCAAGGCAGGCACCTCTGCCTGCCCGTTGGGATGTAAAATCGCGTGTCGGCCAAAGCCGCGGAGTCCGAACCCATTCCAAAACGTAAAAGTTGGGAACAATTTGGGAACAATAGCTGCCAAAAACCGCCCTAAATCGTGATGCAAGATGCGCGAGAGTACCAGACGAGACATCTACTTAGCGTTTTAGAGTTTACCTTGGGCGCAGGAGGCCCCCGGTTCAAATCCGGGCGCCCCGACCAATCACTCGCCGAACGGCCCTCTATCGGTTGCTCCCTCGGAAAGACTCAGTGAAAGAGCACATACTCGTAATCTAAGGGCTGGGCGTTGATGCCGCGCTCTGGTGGCGCGATCCAGCCCGCCATTTTGCCGCGCTCAAAAACCCCGTTCATCAGGCTGTGCACAAAAGCGCGGTCGGCAGGTGTCGGAATCCATTCGTCGAGCCGCGCATTGCAATCCTCCGCGCTAATCGGAATTCCCCTAAGATCCGTCGGCACATTCGCCCAGTTTCCCACGCTGCGCCGAAACCGTGTGCTCGGCAAAAACATCCGGTGCGCATAGCCCGCTTCTTCAAGGAGCCGGTTCCACCGCGTCAACCCTTTCTCGCAGTCCTTAATGTACGAATCGCGCACCACTTCGTTGATTGCGTTGCGCATGGTGACAATTTCCTTGCGCACGCCCCCCTGGCCATCCGGCAGCTCGAGTGTGTGCGTTGTTTCCGATTCGATGTGATCGCTGAACCTGATTTCGTCGGGCCGGCCCTTGAGCCCGTTGGCAAAGTAAGAGGCCGCATTCGAAGAAGTGTCGCCGCCAAACAGATCGAGCGAAGAACTGAACCAGAAATTGAGATATTTTTGTACCGTCGGAAGGTCGATTCCCCCGGCCTTGCGAATGCTCTCCGGATCATCCGTACCCAGCTCCTTCATCAGTTCCAGCGTGCGCTTGATCACCCGCGCGATGCCCGTATCGCCCACGAACATATGGTGCGCTTCTTCCGTCAGCATGAACTTGCAGGTGCGCGCCAGGGCGTCGAAGCTCGATTCCGCAAGCGACTTGAGCTGAAATTTTCCGTCCCGATCGGTGAAATACGTGAACATGTAAAAGCTGAGCCAATCGCTGATCGGTTCGTTGAACGTGCTCAAGATCCGCGGCTTGTTGGCGTCCCCGGAATGCCGTTCCAGCAATTCCTCCGCTTCCTCGCGGCCATCGCGCCCAAAGTACGCGTGTAGCAGATAAACCATGGCCCACAAGTGGCGGCCCTCTTCCACGTTCACTTGAAACAGATTCCGTAGATCATAGAGCGACGGTGCGGTGTGTCCGAGAAGCCGTTGTTGCTCGACGCTTGCGGGTTCCGTGTCTCCCTGCGTGACGATCAGCCGCCGCAGCGTGGAGCGATGTTCGCCAGGAACCTGCTGCCAAACCGGCTGGCCAAAATTGTCTCCAAATCCTATGCGGCGATCCTTCTCCGGCTCGGCAAGAAAAATTCCCCAGCGATACTCGGGCATTTTGACATAGCCGAATGTGGCCCATCCCTTCGTGTCCACGCTAATCGCCGTGCGCAAATAAACTGCCGCCGCGTTGAAGTCGCTCGGACCCAGTCCATGCCACCAGTTCAGAAATTCCGGCTGCCAGTGTTCCAGAGCGCGCTGCAGCGTGCGGTTCGATCCTAGACCGATGTTGTTCGGAATGCGGTCCTGATAATTCGGATCCATCAAACGCGCTCCCGGTCGAACTTGGGCTTCGCACCCTTGCCAAAGATTCTTAAAGCGCCCTGTTCGCCCGTCGCATTCGGACGGATGAAAATCCAATTTTGCCAGGCGGAAAGACGCCCAAAAATTTTTGTTTCCATGCTCTCCGGCCCCGGAAAGCGCAAATTGCCTTCCATTCCCGTAAGCGCATCCGGCGAAAGGCTGGCGCGCTCTTCAATGGCCATCCGCAGCTCATCTTCCCAATCCAGCTCATCCGGAGCCACGGTGACCAGCCCGAGCGTCAGAGCTTCTTCCGCATCAAGAAGCTGTCCGGCTCGCATCTTCAGCTCAGAGATCACCCCTGCGGCACCGTTGAACCTCGTGCTCAATCGGCTGCGCCCGCTCACCATGGGTAAGAGCCGAAAATTCATCTCGCTCAGCGCAATTTTTGGCCGCTCGCCGGCATCTTCCGGCAATACGAGCATGTAACTGCGGTCTGCAGCGAGAGCCAACTCATACAGGGTGCCTGCGAAGCATGAACCCGCTTCAATCACCGCGTACATGCTGCGCGAAGTCACATCGAGGCGCGCGAAGGTACGGCGCAGAAGCCCAATCGTTTCGCGCACAAGCCAATCCTCTCGGTTCGCGATAAGCAAATCATCGCAGGCCAGCACCGCTTCGGCGCTTCCCTGCGTTTTTAGCAGGACCAATCCCAGCTCCGGCTCATTCGTGCGCAGCATCAGGATGGCATCGTCCAGTTCGCGCGCCGTTGCCAGCGGCCACCATTCGCAGCCTGCGCTGTGAATCTCTCCTATGGATTGCGGCTGGTTTCCCTCCGGCGCCCGAATCACTAGCGTCGCAGTGTGCGCGTCTCGATCAAAGCAGACATCCACGCGCGGATAGTGATATCCCGAATCGTCAATTCGGCGCTGCAATGGCTCCAGTTTGATGCCCGCTGTATTCGCCGATCGCGGCGACGCAGCCGCAAGTTGCTTCGCGCGTTCCTCCGCGAGCCTTGCAAACTGCGCCGGAGGGGCAATTTCATCCACAAGTCCCCATTCTTTTGCCCGCTCGGCCTTTACTCCGTCCGGATTCGTGCAGAAAAGATCGGCGAGATCTCGCCGAACCTTGCGTTTGTCCAGAACGCGCGTCAATCCTCCTGTGCCTGGAAGCACTCCGAGGAGCGGGGTCTCCGGAAGGCTCACTGCACTCGAACGGTCGTCCACCATCAGAATTTCATCGCAGGCAAGTGCAAGTTCATATCCGCCTCCAGCCGTCGTTCCATTCAACGCCGCAAGAAACCTCAATCCATCGTTTCGGCTTGAGTCCTCCATGCCGTTGCGCGTTTCGTTGGTAAACTTGCAAAAATTCACCTTCCAGGAGTGCGACGACAACCCCAACATGTAAATGTTTGCCCCGGCGCAGAACATCCGTTCTTTGGCGCTGGTGATCACCACGCAGGCTGCCTCGGGATGTTCAAAACGAATTCGCTGCAGAGCATCATGAAGTTCGATGTCCACTCCCAAGTCATAGGAATTCAGTTTGAGCTTGTACCCCGGACGCAATCCGCCCTCTTCATCCACGTCCATCGTTAGATTGGCAATCCGCCCGGAAACCGCGAGCCGCCAGTGCCGGTAGGCAGGCGGATTGGCTTCAAACAGAATTAGCTCCCGCTCGGAGATCTTGGCCATGCAGGGCGTCCTTTATGGCAAATCAGGGAAAGCGCACCTATGTATTATAACTCCGCTGAATAAACTCACAAGCATTATACTGCACGTCAATTTCCAAGCTGATTGCGCGCTTTCTAAACGCATCTCAGAAGTCCTTCCAGCGCTTCTTCGACCGACTTCCCGCTGGTATTAAGCGCGGCACCGGCCCTCGCGTAGAGTGGTTCGCGGTTTGCCAGGATGCGACGCAAATCGCCCATGGCTTGGGGATTGGCCTCCATCAGCCGCCGGTCTCCCTGCGCAATCACGCGGCCCATGTGGTCTTCAGGCGTGGCGCGGAGCCAAACCGTGGAGCAAGTCGCGAGCAACTTTTCGTAGGTGCCCTGCTCGAAAACAATGCTGCCGCCGGTCGCTAGCACGAAACGAGGATTGCGTTCCAGTATGCCATCCAGACACTGCCGTTCCAGCCGATGGAATCCCGCCGGACCATATAGATCGAAGATTGCGCTGAGCGTCAGTCCATTTTCTTGTTCGATCATTCGGTCAAGCTCCAAAAACGGCACGTCCAGCCGTTCCGCCAAAAGCGCTCCCAGCGTTGATTTTCCTGCACCGCGTAGCCCGATCAGCGCAATGCGCCGGCGTCGTGCGCCGGCGTCTTCACCGGAAAATTTCACTACCATTTCCTGCCGAGCTTCCCGAAGCTGCGCAGGGCTCAGCTTCCGCAAATATTCCGTGGTCCGAATCCATTCGTCTGACGGCTCAGCCCCGTCGATCAGGAGCATTTCGAGATTGGCTTGCAGAGCTCGGCATATCTGGCGCAACAACAGGATCGAGACATTTCCCTTCCCCGATTCCAATTGCGCCAGGTACCTTTCCGAAACTTTGGAAGATTTTGCAAGTGCTCTCCGGGAGAGTCCCATCCGCCCGCGGGCTCGGCGAACACGTTCCCCGAGCAATTGCAAGTACTCGCGATCCGTAATTCGGGAAGCTGCCTTGTTTTCAGCAGTTCCGGCGGAAATAATTCCGGCCGGCGTATTGCGACTCGCCGATATGGAGTTTGAAACGTCCATACTCATCGGCATTATAGTACATGCAAATCTTCAGAGCTGCAATATCTATCAGGTTCTTCGTTTTGAAATTTAGCGGTAGCCGCGCCAGAAAAAATACAGCGTCATCGCGCAGCCTACCCCGATAACAAACCTCCGAATCCACACTTGCGGCGCTTTCTGCGCGTAATGCGCCCCGGCGTATCCCCCTAGAAACGCACCCGCGGTCATCGCCAGTGCAGGCGGCCACACAATCGCTCCCGCGATGATGAAACTGATCGTGGCTACGCCGTTGATTACGCTGCCCAGCACCACCTTTAGCGCGTTCATCGCATGGATGTCGGTCATTCCCAATGCTGAAAACATCGCCAGATGTACGATCCCGATCCCCCCTCCGAAGTATCCTCCGTAGGTAGCAATACAGAGCTCAAAAAAGGCCGCAGTCGCGATCGCCGCACTCGTTGCCTCATGGAACACCCGCGAAGACAGGCGCCGCGTGAGTTGCCCTCCAAGCGCAAAAAGCAGCGTGGCGCCCAACAGCAGCCACGGCAGGACCTTGAGAAATGTCTCGCCAGGTGTGTGAATCAAAAGGAAGGCGCCTGCCAACCCACCCAGAATACCGGCGCTCCCCAGAGGAACTAGAACGCGCCAGGGAACGGAGAGCTTCTTTCGATACGCCCCTCCGCTCGCCGTCGTTCCCACCCACAGCGCCAGCGTATTGGTCGCGTTCGCAGGGACCGCAGGCACACCTGTGAACAGAAGCGCCGGAAAGGAAATGAAGCTTCCGCCTCCTGCAACGGAATTCATCGCGCCGCCAAGAGCGGCCGCGACGAAGAGAAAAATGGCTCGATCCGCGGTCAAATGTATTGTGTATCACGAAGTGAGGAGCAACTCCAATACGTCCCGCAATTTCGCTCTCCGTGCTTTTGCAACCTCGCATTGATTCAGCGTGCAGCTTGCCCCAATGCTGGCGGGGCGGTTGACTCTCGAGACGATCTGGGGGCATCATCTTTTCGTTTCCGCAATGCACCCGTTCCTTTTTTACGGGCGGGCTTGCCAGTTACGAGCAGCGCCGCGCGATCCTTTGCTTCTCAACGGTCCCGTGGCCAGGTCTTCGATCTAAGGGAGTTGGCAACGTGGCTAAAACGCATTCTCGCAGGAAGGGCAAAGGGCGTGCCGCGCCGCCCGCAAAGGCGCGCACGAAAAAATCGTCCCACAAAGGGGCTAACGAAGCGCAGATCGCCGTCCATTGGAAAGAAGAAGAATACTTTCGGCCCTCCGCTCAATTCGTTTCTCAGGCCAATCTTGCGGATCCGCGCTTCGTCGAGCGGTTCAGCGAGGACTTCTTCCCCGAATGCTTTCGCGAATATGCCCAATTGCTCCACTGGGACCGTTACTGGCACACCACGCTGGACACATCACAACCGCCCTTCTGGAAATGGTTTGTTGGCGGGAAATTGAACGCCTGCTACAACTGCGTGGATCGCCATCTCGCCGAACACAAAAATAAAGCCGCATTTATTTTCGTTCCCGAGCCCGAATTGGAAGCCCCGCATGTCCTCACCTACCGCGAACTGTATTGGCGCGTAAACGAAACCGCTGCCATGCTGCGCGATTTTGCCGGACTCAAAGCCGGCGACCGCGTCACCATTCACATGCCCATGATCCCCGAACTGCCTGTCACCATGCTTGCCTGCGCCCGGCTTGGCATCGTCCATTCCGTGGTTTTTGGAGGATTCAGCGGCGAGGCTTGTGGTCTTCGCGCTGCCGATTCCGGCAGTCGAGTCCTCATCTATGCTGACGGCTACTGGCGCAACGGCAAATGGATTGACCATAAAGGGAACGCCGACATCGCTGTCGAAACCGCCAGAAAGGAAGGCCAAACCGTTGACAAAGTCCTGATCTGGCGCCGCTACCCGGGAAGATTCACTTCCGATGCGCCGATGGTCAGCGACCGCGACTATTTCGTTGACGACATTATGGAGCCTTACTCTGGCAAAACCCTCGAGCCCGTTTCTCAGGACGCCGAAGCCCCGCTCTTCCTCATGTACACCAGCGGCACCACAGGCAAGCCCAAGGGCTGCCAGCATCGCACCGGCGGCTACCTTGCCTATGTCGCTGGGACCTCCAAGTATTACCAGGACATTCATCCCGGCGACGTCTATTGGTGCATGGCTGACATCGGTTGGATTACCGGCCACTCCTACATCGTCTATGGACCGCTCTCTCTCGCCGCCACGAGTGTTCTTTACGAAGGCGTGCCGCAATTTCCCGATGCCGGCCGCCCCTGGCGCATCGCCGAACGTCTCGACGTCAACATCTTCCACACTTCTCCCACCGCCATCCGCATGCTCCGAAAGGCCGGTCCCGAAGAGCCGAAAAAGTACAACTACCGCTTCAAACACATGACGACAGTCGGTGAGCCGATTGAGCCGGAAGTCTGGCGATGGTATTACGACGTTGTCGGCAAGCGTCAGGCAGTTATCGTGGACACCTGGTGGCAAACGGAAACTGGCGGTTTTCTCTGCACGACCAAACCCGGTCTCGATCCCATGAAACCCGGCAGCGCCGGGCCTGCCGCTCTCGGAATCTATCCGGTCATCTGGGATGAAAATGGAAAAGAGATCAAACCAGGTGCCCATGCCGCCGGAAATATCTGTATTCGCAATCCTTGGCCGGGAATCATGCAGACCATCTGGGGAGATCCGGATCGCTTCGTCAAGCAATACTATTCAAAGTATTGCAAGGATCCGCAAAGCAAAGACTGGTGCGACTGGCCCTATTTCGCCGGCGATGGGGCTCTCTTGCCTGACGACGGCTACTACCGCATTCTCGGCCGCGTGGATGACGTCATCAATGTCGCCGGCCACCGCCTCGGCACGAAGGAAATCGAATCTGCCTGCTTGACCGTTCCTGAAGTTGCCGAAGCCGCCGTCGTACCCGTGGCGGACGAAGTCAAAGGCCGCGTTCCCGATCTCTACATCTCCATCAAGCCGGGAAATTTCACCAACAAAGTCGTGATAGACAAAGTGATGGCAGCAGTCGAAACCATGATCGGCAAAATCGCGCGCCCCAAGAAAATTCACGTGGTTCCGGACATGCCCAAGACTCGCTCAGGAAAAATCATGCGCCGCGTCCTCGCCGCCATCTCCAACCAGATGCACACCGGCGATATCACCACGCTCGCGAATCCCGATATCGTGGAACAGATTCGCGAGCTCGTGCAGGGCCGCAAAGCCGGCCCGCTCCGCGAAGGCCCTGCCGACATCAAGCTCTTCGGCGCGGAGCCTTAGTGAACGGCTTGCCCTTCTAGGAACGCACTTAAATTCCGCCGCTGGAGCGTTCGCAGTTCGATGCAGGAGTTTACGTAGTCCTTCGCATTCCGCAGGATTCTCTCCGTCCCCGGCAATTTCTGCTCGGCAAAGAACTTTTGCGCGTCATCTCCTTGCCTTGCGTCACAAAAAACCCCGGCGAATTGGGCGAGGTACATTTGGTTGGGACCGCTCGTTTTCTTTAGAATCGCCGGAAAATCGCTCTTGAACAGCTCCCAGGCGGCCTCTTGCGTTGCGTAGTTTTGCAGCGGCCCGGAAATAGCCCACACATCTTGGCTCTTCACTTCGGGCCCAAGAACGAGCTCGAACGTTCGTTTCGCAAGTGCTGGATCCCCAAACGCTCCCAATGCGTTCAGGTAGGTATCGTGTTCCGTCGGCGTCTTGGCCGTTTTCATGTGGCTAACCTACTCTTCGTACAGCGCTGCATCTCCATTTTCCGCGCAGGTTGTTAGGGCGCTTGCCGCACTCCCCGCGTCCACGGAGTCCGGTGATTCCATGTACGCATCCACGATCGCGCGCGATTTTGCTAGAAGTCTTGGCTCGCGTCCGTAGGTCGCCAGTGCCGCAAACACTTCGGAACGCAACGCCCTCTGTTCATCGCTCTCGCCCGCTTTCGGTTCTTCACCCAAATCATCCAACATAGGCCCAAGAAATCTTCTGGTCCACGCTTCCAGGGCCGGGCGCTCCGCCGGTTCCACGATAAAATCGTGGAGCGCCTCCAGACGCCCAATCATCAGATCCATCACCGCTCGCGAGCGCTCTTGTTTCATCCGTTCGAGAGTCGAAAGATAATCCCCTAGATCGGTTTCGCCCACATGCACCATCGCCCATAAGTCTTCTAAGTATCGCATTCGCTCTTCGGGAGAAAATGCTGTCTCCAAACGATCGCCTATCTTCAAGAGCGTCCCGGAATCATAATAGCTTCGGTAGTATCCTTTTCCGCCGGCGTTTGCATAAACCCAGGGCACGCAGCCCGCCAGCTCGAACGTCTGCTGCCGCTTCTCGAGCAGTTCGTAGGTCGTCTCATTCGACCCCGCCTCTCGTAGGTTCACGGGAACACTCCAGAGTTGATTTGTTCCCGACTTCAGAGCCGCGGCATCTATGAAGTAGCGCTCTTGCGCGAGGTTCACCTCTGTTTTGTCGCCATTGCACGATGTGCGAACTCGGATCAGCGGGGCCCCCGGCTGTTCTGTAAAACTGGCCATGATCTTGTCCACGGGTTTTCCCGAGGTCTCTTTCAACTGATTCCAGAAATCGTCCGCGCTCGCATTTCCGTAGGCATGCTTCTCGAGATAGGCGTTCGCTCCTTCTCGAAACGTCTCGGGACCGACGTAAGACTCTACCATCCGCAGAACAGACGCCGCCTTTCCGTAAGCCACGCCGTCAAACAACGCATTGATTTCCGCGGGGGTTTCCGCTTTGGCTCGAATTTCACGAACCGGCTGTATCGAATCCACGGACAGGGCGTGCGTTGTTTCCAGGATCTCCTGCTGTTCCAGGCGCCAACCGGGGTTGCTCGCTTCCACTGGCTTCCAGGCCATCCAGGATGCGAACCCTTCGTTGAGCCAAAGGTCATCCCACCACTCCATGGTGACGAGATCGCCAAACCACATGTGCGCCATCTCATGCGCCAGGTCGCTGGCGACCTCCTGCCGCGTGTCGAGTGACGCCTTTTTTTCGTCAATCGTCAGCAATGACTCGTGGAAAGTGATCGCTGCCACATTTTCCATCCCCCCGCTTCAAAATCCGGCACCGCGATGATGTCCAGTTTTCCATACGGATATTTCTGCGAAAAATACTTGTCATAAAAACTCAAGTTGTCCCGTGCACAGCGTAAGGCATAATCCGTTAGAGCGTACTGTTCTGGCACCGCGCATACCCGGATGGGAATGCCATCGACGTTCTCTTCTCTGCAAGAAAAATCGCCGACGATCATGGCAACAAGGTACGTGGAAATCCTCGGCGTCGGTGCAAACTCGATTGTGTGCTTGTTCTTTTCGGGACCGGGCGTGTCGGAAACTATTCTTCCGTTGGAGATGGCCGCATCCCCGTCTCCAATCACCAGCCGAATCCGGAAAACCGCTTTGTAGGATGGCTCGTCGAACGAGGGGAACGCCCGGCGCGCGTCGGTCGGCTCGAATTGCGTAACGGCGTATTTTCTCCGTGGCGTTTTGCTCAGATAAAACCCGTTCAGGTTGTTGCTGAGGACACCGGTGAAGCGAATGTGAATCTCGGCGGGCCCATCGGGCACTGGCTTCGCAAGCGTCAGGGTTGCTGTTTCGTTCCTCTCGCTCGTCGCAATCTCCGCTCTCTGCGCTAGATCTCCCGAAGTAACGGTCGCTTCCTGAAATTCGATCTGCGCGGAATTGAGGGTTATCGTGTTGCTCGGGACGCGTTGCACCACATGGATCACCTCGTTCCCTGTGAACGTCGCTTTCTCCAGATCTGGTTCGAAAGAAAGATCGTAGCTTTCGGGCACGGTTGTTCGGGGCAGGCGTTGCGCTGAAGCGCCCGGCTCCATGGATAGACCTAGAATGGTAAGCAGAATTACCAGTTTCATCGGAGTCCCGTTAGTTTGAGGGATTTTCAGTTCACTCCAGGGTTCGATTCGCAGGCCTTCCCTTATGGGGCTCCATTAGACGTTTGTGCGCCAACCCAGTCAATGGGTTTCTGGCGGGATGCTCTGCACGTAAGATCTGCCCAACAAAATGGTCAGTGAATTCGCCCGACGGACGGGAGAGAGGTTGGAGCCATTCCGCCGTTACTTACTTCCTGGGGTAGTTTCGGGACGAGGCTCGCTCGAAACTCCCGTTCTCATTTCCCGCACTGAGCGCGCACCGCCGTGCTCACGTCCGCGTCGAACTGCGCCGTCCGCCATCCTCGTGTAACGCACACTTGTTCTGCCGTCAACCCCAGCGTTCCCCGCAGATCCGCGCCTTCGATGTTTGCTCCGTCCAATACCGCGTCGCGCAAGACAGCCGCTCCAAAATACGCTCCCCGAAGATCGGCGTCGTGTAGATTCGCTCCCAGGAAGATTGTTCCTTTCATTTGCGCCCCGCCAAACTGCGCATCCTGCAGTTTTGCGCCGGAGAAATCCGCAAGGGCCAGAATCGCGAACGACAAATTCGCCTGCTGCATTTGCGTATCCCGCACATCCGCGCGTGTCAAATCGGCGCGCAGCCACCTGGTCCGGCGCAAATTCGCGCCGTATAACGAGGCTCCCGAAAGCTTGGCGCCCGCGAATAGTGCATCCTCAAAGACGCTGTAAGTCAGGTCCGCTTCGCTCAAATCCGCTCCGGTCAGGTTCGCGCCCGTGCCGTTCGCGGAAATTAGAATGCTTTTTTGCGCCCGCGCATGATCGAGCACCGCGTCTTGCAGCTTCGCTTCGCGGAGATTTGCCCCTCGAAGATCGGCTTCGGTCAAATATGCGCCTTCCAGATCGGCCCGCCACATTCTCGCCGCCGGCAGCGACGCGCGGTAGGCCCGCGCGAACCTCAAATCCATTTGGTTCAGCCCCGGCCCTACTCCGTCGCCGGTCGTGTCTTCCGTTGCGGCGCGCCGCGTTCCGGCAGTAATGAGAGTCGCTTCCGTCAAATCCGCATAAGGCCGAAGCCCTGTCACCCGAATCGCGTCCGCTGCCCACCGCAATGGGCTTGTCACTGGAACTTCTGGCGCGGAACTCGGATCCGCCGGAAGACCGTGAATCACTCCGAATGACAACAGCAGAAGCACCGCGGCGCTGGCCAGCGCGGCGCGCAACGACCACAAGGTCAACCGGAAAATTCCCTTTTTGCTCGGTTTGCGCAGTTCGCCTGGCCGCAGAATTCGCGAAACCAGAGTCGGCAGTGAGGTCGCCGCGGCTACCGCCGCCGAAAACACCAGAATGTGAAGCAGCGTTCCCCGCATGTCTTGCCGAACAAGATACCGAAGCCAGATGAACAGCAGCGCCGCCGGCACGCTCCAGTACGCCAGCAGATTCGCTACAATTCCTTCCAGCTTCTGCAGCGGTGACCGGCTGTCGCTCAGCCACCTGAAGTGCCGCCGCACCAGGCCCATCAGATACCACGGACCTTCATTCTCAAGCGTCTGTCCGTCGCGAAAAACGGCCGGCAGCGCGGCCATGTTCCCCCAGAGCCTCAGCAACAGAAAATGAAAACGCGCATAGAGAACCAGCAATAGAATCGGCGCTCCCAGATAAACTTCATTGATCGGCAGCACACGTCCGTACCGCGGAATCGGAAGAGCCGGCCCGTCCAATATGAGCCGCACATCCGTCGTCAACGCCACGATCAGCACGCACGCGAAGCTCACTCCCAGCATCAGATAATAGAACCATCGCGCGCTCTTTGTGGCTTCCGCGACCGCGCTCGCGCCGTCAAAGGATAAAATCGTCTCCGGCAACATGGCGTCAAAGAGATTCGTCCCGCCCAGACGACCGACCCACAGACCTTCGGCTCCGTACAGTGTCGCCCCCATCAAGTTCGCGCCGCGAAGCTCCGTCCCCAGCAGATTCGCATCCCGCAAATCCGCTTGCACCAGCGAAGCTCCGCGCAGATTCGCCATGGAAAGATCCGCGCCGCGCAGTTTCACCTTGTTGAGCAGCGCTCCTTGCAAATTTGCTCCCGTCAGCTCCGCACGCGACAAATCCGCTCCGCAGAGGTCCGCTTTGGCTCCTCCTTCTCCCCCGGACTCCGCCCACAGTTTGTGCTGGTCCAGGATCGCCGCGAGTTCCAGTAAATCAACCCCCTGCGCTTCGCTCTCTTGAAATTCAATTTGAGGTTTCGGTATTTCGGCTGCCAATTTTGTCTCTTTCACTTCGTTTTTTGGTACCAGTCGCGCATCCTTTTCCGGCAAGGGCGGCTTCTCGATGGCAATCGGAAGATTCACTTCCTTTGGGTGCAGCACTTCCGCGATCGCTGCCTCGATCGCCGGTTCCGGGGTGATGCTCTTGGCTCTCAGCGCACGCACTTCCTCTGGTGTCGCAATCCTCTCCGGTGGTGCGCCCATCCTTTTAGGGGCAACTTTGTCGGAAACCGGGATTCCCGGCATGGTTTCTTTCCTCAACACGTAGTCCTGCACGGTTTTGTGATTTCTGGGCGGAAACTATCTTCCCTCACGGCGAGCCAAAAATCGCCTGCCCTCAAGGACAGGCGGCGCATCGGTAACGCGGGCTTCGCCGTCAGGTGCCCTACGATTCGCTCTCCCCCGAGTCAATCCGCCCATCCGCAATTGCCAATCTGCTATCTCTCAGAATTATAAGCTTCGGTTACTCAAAAGCGGCTAGATGACAAAGCGGGCAAATCCTCTTCACCCATCAGTCCTTGCGCACCTTTTCTCAAACTGCCTTTTGCCGATTCACTGGACGTTTATGGTCACGAAAATTTGGTGTGAATCGATGCCAGTTGTCGCTGAAATTGCCACGGTCGTGCTCCCCGTAATGACCTGAATCAGATTTTGCGAAGTAGAGGCTTGGTAATGAGAGTCGCCGTTATACGATGCGAAGAACGTGTGTGCTCCAACACTGAGGGCGACAATCTGCAGTTGCGCCTGTCCATTGGTGAGCATCAAGGTCTGACTGCTCTGCGAACTGCCCTCCACTTCAACGAGACTTATGGTACCCGTCGGGACAATTGCTCCGCTTGCCGGGGTGACTGTGATAGTGAATTGAACTGGGCTGGGAAATGCCACCTTCGAACCGTTGGTAGTGATTGTCGTAGATGTTCCAAGCAACTGCGCTCCGCCACCTCCGCCGCCATTTCCTCCTCCACCACCTGCTACTGCTCCGGAACTCCCCCCTCCGCAGCCCACAGCCAGGCTCACCGCGCACACAACAGCCAACCCGCACGCAACTGGAATGCAGCGTCTACCCCGCCCGAATAAAGCAATCATCATTCCTAGCCCTGCCGCAAAACCCAGTGCCAGCCAGCCGCCACGAAAAACCGGGAAAGTGCCAGCCCACCTTCTGGGCAGCACCATTCCCGACGAACTTGGGCTAGGTGCCGGAACGTTGACCGAAAAATTCACGACGGATGGGGTCGCGTTGCTTAACGTAGCTGGATTCGGTGTAAAGCTGTAGGTTGAGCCCGAGGGCATGCCTGTGCTGAAGATTGCCAGTTGTACAGAACTTGTCAGGTTTGTGACTGGCGTTAATGTGAGAGGGAGTGTTCCGCTTTGCCCCGCGACCACGTTTAGCGTCCCGGAACTTGGCCCAAAGCTAAAATCTGGCGTAACTACGGTGATGTCCAACGTGGCGGAATCCGAAGTTGCATAGTTAGAATCCCCCCCAAAGTACGCGTACAACTCTTCGGTCTGAAATGGCGTAACACTTAGCGTAGCCTGCAACTCGGCATTACCCTGAGCGTCGGTCACAACAGAATAATTGACCGTTCCGGGAAAATAGCCGTCCCGGCTCCCATAAAAACTCACATTCCGCGAGGGTGCAGGACTCTTAACAGTCGTATCGACAAGAGCTGTCAGCGTGATGGGATTCCCGGCGATGATGTTGAGCGAGCTGGCAGTCAGGGATGTCGTCGTCGGTTCATTGACATTAATACTGTAAGAGTTGGTTGACGTCGAGCCCGCGTAGTTCGCGTCCCCGCTGTACTTGACGGTTAAAATGTGCGATCCCGTGGCTGCGAACGTGACCGTGGCGGTCGCTTGCGCGAAGGCATGACCCGGATCGAATGTACCGGTCTGCCCATTCCAGATCTGGCTTGTCGTAGGAAGTGCCACACCACCATCGTAGACCGTGTAAGTTCCGCTCGGGATGGCGCCAAAGCTATTGGTTTGGGTCGTGATATTCAGCGAGAACGCCACCCCCACCGTCCCGGTGACGGCATTGTCATTGTCGGGAATCGTGGTCGTGGTAGGCGCCTGCGTCACCGTCAACGCATACGTGCTCGAACTCGCATTAAAACTGCTGTCCCCGCTGTAATTCGCGACAATCGTGTGTTGCCCTCCCTCGAATTGCACCGGCTGATCCTCGGTATAGCCCCAGCTGTTCAGTCCGAACGCCCCTCCGTTCGGCGCTGCGCTGCTCCCGTTGTCCGTGATCGTCACCGTTCCGGTGGGACATGCTGGCGGCTGGCACACCGGCTGCGGCGGAAACGTTCGCTGCGCACTCGCCTTTCCCACATCCACCCTCATGATATAGGGCGAGCCATAAACCAGCGTTGCGGGTGTATTTGCTGTCTCAACTCCCGTTCCCGCATTGAACGTCGGCAAAGTGATCAGCGTCGCGCTCGCTTCCGGGTTCACGCTGACGCTCACCGGGCTCGAATCGCTCGGTGCATTCGTTCCGTCTCCCGCATAATGCGCATAGACACTGTAGTTCGTCCCGCCGGGCAGCGCCGAAGTCGTTCCGCTCACCGTCCCATTCGTACCCAGCGTGAAATCGCCCAGTCCGACCGTACTTCCGTTCGCAAGCTGCGCTACAAGCGACACGTCCCCTTTCGCCGTCGTCGGCATTACGCCCACCTGCACCGGCACAGACGTTCCGTGGCTCACATTGACCGCGCTGTTGTTATTCAGCGTCAGCGTCGTGGTCGTCGCCGTCAGATTGACGGTGTTCCAGTTATTCACCAGATTCTGCGCATTGACGGAACCCAGTCCTGTCGCCAGGTCATATCCCGTTCCCGATGTATAGGCTGGAGCCTGGGTCGTTCCGCTCGTGGTGAAAAGCACTCCATTCGTGATCGCGAAGCTGCTGCTGCAATTCGGCGAACCGCCCGTGCAAGGCACGCTGTTGTTGCCTTTGGTTACATCGTAAAACGTGCAGCTCGCCCCCGGCAGCGTGGTTCCGTTTGAATTGCAAGAAGCTCCGGTCTTTTTCACCAGCGAGTAGAGAACATAATTCGCATTCCCTTGCCTCTGCCCCGTTTTTTGATTCACCAACGCCATGATTCCCGCGAACGCAGGCGCCGATGCCGACGTTCCGCCCACACCTTCGAACGTGAATCCAAGGTTGGTGAGGCTGCAATTCTGGCCCGGAAGAGTCAGCGCGTCAGATTGGCACACGATGTAGAAGCTGTCATTGAATCCGTTGCTCGCAAAAAGCGAAATATCTGGCAAATCTCTGCGGCTGTCGTTCGGTACTCCCGCCACGCCCATTTGCCAGGCAGGTTTTGAATAAATCGTGCTCGCTCCGCCGCTTCCCGCCACAATGTCCAGCAAATTCCCCGAATTGCATCCCGTCAACCCGTTTTGTGCGCACGAATCGTTCCACGGTACCTCGGGAATGTAGGACAGCGCGGACGACGGTACCGGCGGAGTTGTACTGGTCGGCGTGGTATTCCAAAATGTGGCCTCGCGACCTACTTGATCGAAGTCCGTTCCGCCCACTGCCACGTCGTACGGCGTCGAAGCATAGCCGCTCACTGCAAGGCCCCGAGTTGCCATCTGCTCGGTATGAAAGTCGTCGCAGCCTGCCGACCCCCCGTCTCCCGCGGAAAGCATCACGGTGATCCCTTGCGCTGCCGCCTGCTCCCAGAGTTGGTTATAGAACGCGTTTCCCGTCGTTCCCAGCCCCTGTTCGCACTCGCCGAAGCTCTCGCTCATTACCGCTGCCAGATTGTTCGCAACGATATAAATTGCGGAAAGGTCGATCCCTGCAGTCGTCTCCGTTGGCTCCGACACGACAAAATCAATCGTCGCCCCTGGTGCCACCGCGCCAGACCATTCGACGTCCAGGTCTGCTTCCCCCTCATCCGACCAGATTCCCGGATCCGGTCCATTCACAATCACGTTTTGGCTCGTAAAATTCAGCGGCAATCCAAACATCGTCCGAAAGTCCGTCACGTCCTGAACATTGATGTTCGAATCCCCCACGATGGCGATCGTCACTCCCGTGCCGTCCACGGGTGGGTTCGCCGCCAGCATCGGCGCAGTGTTGTAGATCGTCGCAAAATCCGCCGGCCCCAACGCAAAGCAATGTCCCGTCTGGCAACCGTTGAACGTAAACAGCGGTGTCACTTCTCCCGTCGCCCGCGACTTTTGAAACGTCCCAAGTTCTCGCAGGTACGACTTCCTGGGAAAATTGTTCAGCGAAACCACACCCGCAACCACCGGCGCCAGCGCCTCCGGAATCTGCGGATCAGTCGCGTTCGCCGAGTACATTTTTTGATTCACCAGGTAATGGTGCATCCGCGTCTGGAACGCGCTCTGCACTTCTCCCGCGTTCCCGCTGAATTCGATCGCCACCCGCCCCGGTGCGACCTTAATTCCCGTGAATCCCTGCGAGGTGAGCCAATCGGTCACTGCTTGCACATCCGCATCGGACGGCCCAAAACGTTGTCCGAAATCTTCCGGCGTCAGCCATTTGTGGTAGTTCGCTGAAGACTTGTCTTGCTGCTGATCCAGCAATTGCCGCAATGACGCTTCCTGATTCGCACTTCGTTGCAGGAGCAGCAGCATGCGGTTCATCGGCTCCGATTCCACCACTGCGCCTTGATCGTACGCTGCACGTGCCAGCGGATTCACGTTCCCCCGCAACGTCACCATCTGATTCATGTTCACGGCTTGCGTCACACGATTTTGTGGAGCGGGAGTTTGGCCGTTAGCCGCGAATGCTCCGAAACTGCACACCACGACCAAAAGACAAACGATCGGGACGACCGTTCTCGGAAAGGGGTTCATACTCTGCGCCCGGAACCTGAGTTTGACCGCCTTCGTGTCGCCCGGAAGCATGGCGCGTCTCTCGCCACGCCGGGGAAGCTGCGGCTTCTCTCCAGGCACGGTCTCACGAAAGCGGGGATGTTCGTTTCGCTGCGGAGCCTATCATACTTTTAAATCTTCAGCGCAAATTATTACCGAAGGAGTTCAGTACCCAATTTCTCTTTTAGCCTCACCCTGGTTGCCCAGCACCTTTCAACTCGTTGCCAATCGCTCCAACTCGCGCTACTCTCCCCTCCATTCCAGGCATCTTCCGATCCATCTTGATGGAGGCCTTCCCAGGAGTTCGCATGCGTTCATCACTTGTTCTTCTTCTTGCTTTCGGAATTCCCTTCCCCACGGCGACGCCATCCGCATCAGCCCGCAAACTTGGTCCCTCCCCTGCTTCCGCGCCCACACAATCAAAGGCCATCCCTTCGGCGATGAATGCCATGCAACCGGCCGCCGAACTTCAATCTCTTTCCATCGCTCTCGCCGGAGATTGGTCTACGCAGGAAACCTACGAGCCCGGCGAGCTCACTCCCAACGGCGGTCAAGGAAGCGGCCACACGAGTTTCCGTCGCGGCCCCGGAGGCTTCACATTGGAAGAGGAATATCATTCGCAAACTCCCGCCGGCGAGCTCTTTGGTTTTGGCGTGATCTGGTGGGACGCAACGAAAGGTCTTCAGCATCTCTGGTGCATCAACGTCTACCCTGCCGGCTGCGAAATGTTCCCCGGGCCACCGCAGCCAGGACCGCGTTGGGATGGAAAGTCGCTCGTTCTCCACGTCGAATCCGATCAGCAGGGCAAGCGCATGGTGTTTCACGAGGTCATTTCGGACATTACGCCTTCTTCCTTCACCCAGACCGCCGACATAGGCGAAGCCGGATCTCCACTCAAGCGCTGGTTCACCATCCACGCAACCCGCCTGTCCCAATCCCGCCATTCCCCACCCCCCTCCAAACAGGTACCCCAGCCTTAGCTTGCGACTTGTTTGCCCTTAGTCTTTTCCACGGCTTTCTTGCTTTTCATTTTAGAGCCGCGGGTCTACCGGCTCGCTCTCCAGTGCCAATACGCCAAAGACGCATTCATGCACCCGTCGGAGCGGCTCCCCCTGAACGAATCGCTCCAGTGCCTCCAGCCCGAGTGCGAATTCACGCATCGCCAGAGATCTCTTCCCCGCAACACCTCTTCCGCGAAGCCGCCCCAGGTTTTCTGGCGCGAGATATTCAGGTCCGTAAATAATCCTCAAGTATTCCGGGCCCCGGCATTTGATGGCAGGTTGCACCAGGCCGCGTCCCCCGCGCACAACAAAATCCAAGGGTTTGACAACCATCCCTTCTCCCCCCTGTTCGTAAGCTCTTCCCACCAACGCGTGGCTTTATCAATTTCACCGCTTTCCGTCACGTCAACCTGCCTGTACGGCGTTGCCATGAGCAATCCATCGCTCGCGCTGCACACCTTTGCCAGCGTCTCCATGTGCCAGACGTGATCCTGGTTCACGTGCACTTTGCCTTCCGTGGCCAAAAGGTGAAAAGGCGCCAGCTTCAGATCGCTTACCGAATTGACCTGCCAGCAGTACCTCCGATAAGCCTCTACGTAAAGTTGGGTAGCGTCGAGCCGCTTCTCGTATCGTTCCACAAGCAACCCTGCGTCCTTGTTCTGCTCCGGAACTCGCTTTAGACTCTCGACGGCTTCGGACAAGGCAGCCCCCGCCGCCGAGCCGACTGCGGCATACTGCTTCCGCAACAGCTCCCGCGCTTTCGCCGACCAAGGCATCAACTCTGCATCGAAACAAATCCAATCAGTTCGGAATTCTTCCCAGAGTCCCGCTTTTTCGACAGCGCATCGCACCTGATCGAGAAAAGCTTTTTCCAACACTGCATCGTCAAAAAATCTTCTCCCGGTGCGCGTGTAGCAAATTCCGATCCCTTCTCCCACCACTCCAAATCGTCGCTGCGCTGCCGCTTCGCCCCGGCAAACGATGACGACCGCGCGCGAACCCATATGTTTCTCTTCGCAAACGACTTTCGGCACACCCTCACGCAAGTAGAAGGCGAACGCCTCACCGGGATGTTCGAGAAGTCCAGGCCGCTCCGTGGTTTCCGCTGGAGACATCGTTGGTGGCAGGTAGATCAGCCATTTCGGATTGGCCGCAAATCGGCTCATCACTTCCAGAGCCGCCAGCGCATTTTCTTCGCGAATCGTGATGTTGTGGTGCAGCCGAGTGCTTACGATCCGCTTTCCAATGACATCATCGAGATCCAGCAAATCATCCTGCGCCTGTTGCGGAGTCAGCACGGCAGCTGCTCCAATAGCGGAAGGGAGCGGCTTGACAGGCTGCGCGTAGGTCGCGCGCGCCGTAACCGAGATCAGTTCTTTTTCCGGATACCGCAGCGCAGTCAAGCTCCCGCCGAATACGCAGCCGGTATCAATATTGATCGTCCGGTTCAGCCAATCTGCCTGTGGCACCGGTGTGTGGCCATAAACAACCATTGCACGTCCTCGGTATTCGGCCGCCCAGTTGTAGCGAACTGGCAATCCGAACTCATCCGTCTCTCCCGTCGTCTCGCCATACAGCGCAAAATCACGGACCTTTCCAGAGCCCCGGCCCTGCATTTCTTCTCTCATTCCCGCGTGCGCAACAACCAGCCTTCCTTCATCCAGAACATAATGGCTGATCAGTTCGTCCAGGAATCCCGCAACTTGTTGACGAAATTCCGCCGATTCCTTTTCCAGCAGCTCCACGGAGTTCGCAAGCCCATGTGTGATTTGCACGTTCTTGCCCCTCAGCTTCTTCAGAAGTTTGATGTCGTGGTTTCCCGGAACGCATAGTGCCGTACCCGCCTCAACCATGCTCATCGCAAGGCGCAACACTTCGGGAATCTTCGGCCCGCGATCTACAAGGTCTCCCAGGAAAATTGCTTTCCGTCCTTCGGGCGGTTTCACCACGTAGCCTGCTTGCGCTTCCCCGTTGGATGGCTGATTGACCGTGTACCCTAGCTTCCCCAGCAGCTCGACCAGCTCGTCAAAGCATCCGTGCAGGTCACCGATGATGTCGAACGGGCCATGCTCGTGTTTCAAGTTATTCCAAAGCGGCTCGCGCACGATTTCCGCCGTGTCAACCTCTTCAACGGAACGCAACAAGTGGACTTTCCGAAATCCTTCTCGCTCCAAGCCACGCAGTGATCGGCGAAGCTGCTGCGTTTGATTGCGCACCACGTGTGGCCCGAAGTCGCGGTCGGGGCGGTTGCGGTTCCGTTCGTGGCAAAGCTTTTCCGGAAGGTCGAACACGATTGCCACGGGGAGGCAATGATACTCTCGCGCCAAAGCGATAATCGGCTTCCGGGCTTCCGGCTGCACATTGGTCGCATCCACAACTACGAGCTTTCCGGCCATCAGCCGTTTGGCGGCGATGAAGTGAAGCACTTCGAACGCCTCTCTTGTGGCTGCCTGATTGTTTTCATCATCCGACACAAGGCCGCGGCAGAAGTCTGAAGATAGGATTTCAGTCCCGCGAAAATGCTTCCGGGCAAAGCTCGATTTTCCTGAACCCGATGGGCCCACAAGCGCGACGACCGCAAGCTCTGGAATCGCCAGTTTCATTTACGTTCAAAAATTCCCATTTGAGTAGGGCTTCCCAATGAGCTGTCCTCCGGCCCGATTCCCAGGAATCTGACAGAATACTCGAATTTCTCTGACAATCTGTCCGCCCACGATCGAAATTCGCGTCGAGTCCATTCGAAACGATGGTCCTTGTGTCTCAGCTTCCCGGCAGGCAGAGTCTCAAACTTGACGTTGTATTCGACGTTCGGCGTGGTCACTACGACCGTTTTAGGGCGCGCAAATTCGAAGAGTACCCGCTCGAAGGCCGCCAGCCGCGGCGGATCCTGATGCTCGATTACCTCCACGACCGTCGCTGCGTCGTAACCCGCCAGGCGATTGTCGCGATACGTCAGCGACCCGTGGATCGGCCGGATCCGCTCCCTCTGCATGCGCGGCATCTCTTCGAGACGCAGTTTCTGCGATGCGACTTCGAGCGCCCGGTGGGACACATCCATTCCAACGATTCCCGCAAAAGCCTTGTCCTTTAGAAGCGCCCTCAAAAGCCGCCCTTCGCCGCAGCCTAGATCAAGTACTCGCTTCGCCCCGCTTGCTCGGAGTGCAGCCAGGACCGCTCCGACTCGTTGCTCGGCGAGGCTGATGGGCCGTTCGACTTCCTCTTCTTCTTGCGTGTGGGCTTCCGCCGCTTCATCCGCATCCGGCTGTTCTTCGCCGATCAAACGCTCCAGAACTTCGCGTGCCAGATGCTTTTGATGTTTAAGATACCTGTTTGTGATAAGTTCGCGTTCGGGATGCTTTCGAAGCCATCCTTCTCCTCGCCTCAGCAGCTCTTCGACTTCCGCTTCGCCAACCCAGTAATGCTTGTCGTCGTCCAGGACGGGGATCAATACGTAGAGGTGCGACAGCAGGTCACGAAGCCTTGTGCGACCCTTGAGTGTCACGCTGAAATACGGGCTGTCTCCCCAATCGGGGAACTTCGCATCCAGTGTTAGTCGGCTCTCTTCCAGCTCGTAGCCTAAAGGCTCAAATAATTTCCGGAGCAGGTTCGCCCCTCCGCGGCAAGGCAACACGGGAATCTGCGCAATCAGGGGAAGGGGCTCTTTCGCGAGATCTTGCCGTTCCTTGCTCCTTCCTGCCATCGCCGTTCCAAACATCCGAGCAATCGCAACGCTTAGGAAGGATGTCGCGGCATACGGACGGTCGTTTACGTAATCATCTAGCGCTCGAGCATTTCCTCTCGGCCCTCTGCGATTTCGAACGAGACCGACAGGATCAATCTCGAGTAGTAAAGCGGCCGTG
>Ga0335079_10000922_pt1 | contig 33289 bp, 23 predicted proteins | sample Lox_Sample_33_FD_206719 | JGI IMG/M metagenome (GOLD analysis project Ga0335079, IMG submission 206719) | Soil microbial communities from Loxahatchee National Wildlife Refuge, Florida, United States - Lox_Sample_3.3 | ecosystem: Environmental > Terrestrial > Soil > Wetlands | place: USA...
CCAATTGCACGTGCGGATGTTCGTCCAGCAGTTTGGGAAGCACATGCTCCTCCCAGCGCTCATCGGACGAGCGCCCCATGGCGAACAATGCGCTGGCCTGCCAATCCGGGTCTTCCCGGCGAAACGCTGATTCGATCAATCTCACGACCTCGGGGCGCGAGGAGTAACCGATGGATTCCAATGCCTGACGGCGGACGCTGGCCTCATCTTCGCTGTTGGTTTTTTCGAGCAGCGCCTCTTCGACCAGCCTTCGCGTCTTTTCCGGGATTTCTTCGAGCTCGCCCAACCGGACGAATTTTCCCAGCGCCGAGGCGGCCTCGGCGCGCGCGGCGGCATCTTCATCGCCGGACATTATTTTCAGATAGATCGGCACGAGCTTGGCATCGTCGCATTCCTCGAGCAGCCGCATCGCGCCCACGCGCACCTGCGCGTCCGCGTCGCGGAGCAGGGCCCGTGCAAAATCATCGAAGCAGACCAGGGTATCGTTGTCGGATAAGGTCTGAAGTTCATCGAGCAGGAGCCGCTTGCGGTCCGGCGCGATGCGCGGCCAGGCTTCGAGCAGGGTATTCAGTGATTCTGAATCGATATCGGAGAACTCACGCAGGGAGGCACGCGACAGGCCCTTTCTGCCGTCCAGCAGCTCATCCACCGTTTTTTGGAAGGGGAGCCTGGAGCCGTTCATTTCGGCAGATTGATCACCGCCGGATGGATGAAGTCCATGGCGTTGACGTAGATCATGAAGAGCAGCAGGATGGCAAAGCCCACGGCATGAACATAGTTTTCAAATTCGGGTTTGACGCGGCGGCGCAGGATCAATTCCAAAAGCACAAAGAAGATGCGCCCGCCATCCAGCGCCGGGAACGGCAGCAGATTGATGAAGCCCACACTGACCGTGAGGATCGCGATCAGTTGAAAGGTGAAGTAGGTCGGCTCCTGCGGATTGACCGGCGCCGACGCGGCGGATGACGGAGGCGGGGCAGATTGTGCCGTTTGGCGGCTTTGAATGTCACGGCTGACCGCCTGGCCGAAGAGATCGTAGATTCCCTTAAGCCCGACAAAGCGCCCCTGATCCGGGCTGACCTGCCCGCGGATCATTTCAGCCGGAAGGGAAACCAGGAGGCTGATCTGGTCATAAACCGCCAGCGCACCGTAGCCGGTTGATTCGATGATCGAGCCGGAACGCACCATGGCATATCCCATCGAAATGCCGAGCGCGCCCTCATTTTGCGGACGCGAACTCAACGGCGTAGCGGTGACGGTCACGGTCTGACCGCCGCGCTGAAGGGTCAAGGTTACGGGCTTGTCCAGGTTGGCATAGATCACATCGTGCAGCGTGTTGGGGTCAGAGATGGCCTGTCCATTCACCCCCACGACAATATCATTGGCTTGAATTCCAGCCTGCGCGGCGGGCGAGTTGGGTAAGACCTGGCCGATCTGCACTTTGCTGTAATCGGGGACTCCCATCTGGTAAAACAAATAGGCGAAGACGATGATCGCGGTGATGAGGTTCATGGTCGGTCCGGCGAAGAGAACCGCCAGCCGCGTCCAAGGACTCGCAGCGGCGAGTCCGCCCGGGATGTTCGGATCGTTCTCGCCTTTGGGCCTCACGAATCCGCCCAGCGGCAGCCAGTTCAGCGTAAACTCCGTGCCCTTCCAACGGAATAGCGTTGTGATGCGCGGCGGAAAGCCAATGCCGAACTCCTCCACCTCCACTTTTAAAAGGCGCGCGGCGATGAAATGACCGAATTCGTGGGTGAGGATCACGCCGGCGAAGACGATCACAAAAATCAAGGCAGACAGTATCGTAATATTCATTCCTTACCTCGGCTTGTAAAAAGCCAGATTCATTATATCCTGTTTAAATTAGGGAGAGATAAAGCATGGATGAAGAAATCGTCCTGACCCTTACCCCTCGCCTTCATTCCTCCGCAATTCTGGCCGGACCTCCCACGCCTGCGGTCAACACATCCTTAAGGCCGGCGACCTTTTGGAGGCCCAGGAGCACTTCATCCTTTTCTTTTTCCGGACCCAGGACATGGACGTTCGCCCCGGCGTCCACCGTGTAGCAAGCGGACAGTCCCTGCGCGCGCCATTCCCGAACCGCCTGCATCACCGCCATGGAGGCGGGAAGCCAGTAATGCAGCGCGGGCTTGGACGTCATCATCACGGCATGCATCATATCCGAATCCAGTTCGACGATCGATGCGAATGATTCGAAATCGCGATCCAGGATGGCCCGTCGGCAGATCTCGATTCGACGCGGCGCATCCGCCAGTCGCGCCGATTGCAGTGGACTGGTGCCTGCCAGCGCGTGTCCTTCACTGGAACCGGTTTTCTTATGGGAGGCGTTGATGATGGCAATGCAATCCGTCAACGCCCAGTGTTCCTGCGGCGCAATGGAATACGCAAACGAATCCTCGTCGCCGCTTCCCATTTGCCATTCCACAAATCCGTTGGGAATGGAGCGTGCGGCCGAGCCGGAGCCGCGCCGCGCCAGGCGCGAGAGCTCGGGCTCACTTAAATCCAATCCCGCCGCTTTGCTGGAGGCCAGAGCCAGGGCGGCGAAGGCGGAGGCCGACGAGGCAATCCCGGCGCCGGAGGGAAAATTGTTTTCGCTGAGGATCTCGGCCCGCTCGCGGAGGCCCGCCATGGCACGCACCCGATCGAGAATCAGCGAAACCCGCTCGAGGGCCGCTCCGGTCACTTCATGGCCATTGATGATCAACTCGTCGAACGGCAGCGACGGCTGGAAGCTGACCGTCGTCCGCGTGGTCAGGCCGTCCAGGTTGATCGAGATCGAGCCATTGGCGGGAAGTCGCAACGCCTCGTCACGGTTGCCCCAATATTTGATGGCGGCAATATTGGGATGAGCAAGCGCCGTAGCAGATGGGATCGTCATGGCGGATCCACTTTTTCTAAAGCGAGTGTATCATGAATGCCCAACCTCCAAGACCTAACTTACTTTGAATCGGTATCCGACTCCCGGCTCGGTGACCACATAGATCGGGCGAAACGGGTCGGGCTCGATCTTGTGGCGCAGGTTGCTGATATTGACCTGCAGGATGTGAGTTTCGTTCTCGTAGGCATTGCCCCAGACGGTGCGGAGCAGCTGACGATGAATCAGCACCTTGCCGGCATGTCGCACCAGCGTTCGCAGCAAATCATATTCGGTCGGGGTGAGGGTCACCGGCTGACCCTTGATCTTGACTTCGCGATGGGCAAAGTCCATGATGAGATCGCCGGATTCAAAGACCGGTTCATTCGTTTCCGGCGCGGTCTTGCGCAGGGCCACGCGCATGCGCGCCATCAATTCGCCGATTCCGAAGGGCTTGGTCAGATAATCATCGGCGCCGGCATCCAAGGCGGCGATTTTATCCTTTTCGTGTTCGCGCACAGACAGAATGATGATCGGAATGGATGTCCACTCACGCAGCTGGCGCGTGACCTCCACGCCATCCATATCCGGCAGCCCAAGATCAAGGATCACAATATCCTGATGGCTGGTGGCAACGGCCTTCAGTGCATCCTCGCCGGAGACGGCTTCCGTGATGGTGTAACCGTGCGCGCCCAGCGAGGCCCGCAAAAAGCGCCGAATGGCAGGTTCATCGTCCACGACCAGGATATGGAGGTCTGCATCGCTCATAGGCTACTTGAGCGGCAATGCGATCGTGATAATGGTTCCGCCGCCGGGCCGGTTTTCCGCCGCGATGAATCCGCCGTGCGCCTCGACGATTCCCTTGCTGATGGAAAGGCCCAGACCGGTGCCCGTGATATTGTCGGGTCTCTGCACCCGATAGAACTTGTCAAAGATGCGCGCGAGATCCTCTTTGGGGATCCCGATGCCTCGGTCCGCCACTTCGATTTCAACGTAGCCGCTGGTGGAATGCGCCTCGATTTCAATGGGTGAACTGGGCGGCGAATATTTGATGGCATTATCGATCACGTTCACCAGGACGCGTGAGATCAGGACGAAGTCCATGGATACGAACGGCAATTCCGATGGAACGCTCACGGCGATGGGGCGATTTTCCTTGCGCGCTTCCAATTGTTCCAGCGCCGAACCGATCACATCCTGGACGTCACACGGCTTCGCCTGGACCTGCACCGCGCCGGCCTCCAGCCGCGTCATATCCAGCAGGTTGCCGACCAGCCGGTTAAGACGGTCCGCCTCACCGCGTGCGGTTTCGATCAGACTGCGCCGGGCCGAATCGTTTAAACTGATCGAATCGTCCCCCAGACTGCTGAGCGCCCCCGTGATCGAAACCAGCGGGGTGCGCAGGTCGTGCGAAATCGAATTCAACAAGGCGGATTGCAGTTTATCGGTGATCTCCAGGATTTCCGCCTGACGCGCCTGATCCACCAGCCGTGCTCGTTCGATGGCAATGGCAGCCTGATTTGCAAAGGCATCCAGGGTTCTGCGCTGGTCGGGCGTCAGATAGTGCGAGGAATCAGAGGGCCGGATGCCCAATACTCCCACGATGCCGCTGGCGGTTTGAAGTGGTTGGTAGCGCATGGACGCATCCGGCAACGTATCGCTGCCGCGACCTGCGATCTGTCCTCGTTTGAACGCCCAGTCGGCCACGGCCAGCTCATTGTCTGCGATGGTCAGGGCAGGGCTGGAGGCATGTACTTTCAGGGAGCCGTTTTCTTCCGGCAGGAAAATGACGGCGTCCCGGTTAAACGTCCGGCTGATGTGCCGGATCACGGTTTGGGCGATATCATCCAGCCCAACGATGGCGGTCAGGTCGCGGCCAAGTTCATAGAGCGCCGTGGACTGCATATCACGGGCTTGCGCCGAGTTGGCCTGCTCGCGAACTTGCAGGGTTAAATAACTGATCACCGTGCCGACCAGCAGCAAGCCGGTGAACGTGAGCAGATATTCCGTATCCCTGATGGAAAGAGAATAGCGGGGTGGTATGAAGAAGAAATCAAATGCCAAGACGCTCGCGATGGATGCCAGGATCGACGGACCGCGCCCGAGATAGACCGCCGAAACCACAACCGCCAACAAATAAACCATCACCAGATTCGTCGGAGAAATATTATTGCCGATTAAATAACCCACTCCGGTCGCTGCCGTGACCAGGAGCAGACTGAACACATAAGCTCGTAGGCGACTGTGTGGACGCAGCGGGTTCTCCTCGGGAGGCACGCGCGCCGGTTCCAATGTGGGTACCACATAAATATCAATATCGCCGCTTCTGTGGATCAATTCATCCACAAAGGAACCGCGCCAGTATTCCATCCAGCGCGGCCGCATGGGTTTGCCCGCCACAATTTTCGTAACATTATTCTGGTGGGCGAAATGGATCACCGTATTGGCGAGAGCGCCGGCCGAACCGTTGGAGGGAAGCACCGTGGCCCGCGCCCCGAGTTCTTCGGCAAGACGCAGGGACCGCGTGGCCAAGTCGCGTTTTTGTTGCGGCAAAGTGCTGTCGTGAGGTGTTTGAACGTAAACCGCCAGCCATTCGGCGTTCAGCTCGTCGGCCAGGCGGCGCGCGGACCGGACGAGCCGCTCGCCCAAAGGATTGGGACTGAGGCAGACCATCAGCCGTTCCGCTACGGCCCATGGACCCGTGATGGCCTGGGTCTGCATATAGGAACGCATCTGGTCGTCGACGCGTTCCGCGGCACGGCGCATCGTCATCTCGCGCAGGGCGGTCAGATTCCCCTTGCGGAAGAAATCCTGGATGGCGCGCGCCGCCTGGTCCGGAATATAGACCTTGCCCTCGCGCAGACGCGTGAGTAATTCCTCCGGCGGCAGATCCACCAGTTCCAGTTCATTGGCTTCGTCAATGACGCGATCCGGAATGGTCTCGCGCACCAGCACGCCGGTGATCTGGGCGACCACATCGTTCAGGCTTTCCAGATGCTGAATGTTCAGCGTGCTGTATACATCGATCCCCGCCTCCAGCAGTTCTTCCACATCCAGATAGCGTTTGGGATGCCGGGAAGAGGGTGCGTTGGTATGTGCCAGTTCGTCCACCAATGCCAGCTTGGGATGGCGAATCAAAATGGCGTCCACATCCATTTCGGCGAGTGTGACGCCATGATATACGATCGATTTGCGCGCGATGGTCTCCAACCCTTGTGCGATCCGCTCGGTCTCGACTCGTTTATGAGTTTCAAGATACCCGATGACCACATCGACCCCCTCCACTTTTCTCTGGCGGGCGGCCTCCAACATCGCATACGTTTTCCCCACCCCCGCGGCATAACCGAGGAAAATCTTAAGCCGCCCGCGCGTTGCGGTTCTCTCTTCTTCCTGCAGTTGTTCCAGTAACTTATCCGGGTCGGGACGATTCGATTCGACGCTCATCCACTTTATTGTAATCCATCCAATGCCAGATTCAGTTCCAGCACATTGACGCGCGGTTCGCCCAGGAATCCAAATTGGCGTCCTTCGGTATGTTGATCCACCAGGGCCCTGACTTGCGCATCGGATAAACTGCGGGCCGCGGCCACGCGATGAACTTGGTAGTAGGCGGCGGCCACACTGATATCCGGATCGAGCCCGCTGCCCGACGAGGTAACCAGGTCAACGGGTATCGGCGCAGTGTTTGTTGGATCGGCCGCTTTCAAGGCGTCGATCCGCCCCTGAACTTCCTGCAGCAACGCCGGGTTCAACGGCCCGAAGTTTGAGCCGGAGGAGCCCGTCAGGGTCTGGGCATAATAGGCGTTATAGGGAAATGGGCCGGTCGCGGAAAGCCGTCCCCAGAAATATTTGGGATCGTCAAATTGCTGACCGATCAATTGCGAGCCGACCGCCTTGCCGTTCTTCACGATCAAACTGCCGTTGGCCTGGGATGGAAACGCAAGCTGCGCGAGGCCCGTGACAACGAGCGGATAGATCACACCCGTGATCAAGGTCAGTAACAGGAGCAATATCAGAGCGGGTTTAAATTGTTGGAACATAACTTCCTTCTTATTCTTCTAGGGGCAACGTCATGCGCCGGGCTGGACTCGTTCAAGCGCCACGGCGACCTGCGTTGCAAAATTGCGTAACAATCGGCCGTCTTCGGGAGGGAGCCAGCCATGGCCGCGCCAGACATGGATCTCGCCCACCAGTTTCGGGGTGGAAATTCCCATGATGGGAAGCATCAAATCGGGTTTGGTGCCGACCGCGCCATCGTCCGGCACTCTCGCGCTGATGAACTGGGATGGGCTGGATGGCTGAAGAGAAACTTCCACGAGTTGCGCGCCGAACATCCTCTGGAGATGCTTCGCCAGCGCATCGACAATGTCCTCACGTGAACCCAGACCCGCCAGGACCGCGCTCAACTCATACATGAAGATCGCATCCCGTTCACTCGCTTCTGCTTTGGATAAACCGGCTTGAATACGGCCAACGATCAGAATAGCCACGGCCAAAAAGATCGCCAGCACGAGCCACCCTTCCAGTTCACCCACCGCAAGCGTAAAGTAGGGCGGGATGAAAAAGAAGTCAAAGCAAAAGGCGGACAGCACGGCCGAGATGATCCCGGGTCCCTGCCCCCAGGTGGCCGTGATCCAGCCGACCAGCAGGATGTACAGCAGGGCGATGACCGTCTGGCCAAGTACATCCCGGCCGATCAGGAAGATGATTATTGTTGCTGCGGCCGTTGCTACTACACTGCCTGCCGACCGGATGAGCGTTTCGGACGAAAAGGATAAGGCGCTCTTCTTCATGGGATGCCTCTTTGTTTCCTATTTCTAGACCAGATGCAGCGCGGCCAGCAGCATGTCAATTAACTTGATGCCGATGAACGGCGCGATCACGCCGCCTACGCCGTAGATCAGAATGTTGTCTCGCAGCAAGCGGGCCGCGCCTACCGGGCGATAGGGAACGCCGCGCAGTGCCAGCGGGATCAGCGCAATGATGATCAGTGCGTTGAAGATCACGGCGGACATGATGGCGCTCTGAGGCGTGGTCAGCTTCATGATGTTCAGCACGTTCAGGATCGGATAGGTGGTGGCGAATGCGGCGGGGATGATGGCGAAATATTTGGACACATCGTTGGCGATGCTGAAGGTGGTGAGTGCCCCGCGCGTCATCAGCAGTTGCTTGCCGATCTCAACCACTTCAATGAGCTTGGTCGGATTGCTGTCCAAGTCCACCATGTTGGCGGCTTCCCGCGCCGGCTGCGTACCCGTATTCATGGCAACCGCCACATCGGCCTGGGCCAGGGCGGGCGCGTCGTTCGTGCCATCGCCGGTCATGGCCACCAATCGTCCGCCGGTTTGATATTCGCGGATCAATTTAAGCTTCGCCTCCGGCGTGGCCTGGGCCAGGAAGTCATCGACTCCGGCTTCCGCCGCGATGGCCGCGGCGGTCAACGGATTATCCCCCGTGATCATCACGGTCTTGATCCCCATCTTGCGCAGGTGGGCGAAACGTTCTTTAATTCCGCCTTTGACAATATCTTTAAGGTGAATCACGCCGAGCGCTTGATTATTTTTCGTCACCACCAGCGGCGTGCCGCCGGCGCGTGCGATCGTGTCTACGGTGGTCTGCAAATCCGATGGCACCGGATGGCCGTTCGATTGGACCAGAGCCATCATGGTGTCGGGCGCGCCTTTGCGAATGGCGGTGCCATCGAAGTCCACCCCGGACATGCGGGTCTGCGCGCTGAACGGAATGAAATGCATTCCCTCCGGCGCCTCGTTACTGGACCCCATGGTGCGTCCCCGCAAATTATATTTTTCCTTGGCCAGGACCACGATCGAGCGGCCTTCCGGCGTTTCATCCGCCAATGAAGCCAGCTGCGCGGCCTCCGCCAAATCCGGTGCTGAGATTCCAGCAACGGGCAGCAATTCCACGGCCTGACGATTGCCCAGCGTGATCGTACCGGTCTTGTCGAGCAGGAGCACGTCCACATCGCCGGCGGCCTCCACGGCGCGTCCCGACATGGCGATCACGTTGCGTTGGATCATGCGATCCATGCCGGCAATGCCAATGGCGGAAAGCAGGCCTCCGATGGTGGTCGGGATCAGACAGACCAGCAAGGCGATCAAGACCGTGATCGTGATCGGTACGCCCTTTCCGGCAATTTGCACGCTATACAGGGAATAGGGCAAGAGTGTGGCGCACACGATCAGGAAGATGATGGTGAAACCGGCCAGCAAAATGTTGAGCGCGATCTCATTGGGGGTCTTCTGGCGCTTGGCGCCCTCGACGAGGTTGATCATGCGATCAAGGAATCCCTCACCGGGGTCGGCGGTGACGCGGATGATCAGCCAGTCGGATAACAGCCGCGTGCCGCCGGTGACTGCGGATCGGTCGCCGCCCGCCTCGCGGATGACCGGCGCGCTTTCGCCCGTGACCGCGCTTTCATCTACCGAGGCAATACCTTGAATGATCTCGCCGTCCACGGAGATGATGTCATTGGCCTCCACAAGATAGACATCGCCTTTGCGAAGCGCGGTCGAAGCGACCAGATCATATTTTGATTCATGATCCGGATTCTTTAATTTTTTGGCCTGCGTGGTCTGGCGCGTTCTCCGCAGCGCTTCCGCCTGGGCTTTGCCGCGTCCCTCGGCGACGGCTTCGGAGAAGTTGGCAAATAAAACGGTGAACCATAACCAAATTGCAACCGCGCCGATGAACCCGGCCGGCGCTTCGCCTTTTCCAAACAAAGCCTGGATCCATAACCCGCTGGTCAATACGCTTCCAACTTCCACCACGAACATGACCGGGTTGCGAACCATCCAGCGCGGATTCAGCTTGATGAACGAATCTACAACGGCACGCTGATACAGTTCGCGTTGAAAAACAGATTTCTTTCTTTTCGGTGTATTCATTCTATAAATCCATTCTAGTGGGCGAAGATCATCAAATGCTCAACGATCGGCCCCAATGCCAACGCAGGCAGGAATCCAAGGGCACCAACGATAACCACAACCGCGATCAACCAGCCGATAAAGAGCGGCGTGTGAGTCGGCAGGGTTCCCGCGCCGGCCGGGATTTTCTTCTTGCGCGCCAGCGAACCGCCGATGGCCAAAGCCGGGATCGCCAGCCAATAGCGCGCAAAGAACATGACGATACCGAGCGCCGTGTTATAGAATGGGGTGTTCACGCTCAGGCCCGCAAAGGCGCTGCCGTTATTACCGGTGGCAGAGGAGAACGCATAAAGGATTTCGGTATAGCCATGCGGACCGGGGTTCAGAACTCCCGCCTGTCCTGCCGGAGTTAAAACCCCGATGGCCGTTCCGCCCAACGCGGTCAGCATCGGGATCAAAAGAATAAGCGAAGCCATCTTCATCTCATACGATTCGATCTTCTTGCCGAGATATTCCGGCGTGCGGCCGACCATCAGTCCAGCCACGAACACACCCACGATTACGAAGGCCAGCATCCCGTACAAGCCGGAACCCACGCCGCCGTAAATGATTTCACCCAGGTGGATTAACCACAGTGGGATCATGCCGCCGAGCGGCATATTCGAATCATGCATGGAGTCGACCGAGCCATTCGATGCGGCCGTGGTGGCAGTGGCCCACAGTGCGGAATTGGCCACACCGAAACGAACTTCCTTGCCTTCCATGTTTCCACCCGGGTTGATATTGCTCTGGTGAATATCCACACCTAGTTTGGCAATGGCTGGATTGCCCGTCTGTTCCGCCCAGACCGTCACCGCTAACAGGGCCACGAAAATGATCGTCATCGCCGCCAGGATGGCCCAGCCTTGACGCGTATCGCCGACCATCTTGCCGAACGTGTAGACCAAGGCCGCCGGAATGAGCAGAATGGCAAGCACCTCCAGAAAATTCGAGAAGGGCGTTGCGTTCTCGAATGGATGGGCGGAGTTCACGTTAAAGAATCCGCCGCCGTTCGTTCCCAACTGCTTGATCGCGATTTGTGAGGCCGCCGGACCCACCGCCAGCGTTTGCTCAGTTACCGGAACGGTTTCCATGACCGGATTGCCGGATGCGTCTTTGACCGTATTTCCATTGGCATCCGTTTCCGGTTGTTGGAAGCTGGCCGGTTGCAATAAGGAAACAGTTTTGTATTGGCTGAAGGTCTGCACCACGCCTTGGGAGACCAGCGCCAGCGACAGTACAAAAGCCAATGGCAACAAGATGTATAAAGTCGTCCGGGTCAGATCGACCCAGAAGTTCCCGATCTTGTCGGTGGTATGACGCGCCAGGCCGCGGATCAATCCCACGGCGGCCGCCATGCCGGTTGCGGCGGAGACAAAGTTCTGCACGGTCAAGGCCGTCATCTGAGTTAGGTAGCTCATCGTAGTCTCGCCGCCATAACCTTGCCAGTTGGTGTTGGTCGCAAAGCTGACCGCCGTATTCCAGGATGAATCAGGCGAGACCGCGCCAAAGCCCTGCGGGTTAAGCGGCAAAAATCCCTGTAAACGCTGCAGGGCATATACCACCAGTAACCCGAGCACATTGAAGGCCATCAGGGCAATGGCATAGACTTTCCAGTTCATTTCCTGATCGGCATGAACACCCGCCAGGCGGTACAGCAACCGCTCGACCGGTCCAAACACCGGATCGAGAAATGTCTTCTGGCCCTGATAGACCCTTGCCATAAACGAACCGAGCGGCTTGGCAAGTGCTATCAAGACCGCCATGTAGAAAATGAGTTGGATCCAGCTAAAGATGTTCATCCGAACCACTCCGGCTTGATCATCGCAAGCACCAGGTACACAAAGAGCGCCAGGGTGATCAACCCAACAATGATGTACAACGCGTTCATTGATCCAGCCTCCCTTATTCCATCAGCCGATCCAGGGCTACGATCAGCCAGTAGCTGAGCGCCAGGAATAGCAGGGTCAGACCAACGTAAATTAGATCAGACATGATTTTTTTCTCCTGTTTTTCCCATTCTAGCGGGGCGAACATCAAGTTTTAGACAAGAGATGAGCCCGTTGTATCAAGAAAGCATCAAGAAACGAAAAACCCCTGCGGATTTCGCAGGGGACGGAGCAGGCCATCCGTTTTTTGATGGCGATCTTTCAAGGATTCATGCGAATGGCGCCTAAATGATCCCCAGAAAAGTTTCCACCGCACGCGGATCGAATTGCCGGCCGGACTGCTCCTTGATGTAATCGATCACTTTTTCCTTGGGCCACGCCGAACGGTAGGAACGGTCATGGGAAAGTGCATCGTAGGCATCGACCACGGAGAATATGCGCGCCGCCAACGGGATTTGTTCTCCCTTCAGGCCGCGCGGGTAGCCGGATCCATCCCATTTTTCGTGATGGCAGTAGGGGATGTCGAGGGCTAAACGCAGGTATGCGATTCGGGACAGCAAGTTATAAGCATTGGTTGGATGCTGGCGCATGATCTCCCATTCTTCTTCCGTGAGCGGGCCCGGCTTGAGCAGGATGTGATCCGGCACGCCCATTTTGCCGATGTCGTGCAACAGGATGCCGCGGCGGAGATTGGGGAGCTCGGAATCAGGAATTCCTATTTTGCGCGCCAAAGTGATGGTGGTGTCCAATAAGCGCAGCGTGTGACCGCTGGTATCCTGATCCCTTAGTTCCAGGGCGCGTGACCAGCCTTCGATCGTGGCATCATAGGCGACCTCGAGTTCGGTATTGGCGTGCTCGAGATTATTGAAGAGCATGGCATTATCCATGGCAATGGCTGCCTGGCCTGCCAGCAGGTTGAGCAAATTGGCCCATTCCGGTTTGGGCGGCAGGGCGGAGCGGTGATAGATCTCCAACACGCCCTTGACCTCGCCCTTCGCGATGAGCGGCAGGCATCGATAGGAAACGAAGCCTTCCCGTTCCGTCATTTTTCGGAAAGATGGCGGAAGCTCCACCTTGGACAATTCATCAATATTGATGGTTTGGCGCATTAATGCAACGCGGCCTGCCAGACCTTCTCCAAGGCGGACCACCGAGCGGGAGACATCGGTACGGAATCCCACACTGCCCGCATATTCGAGGCTGAGCCTGGACGGGTCATAGAGCAGGATCCCAGCCGCGTCCACTTTGAGCAGGCGGCTGATGGATTCCAGGATGACCTGCAGGCTGACGCGCAAGTCGGTGGTGGAGCCGATGGCCAGGTCGATGGAATGCAGGGCGGAGAACTGCTCCACGCGTTCCTCCAGCTGGTCAAACAGACGCGCATTCTGGATGGCGACGGCGGCTGAATTGGCGACCAATCCGATCAATCGGGCGTCGGACGGGGTGTAACGGCGCGGCAAATGGCTTTGCACTTGAATCACGCCGATCACGCGATCGCTGGAAACGATCGGCGCGTACAGTGCCGATTTGGTGTGCAGGTCGGAAATGTCCAGCATGCTGGGCTTGGCATTTTTGTTCCTGTAGAATTCGTCAAGCTGATTCACGATCATCGGCTCGCCTGTGTAAATAATCTGGCTGAGCGTTCCTTCTTCCGGCTTGGCGAGCGGGATGTCGATCGCCGTGGAAACATCCAGGGCGCGCTCCTCGTGGATGGCATGCACGAGGCGGATATTCTTTTTCTCTTCATCATAGATAAAAATGTAAACGGTGGAGGTGTCGGCCAGAAGGTCAAGGATCGACCGGGCCAGACGCTCGTAAACCGTTTGTGCGTTCAGCGTCTCCGTTAAAGACCGCCCCAGTTGATTTACAACGATCAATTGCTCGTTATTGCGGGCCGTCTCTTCATGCAGGCTGGCGCGCTGGATGGCGTTGGCGACCATGTCCCCAATGGCCGTCAAAAGACTGGCTTCGCGTTCGCTGAAGGCGGGCGGGCGTGATCCGTTTTTCTCTTCGCGGCCGATGCCGATTAAGCCGATGCGCTCTTCCTGGACGATCAGCGGAATGATCAGGACGCTGCGCAGATCCCTCACCAGTTGTGCATTCACCAGTCTGTCATCCGTTCGGATATCTTCGGTGCTGTATCGTTCGCTGCTTTGGGTGAGATATCCGAATAATCCTTCGCCTGGCTTCACATGCCTCCCCACGAGAGGGGCGATCGAGCCGCTGGCCTGTTCGATCACCAATTCTTTCTCGATGGGGTCGAAGGCGGCAAAAAGCGTGCAATCGGCTTTTAATAGAGAAGTTAATTGATCGCTGATAATGGGCAGCATATCGGCGCGGGTGGAGGCCGTTCGGAGCGCGGACGAGATTTGTGCCATGATCCCCAACTCTTCCACCCGGCGGCTGATTTGCTCGAATTGCGTTGTACTGTGCACGACGCTGGCCGCGTGGGCGGCAAATAGGGATAACAAATTGGCATCGTCCTGCGTAAATCTGCGCTCTGAGGCGTCGTACTCGTTTACGGATAATACGCCGATTAATTCGCCCCCGTAAAGTATCGGCACTTGAAGCACGGCCCGCAAGGGAACCTGCTCATATTGTGCGGAACGACCCGGCCAGGTTTGATAATCATCGATGATCAGCGGCTGGCGTGTCCGCGCGACGTATCCGGCGGCTCCTTCGCCTAATTTAAGGCGAGTTCCTGTTTGCAGTTTCATGTCGCTGAACAGGGTCAATTCCAGATCCTGGCGTTCCGCATCATAAAGGTAAAGGCCGCCATGTTTGCTTCGGAGCAATTCGATGGCCCGTTCCACGATGGTCTGTAGGAGCAGATCGCGGTTTTGTTGGGTGGATACGTCGCGGGTCATCTGGTAGAGTGCTTTGAATTCCTCGGCGTTGCGGCGGGTCTCCTCGAACAGACGCGTGTTTTCGACGGCGATCGCGGCCTGGGTGGCCAAAAGCTCCAACAAAAGCTGGTCCTCCGAACTATACATATTGGGCTTGTAGCTTTGGACGGACATGGCCCCGATGATCTTGTCGCTCACACGCAGCGGCACAGCCAGAATGGAACGTGCCATATCCGGCGCGCCAAACGGGACCCCTTCGATCTTGCTTTCCAAATCGTCATCAATCTTGATGGAAACGCCGCTGTCGATCACTTTGCTGGAGAATCCCTGCCCATACGGAATTTTCATGACCGGACTGCGTTCGCCGCGGTCAAAAAGGTAGACCGCTTCCACATAGGTGCGTTGATCGTCGGTCAGGGTAATGGTGAAGACTTCGGTGGGCAATAGTTTGGAGGCCGCATGGTGGATGGAGGCATAGACCTGTTCGAGGTCTTCGCCTACGCGCGCAAGTTCCTGACTCACCGCATGCAACGTGGCCCAGCGCTGTGCATAGCGCGTGGCCTCCCGCAGCAGATTTGCGTTTTCGATCGCGGTCGCGGCCTGATTGGCGAAGGCCATCGCCAGCTCCGCATGGGAGCTATCATAGCTATTCGCTCGATCGGTGGCCAGCGTCAAATAGCCGATCACTTTCTCGTGAACCATTAATGGCATGCCGAGCCAGCTGCGAATGACCTGTCCGTCGTCCCAGGCGTAAAAGCGCGGATCGGTTTGCGCGTCGGCCAGGATCAGCGGAGCGCGGGCTTCGTGTACATATTTTTGCGTGCTGGCTTCGAGTGGAAATGACTGGCCGAGGAGTTTATTCGGGCCGTCGCCTCTGCCTGCCACCAGACGGATGGATCGGTCCTCCTGGATGAAGACCGCCGAGTTATTGTAGGGTATGACTTGGGCCAGTCCGTCCAGCAGCGAATCAAGGATCTCGTTGGTATCCAGGCTGGAGGTCAGGGCGGCTGTGGCTTTTTGGAGCGTCTCTGCCTCCTGCAGTCGTTTCCGTTCGGAGGCCAGGAGGCGGGCGCTATACACGGCACCGGCTGCCGCGCCGGCAAACAACGAAAGCAGGCGCGCATCCCGCTCGGTGAATTTCCGATTATTCTCCTGTGCCGCTGAGGTGGCATGTAGACCGTGCGCTACCAATATGCCGATCAACTCGCCCCGATAAAGCATGGGAACGCCCAGCACGCTGTAGATCGGTTGATCCTTGAATTGAGCCGTGGCTCCGGCCCAGGTTTGGTAGTCGTCGATGATCAATGATTTGCGGAATTCAGCAATATTTCCGATCATGCCTTCGCCGATGTGAAATGGTTGGACTCCAAGAGGTATATGGGAATCCGTGCTGGCTACGACCTCCATCTGGGAGTGCTGCGAATCGTAGAGATGGACCACCCCGCCCGGCACGCTCAAGATGCGCGCGATGTCCCGTGCCATGGTTTCCAACAATAAGGGTACGTCATTCAGCGTTGCCAGTTCACTGGTGATCTCGTAGAGCGTCCCCGACTCGATCGCGCGGCGTTGAGATTGATTGAATAAACGCGCGTTGTGAATGGCCGAGGCGGCCTGCGTCGCCAGGGTGAGCAGCAGGCGTTCGTCGTCCTCGCTGAAGGCCTCGCTTTGGTTGCTTTCGACGCTGATCACACCGATGACGATCTCGCCAACCTTCATGGGTACATAGAGGCCCGACCTCATGCCGGGGAAGGTTTCGATGAAGCGCGGCTCCTTGCTTAAATCCCCCACGCGGATCGTTTTGCCTCGTTCCATGACTTGACCGACGATTCCCTTCCCCCTGCTCGAGATCCTGGCGAGTGCTTTTTGCGTGCCTGCGGCAGGAGCACTTTCTCCTGCACCGAAGGCGAGCAAATCCAATTCGTCGCTGTCCTCCCGGAGCAGGCGCACCGCGGCATAGCGCCAATACAAGTGCTTCTTGAGTACATGGATGATCTGGTCCCCGATGCTCCGCATGTCCATCGTTCGGCTGAAAGCCAGACCGCTTTCATAAAGCACCTGCAGCTCGACCAGGCGGCGCTGGGTTTGTTGCTCAATCTCTTTTCGGGAAGTGATATCACGCGCGACCCACACCACCGTGCCTTTCGCAAGCGGGGTGGTGATGCAGGAGAACCACATGATTTTGCCGCGGACCAGCTGTGCATATTCGAACTGGACTGGCTTGTGATCCCGCAGGGCGCGTTGAATATACTTGACCAATTGGTCGGCCTTCTGCCGCGAGAAGATATCATGCATCCTCCTGCCAAGCAGCTCGTCCACGGGCTGGAACAACAGATCGGGATTCGTGGAGGTGATCTTAAGGTAGCGGCCATCTTGATCCAGCACCATGATCAGATCGGGAATGGCGGAGAAGAGGGCGCGCAGTTCGCTTTCGGAGGTGCGTAAGGCTTCTTCCACCTTCTTCCGTTCCGTGATGTCTTCAACGGTGCCTTCGTAGTATAGAGTTTTGCCTTTCTCATCGCGTACCACGCGGGCGCTCTCGCGCACATAAATGGCATTTCCGTGCTTGGTTCTCCAGGAGGCCTCGCGCCCCTGGATCGCTCCTTCCCGTTCGATCAGCTTCTTGAACTCTCTGCGCGAATACTCCGCGTTATTTCCATCCTTTTCCAAATTCCGCTGGGTCAGTTCCTGCAGGGATTCATACTCCAACATCTTCACCAGCGCTGGATTGGACATCAGGATCTGGCCGTCAGGCGTCGTGCGATAGATCCCGATGTTGGTATTCTCATAGAGACTTCGGAAGCGTTCCTCGTTTTCGCGTAACGTTCTCTCGATGCGCTTGCGTTCGGTAATGTCCTCGACAATTGCCTGAATGCAGGGCTTCCCCCTAATCACCACTTTCGAGAGCGAGAGCAGGGCGTCATAGATGGAACCATCTTTTCGTTTGAACCGGACCTCGTGATTGGAGACCTGGCCCTGTTTGCGAAACAGGGCCAGCACCTGCTTGCGCTGGACTGGATCCGCGTAGAGACGGCCCACGTTTCCCACTCGCAGGATGTCTTCCCGCGTATACCCGCCAGGTTTCAAGATGGCACTGTTAAAGGTCAGGAACTTGCCCGACCTGTCTACCAGCCCGATGCCGATCGAGGCCGACTCAAAAAGAAGTTCGTATTGGGCCTCGTTCTCACGCAGTCTTTCTTCCGCCTGCCGATGCTCGCTGATGTCGTGATAGTTTACGACAATGGCCCGCACCGCGGGGTTGTGCAGCTGGTTGGTTCCGGTCGCTTCGATCCAATGCCAGGTGCCATCCGGATGTTTGTAGCGGATCTGACCTGTGACCGGTTTGCCGGGCTTGCGCGTTAATTCCGTAAAAAGTTTGAAGCCGGCGGCATAGTCCCGCGGGTGGATGAATCTAAAGACATCCTTGCCTTTCAAATCGGCCACGCTGACACCGGCGATCCGTTGCGCCGAGGGACTCTCGTACAGAACCTTGCCTGTGGGCGAAACCACCGCGATGGCCTCGTTACTTTGTTCGATCAGGGCGCGGAAATATTTTTCCTGGTCCTCCCGGGCCTGCTCCGCCTGTCGGCGTTCGCTGATGTCGCGCACGATGGCGGTATGAATTCTTCGGCCGGTTGCGTTTACCGTCGAGATCGAGATCTCGATGGGAAACTCGGATCCGTCCGCGCGCAGCCCGGTCAGCTGACCCAGGTTCGCCGCGGTCCGTTTTGTGGTTCCCGATTTGCCAAAATTCAACACATACTGCTTGTGCCGCTTGCGAAAACGCCGGGGCATCAACAATGCCAACGATTTGCCAACGACCTCCGCCGCGGAACGCTGGAACATCTTTTCGGCAGCAGGATTAAAAAGCACGATGCGCTGGGTGTCATCGATCATGAGGATGGCATCCATGGCGGTCTCGACGACATCCGCCAGCTCAGCCTGGCTCTCTTTTAACGCCTTGTGGATTAGCCTGGATTCGGTAATATCTCGGGCAACGATCAGCGCCGCCTTGCGCCTCTTGTACATCAGCTTATGAGAAATGATGTCCACATAGATGAGCGTCCCGTCTTTCTTGAGATGCTGCCATTCCCCCGAATATTGGAGGCGCTGTCGCTTGGCGCGCACATGCGTCTTCAGACGCGCGATTTCCTCCTTCGGGCGGATGTCTGAGAGACGCATCCGCAGAAACTCGGCGCGTGAATAGCCATACTGTTTCACCGCCGCTTCGTTGACCTCCAGAAAGCTCAGCGTATCAAGGTCGTAGATCCACATCGGCAAAGGATTATTTTGGAAAAGGAAAGAAAACCGATCCGACTTTGGAACCGTTCTCTTTCTCCGATTCTTAATGAGCGTGCTCATTTTTCCTTTTTTGGATATAGAATACTCTGTTCACCGCACGACCGTTGTTGAATGAGATCTTGCCAGTCGAGATGATCTCGAAGATGAGGTTTAAACGAGACGTCTGTGGGGGCTCCTTCATCCCCCACAGGTATGGCCTGCATATTATAGTGCAGTTTGCCTGTTACGCGCCTTTCAATTTCACAAAAGGCCCCCGCCCGGGCCTCTGCTATAATGCTTTCTATGATTTTGGTCACCGGCGCGACGGGTTTTGTCGGACGTTCTTTGATTCGGCACTTGTTCGAGACCGGACGCGAGGTCCGCGTGCTGCTGCGTCCCTCGCGTCGTTCGCCTCGACTTCCCACCGGCGTGCCGGTGGAAGCCGCCGTCGCCAGCCTGTCCGATGAACGTGCCCTGCGCGCAGCCCTGAAGGACGTCGAGGCCATATTTCATCTGGCCAGCGCCGAGTCGCAGGGACGCGACGCCAATCTGCTCGCCGTAGATGTGCGCGGCACCGATAATCTTGCGCGCATGGCGGTGGATGCCGGGGTGGGGCGCATGGTTTATCTGAGCCACATTGGCGCCAGCCGCTCCTCGGCCTACCCTGTGTTCAAAGCCAAGGGCATTGCCGAAGAACACATTCGCCGTTCGGGTGTGCCTCATACGATCTTTCGCTCATCCATCATTTTCGGACCGGAGGATCACTTTACCACCAGCCTGGCCCATCTCCTGCGCCTGGCACCCGTCGTCTTCCCTCTGCCCGGCGGCGGACGTTCCCTGCTTCAACCCTTGTGGGTGGAGGATCTGGCGAGCGTCCTGCTTTGGTCGCTCGATAATCCGGAGACGATCAATCATACCTATGAAATCGGCGGCAGCGAATATTTCAGCCTGAAGCAAATTGTGGAGATGATCATGGATTTGCAGCATGCCCGCCGCTGGCTGATCACGCTTTCGCCGATCATGCTGCGCGCCCTGACGGTCACTCTGGAATCGTTCTGGCTGAACTTTCCCGTCTCCTCGTTCTGGCTGGATTATGTGGCGGTGAACCGCACCTGCCCCGTGGATAACCTGCCGCGCCAGTTTGGATTGATGCCGGCGCGCTTCAGCTATCGTCTTGACTATCTTAAGCGTTCGCTGTGGTATGAATCAGCGTGGAAGCGGATCGCGGAATCTTCCTCGGCTGTATCTGAAAAAATCCTTGAGCGAGTCCGCACCTTTCGGTTTTGACCATGCCTGCTTGGAATATCCGTTTGTTGGAAACGATCGAAGCCATGTCCGCGGTCGAAGCGCTCCAGCGCGAGGTCTGGCCCGGCAGCGAAACGGACGTTGTCCCCGCGCATTTGCTGATCACCGTCGTGCATAACGGCGGCCTGGTGCTCGGGGCGTTCGTGGACGAGAATCCCTCGACAGGCTCTAACGAACGATTGATCGGTTTTGTGTTCGGTTTCCCAGGGCTGGAATCCACGCCGGACGGACCGCGCCCGAAGCATTGTTCGCATATGGCCGGCGTCCATCCCGATTATCGCGACAGCGGCGTTGGTTTTGCGCTCAAGCGTGCGCAATGGCAGGTGGTTCGGCATCAGGGGCTCGATCATGTCACCTGGACGTATGATCCGCTGCTCAGCCGCAACGCGAACTTGAACATTGCGCGGCTTGGGTCGGTCTGTTCCACCTATCGCCGCTCGGAATACGGTGACATGCGTGATGGTTTGAATGCCGGACTTCCTTCCGATCGGTTTCAGGTGGATTGGTGGATCAATACCAAGCGCGTCGAACGGCGATTGAGCAAACATGCCCGCCCCGCCTTGAGCTTGAACCATCTGGCGCGTGTGGGTGTGCGCCCGCTTTATCCGCTTTCCTTCGGACCCGGCGGCTGGCCGCCTCCGCCGGAACATGTTCCGGTCATTGCCGCACAGCTCGTCGCGGCTGAAATTCCCTCCGATTTCATGGCGCTCAAATCCGCTGACTTCGCCCTGGCCCGCGACTGGCGGTTCTTTACACGCGAATTCTTTGAGACGGCCTTCGCGCAGGGGTACATCGCCACCGATTTTGTTTTTGATCAAAGTGGGGGCCTGCCGCGCAGCTTCTATGTCCTGACCGACGGTGAAAGCACACTGGAGGGATGAGATCCTGTGTGAACCCTCCTCCCGAGGGAGAAGCCTACGAGCCATTCCTTGTTTTCCCCATCCATTTTTCCACGCCTCTTGCGCCGGCTGGATAAAGCCATCTCGTCATTTTTCTTTCTCGATCAATGGCTGATCCTAACGGCCAAGGGCCGCCGCTATGATTCCTTGCAATGGCCGGCGTTTCGCTCCATTGTTCCGGAGAAAGATCGCTATTGGGCGGATCCGTTCATTGTCGGGAGGGGGGATCAAAACTACATCTTCATCGAGGAGAAAATGTATGCCACCGGCCGGGGGCGCATTGCCTGTCTGACGCTGGATGAGCGGGGTGCGCTGCGATCGCATCGGGCCGTGCTCGAACGTCCTTATCATCTTTCGTATCCGTTTATCTTTGAATTCCGCGGCGAGACCTATATGCTTCCCGAGACCGCGCAAAACCGCGCCTTGGAGCTCTATCGCTGCGTGCATTTTCCTGATCAATGGGAATTCTGCAGGACGCTCATGCGGGACGTCTATGCGGTCGACGCGACCTTGCTGGAACATGCGAACAAGTGGTGGTTGTTCGCCAATATCAAGGAGGACGGCGGCTCGAGCCTCGACTCATTGCACTTGTTCTTCAGCGACGGTCCCTTATCGGATCATTGGACACCGCATCCGCGCAATCCGATCGTTCGTGATGTTCGTTCGGCCCGGCCGGCAGGCCGCCTCTTTCTGTGGAATGGAAAGTTGATCCGCCCGGCGCAGGACAACTCGCGCCGCTATGGCTACGCCATCAGATTTAATCGCGTCCTCCGCTTGAGCGAGACCGAATACGAAGAGACCCAGGAGCTTTCCTTCGAGCCGCCGCGCCGGACCAAGATTCTCGCGACCCATACATTCAATCAAGCCGGGGATTGGACTGCGATCGATGCCGTCGTTCGTCGCTGGAAATTCTTTTCGCGCTGACGTATAATCCCTGCGTGCCCATTTTGGATAAACACACATTCGATTTCTTCAGCCGCAGTGCAGAACAAACCCGCCGCATTGGCATGCGCCTGGGGGGCCTGCTTCATCGATCGGATTTGATTTGTCTGCAAGGCGATCTGGGGGCGGGCAAGACCACTTTTGTGCAGGGTCTGGCGCAGGGCTGGGGATCGCTGGATGCCGTATCCAGCCCGACGTTCGTTCTGGTTAACGAATATAGCCGTCCCGACGAGAGTCAACTTTTCCATATGGATGCGTACCGCCTCGAGTCTGCGGCCGAAGCCGCTGAGCTCGACCTCGACTCCATGCTGGCCCGCGGCGCGCTGATCGTCGAATGGGCGGATCGGGTGGTCTCGGTCCTGCCGGATGAACGCCTGTGGGTCCAGCTGGAATATCGAGCCGAAGAACAAAGGCAGATGGGTTTTCGGGCCAAGGGTCCACGCTACGATGCGTTGCTGGCTGAGCTGCAGGGGAACATGTTTGGAGCCGCCTGATGCTGCTCGCCGTTGATACTTCCACCGCCCAGGTCGGACTTGCGCTTTATGATGGGTCGCAAGTAATTGCCGAGATGACGTGGCAAAGCCATCAGCACCATACCGTGGAGCTGGCGCCGGCCTTCATCGAGCTGCTGCGGCGTGCGGAGGTTAGGGTTTCGGAACTGCAAGTATTGGGCGTCGCGCTCGGACCCGGTTCGTTTACCAGCCTGCGCGTGGGCTTGGCATTTGTCAAAGGATTGGCGTTGACGCGAAAACTGCCCGTCATCGGGATTCCATCTCTTGATATACTTGCCGCTGTACAACCGATTGCCAAAATACCGTTGGCGGTCTTTTTACAGGCCGGCCGGGCGCGGATTGCGTTGGGATGGTATAAAGCAAGAGGAAATCAGTGGAAGGCCGAAGGTGCGGTCCGAATCGCCACGGTGGATTCGCTGGTCGATTCCATCGATACGCCAACCTTGGTGGCTGGCGAATTGCAGCCTGAGGAGCGGCAGCGATTAACCGTGCGCAAGAAGGAGACTGTGCGCCTGGCTGCGCCGTCCATGTGCCTCCGGCGGCCCGCCGTGCTGGCGGAATTGGCATGGGCGCGCTGGCGGGCCGGCAAAGTGGACGAAGTCGCCTCGCTGGCGCCGATCTATCTGCATACCGCTGAATCCATTCCGGCATGAATGTGATCATCCGCAAGATGACCGTTGACGATGTGCCTGCCGCCGCCCAGCTGGATCGCATCTCCTTCAGTATGCCGTGGCCGGAACATGCCTTTTATTATGAGGTCAAAGACAACCCCGCCGCGCGGTGTTTTGTGGCCGAGGCGGACGACCGGCACGTGATCGGCATGGTTGTTTCGTGGATCATTCTGGATGAATTGCACATTGCCACACTGGCGGTCGATCCAGAGTATCGCCGGCAGGGGATCGGCGAGCGGATTTTAACGAAAGCGCTTCAGGACGGGCAGGCCGCCGGAACGCAATACGCATTGCTGGAAGTACGGGCGGGGAACGTTGCCGCACAAAATCTCTATCGCAAGTTCGGATTCAAACCGGTGGGCCGGCGTCCGAAGTATTACAAGGATAACGGCGAGGATGCCATCTTGATGAACTTGGATGATTTGGAGTCGCCATGAGCGCCGAAGAAATCTTAGCGCAAGTTGCCAAGGAAGTTGCGGTGTGCGAGAAATGTGGGCTGTATCACTCGCGCAAGAAGTCGGTGCCGGGCGAAGGGCCCGCGCATTCCGAGATCATGTTCATCGGGGAAGGCCCCGGCTTCTATGAAAATGAACAGGGACGCCCCTTCGTCGGCGCGGCCGGACAATTCCTCGATCAACTCCTGGCTCAGGCTGGACTCCAACGATCCAAGGTCTGGATCGGGAATGTGGTCAAGTGCCGGCCGCCCGGCAACCGCGATCCGCAGCCGGAGGAGTTGGCGGCCTGCGACGTGTATCTGGAACGCCAGATCCAGGCGATCAATCCAAGCATCATCATCACGTTGGGACGTTACTCGATGGGCAAGTTCATGCCCGGCGCGAAGATCAGCGCAGTGCATGGACAGATGCGCAGGGTCGGCGAGCGCTATGTGATCGCGATGTTCCATCCGGCCGCGGCGTTGCATCAGGCCTCCTTGAAGCCGGCCCTCTTGGCGGACTTCGCCAAACTCCCCGAATTGCTTGAGCAGGCGCGCAAAGGGTTGGGACGTTCCGCGCGGGAAGTGAAGCCGGAAGAACCAAAGGTTGAACCCAAACAATTGAACCTATTTTAATTCCCCTCACCCTTTGAGCCTCTCCTTCACGGAGAGGAGTGGCGGTGAGGGAAAAGGAAAAGAATGTCGATCAAAGATACTCTCATCAAGAAGTTTCAAGATAAATCTGCGAAGGTGGGAATCCTTGGCATGGGATACGTGGGGATGCCGCTGGCCGTGGTGTTTGCCGAAGCGGGTTTTCAGGTTTTGGGGATCGACCCCGATCAGCGCAAGACCGCTGCGTTCCAGAGGGATATTTCGTACATTCAAGATGTGCCGACGGAAACCGTCGCGCGTTTGCACCGGAGCGGCCAGCTCAATATGACCAGCGATTTCGCGGCCCTGCAGGACATGGATGCGGTCAGCATTTGCGTGCCTACGCCTCTGCGGCAGACCGGCGATCCGGATATGTCCTTCATCAATTCGGCGGTGGAACAACTTGCGAAATACGTCCATAAAGGCATGGTCGTGGTATTGGAATCGACCACCTATCCGCGCACGACGCGCGAACTGGTGCTTCCGCGACTCACGGAGCCATCCGGACTGAGGGTGGGCGAGGACATCTTCATCTGTTTCTCGCCTGAACGGGTCGACCCGGGACGCCGGGATTGGACCACCTGGAACACGCCGAAGGTGATCGGCGGGATTACGGCCTCCTGCGCCGAAGTCGCCCAGGCTTGGTATGGCGGCGCGATCAAAACCATCGTGCCGGTCTCCTCGGCCGAAGCGGCGGAGATGGCGAAGCTGCTTGAAAATACGTTTCGCATGATCAATATCGGCCTGGTCAATGAGCTGGCGATCATCTGTGAGCGCCTGGGCGTGGATGTGTGGGAGGTGATTGACGCCGCCGCCACCAAGCCGTTTGGTTTCATGAAGTTCACACCGGGACCTGGCCTCGGCGGACACTGCATCCCGATCGACCCATTATATTTATCGTGGAAAATGAAGGAGATGAATTACAACGCGCGTTTCATCGAACTGGCTTCCGAGATCAACACGAACATGCCGCGTTATGTGGTCAGCCGCATCCTGGAGGCGATGAACGATCGCGGCAAGACATTAAAAGGAAGCAGGGTATTGGTGCTGGGCGCCGCCTACAAGCCCGATATTGACGATGTGCGCGAGTCGCCGGCGCTGGATGTGATCGCTTTGCTCAGGAAAAAAGGCGCCGAGGTCTCGTATCACGATCCGTACATTCCGCAAATTCATCACGAACATGAAGGCTGGAAGATGGAAACGGTCAAGGATGTGATGAAAGCCGTCCGGGAATCGGATGCCGTCGTGATCGTGACCGATCATAAAGTATATGATTATCCCGCCATTGTTTCTCAAGCGAAGTTCGTTTTTGACAGCCGCAACGCCCTGGGCAAATTAGGCAAGGAAAGCGAGAAGGTCGCGAGACTGTAATTATGGGAAAGTATTTGGTCACCGGCGCGGCCGGGTTCATCGGCGCGCGCACCTCGGAGATGTTGATCCAGGACGGGCACACGGTCGTCGGCCTCGACAACCTGAACGACGCCTACGATCCGCGCATGAAGGAATATCGCTTAAAGAAACTGCAAGCGCTGCCGCGTTTTGAATTCGTCCGCGACGATATCTCCGATCGCGCGATTCTCAGCCGCCAGGCTGCCGTCCTGGGTCAGCCATTCGACGCGGTGATCAACCTGGCGGCGCGCGCCGGCGTGCGCTACAGCGTCGAAAACCCGTGGTCGTTTGTCGAAACCAATGTGATCGGAACGTTGAACATGCTGGAGTTGTGCAAACAGGGCGGGATCAAGAAATTCATCTTCGCCTCCACCTCCAGCATTTACGGAGCGAATCCTCCCTATCCGACACCGGAATCGGCGTCGAGCAGCGAACCGCTTCAGCCATACGCCGCGAGCAAAAAGGGCGCCGAGGCCCTGTGCCACTCCTATCATCATTTATATGATATCGACGTCAGCGTGGTTCGATACTTCACGGTCTATGGACCGGCGGGCAGGCCGGACTTGGCGTTGTTCCGTTTTGTGCAGTGGATCCAGGAGGGCAGACCCGTGCGCGTCCATGGTGACGGGAACCAGTCACGCGGCTTCACGTACATCGACGACATCGCGCGGGCGACCCTGCTGGCCCTCCAACCGCTCGGTTACGAAATCATCAACGTCGGCGGCCACGAAGTCATCACCATCAACGATTCGATCAAACTCATCGAAGAGTTGAGCGGCAAGAAGGCGGACGTTCAATATGGTCCTCCGAATCTGGCGGACATGTTCACCAATTGGGCGGATATCAGCAAGGCAAAACAGCTGTTGGCTTGGGAGCCTCGAGTGGGTCTGAGCGAGGGTGTGAAGAAATTGATTGAGTGGTACGCCGCCGAGCGGTCGTGGGCGAGCGAGATACTGACTCCATGAGTTGGTTTCAAAAGCTGCGCCAGGATGAACTGTTAGGCAAGGTCATTGCCAACAGCGCGCATTTGTTCAGCGCGAACTCGATCAGCTTGGCGCTCAGTGTCATCCAGGGGATTTTGGCCGCGCGCCTGCTCGGCCCGGCCGGTTATGGGCTGATCGGGATCGTCATGCAATTCGCCTCGACGGTCAACGGCGTGTTCTCGTTCCGCATGAGCGAGGTGGTGGTCCGCTATGCAGGTGAATATCTTGAGAAGAAGGAGAACGAACAGGCAGGCGCCCTGATCAAAGCCGCAGGCTTGACCGAAGCGACCGTCTCGTTCCTGGCCTTCCTCGTGGTAGTGCTGGCCGCTGGACTTGCCACGCGCTTCATCGCCAAAACACCCGGCGTTCAATGGATGTTCGTCGTTTATGCCATCGGACTGTTGGCTAATTTCAACACCGAAACGTCCACCGGCATTTTGCAGATCACGGATCAGATCAAATTGCAGGGGACCATCAACCTCATTCAAAGCATCGTGACCGTGCTGTTGATCGTGGGGGCCTTCATCCTAAAGGGCACACTGACATTTGTGCTGATCACGTATTTGATCGGCAAAGTGATGATGGGGCTGGGAATTTTCATCATGGCGCAGATTCATCTGCACCGAAAACTCGGCCGCGGCTGGTGGAAAGCTTCGTTCGCCTCGTTGCCATCGTTTCGTGAATTGGCGCGCTTCGCGATCAGTTCCAATCTGAGCGCCACCATCATTTTGGTCTTTCGGGAAAGCGAAATTCTATGGGTGGGTTACTTCCTGAACGCCAGCGCGGCGGGCTACTACAAAGTCGCCTACAATATCATCAGTCTGCTGTCCATCCCCGCGGATCCGCTGATCCTCACGGTCTATCCTGAGATCAACCGCCTGATCGTTCAAAAAGCCTGGCCGCGCCTGCGCGATTTTCTGCGAAAGATCACAACCCTATCCTTTGCCTATAGCATGCTCATTGCGCTGGGATTGATTCTGTTCGGACATTGGATATTGTTGGTGTTTGGCAGTCAATATGTCATTGCCTATCCTGCGCTCATGGCATTATTGGTTGGCATTGCCTTCAATTACACTTTATTCTGGAATCGGCCGCTTCTGCTGTCATTCAACCTGCCGGTGTTTCCGCTCTGGGCCACGCTGATGGCGGGCTTGCTTAAAGTCGGGCTGGCATTTCCGCTCGTGCCGCGTTATGGATACGTGATGGAGGGGGCGCTGCTCTCCCTGTACTACGTGGTGTCGGTTGGACTCATGGCTGGGCGCGGCATGCAGGAACTAAAGAGACGGGAATCGCCGGTATGAAGATCGCCGCCATTACGAATTCACGCATCCCCTCGTTGACCGCGAATTCGATTCAAGCGATGAAGGTCTGTGACGCCTTGACGCAACTGGGTCACGACCTGCGCGTCTTCGCGCCGCGTGAAGCGGCCCCCGCTTCATGGAACGAACTTGCCGCTCAGTATGGCTTGCAGCATCCGTTCGAGATTCAGTGGCTGCCCTCCGTGCGCGCATTCAAACGTTTTGATTTTATGTTTCATGCGCAGTCTGCCGCGCACAAATTCGGCGCAGGCTTGATCTATACCTGGCTCCCGCAATCTGCCGTGACCGGACTCTGGCAGCGTGATCCGGTGATCCTGGAGATGCACGCGGATGTCGCCGGACGATTCGGCGCGTGGTGGCTGCGCCAGTTCTGGAAATCGCGCCGGCACAAGCGGTTGCTGACCACAACCTCCGCGCTGAGAAAAGCTTTGGAACGTTCGACCGGACTTGAGTTCCCGAATGAGGCGGTCCAAATCGCGCCGAACGGCGTCGACCTCGAACGGTATGCGAATCTGCCAAGTCCAGCGGAAGCGCGTCGACAGTTGAATCTTAAAGAAAATCTGACCATTGGCTTCACGGGACATTTCTACGCGGGCCGCGGCCTGGACTTACTGTTCGAGTTGGCGCGCGCCTTGCCCACTGTAAATTTTTTATGGGTCGGCGGAACACCGGATGCCGTGAGTGAATGGAGAACGAAATTAAACGCGGCGGATGTTTTCAATGTGACGCTGACCGGCTTCATCGAAAACAGCCGATTGCCGCTGTATCAATCCGCGGCGGACATTTTGCTGATGCCCTATGCGCGTTCGATTGCCGGAAGCAGCAGGCAGGATATCGCCGAGGGCATCAATCCGATGAAGATGTTCGAATACATGGCGGCGGAACGCGCGATCATCACCAGCGACCTGCCCGTGATCCGCGAAGTGTTGAATGAGTCGAATGCGGTGTTTTGTGCGCCAGGTGATTTGAACGCATGGAAGAATGTGATTGAAAACTTATGGAATGATGAAGGACGCCGAACTTCCCTTGCAAAACAAGCTCGTCGGGACGTAGAACGTTACACATGGATCGCGCGCGAGCAAAGGGCACTGGAGAACTTTTAAGAATCATTTCAAAATAGGATAAGTGTCTATACCAGTGCCTTCCTCTGGACAGCCCGTACCTCTAGTGATAGCATTCATAAAATGATGGTTAAGCGTTATAGGTTGGCGTCTCTTAAGGGTGTGGCAATACGTTAAGCATTACATCATCCATCTGGCAAACACAATCTGTTTTTTGACAACCGGAATTCTGTGAACAACAAGAGAAAGGGATACTATGAAATCTTTGTTTGTTCAACGTCTTCATCAATTTGCAGCTGTTTTGCTGATTGTCGCAACTGGTCTTGCGTCCCAACCCGTTCAGCGTGTCCTGGCGGATGTCCCAACAAGTACGCCTGCCGGGCTCTGGCTCACGGTCACCAGTCCGAACGGTGGCGAGGTGATGACCGTTGGAGATGTATTTCCTATCACCTGGCAATCTTCCGCCAACATTGACACCGTTTATATCGGGTACAAATCCTGCCCCAGCTGCCTGGATTCGATTGTAACTGGCATTCCGAACACCGGCTCCTATAACTGGACGGTGTATGTTGGCAACACGGTGAACACGCAATTTACAATTGAGATCACAGGCTATGATACTGGGGTTGGCTCCGTCACCGATGATTCGGACGCACCCTTCACGGTCCTGCAGCCATCCACTCCGACCCTCACACCCATCTCTACAAATACGGCGACTTCGCCCCTGCCGTCGACCTACACGCCCGCGTCCACTCCGACCCCTGCCGGTACAACCGCGGGCCCCTGGATCGTCACTTCGAACGCAGACGATGGTACGGCAACCCCGTCCAATTGTCCCAGTGCATCCAATTGTCGTTTACGGGATGCGATCGCCGCCGCGCCCCGCGGCAGCGTGATCACCTTCGCCTCCAACCTTGCAGACCAGACCATCACCCTCGCGGCCACATTGACCCTTAACCAGGATGTCACCCTGGATGGCTCAGCACTGGCTTCACAGGTTACGATCAGCGGTAATAATGCTGTGCAACTGTTTTACGTAAATCCTGGTGTCATGGCCAGCCTGAAGAACCTAACGATCATGAATGGCAATGCGATGAGCGGCATCGGGGGCGGCGGCATCAATAACGATGGCACGCTGACCGTGACCGGCAGCACCTTCTCCAGCAACTCTGCGAACAACCATGGCGGCGGCATCAACAACAATGGCACGCTCACGGTGACCGGCAGCACCTTCTCCGGCAATTTCGCGGGATTCCATGGCGGCGGCATCAGTAATAGCGGCGCGCTAACGGTGACGAACAGCACTTTCCAGGGCAATACGGCAACGTACTACGGCGGCGGCATCATCAATAGTGGCACGCTGACCGTGACGAACAGCACCTTCTACGGCAACTCCGCAGGCAACTCCGGAAACTATTACGGCGGCGGTATCTTCAATGAAGGCACGCTGAATTTTGCCAATACCATCATTGCGAATTCTACATTTGATGACTGCCTGAATGACGGCACCCTCGGCACTAATTTGAGCAATCTGGTGGAAGACGGCTCCTGCTCCGCAGGCCTGAGTGGCGACCCCGAACTGAGCGCGCTTGCCAATAATGGTGGCCCCACCCAGACCATGGCTCTACTGGCTGGCTCCCCTGCTATCGATGCGGGGAATGATGCTTCTTGTCCATCCGTTGATCAGCGCGGCGTGTCCCGCCCTCAAGGTGCGCACTGCGATATCGGCGCGTTTGAGTACGTTGGCATTTCGTCCACAGCAACGTTTACTCCGACGGTTGCCGGCAGCAGTGTGCCGACCATTCTACCGACCGAGATTCCAACCTTCACACCCTTACCGACCAGTACTCCCACGCCGACCCCAGTGCCGCCTGCCACGGCGACGTTCACGCCCGTGCCCTCTGATACGATGACGCCCACCGCAACCGCGACACTGACACCCACGAACACCGCCACCGCGACGCCTCTGCCGGCTCCCTACTTCCTGAACTACAGGTCCTATCCGCCGGCCAACGCAGCTAACGCGGTCGCAGTCGGCGATTTCAACTCGGACGGCTTGTTGGATGTGGCCATGACCACGGGTTACAGTCCCGGAAGCCTGTTGATCTATCTGCAGAACAGCGATGGTACGCTGGCCGCGCCTGTATCGTATAACGCTGGCCCCGATCCGCGGTCCCTGGCGGCAGGAGACATCAATCACGACGGTCGGACCGATATCGTGGTCACCAACTCCATCAACAACTATATCACCGTCTTTTTACAGCAGCCCGACGGCACCCTGGCGAACGGCATCACGTATCCATCCGGCAGCCAGCCGGACGCGATTGCCATTGCAGACCTCAACGGGGACGGCCTCCCGGATGTGGTCGTGTCGCACTGGAGTTCGCCTTATATCGGCGTATTCACCCAAAACCAATCCGGCGCTCTGAACGCCATGGTGACCTATCCCGCACCCCAGGCAGGATGGGATGACCTCGCGGTCGGAGACTTGAATGGGGACGGGCTCACCGACGTGGTCAAGATGGATGGGCAGGGATCGAATGAGGTTCTCTCCGTCTACCTGCAGCAGCCCGATGGTACCCTGTCGGCGCCGCGGGCCTTTACCTTGGGATCCTGCGGTTACTGCCTCCTCCAAGCTGTCCGAGTCGGCGACGTGACCGGTGACGGCCGGGCGGACCTCGCCGTGACGTACTACGAGTCCGTCCAAAGCGGTTATGATGCCAAAGTTGCCGTTTTTGCACAGGGCAGCGATGGGCAGCTGCTGCCGCCTGTTTCCTACCCTGTCGCTTTATATCCGCAAGCTCTAGCTCTGGCGGATGTCAATCTGGACGGCCGGACGGACGTGGTGGTGCCGGCAGGCGGCGGCACGGAAATCGGAGTCTCGCTGCAGAGAAGCGATGGCACTCTGCAATCTCCTGCGTTTTATACGATTCCTTATACCAGCCAATACAATCCGGAGGGCCTGGCCGTGGGGGATATCAACCACGACGGGAAACCTGATTTGATCCTGGCCAATTACAACAACGGCCTGGTGGTTCTCTATCAATCCTCGCCTCCCACCCCCACACCGACTTTCACAGCGACCGCGTCGTATACGCCGACGTTTACGCCCACTGCAACAAGTACACCGACGTTCACTCCAACCGCGTCCTATACGCCGACCTTCACTCCGACACTCACAAGTACTCCGACCTTTACGGCGACTTGGACGCCGACATTCACACCCACGGCCTCCTCCACTGCAACGTTCACTCCAACACTCACAAATACTCCGACCTTTACGGCGACTTGGACCCCGACATTCACATCCACAGCCTCCTCGACTCCAACGTTCACAGCCACTTGGACGCCGACATGGACGCCCACCGCCCTTCCTACTGTCTTGGACGATCCTTCGTACCTGATCACGTATCAGGGCTGGTTTGGCAGGAACGATTCGAACGCTTCGGGCGGCGGCTATCGCTACAACAGCGCCGCGGGTGGAACTGCCTCCTATACGAGCAGCACAGCTGCCACCTCCATGGCGTTCATTACCTATAAGGGACCCGACCAGGGCAAAGTGCAGATCCTGGTGGACAATGTGCCGGAGGGCACCTTCGACCTGTACAACGCTGTCCCCAAATACAAACAGGCCATCACGATCACCAACCTGTCGAAGAAAGCGCATACCATCACGGTCAAGGTGACCGGGCAGAAGAATCCAGCCTCCAAGGGATATGAGGTTCGAGTAGATGCTTTCGAGGCGGGCACGGTCGTGATCGAAGATACGAATCCAGCAGTCACCTATGAAACTTGGATCGGCTCAGCGAATTCCAATGCCTACGGCGGCACCTATCGATCTTCCAACACTGCTGGTGCATCCATTACTTTTACGATCACAGGGAATCAGTTCCGGCTGATCACTGCCCGTGGAACCATGTATGGATTCGTGGATGTTTATAAGGATGGCGTGTACGCTGGCACCTATGACTTGTACAATCCCACTCAGCAATGGCAATACCCGTTGCTCATCAACGGATTGGGCAGCGGTACTCACACGATCGTGATCCAGGTTAAAGGTATGCATAATCGGCTCTCGACCGGCAACACGGTTGTCTTCGACGCCATGAGTTATCCGTAATCACGGATGTGGCTATCGTGAGTTCCTGGCATTTTCCTCCCTGCTTTTACGAGCGGGGAGGATTTCTATATGAATTAGGCGAGGATGAAGCCTTGAAATGATCCAAGGGCCTATTTTGCCTCCAAGTAAATCAGGTGGGGTAGAATATGCCCGTTATGCAAACCAGAAAACTGTTTCTCAAAGATTTGATTTT
>Ga0335079_10000924_pt1 | contig 33260 bp, 27 predicted proteins | sample Lox_Sample_33_FD_206719 | JGI IMG/M metagenome (GOLD analysis project Ga0335079, IMG submission 206719) | Soil microbial communities from Loxahatchee National Wildlife Refuge, Florida, United States - Lox_Sample_3.3 | ecosystem: Environmental > Terrestrial > Soil > Wetlands | place: USA...
TATCACGGCCCGGCCGCGGATCTGGCACCGCTGAGTCCCGCCCGCCCGGTTCCGTCAGCCGGCCCCGCCCACCGTGATGGCCCGCGCCTGGTCGACGTCGTGGCGCATCTGCCCGGCGAGCGCCGCCGCGGAGGCGAACCGTTCCATGCCGCGCAGCCGGGCGGCGAAATCGGCCCCGGCGTGCACGCCGTAGAGTTCGAGGTCGTCCCGGTCCAGCGCGTATGCCTCGACGACCCGCTCCCGCCCGTCGAAGGTCGGGTTGGTGCCCACCGAGATCGCCGCCGGCCAGCGGGCCTCTTCGTACTCCTGGCCTTCCTGCTCACCCAGGACCGACAGCCACCCGGCGTAGACCCCGTCGGCCGGGATCGCGGTGTGCGGGAGCGTCTCCAGGTTGGCGGTGGGGAACCCGAGCGCCTTCCCGCGCCGGTGCCCCGGCACGACAACCCCCTCCACCCGGTGCATCCGGCCGAGGTCGGCCGCTGCGCCCGTCACATCGCCGTCGGCCAGCTTCTGCCGGATGAGGCTGGAAGAGATCTTGGTCCCGCCGTCCGTCAGCAGCGGCACGGGCTCGGCGGTGAAGTCGTACTTCTCACCCAGCTCGGCCAGCAGCGCCACGTCACCGGCCGCGCGGTGCCCGAAGCGGAAGTTCTCGCCGACCACCACGGCCGCCGCGTGCAGCCGGTCCACCAGCGCCGAGCGCACGAACTCCTCCGGGCCCAGCCGCGAGAACTCGGCGGTGAAGGGGAGCAGGCAGACCACATCGGCGCCCAGCCCGGCCAGCAGCTCCGCCCGCCGGGCAGCGGTGCACAGCAGCACCGGGTGGGAGCCGGGCCGGATCACCTCCGCCGGATGCGGGTCGAACGTGAGCACGACCATCGGCTGCCCGAGCCCGCGGGCGGCATCCACCGCGCTGGTGATGATGCGCTGGTGGCCCCGGTGCACGCCATCGAACACGCCGATGGTCACCACGCACCGGCCCCAGTCCGCGGGCACGTCCCCCAGGCCCTGCCACCGGTACACCACGCCTCCTCGTTCTGTGACGGCTTGCGTTCTCCGCCACCCAAGCCTGCCACGTCACGCCCGCTGCTCCCCCCGCTGGGGATCATCCGCCTGGCCGCCGGCTGGCCCGGCCGGCGGCTGGGGCAGCTGCCGGACGGCGCCGGCGAGGGTCTTGATGGCCCACCCGGCCGTCTCGGCCGCCTGCGCCGGGTCCAGGCCGAGATAGTCCTTCCAGTACAGCCAGGCCATCGGAGATGTCAGCAGGACAACCGACCGCAGCAGCAGGGCAGCGGTGTCCTCGTCTGCCTCCTCGAGGCTGTCGCTGAGGGCCGTGCGGATCATAGCGAGGCGCGTGGAGACGTTGGGCCGGGGCACCCGGTCGGGGTCGGGCGCGGCGAGGGTCCAGCGGACCGGGTTCTCCATCTCCGCGGACCGCTGGAACACCGTGCGCACCGCGTCCGCCAGGCCGTCGGCTGACGCGGGCGCGAGCCCGGCGGCGACCGTCTGGAACTGATAGCGCGCGAAGGCGCCGAACAGGTCCCGCTTGGTGGGGAAATGCCGGTAGAGCGTGGGCTCAGACACACCGGCCCGGCTCGCGACCGACGCCATGGAGATCTCCAGCGGGTGCTCCTCGTCGATCAGTGCGGCCAGCGCCTCAAGGATGCGCCGCTCCGTGAGCGCCCGCTGGGCCTGGCGGAGCGAGGGTCTTGACGAGTCAGCTACCATACATATGATAGTAACACTATCACCTAGTTAGGGGGGCTATCTCCTATGTCCAACGTCGACGAGGTACTGCAGGGCATCTACCAGGCGATCAACACCGGTGAGCTGGACCTGCTGGACAAGTTCGTGGCCGCTGACTACATCGAGCACAGCGAGGGCTACCGCGGCGTCGAGCCCTTCCGGCAGCAGATCATGGCCTTCCGGGCCGCCTTCCCCGACCTGCACGTGACCGTGGATGATGTGCTGGCCGCCGGTGACCGGTTCGCCAGCCGGACGACCGTGACGGGCACGCACACCGGCGACCTCATGGGCATGCCAGCGACCGGCAGGCCGATCAGCGTGGAGGCCGTCGACATCGGCAGGATCGAGAACGGGCAGGCCAAGGAGCGCTGGGGCGGCCTGAACATGTACGCGCTGCTCACCCAGCTCGGCGTGATCCCCGCCCCTCAGGCGGGCTAGGGACGCGCCCTCCACCCGGCCGCAGGGCGTCCCTCGCAGCTGCCCGCGGGCGCCCTGCGGTCTCAGGGCACGAACACGGCCAGCGGCCTGGCGCGGCCGGCCCGCTCCTCGACCAGCGCGACCAGGGTGCCGTCCGGCGCCAGCGCGGCCACCGGCCCGGCAGCGCCCGCCGCGTCCAGGCTGGCAGCGTCCAGGCTGGCACCGTCCAGGCTGGCACCGTGCGACAGGGACTGCGCCTCGGCCTCGCTCAGCCGCCGGACCGGGAAGGCGGCGGCCGCCGCCTCCGCCAGCGGGATGACCCCGAACCCGGCCGCGAGCTCGGCCAGTTCGCGGGCGTCGCTCAGCCGGTAGGGGCCGACCCGGGTGCGCCGGAGCATGGTCAGGTGCCCGCCCACCCCGAGCGAGGATCCCAGGTCACGGGCGAGCGCGCGGACGTAGGTCCCACTGGAACAGCGCACCGCCGCGGTCACGTCCAGCAGCTCCCCGGCCGGCCCGGCCGGGCGGGGGTCGCTGATGGTGAACTCCTGCACGGTCACGGCCCGCGCCTCCAGCACCGGCGCCGCCCCCTCGCGGGCCAGCTGGTAGGCGCGCCTGCCGCCCACCTTGATGGCGCTGACCACCGGCGGGACCTGCTGGATCTGCCCGGTGAGCGCCGCCGCGGCCGCCTGTACCCGGCCCGGCGCCAGCTCACTGGCGGGCGCGCCCGCCACCACCGTCCCGTCGGCGTCGCCGGTGTCGGTGGCCTGGCCCAGCCGGATGGTGGCCAGGTACTCCTTTTCCGTGAGCGCCAGATGGCCGAGCAGCCGGGTGGCCTTCTCCACGCCGATCACCAGCACCCCGGTCGCCATCGGGTCAAGCGTCCCGGCATGACCGACCCGGCGGGTGCCGGCCAGGCGGCGGATCCGGGCCACCACGTCATGTGAGGTCAGCCCGGGGGGCTTGTCCACGATGACCAGCCCGCTGGTGGCGGTCACCGGCCCGGGCCACCCGCCGCGCCCCGGCCGTCGGCCCCGCCGCGCCCGCCGTCATTCTCGTCACCGTCGTCCTCGTCGCCGTCATCCTCGTCACCGCCGGCGGCATCCGCGGGCTGACGGTAAGGGTCGGGGTCGCCGGCCGGCTGGGCGCCCTCACGGGCGGCGGCCAGCGCAGCGTCCGCCGCCCGCGCGCGCGCCACCAGGTCCTCCATCCGCTGTGCGCCCTCGGGCAGCGTGTCACGCACGAACGCCAGCGAGGGGGTGTGCCGCAGCCCGGTCTGGCGGCCCACCTCGGAGCGGATCAGCCCGGTGGCGCTGGCGAGCGCGGCGGCGGTGCCCGCCTGGTCCTCCGCCGTGCCGTAGACGGTGTAGTAGACGGTCGCCTCCCGCAGATCATTGGTGATCCGCGCCTCGGTGACCGTCACGAAGCCGAGCCGCGGGTCCTTGACCCGCCGCTCCAGCATCTCGGCCACGATCCGGGCGATCCGGTCGGCGAGCTTGCGTGCCCGCGCTGCGTCCATGACCCTCTCACTCCTCCTCGCTGACCAGCCGGTGCCGCGCCGACAGCAGCGCGATCTCGGGCCGGGCGGCGACCAGGCGCTCGCACGCCTGCAGCACCTCGGTGGCGTGCGCGGCCGTCGAGGACACCACGGCCACCCCGATCTCCGCCCGGCGGTAGCGGTCCAGCCTGCCGGTCTCGGCCACCGCCGCGCTGGGCTGCCGGCGCCGCACCTCGGCGATGATCGCGGCGACCGCCGAACGCTTCTGCTTCAGCGACCGCACGTCACCGAGCAGGATGTCCAGCGTCAGCGCGCCCACGTACACCGCGGCCTGCCCGGGCCGTCATCCACGCTGGCCAGGTCGTGCGCTCGGAGACCCCTGAACAATGGCCGCCCGGCTCGCGTGTCCCCGCATCCCGGCTGGCGGCGTTGTCGTCATCGCACGTAGCTCCACTACGTGCTCCTCCTCCGCCTGGCCATCCGGGCGCGGATGACCCGCTCCCTTATCGGGCGCCATTATTCAGCGGCCTCCTAGTCCCGCGGCTTCTCCCGCATCTCGTAGGTCTCGATCACGTCCTCGACCTTGACGTCGCTGTAGCCGATGCCGATGCCGCACTCGTAGCCCTCACGGACCTCGGTCACGTCGTCCTTGAACCGCCGCAGCGAGTCCACGGTGAGGCTTTCCGACACCACCACACCGTCGCGGACCAGGCGTGCCTTGCTGCCCCGGGTGATGGTGCCGGAACGGACGATGCAGCCGGCCACGTTGCCGACGCGCGGCACCCGGAAGACCTCCCGGATCTCCGCCGTGCCGAGCTGCGCCTCCTCGAACTCGGGCTTGAGCATGCCCTTGAGGGCCGCCTCGATCTCCTCGATCGCCTGGTAGATGACCGAGTAGTAGCGGATGTCCACGCCCTCGCGCTGGGCCAGCTCGCCGGCCCGGCCGGCCGGCCGGACGTTGAAGCCGACGATCACCGCGTCCGACGCGATGGCCAGGTTGACGTCATCCTGGGTGATCGCGCCGACGCCACGGCCGATCACCCGCAGGGCCACGTCCTCGCCCACATCGATCTTGAGCAGCGCGTCCTCCAGGGCCTCGACCGACCCGGACACGTCACCCTTGATGATGAGCAGCAGTTCCTCACGCTCGCCGGACTTCAGCGCGGACTCCAGGTCCTCCAGCGTGACCCTCGGCCGCCGCTGGGCGAACAGGGCCGTGCGCTCACGGGCCTCCCGCCGCTCGGCGATCTGCCGGGCCACCCGTTCGTCGGACACGACCAGGAAGTTGTCGCCAGCGTCGGGCACCGCGTTGAGCCCGAGCACCTGCACCGGCCGCGACGGCGGCGCGTCAGGGACCGGGTCCGCGTTCTCGTCCAGCAGCGCCCTGACCCGGCCGAACGCCTCACCGGCCACGATCGAGTCCCCGACGTTCAGCGTGCCGCGCTGCACCAGCACGGTCGCCACCGGGCCGCGGCCCTTGTCCAGGTGCGCCTCGATCGCGACGCCCTGTGCGTCCTGCTCGGGGTTGGCCCGCAGGTCGAGTTCGGCGTCGGCGGTCAGGATGACCGCTTCCAGCAGGGCATCGATACCGGTGCCCTCCCTGGCCGAGACGTCCACGAACAGGGTCGTGCCGCCGAACTCCTCGGCCACCAGGCCGTACTCGGTCAGCTGGGCGCGGACCCTGGCCGGGTCCGCCCCTTCCTTGTCGATCTTGTTGACCGCCACCACGATCGGCACCGACGCCGCCTGGGCGTGGTTGAGCGCCTCGGTGGTCTGCGGCTTGACACCGTCGTCCGCCGCCACTACCAGGACCACCAGGTCGGTGGTCTCGGCGCCGCGGGCACGCATGGCGGTGAACGCCTCGTGACCGGGGGTGTCGATAAAGGTGATCTTGCGACTGGTCCCGTCCACCTCGGTCGTGACCTGGTAGGCACCGATGTGCTGGGTGATGCCGCCCGCCTCCCTGGCCACCATGTTGGTGTGCCTGATGGCGTCGAGCAGCTTGGTCTTGCCGTGGTCGACATGGCCCATGACTGTGACCACCGGCGGGCGCGCCTGCAGGTCGGCGTCCTCGCCCTCGTCCTCACCGAACTCGATGTGGAACGACTCCAGCAGCTCCCGGTCCTCCTCCTCGGGGGAGACGACCTGGACGTTGTAGTTGAGCTCGGCGCCGAGCAGCTGCAGGGTCTCGTCGTTCACCGACTGGGTGGCGGTCACCATCTCGCCGAGGTGGAAAAGCACCTGCACGAGCGAGGCCGGGTTCACCCCGATCTTGTCGGCGAAGTCGCTCAGCGACGCGCCCCGGGACAGCCGGATGACCTGCCCGGTCCCGCGCGGGATCTGCACGCCGCCGATCGACGGCGCCTGCATGTTGTCGAACTCCTGGCGCCGCTGCTTGCGCGACTTGCGGCCGCGCGAAGGCCGGCCGCCGGGGCGCCCGAACGCGCCCTGGGTGCCGCTGCGGCCGCGGCCGCCGCCACCGGGGCGGCCACCGCCGCCGCCCACACCGGGCCGCGGGCCGCCGGGGCCGCCACGCGGGCCAGCGCCCACGCCGCCGCCTGGGCCGCCTCGCGCCCCGCCCGGACGGGGACCGGCGCCCGCGCCGCCGGGGGCGCCACGGCCGGGGCCACCGGCACCGCCGGGGCCGCCACGGCCGGAACCCGGGCGCGGCGGCATGTTGCTCGGGCTCGGCCGGGGGCCGCCGGGCCGCTGCATGTCAGCAGGGCTGGGGCGCCCGCCTCCGGCGCCAGCCGGCCGCGGGCCGCCCGGGCGGCCGGCGCCGGGCGCGCCGGGTCCCGCCGGGGCGGGGCGGCCAGGCGCCCCGCGCGGGGCGAGTCCCATGCCGGTCGCGGTCGGGCTGTAGGGGTTGTTGCCGGGCCGCGGGCCGGTGCGCGGCGCCGGGCGGGCGCCAGGCCGGGGCGCGCCCGGGCGGGGCGCGGCCGGTCCCGGCCGCGGGCCGGGGCGGGGCCCGGCGGGCCCCGCGGGCCCAAGCTGGGCGGCCGGGGCCGCTGGCTGGGCCGGCGACGCGTCAGAGAAGGACGCCGGCACCGGCGGCGGGGTGGCGGGAGCGGCCGGCTCCCGGGCGGGTGCCTGGGCACCCCCGGCCGGCGACGGCACACCGGCCTCGCCCGGCGGCCCAGCCGGTGACGGTGCCGACGGGGCAGGAGCCGGGGCGCCATCGGCGACGGCCGCCGGGCCGCCAGCCGCCTTGCGGCCGCCGTTCTGCCCGTCCGCCCCGGCCGGTGTGGCCGCGGGCGTCTCCTCGCCGGGGCGGCCTGGTGCCTTCTTGGCCTGTCCCTGTCTCGGCGCCTGTGCCGAGAACGCTTCCTTGAGCCTGCGGACGACCGGCGCCTCGATCGTGGAGGACGCCGACCGCACGAACTCGCCCATTTCCTGGAGCTTGGCCATCACGGCCTTGCTCTCGACGCCGAACTCTTTCGCGAGTTCGTATACCCGGACCTTCGCCACTGCGCTCCCTCTGCTCGGTCCGGCTCGTGCCGGACCCTCGTGGCGCCGGCCCGGGCAGCGCGTGCTCCGGCCGGCGTCAGACTGTGCTGTTCATCGCCGCGTTCTCATCAGGCGCTCATCACGATCGGATCCTGCTTTCCCGGCAATGCCGTTCATGTCGTTGCCTGCCCCGGGCTCCCCGCACCGCTGTGCCAGATACTCCCCGAGCGTGCCGGTGGCCAGTGGTCCCGGCAGGCGCAGCGCCCGGGCGAACGCCCGCCGCCGCTCCGCCTGCTCGAAGCATTTCTGGCTGAGATGCAGGTAAGCGCCTCGGCCAGGCAGCCGCGCCCGGGGATCGGGGACGATCTCGCCGTCCCTTCCCACCACGCGCAGCAAGTCGGACTTGGCCGCGCGGGCCCTGCACCCGACGCACGTCCGGACCACAGGTGTGGGCGGGGTCGGCCGCGGGGACCGTATTGCCATTCCGGACGTTAGCTTACCGCGCCGGGGCATCGGTGACGCCGCGGCTGCTAGGTGGAACGCGCCGCTCGCCGCCGGTGTTCCCCTCCGCGCCTGGCCCGGCCGCCTCGGTGTCGGGCCGGATATCGATCTTCCAGCCGGTCAGGCGGTGGGCGAGCCGGGCGTTCTGCCCTTCCTTGCCGATCGCCAGCGACAGCTGGTAGTCCGGCACGATCACCTGCGCCACCCGGGCCTGGGCGTCCACGATGTGCACCCGCGCCACCCGGGCCGGGGAGAGCGCGTTGGCGACGAACTCGGCCGAATCGTCGGAGTAGTCCACGATGTCGATCTTCTCGCCGTGCAGCTCGGTCATCACGTTGCGCACCCGGCTGCCCATCGGCCCGATGCAGGCGCCCTTGGCGTTGATCCCGGGCTGGTGCGACGTCACCGCGATCTTCGTGCGGTGGCCGGCCTCACGGGCGATGGCGACGATGTCCACGGCGCCGGATGCGATCTCCGGCACCTCCAGCGAGAACAGCTTCTTCACCAGGTTGGGATGGGTCCGTGACAGGGTGACCGACGGCCCCCGGTATCCCTTGCGCACGTGCAGCACGTAGCAGCGCAGCCGCTCACCGTGGACGTAGCGCTCGCCCGGCACCTGCTCGGTGGGGGGCAGGATGGCCTCGATCTTGCCGAGATCGACCAGCACCGCGCGCGGGTCCTTGCCCTGCTGGATGACCCCGGCCACGATGTCGCCCTCGCGCCCGGCGTACTCACCGAACGTGAGCTCGTCCTCGGCGTCCCGGAGCCGCTGCAGGATCACCTGCCGGGCGGTGGTCGCGGCGATCCGGCCGAACCCGTCCGGGGTGTCGTCGTACTCCCGCAGCACTTCGCCGTTCTCACCGGTCTCCGCCGCCCACACCGTCACGTGCCCGGTGCCCCTATCGACCTCGACCCGCGCGGTCGGCGCCGCCCCCCCCGAGCGGTGGTAGGCCACCAGCAGCGCGTCCTCGATGGCCTTGATGGCCAGCTCCATCGAGATGTCCTTCTCGCTTTCCAGGCTGCGCAGGACACTCAGGTCAATGTCCATCGGCCCTCCCCCCTGCCGGCGGGCCGGAGGCCGCGCCCGCCGGTGCGCCGTCCTGGCCGCCGGGCTCGTCCGCGAGCCTGCCGAACTCCACCTGCACCCGGCCCGGGCCCAGCTGGGCGTAGCCGAACTCGCGGCGGGCGCCGCCGACCTCCAGGATGACCCCGCTGTCACCGGCAGTGATCACGCGTCCCTCGATCGGCCCGGCTGGCCCGCCCGGCCCGTCCGGCCCGTCCGGCCCGGCCTGCGCCGCCTCCGGCGCCAGCCCGGCAGCGGGCGGGGAAGGGGAAACGCCGGGATCGCCGGTGCCGGGGCCGGGACCGCCGGGGCCGGCCAGCGGTACCCGCACCAGCCTGCCCGCGGCCCGGCGCCAGTGACGTGGCTCGGTCAGCGGGCGGTCCACGCCCGGTGAGGACACCTCCAGCGTGTAGGGCGCGTCCCCCATCGCCCCGGTGCCGTCAAGCCGGGCCGAAACCTCGCGGCTGACCAGCGCGATGTCGTCCAGGCTCACGCCGCCGTCGGCGTCCACGATCACGCGCAGCAGGCGGCGGCGCCCGGCGGTGCCGATCCGCACCGACTCCAGGTCCAGGCCGGCCGCCCGCATGACGGGCGCCAGCAAGGCCTCAAGCTCGGCCGTATCCACGTAGCGGCGACCGCCGGCACGCGGCGCGGCCGGTGCCCCGGCGCCGCCGCGGGTGCGGTCAGGACGTGACGATCCGTGACGGGAATCTGTGCGCATCACGACCTCCTCGTCCACGACCTGTGCTGCTGCCTGCCCCGTCTAGGGTATCCGGACCACGCGGCCGTATTGCCCTCCCGCGCCGGGTGGCAACACGCCGTGATCGGCGGGTCCCGCGGGGGCCCGTCATGGTGCGATGGCCGACGGTGGCCGGCCGCCCATGGCATGCTGGGATGCCCGGCGGCGGACGGATGGCAGGAGGCAGCGTGGGACGTGTGGCGACGCGGCGCAGCGTCCTCGCCGCAGCTGCGTCGCTGTCCCTGGCGGCCGCCGGGTGCGGGAAGGGCATCGGCGCGCTGGGCACGCCGCCGCGGCTGCTGCCCGATGTCGCTGTGGCGCGCGATGCCATCGCCGGGGAAAACCTCATGATCTCCCGGTACGACGCCGCGCTGGCGGCGGTGCCCGCCCTGGCCGGCTCGCTGACCCCGCTGCTGGAGCAGCACCGCGAGCACCTGGTCCGGCTGCAGGCGCGGCTGATCGAGCCTGCCGCGGGCAGCCAGCAGGATCAATCGCCCTCCGGGCCCGCCCCCACGGCCCCCCCGCAGGTGCCCGCCTCCCCCGCTGCCGCGCAGGCCTACTTGCGGGAGGCCGAGCAGACGGCGGCGAGCACGCTGCTTGGCAAGCTCACGGCCGCATCGCCCTCCCTTGCCCAGCTGCTCGCCAGCATCGCGGCCTCGGAGGCCAGCCACGCGCTGCTGCTCGTCCCGAACCGGCGGTCCACATGAGCGCTTCCCTTTCCGCGCCCGAGGCCGTGACGGCGGGCCAGAACCAGCTGATGGCAGCCCAGCCCGCGGCCATCGCGGCGCTGCAGGCGGCACTGAACGCCGAGCACGCGGCGGTCTACGGTTACGGTGTCGCCGGGGCACACCTGACCGGGGCCAAGCAGAAGGCCGCGGCGCGGGGCTGGGCGGCCCACGAAGCCGCCCGCGACACCCTGTCCAGCATGATCATCGCCCTGGGGGGCCAGCCAGCGGCCGCGGCCGCGGCCTACCGGCTCCCGTTCCCGGTGCGCGGCAAGCAGGCCGCCATCATGCTGGCGGCGGTGCTGGAGGACCGGGTGGCCGCGGCCTATCTCGGGCTGGTCGCGCTCGGCAATGCCAGGCTGCGCATGTTCGGGGCGCGGGCCGTGCAGGTAGCCGCGCTGCGTGCCACCAGCTGGCGCGGCGAGGCGCTCGCGTTCCCCGGGCTGGAGGTGCCGGTATCCGGCCCGGTACCGGCTGCCCAGGGCGCGAGCCGGCCGGCGCCGGGCCCGTCCACCCCGGGCCCGTCCACGTCCGGCGGGTGATCGCAGCCGCCGCTGGCCGGGCCAGCCGACGGCCAGCACCCCCGGCCGCCCCGTGAGCCCGGGCCGGCCGTGCGGGCTGGCACGCACGGGTCAGCCCGCCGCAGCGGCCGTCCAGCCGTAAGCGGGTCGTGAGGGCTTCCTCGATGATGGCGGCCGCGGCATCCAGGTCGCCCTCCTCGGCGATCCGCTCGGCCCACGGCCACCAGAACCACCAGTTGCCGTTCTGGCAGCGCGAGGCGTAGACATCCCCGGTCGTGCCGTCGGCCGCTGGATGGGCGACCTGCAGCCGCGGTACCCGGCCGGCCGGGACGATGAGGCTCACGCCCATGCCCCGCTCGGTGAGGGTCCCGGCAAGTCGCTCAAGCCGGTGGAGGGTCTCGGTGCCATGCGGAGGCGCGTGGGGCTCCAGCCGCGTAAGGGTTGCCATCAGGGTCATCCTTGGTGATGAAAGACAAACGCACGGTGATACTACGAAGGGAAACGGCGGTGCGCCGGGAGTTGCCCGGATCGTCCCGAACTGTCGGGGCGGCCACCGGCCTGGCGGCCGGTCTCACCCCGGCGGCCCGGGGAGCGGCCCGGGCAGCGGCCCGGGCAGCGGCTCGGCGTGCAGCACGGTCAGCCGCGACACCGGCCGGGTCAGCGCGACGTACAGGCGGTGCAGGCCGCGGGGGTGCGCGGCGATCCGGGCCGGCTCGACCACGATCACATCGTCGAACTCCAGCCCTTTGGCCAGGGAGACGGGCACCAGCGTGAGCCGCTCGTCCGCGTTCGCGCCATCGAGCACCTGATGGCCGACGCCGGCCGCGCTGAGCATCCGGTGCAGCGCCGGGACCTGCTCGTCCGAGGCGATCACCGCGGTCGAGCCGGGCTGGGCCAGCGCCTGCTCGCAGGCCGCGGCGAGGTGGCCGGGCAGCGCCCTGGGCCCGACCGGGGTGACGGTCAGCGACCCCGGGTCCTGCCGCAGCGACCGGGCCGGCGCCAGGCCCGGCGCCAGGGCGGGCAGGAGCGTGCTGGCGAAGTCGAGGATCTGCCGCGGCACCCGGTAGCCGGTGTCGAGCACCTGCATCCCGGCCTCCGGCTTACCGAGGTGGGCGAGCAGCTGCGGCCAGCTGGCCGCCGCGGCCGGGGCCGTCGCCTGCGCGAGGTCGCCGAGCACGGTGGCCGAGCCGGTCGCGCAACGCCGGCCGACCGCGCGGCACTCCATGGGCGAGAGGTCCTGCGCCTCGTCGACCACCACGTGGGCGAGGCTGGGGGTCCGCTCGATGAGGTCGCTGGCCTCGTCGATGAGCACCGCGTCCGCGGCCGTCCAGCGCGCGCTGGCCGGCCCGCGGGGCGGGCGGTCCCAGCAGATCGCGGCCTGCTCGGACTCCTCGAGGATGCCGTCCGCGGCGCTGGCGAGCAGGGCCGGGCCGGAGAGCAGGCGCATGACGAGGCGGACCGGATCGGCGGCCGGCCAGGCCGCGTCGACCGCCGCGCGGACCTGCCGCGTCCTGCGCACCGCCTCGTGGGTCCGGTCATCGGTGGCCTCGCCGGCCGCCTCCATCCGGGTCAGGATCACGTGCGCGATGCGATGGCCCAGCATGGTGCGGCCGGCGCCGTAACGGACGCCGCGCTCACGCAGCTCCCGCATGAGTTCCGCGATCTCATGCCCGGGCACCCGCCACCGCCACGACCCGCGGGTGAGGACCAGCGCCTCGGCGGGCTCGCTCAGGCCCGCCCACAGCGCCCGGCGCAGCACCTCCGCCATCCGCGCGTCGCCCTTGACCTGGGCGGCACGCGCGGAGTCGGCAGCCCGGACACTGACGGTGGCGACCAGGCCGGGGATGGTCTGCTGGGCGACGTCGGCCTCGCCGAGCGCGGGCAGGACGTCGCGGATGTAGGACAGGAACGCCCGGTTGGGGCCGATCACCAGCACGCCGCCGCGCAGCATCCGGTCCGGGTGCGCGTAGAGCAGGTAGGCGACCCGGTGCAGCCCGACCGCGGTCTTCCCGGTCCCGGGCGCGCCCTGCACGCACAGGCTCTGGTCGGCGCTGGCGCGGACGATGTCGTCCTGGTCCGGCTGGATGGTCGCCACGATGTCGCGCATCGGGCCCGACCGCGGCCGCTCGATCTCCTCGATCATGATGCGGCTGACCTGCGGGCCGCCCGGCCCGGCCGCGCCCTGCCCGGGGCCGGTGAACGGCTCGTCCTCATAGGCGGTGAGCTCGCCACCGGAGAACCCGAACCGGCGCCGCAGCGCCAGGCCCATCGGGTCGGTGGCGCTGGCGCGGTAGAAGGGCCGCGACACCGGCGCGCGCCAGTCGATGACGACCGGGTGGCCGTCGCGGTCGTGGATGTGGCGGCGGCCGATGTGCAGCTGCTCACCGGGCAGCGGCCTCCCGCTCCCGGCGCCGCCGCCCGCCGCACCGCCCGGCTCGCCGGTTCCCGCCAGCCATTCTGGATGCACAACGAGGCCTTCGGCGTAATCGAGCCGTCCGAAGAACAGCGGTGCGTCGGGGATGTCCCGCAGGGCTTCGGCCCTGCGGTGCAGGTCGGCCTTGAGGTACTCCTGGGACACCCGGTCCCCCGCCATCGCGCGCAAGCCGAGCACGTCCTCGCGCATCAGCCGCAGAAACTCGCGCGAGCGGCGCAGGTGGCCGCGCTCGGCGGCAAGAACGGGATCGGGCGGGCCGCTGGGCTGGACGGCGGCAGGCGGGCCGGAGGTGGCGGGCTGGGGGCCGGGGGGACCGGATGGCGGCCGGCCGTGGGTGCGGCGCTGGCCGGCGGGACCGGCGGCCGCGGCGGGTGCGGGGCTGGGCGGCGGGGCGGCGTCACCGGCCCCGCTGGCCGAGGGCATGCGTCATCACCTCGATGGCTAGGGGATGGGCACAAGAGCCAGCAGCCTACCAAGTCCCCTTGCCGCGGTCAGCTTGATTTTTTGGCCGCGGTCAGCTTGATTTTCTGCGGCCGGGGCGGGCGGGACGGGCCGGGGCGGTCACGGCCGGCGGGCTGGGGGCAGCCATTCCCGGCCAGCCTGGCCCCGCCCGGGTAGCGGCCAACCGCCCGCGCGCGGGCCCGATGCCGGCCCGCGCGGCGGACGGCGGCCCTGGCCGGGCGGCCTGGTTAAGCGCCACAATGTCGCCATGACCGCAGATGCCGCGCCGCCGGTGCAGGCGGGAGCCCGGCCGCTGCTGTCCGTCCAGGGGCTCGCCGCCCGGTTCGGGCCGCTGCGGGCGCTCGACCGCGTCGACCTGAGCCTGCGGCCGGGTGAGCTGGTGGCACTGGCCGGCGAGAACGGGGCGGGGAAGACAACGCTGGTCCGCTGCATCTCCGGTGACATGGCCCCCAATGCCGGGGAGATACTGCTGGCGGGACGGCCGGTGCCCGCGGACCCGGCAGCGGTGCTGCGGCGCGGGGTCGCGGTGGTCTGGCAGGACCTGGCCCTCTGCGACAACCTGGACATCGCGGCGAACATGCTGCTCGGGCGCGAGCGCAGCAGGTTCCTGCTCTCCGACACCCGGCAGCGGGCGGCAGCGGCCGACCTGCTGCGCGCCCTGGGGATCCCGCTGCACGACCCGTCCCGCAGCGTCCGCACCCTGTCCGGCGGGCAGCGCCAGCTACTGGCGGTGGCGCGGGCGATGAGCTGCCAGCCGCAGCTGCTCATCCTGGACGAGCCCACGGCATCCCTGGGGGTGACCGAGGCCGCCCAGGTGGAGGGGCTCATCACCAGCCTGCGGCTGCAGGGCACGACCATCTTGATGGTCTCCCACGACATCGAGCAGATGTTCCGGCTGGCCGACCGGATCGTGGTGCTCCGCCACGGCCGGGTGGCCGGCGACGTCCGCCCCGATTCCGGCCACCCGGACGAGGTCGCGGCCCTGGTGTCGGGCCAGCGGGTGGACTCCTCGGCCCGCCGCCAGCTCACCCGCCTGCACGGGCTGGCCGACAGGCTGGCCTCGGCCGACCCCTCGTCCAGCCTGTCGCTGATCCTGTCCGCGCTCGGCGCCGCCCTGGGCACCGAACGGCTGTGCATCCACCTGCTTGAGCGCACGGAAACCCTGGTCTGCGCCGCGTCACTCGGCCTCCCGCCGGCCCTGCTGGCCGCCTGGTCGCGGCTGGGCTACGGCCCGGCCGGCGGCCCGGTCGGGCTCGCCGCCGCCACCGCCGAGGTGGTCGTGGACGACAACGTGCGGGCCAGCGCCACCTGGGCACCGTTCCAGGACCTGGCCAGGGCGGCCAAGGTCAGGAGCTCGTGGGCGGTGCCGGTGCTGGGGCCGAGCGGGCTGATCGGCGTGATCACCGTGTTCCGGCAGGTCACCGGGCGCCCGCAGCGGGACGAGCTCGACCTGGTCTCGGTGTACGCCGGCCATGCCGCGAGCGCGGTGGAGCGGGACCGGTTGCTCGACCAGGTCACCGCGCGCAACCGGGTGCTGGAGACGATCCGGGAGATGCTGGAGACGCTGGCCGGCCCCGTCCCGGTGCCCGAGGGGCTCGGCGTCGCGCTGCGGGCCCTGCGGCGCGGCCTGCAGGCCGATGAGGTGGCGCTGGTCAGCCACTCCCCCGATGGCGCGCCGCGCAGCCGCGCACACGCCGGGAGCCACCAGCCGGGCCGGCTGTCCCAGCCGGTGGCCGGCACCGCGGCCCAGGCGCTCGCCGCCGCCCACCACGACGGCAGGGCGAGGAGCGCCGACGGCGAGCGGCAGCTGTCGGTGGCGTTCCCGGCGCCGGGCGGCCCGGCGGTCCTGGTCGCCAGCTGGCGGAGCCGGTCGGCCACCGCGGACGCGGTGGCGCTGATGGAGGACGCGGCCCACTCGCTGCGGCTGGCCCTGGAGCGGGAGGCGGCAGCGGCGGCGCACGAGGAAGCGGCCACGCTGCGCCGGTCACAGGAGCTCCAGCGGAGTTTCCTGTCCAGGCTGAGCCATGAGCTGCGCACGCCGCTCACCGCGATCCGCGGTTACGCGACCAGCCTGCTGCAGACCGATGTGACCTGGGACGCCGCTTCGCAGCACCGGTTCCTGGGCCGGATCTCCGCCGAGTCGGCGCGGCTGGGCCGGCTGGTCGGCGACCTGCTCGACTTCTCCGCCATCGAGTCGGGGATCCTGCGGCTGCAGCACGACTGGTGCGAGATCGCGCTGGTGCTGGAGGCGGCCATCGCCTGCCTCCCCCAGCCGGGTGCGTCGATGGTGGAGGTCACCTGCCACCCCGCGCTGCCGACCGTCTGGGCCGACCATGACCGGCTGGAGCAGGTGTTCGTCAACCTGCTCGACAACGCGATCCGGCACAACCCGCCGGGGACCCTGGTGAGCGTGACGGCCGAGCCCGGCCGCGGCGGCGAGGTGATGATCGCCGTCTGCGACGACGGCTGCGGGCTGCCGCCGGAGCTGGCGGCGGCGCCGTTCGGGCCGAAGCGGCGCGGGCCTTCGGCCAGCGCCGGGGCGGGCCTGGGGCTGTCGATCGCGCAGGGGATCGTAGCGGCGCACGCCGGGCAGATCCGGCTGGGGGGCACGGCGACCGGCACCCGGTTCGAGATCCGGCTGCCGGTCGAGGCGCACGACAGCGCTGCTGGCCAGGCCAGCGCTGCTGCCCAGGCCAACGGTGCCACCCGGCCAGGCGTCGCCATCGGGGCCGGGGGCGCCACCCAGGCCGGCCAGGCCCAGGGCAACGCCACCCAGGCCGGCCAGGCCCAGAGCAACGCCACCCAGGGCGGCAACGCCCAGACCAACGGGGCCCAGGCCGGGAACGCCCCGGGCAACGGGGCCGCCCAGGCCAACGGCGCCACTCAGGCCAACGGGAAAGCGGGCGGCGCGGGCAGGGCCCCCGGCGCCAGGAGGCACGCCGCCAGCGGCACCGCCACCGGGAAGACGGCCGGGAACGGAAGAGCCGACGACCTGCCGGAGGGAGCGGGGCACGATGCCTGACAGCGCGGCCACTACCCGGGCCCTGCTCGTGGAGGACGACCCGAACATCGTCGACCTGATCCGGTCGAACCTGTCGATGCGGGGCTTCGACACCATCGTGTCGGCCGACGGCGCGCGTGCCCTGCAGCTGCTGGAGACCGAGGCGCCTGACATCGTGCTGCTCGACCTGATGCTCCCGGAGGCCGACGGCTTCGAGCTGTGCCGGCAGATCCGCGAGCGTTCCGCGGTCGGCATCATCGTCGTCTCCGCCCGCGGCGGCGAACGGGACAAGGTCACCGCCCTGCATGTCGGCGCGGACGACTACCTGACCAAGCCCTTCAGCATCGAGGAGCTCCTCGCCAGGATCGTCGCCACCCTGCGCAGGACCAGGCCGGTGACCGCGCCGGAGGCGGCCGCGCAGGTGCTGGCGGTGGGCGACGTCGTGATCGACCTGGCGGGCCAGCAGGTCACCGCGCACGGCCAGCCGGTGCACCTGACCCCGACCGAGTTCGCGCTGCTGCGGGAGCTGGCCCTGAACCGCGGCAAGCTGCTCACCCATGCCCACCTGCTGCGCCGGGTATGGGGCCAGGGGTATGTGACCCAGACCGAGTATGTGCGGGTCTACATCCGGCGGCTGCGCGCCAAGCTGGAGGCGGATGGCGGGCCGCCGCTGATCCTCACCCACCCCCGGGCCGGCTACCGGATGGCGTCGGAGTGATGCCAGGCGTGGAGACAGTATGCAGATTCGTTCATGGATTGTTAACAAGCCTTATCGGATGTTCACAAAGTGTTTATGTACCGCCCCCTACTGTCGGTCCTAAACAGCCCGGTGCGCTGCGATCTCCCGGCCGCCCGACCGGCGGCGGGGACCTCGTGCAGCGAGATTCCTATGGACAAAGGTGGGTTAGTTGAAACGAATCGCCAGGAAGTTCGCCATCACCTCAGGGGTCTGCGCTCTGGGCCTCCTCGCTGCCGCGTGCAGCAGTTCGTCAACCACGTCGTCCAGCGGCTCCTCCGTGTCGGTCTCGGCCATCAAGATAACCCCCGCCTCCTTCACGCGGACCTTCGCTGCCATGACCCTGCTGAAGCCGCTGGCCGCCAAGGGCAAGGGGAACGTCGCGGCCATCCTGCCGGACACCGTTTCCTCCGCCCGCTACACCGAGTTTGACGCCCCCTACCTGACCGAGGCGCTGCAGAGCGCCGGGCTCTCCCCCTCGCAGTTCTCGGTGCAGAACGCACAGGGCAGCGACGCGACCGAGTTGAGTGACGCGCAGACCGCCATCACCAAGGGCGCGAGCGTGCTGATCATGGACCCGCTGGACTCCGGCGTCGGCGCCCAGATCGAGAGCTACGCCAAGGCGCACGGCGTCCCGGTGATCGACTACGACCGGCTCACCCTGGGCGGCCAGCGGAAGTACTACGTGAGCTTCAACAACGTGTACGTGGGAACGCTGCTCGGCAAGGGCCTGGTCAACTGCGTCTCGTCATGGCACGTCGCCAAGCCCAACGTGCTGGTGATGTACGGCGACCCGACCGACAACAACGCCACCCTGTTCGGCGACGGTTACAACGCCGTCCTGAACCCGCTGTTCAAGGCCGGAACCTGGAGCCAGGTCGGCAAGGCCGCCGGCACCTGGGACCCGCCCACCGCGCTGACCGAGTTCCAGCAGCAGTTCACCGCGCACCCGAACATCAACGCCGTGCTGACCCCCAACGACGAGAACGCGGCGCCGATCATCACCTATCTGCAGCGCAAGGGCGTCAAGGCCCAGTCCTTCCCGGTCACCGGGCAGGACGCGACCCTGGTCGGGCTGCAGAACATCCTGGCCGGCTACCAGTGCGGCACCGTGTACAAGCCGATCTATCTGGAGGCCCAGGCGGCCGCCGCGCTGGCCATGTTCCTGCGGGCCGGTGTGACCCCGCCCAAGGCACTGATCAACAACAGCGTGACGGACAGCACGAGCCACACCGCGGTTCCGTCCGTCCTGCTGACCCCCGAATGGGTCACCACGGCCAACATGAACGACACCGTGATCAAGGACCAGTTCGTGCCCGCGCAGCAGCTCTGCACCGGTAAGTACGCAGCTGGCTGCAAGGCAGCCGGGATCTCGGTGTGAACCAGTCCCTACGGAGAATCGGACGTCCGCAGTGACATCTGGCGCAGAAGGCGCCCGGCCCGCTTCGGCGGGCCGGGCGCCGGCCGACACGCCCCCGCCCGGTGCCGGCGCCGCAGACGTGGACGGCCAGCCGCTGCTGCGGCTGCGGGGCATCGGCAAGCACTTCGGCCCGGTTCAGGCGCTGACCGACATCAACCTCGACATCCCGGCCGGCCAGGTGACGGCGCTGGTGGGTGACAACGGGGCCGGCAAGACCACCCTGATCAAATGCATCGCCGGGATCTGGGAGCCGAACGGCGGCGCGATGCTCTGGAAGGGCAAGCAGGTCCACCTGCACAGCCCCCGGGACGCGACCGGGCTCGGGATCGCCACCGTCTACCAGGACCTGGCGCTATGCGACAACCTGGACATCGTGCAGAACATGCAGCTCGGCCACGAGCCGCTGCGGCACGGGCTGCTGGATGAGATCACGATGGAGCAGACCGCCAAGGCCACGCTCGCCGACCTGCGGGTCACCACCGTGAGGTCGGTCCGCCAGGCCGTGGGCTCGCTCTCCGGCGGCCAGCGGCAGGCGGTCGCGGTGGCCAAGGCGGTCATGCAGGACGCCCAGCTAGTGATCATGGACGAGCCGACCGCCGCGCTCGGCGTCAGCCAGACCGAGCTGGTGCTGAGCCTGATCGCGCGCCTCGCCAACCGCGGTCACGCGGTCATCATGATCTCGCACAACCTCAATGACGTCTTCCAGGTGGCGGACCGGTTCGCGGTGCTCTACCTGGGGCGGCTGGTCGCAGTCGCTCCTACGGCAGAGTTCGACCGGCAGTCCGTGGTGGACCTGATGACGACGGGAACGACCAGCCGGCAGGTAAACGGAGCCGGGGAAGACATGCCGCTTCACGACGGCACCAGCGGCCCGGGGGGCGGAAGATGACACCGGATCCGATGGAAGAGCGCGATCCCGACGCCGCGACGAGGGTCGTCACCGACGTCGAAAGGGCCGAAGAGGCCACGCCGGAGGCGGCGGTGGCCATCGCCGCGCCCGAGGTGATGGCCAACTCACTGTCCGAGTACGCGCGCCTGTGGCTGCGGCGGGTCCGCAGTGGCGAGAGCGGTGCGCTGCCGGTCGTCGTCGGCCTGATCGCGATCGTGGTGTACTTCCAGATCCGCAGCTCGCTCTTCCTGTCCGCGGGCAACCTGGTCAACCTGATAACCCAGGCCGCCTTCATCATGACGCTGGGCATGGCCGAGGTGTTCGTGCTGCTGCTCGGCGAGATCGACCTGTCGAGCGGGTTCAACGCCGCCCTCGGCGCGGTCATCATGGCCTGGCTGCTGACGCTCGCCCACCCACTGCCCTGGTGGCTGGCGGTGCTGGCCGGGCTGGCGTTCAGCGCGGTCTTCGCGGGGCTGGAGGGCGTCATCATCACCAGGCTGAGCGTGCCGTCGTTCGTGGTGACGCTGGCCGGCTACCTGGCGGGCTTCGGGCTGCTGATCTTCTTCATTGACGTGGCGGCCCCCGGCTCGGGCGGGACGATCCGGATATCGAACTCCGTCATCACCAGCATCGAGGGAGGCAGCCTCAGCCCGGCGGCGGGCTGGATCGTCATGATCGTGGCCGTGGCGCTCACCGCGGTGTACATGGTGACGCGGGACACCCGGCGGCGGGCCAACAACCTCGCCGCCCCGCCGGCCAGCGTGACGTATCTGAAGATCGCGCTGATGGCCGTCGCCGGGGTGGTCGTGGTGCTGATCTGCAACACCAACCGCGGGGTGGGGTTCACCGTCCTGGAAGGGGTGCCCTGGGTGGTGGTGGTCGTGCTGGTGCTGCTGGTCCTGTGGACGACCCTGCTCAACCGCACCCGGTTCGGCCGGTACGTCTACGCGATTGGCGGCAACGCCGAGGCGGCCCGGCGGGCCGGGATCAACCTGCGGCGCATCCGCGTGACGGCCTTCGCGCTCTGCGGGCTGACCGCCGGGATCACCGGCATCATCTACACCTCGTTCCTCGGCTCGATCTCCAACAACGTCAACGGCGGCCAGCTGGTGCTGTTCGCGGTGGCCGCGGCGGTGATCGGCGGCACCAGCCTGTTCGGCGGGCGCGGCCGGATGCTCGGCGCGGTGCTCGGCGGCCTGGTCGTCGGCGTGATCTACAACGGCCTGCTGCTGCTCGGGCTGGGCGCCGCCGCCCAGAACATCTGGACCGCGGTGGTGCTGCTCGCCGCCGTCACCGTGGACTCGCTGGCCCGCCGCAGCTCGACAACCCGCTAACGGGCCTGTCTGTCTCCCTCGCGGTGCGTCGCGCCGGAGGCGCGCCAGCCAGCACTTCGCTTGGCCGTGCCGCAGGCGCGCCAGCAAGCGTTGCGGGGAGACGGGTCCTCGGCGCCGGGACACCGCTGGCGCTGGGCCGCGCCGGAGGCGCGCCAGCAAGCGCCGTGGCCCGGCGCCTGCGGCGTGACCGCAGCGTCAGCCCGGCGTCCCGCGGCATCACCGCTGCGCTTGCGGCGTTAGGCGGGGGTGGGCGTGACGACGTACTGGCGCAGGTAAAGGTCGAGGAAGGTGACCGGGCCGCGCGGGCCGGGCACGTGATCGACGTTGATGCCGGTCTCCGGCATGCCACGGAGCTTGAAGCCGTCCAGCAGCCGGGTACTGGCGTTCCAGAACGCGCCGGTCCCGGTGTAGGCGGCCAGGAAGGCCTGGGCGGCCGCCGCGTCGGTGGTGACCACGCTCGCCGCCAGCCCGGGTGTCTGCTCGCTGGCCACCCGCGCGGCCTGGGCGGGGCCCTGCGCCGGGGCCACCGTCACGGTCGCCTCATGCCCCTCGTCCAGCGCCCATTCGTGGCCGAGCGGGCGGTCGTGGGGCGGCAGAGCCGCGGCGACGCCGCAGGCCTCCAGCGCGCCCAGCGCCACCGGCAGCAGCGCGTCCCAGCCGGCCTCGTGCACCAGCAGGAGGTTGAGCCGGTTGCACACGCCGAGCCGGTCGAGGCTGCCGGTGATGATCTGCGCCGCCATCGCGGGGTCGGCGGCGGCGTCCAGGTACAGCACCCCGCCGCCGTCGGCGTGGGCGAGGGTGCGCACCCCGTGCCGGGCCGCCTCCGCCGCCAGCGCGCGGGTGGTCGCGCCGCTGCCGCGCAGGATCACCAGCGGGATGAGCCCCGGCTGGCGGACCAGTTCGGAGGCGGCCTGACGGTCGGCGGAGCGGACGAGCTGCAGCGCGCGGGGATCCAGCCCGGCGGCCGCGACCGCCGGCGCGATGACGTGGTCGAACAGTGCCGCCGCCGACCGCAGCGCCGCTCCCCCGGTGCGCAGCACCCCGGCGTTGCGCGATTTCAGCAGCTGGGAGGCGACGTCCACGGTCACGTTCGGGCGCGCCTCGTAGTTGGCGCCGATCACCCCCACCGGGATCCGGCGCTCGGCCAGCCGCAGCCCGCCCGGCAGGTCACCGACGGCCACCTCGGCGGGCGGGAACGGCAGGCCCGCGAGCAGCCCGATCTGGCGCGCCATCTCGGTGATCCTGGCCTCGTCCAGCCGCAGCCGGTCCAGCAGGCCCTTGCCCAGCCCGGCTTCCTCACCGCTGGCGACGTCGGCGGCGTTGGCGGCCAGCACGTCACCGGCCGCCTCACCGAGCAGGGTGGCCATGGCACGCAGCGCCTCGCCGATGGCCGCGTCCGGCGCGGTGGCCAGGCTCCGCGCACCGTCCCTGGCTGCCTCGCCGCAGGCGGTCACCGCCGTGGCTGTCTCCGACATGGGGTCATCCTAAAACGTGCCGGAGCCGGTACTGGCCGTCGCGTGTGACCGCCCGCGCGGCCGGGCGGGACGGCTCAGAACAGCGCTCAGAACAGCACTCAGAACAGCACGGAGGCGAAGGTGGCGGTCTCGGTGAAGCCCACCCGGCGGTAGGCGGCCCGGGCCGGGGCGTTGAAGTCGTTGACGTACAGCGACACCACCGGCGCGACGTTGCGCAGCGCCTCGGCGACCACCGCGGCCATCCCGGCCGTGGCCAGCCCGCGGCCGCGCAGCTCGGGCCGGACCCATACCCCCTGGACCTGGCAGGCGAGCGGGGTGACCGAGCCGATCTCCGCCTTGAACACCACCTGGCCGTCCTCGATCCGGGCGAACGCGCGTCCCATCGCGATCAGCTCGCCCACCCGGGCCCGGTAGGCGGCGCCGCCGTCGGGGCCCACCGGGGAGACGCCCACCTCCTCGGTGAACATCGCCACCGACGCGGGCAGCAGGATGCTCAGCTCGTCGGGGCGGACCCGGCGGACCAGCGGATCGGCTACCACCGCCGACGGCCCGGAGATGGCCATCACCGGCTGCGCGGCCCTGACCTCACGTGGCCGGCCCCAGTACGGCCGCAGCAGCTCCCACAGGCCCAGGGTGTCCGGCGCCAGGCCCACGATCGACGAGCAGCGCCGGCCGAGCAGCCGGGCCCGGCCCGCGAAGGCCGTGATCGCGGGGGGCGTGGCGGCGACCGGGACCAGGTTGGCGCCCGCGTAGCACAGCGACGTCAGCCGCCCGCCCGACTGGTAGCCCCAGACCTGCGCGCCCAGCCGTGACGGGTCCAGCCCAGCCTCGCGGACCCGGGCGCCGATGAAGACGTTGACGACCGGGTCGCGGTCGCACACGTCGATGACCTCGTGGCGGTCGCGGTTGTCGAGCAGGCGCAGCGACGACGACCGCCGCGTCTTGGTGCGCAGCACCCTCCCAGCGTATCGGCCCTGGATGCGCTCAGGTTACCGGCCGCCGGTAATCGCCGGCCGCTGGCTGACGGCCCGGGCCGTCAGCCAGCCGGGGACGGGGGCGGCAGCGCCGGGCAGGCCGCGTTCACCAGGCCGGGCCGCTGCGGCAGCGCCCCGGTCGCCAGGTAACGGTTGAGGTAGCCGTTGACACAGGTGTTGGGTGGCTCCGACAGCGACTGGCCATGGTTGCCGCCACCGGCCACCACCACCATCCGGGCGGTGGGCAGCGCGCGGCGGGCCACCAGGGCGCCCGCGTAGGGGGTCGCCGCGTCCAGCGTGCCCTGGATCATCAGGATGCCCGGCAGCCCCGCGCCGCGGATCTGCATCGGCTGGGCGGGGCCCCGCACCGGCCAGAATACGCAGGCGGCGTTGAACCAGGCGTTGTCCCAGGCCTCGAACGGTGCCGTCCGGTAGACCCGCCTGGTGTCGGCATCCCATCTCGCCCAGTTCCGTGGCCAGTTGACGTCGCTGCACTGCACCGCGTTGTAAACGGCGAACAGGTTCTCGTCCTGCGTCCCGAGCTCGCGGTACTGGCTGATCATCGGGCCGCTGGCGTGCAGGTGGAGGTAGTCGGCCAGCGCGGCGGCCAGGCCCGGCCAGTAGTCGTTGAGGTAACCGCCCTGCAGGAAGGTGTCGTCGAACTCGTCGGGGCCGATCATCGGGCCGGCCGGGCCGGCGATCGGGTGCGCCTCGAGGCTGGCGCGCGCCTGGTACCACGCCCGCTGGACCTGCGCCCCGGTGGAACCGAGATGGTAGGAGGCGTCATGGGCGGCGACCCAGGAGAAGAACGCCCGGATCCTGCCCTCGAACGCGTAGTCCTGGCCGATGTTGTCGGCGTACCAGACCCCCCGCGGGTCCACGACGCTGTCGAGCACCATCTTGCGCAGCCGGTGCGGGAACAGGGTCGCGTACACCTGGCCCAGGTAGGTGCCGTAGGAGTAGCCGAGGTAGCTGATCTGCTGCTGGCCCAGGGCGGCCCGGATGGAGTCCATGTCCCGCGCCGCGTCGGCCGTGGTCATGAACGGCAGCAGCCACCCGTACCGGCGCTGGCAGTCGGCGGCGTAGAGCTTCGCCCGCCCGATGAGCACCTGCTCGGCACGGGCATTGGCCGGGATGTAGTCGGGCCGCACCCCGGCGAAGAAGCCGGGGTCGCAGTGCAGCGCGGGGACGCTGGCACCTACGCCGCGGGGGTCGAAGCCGATGATGTTGTACTCGGCGGACACGGCGCGGTCCAGGCCCTGGGCCACGATCGCGGCCCACACCCGGCCGCTGGCGCCCGGGCCGCCCGGGTTGACCAGCAGGTCACCCTGCCGCTGCCCGGCCGGCGCGGTGGCCGGCACCTCCGACAGCGCCAGAGTGATCTTCCGCCCGGCGGGATCGCGGTAGTCCAGTGGCACGCGCAGGCTGGCGCACCGCATGCTGGCGCCCTGCACCGTGCAGGGGTGCCAGCGCAGGGTGCCCGCCTGCCCGGTGCTCGCCTGCCCGGTGCTCGCCTGCCCGGTGGCGGCCGCCGGGCCGCTGGCCGACGAGCCGGCCGGGGCCGGCGGCCCGCCGGAGGTGCAGCCGGCGACGGCGATGGCACACGCGAGGGCCGCGGCGGCGAGCACGGCGGAGCTGGGCAGGCGCTTCATCGGCATGCCAGCTATCTTGCCCGACGCCGGTGGGTGCGCCGGCCGGCTTTCACCCCGAGCGCTGGCGCGCCTGCAGGGCTGCCCGGTACTCGGCGATGACGATGTCGTTGAGTTCCTGCACCGAGGTCTCGGCGCTCGGCTTGTCCAAGGTGATCTCGCCGTGCTGCAGCAGGTTGACCCGGTCGGCGATCTCCAGCACCTGGCCGTAGTTGTGCGCGATCACGATGACCGACACGTCACCCTTGCGCTTGAGGTCCTTGATCAGGTCCAGGATGATCGCTGCCTCTTTCGCGCCCATGGCGGCCAGCGGCTCGTCCAGCAGCAGGACCTTCGCGTCGGAGTAGATCGCGCGGGCGATCGCGATCGCCTGCCGCTGCCCGCCGGACAGCCTCGCCACCTGCGCGTCGACCGACTTGAGGCCGATCCCCATGTCGTCCAGCCGCTGCCGGGCGATCCTGCGCATGGCCCGGTTGTTCAGCAGCGGCCAGCGCACGGCTTCCCGCTTGAGGAACATGTTGTGGTAGACGGTGAGCTCGTCGATCAGGGCCAGGTCCTGATACACGACGTCGATCCCGAGCGCCCGCGCCGCGTCCACCGACTTGAGCGTCACCTCCTGGCCGTTCAGGATGATCCGGCCGGAGTCGGGTGGCTGGAAGCCGCAGAGGATCTTCAGCAGCGTGGACTTGCCCGCCCCGTTGTCCCCGAGCAGAGCGAGCACCTCGCCCTGCCGCAGGTGCAGGTTGATGTCCACCAGGGCGGTCACCGCGCCGAACCGCTTGGAGATGTGCTCGACCCGGAGCACGTCGTCGCTCGTGGCCACCGGCCCGCTGCTGGGGTCGGGCACGGCCGTGGGCCCGGTGCCGTCCGGTGCTGGCGTGCTCATCGCGCCCTCCCTGCCCGCCGCAGCCGTGCCAGCTGGACGTTGGCGATCATGGCGACCAGGATCGCGCCGCCGAGGATGATCGGCAGCGGGTTGGCGCTGATGCCGATCAGGTTGAAGCCGTCGAACAGGATCGCCAGCATGAGGGTGCCGAGGAAGGCCCCTATGACCGTGCCGGACCCGCCCGCCAGCGCGGTGCCGCCGATCACCGCCCCCGCGATGGCGTAGAACATGGGCGTGTAGCTGGCGTTGCTCGGGTCGATGGAGTTGGTCTGGAAGGTGATCATGAGCCCGGTCAGCGCCCCCATGAAGCCGGTGATCATGAAGTTCCCGTACTTGATCTTCGGCACGCTGATGCCGGCCTCGCTGGCGCCGAGGAGGTTGCCGCCGACCGCGACCGTGTGCAGGCCCCACCGGGTCCGGCTGAGCACTATCTGGAATACCACCACCAGGATGATCGTCCAGGTGATCTCCGACCAGGTCCAGGAGCCGAAGTAGTGGCCGACCCCGGTGGCGCTGGCCGGGATGACCGCCGGGTAGGCGTGTGAGGTCACCAGCATGATGCCCAGGAGGATGAACCCGGTGCCGAGGGTGGTGATGAACGAGGCCACGCCGAGGGTGACGGTGATGAAGCCGTTGACGAAGCCGACGGCCACACCCATGAGCAGGCTGAGCAGGACCGCCAGCAGCGGCGGCACGCCGTAGAAGTCGATCAGGTAGTGCATGAGGTACGGGGAGAAGCCCAGGATGAAGCCGACCGACAGGTCCAGCTCGCCGCAGACCAGCAGGAACACCTCGCCGATCGCGATGATCGCCCACGGGGCGACCGTCCAGGTGATGTTCGCGATGTTGTCGCTGGTGAAGAAGTCCGACGAGGCCGAGGAGAAGAGCCCGAAATAGACGCACAGCAAGATCACGACCACCAGGACCGTCGCCTCGCGCTGCTCGGCGAACAGCAGTGCCGCCCGTTTGACCCCGTGCCAGACCGGGCCGCCGGACGAGGGCTCCCCAGGGGGGCCGCCCGCGACCTCGGGGGCTTGCTGGACCGTATCGCTCACGTTCGTTCCCTGCCCCTCATTGCCGTTCCTCTCACGCGCCCGGCGGCCGGTGGTCACCTCAGCGGCGGCGCGCCGACGGCGGGCACGGACCCTTCCTGCCTGGGTTCGTGCCCGCCGCCGACCGGAATATCACCCATCCGGCCTGATTGCTCCTGGTCAGGCGATCGGGCCGGAGCGCGTGATGTACTTCTCCTGGGTGCTCGAGCCCTCGTACCGCGACGTGGTGGTCAGGTAGGGGCCGACGTTGGCCTTGGTGACGAAGGTGAGGCCGGTGTTGGTCTCCGGCGGGTTCACCAGCCCACCCGACAGGTTGAACAGGTACAGCGACAGCACCGGCAGGAAGCCCTGCAGGTACGGCTGCTGGTCGATGGTGAAGTCCAGGTTGCCGGCCTTGATCCCCGACAGCGTGACCGGGGTCAGGTCGAAGCCGCCGGAGGCGACCTTGCCGGTCAGCCCGTACTTCGCGATGATCTGGCCCACGGTCTGGGTCGAGCCCGCGTCCACCGCGAAGATCCCCTTCAGGGTGGACTTGTGCGCCAGCACGTAGGCGTTGATGGTGGTGTTCTCCTGCGACAGCGCCGCACCCGACGCCACCGAGGTGAACTTGATGCCCTTGCCCGCGGCCTGGATCGCCTGCTTGGCCCCGTCGATGCGCGGCTGGATGTTGGCCGTGCCGGGGGTGGCGATGAAGCCGACCGTCTCGCCGCCGGCCGGTACCGATGCCGCGATCCGCTGGCCGAGCGCCTGCCCGGAGACGAACAGGTCCTGGCCGATGTAGGCCAGCCGGTTGGTGCCGGGGTCGCCGACGTTGCCGTCGGCGTTGTAGGACACGACCGGGATCCCGGCGTCCATGGCGTTCTTCACCGGGGCGGTGAACGCGGTCGCACTGATCACCGCGACGGCGATCCCGTTCGCCTTCGCCGAGATGGCGGCGTTGGTGGCACTGACCATCTCGGGCACGCTCGAGGTCGCGGAGCCGGTCCAGGCGGGCTTGGGCAGGTCCAGCAGGGCCGCGGCGTCAGCGAACCCGTACTGGGTGGGCACGAAGAACGGGTTGGTCGTGACGTGGTTGACGAAGGTGAACTTCCACTTCGGCGTGGACGGGAAGTCCCCGGCGGCCTCCTTGGCGGTGGTGCTGCCGCTGCTGCTCGACGAGCAGGCGGCGAGCAGCGCCGAGGCGGCCGCGGTGGCGCTTACCAGCCCGGTGCCGGTCAGCAGCTTCCGGCGGGTGGTGCCGTCCTTCATGTTGAGGGTCTCGATCGCCTCTTCGACCTTGGGGTCGACGTCTCTCATCTAACCTCCAGAACATGTGACCAGGAGAACAGCGATGCAGCCCGTGCCAGCGGGCGGGACGGCAGGGACGGGCGTCTCTGCCTGGGGCACGGGCCTGATGCGGACGCCCGCAAAGGAACTGGACCTGGGGCCGCACCGGGCACCGGCAGCGAACTCCCCTGATCGCCGCATGGCCTGCCCTCGATTCGGCATCAAATCCGCGAATTGGCACCGGAACCAATCCGGCGCCGCACCGCATAGGCGTCCCGGGGCAGCGCTACCTGCCCCCAAGAAAGCTGGCCGGCCCGGGGCTGCCCGGGGACGACCGCTCTTGTGACGCCTTAACGTAAAGCCAAACAAGCTTGATCGTCAACGAACAGACACCGTCAGATGCGAACATGTGATCTACGGCTCCAGCGCTGGTCACCACCGCCAGCGGAGTAGGTTTGTGGCAATCTGTGGACATCCGCTGGGCAGTCCTCCGCTCACGCCCGGCCGGCCCGGGGACACCATCGGGAGGAACGGCCGCCACCGCAAGGACGGCTGCCCATGGCACCCCCAGCGAAGGGTGACGGGATGCTTGCCAAGCAGCGACAGGCGCTGATCCTGCAGGAGGTGCGGGGAGCGGGCAGCGCGCGGGTGAGCGAGCTGACGCTGCGCCTCGGGGTCTCGGATATGACGATCCGCCGTGACCTCGAGGTGCTGGCCAGGGCCGGGCTCATCGACAAGGTCCACGGCGGGGCCGTGCTGCCGGGCGCCCCGAGCAGCCACGAGCCGGGCTTCGACACCAAGTCGACCCTGGAGCAGGCGGCCAAGGCGGCGATCGCGGGGGCGGCGGCGGAACTGGCCACGCCGGGCAGCGCGATCGGGCTGTCCGCCGGGACCACGGCCTTCGCGCTGGCGGAGCGGCTGATCGGCATCCCCGGCGTCACCATCGTGACCAACTCGGTGCGGGTGATGAGCCTGCTGCGCAGCGGCCAGGCGGCGGAGCACAGCGCCAGGGACGCCTCCGTCGTCCTCACCGGCGGCACCCGCACCCCCTCCGACGCGCTGGTCGGCCCCATCGCCGACCTGACCATCCGCTCGCTCCACCTCGATCTGCTCTTCCTCGGCTGCCACGGCATCGATCCCACCGCCGGCCTCACCACGCCCAACCTCGCCGAGGCGGAGACCAACCGGGCGTTCGTGCAGGCGGCGCGGAAGGTGACGGTGGTGGCCGATCACACCAAGTGGGGGACCGTCGGCCTCTGCTCGTTCGCCGACCTGTCCGAGGTGGACACGCTGGTCACCGACGACGGGCTGCCACCGGAGGCGCAGGCGCTGGTCGCCGACCGCGTCGGCACGCTGGTGGTCGCGAAGGTGGCTGCCCGGGCAGGCCGGGCACCGGGCGAGCCCGGCGGCGGCGTTCAGGACACGGTGACCGTGGGGCTGCCGGGCTGGCCGGCCTGACCATCCTGACCATCCTGCCCGGCCGCCTCGGCCAGCTTCATGGCCTCCTCGATGAGCGTCTCCACGATCTGGGACTCGGGCACGGTCTTGATGACCTCGCCGCGCACGAAGATCTGGCCCTTGCCGTTGCCGGACGCCACCCCCAGGTCGGCCTCGCGCGCCTCGCCGGGCCCGTTGACCACGCAGCCCATGACCGCCACCCGCAGCGGCACCTCCAGGCCTTCCAGGCCCGCGGTGACCTGCTCGGCCAGGGTGTAGACGTCGACCTGGGCGCGGCCGCAGGACGGGCAGGACACGATCTCCAGGCCGCGCTCACGCAGGCCGAGTGACTCCAGGATGGCGATGCCGACCTTGACCTCCTCGACCGGCGGTGCGGACAGCGACACGCGGATGGTGTCGCCGATGCCCTCGGAGAGCAGCGCACCGAACGCGACCGCCGATTTGACCGTCCCCTGGAAGGCCGGCCCCGCCTCGGTGACCCCCAGGTGCAGCGGGTAGTCGCACGCCTGCGCGAGCTGGCGGTAGGCGTTGATCATCACCACCGGGTCGTGGTGCTTGACCGAGATCTTGATGTCGGTGAACCCGTGCTCCTCGAACAGGGAGCACTCCCACAGGGCCGACTCCACCAGCGCCTCGGCGGTGGCCCGGCCGTGCTTGGCGAGCAGCCGTTTGTCCAGCGAGCCCGCGTTGACGCCGATCCTGATCGGCACCCCCGCGCCGGAGGCCGCCCGGGCGATCTCGGCGACCTTGTCGTCGAACGCCTTGATGTTCCCCGGGTTGACCCGGACCGCGGCGCAGCCGGCGTCGATCGCGGCGAACACGTACTTCGGCTGGAAATGGATGTCGGCGATGACGGGGATCTGCGACTTGCGGGCGATCTCCGGCAGCGCGTCGGCGTCGTCCTGGGAGGGAACGGCCACCCGCACGATCTGGCAGCCGGTGGCCGTCAGCGCGGCGATCTGCTGCAGGGTCGCGTTCACGTCGGCGGTCAGCGTGGTGGTCATCGACTGGACCGACACCGGGGAGCCGCCACCCACCGGCACGGCGTGCTTGCCCTTGCCCACCATGATCTGGCGGGACTTGCGCCGGGGCGCGAGCGGCTCATGGGCTGGCTGGGGCATGCCAAGGTCCACCGTCATGACGCCTGCTGCCTCACTGGATGATGTGCACCGGATTGACGAGGTCGGCCGTGATCAGGAGCAACGAGAAACCTATCAGCAGGACGAGCACCCCCACGCTCACGGGTATCAGCCGCCGGTAGTCCACCAGGCCGGGATCGGGCCTCCCCCGCAGCCTGGCCAGCCACGCGCGGCACTGCTCGTAGATCACGACGGCGATATGCCCGCCGTCCAGCGGGAGCAGCGGGAGCAGGTTCAGCAGGCCGAACCAGATGTTCAGCGAGGCGACGATCAGCAGCACCACGCTGACCCTGGCCTGCCAGCTGATCGGCGCGGCGACCACCTGGCCGGTCGTGTCCGCGGCGCCGACCAGGCTGCCGACGTTGCCGGCGGGGGTGTCGGCACGGTTCTTGGCGAACAGATCCGGGATGGCTCTGGGCAGGCTCGCTACCGCCCCGGCCGAGCTGCTCACGATCTGGCCGAACTGGCTGCCCGCGTAGCCGATGCCGCCCAGCGGGCCGGACCGCTGGAAGACGACGACCGGGGAGATGCCCAGGTAGGACCCCTGACGGCCGTGGACCACCGCCAGCGAGGGATGCGCCGTCAGCTGCCGCCCGTCGCGCTCCACGGTGACCGCGACCGGGGTGCCGGCCGGCTGGCTGCGGATGACCTTGCCCATCTGGGTCCAGTCCCGCACCGGCGTCCCCGCGACCGCGATGATCTTGTCCCCGGCGCGGATGCCGGCCTGCTTGGCGGGTGAGGCGGGGTTGGACGTCGTGCAGGGCGTGGTCAGGTTGGCCGGCACGCAGGCGTCGATGGCGCCGACGGTGGTCGAGGTGCCCGGGTTGGCCTGGCCGATGAACACCGCCACCGCGAACAGCAGCACGAAGGCCAGCACGAAGTGCATGACCGACCCGGCGGCCAGCACGATGATGCGCTGCCCCCGGGGATGGCGGCGGAACGACCGGGGCTCGTCGGCCGGGGCAACGTCGTCCATATTGGTCATGCCGACGATCTTCACGAAGCCGCCGGCCGGGATCGCCTTGATTCCGTACTCGGTCTCGCCCCTCCGGGTTGACCAGAGGGTCTGGCCGAAGCCGGCAAAGAACTGGGTGACCTTCATGCCGAACTTCTTGGCGGTGGCGTAGTGGCCCGCCTCGTGCAGCACGACCGAGAAGAGTATGGCCAGGATGAAGATGAGGATGCCGAGGAGGAAGCTCATCCGGCGGAATCTCCCCTCCTGCCGCTCGCGCCCGCGGCACGGCGCACCAGTTTGCTAGTCAGTTCTCTGGCCCGGCCCCGCGCCCACCGGTCAGCGGCGAGGACATCCGCCAACTGGGCGGCGTCCCCCGCGCGGCCATCATGTTCCGAGACTACCTGGGCGACGATGTCGACGATCCCCGGGAACGGAAGCTGGCCCGCCAGGAAGGCGTCCACGCAGACCTCGTTGGCCGCGTTGTAGGTGGCCGGGGCGGTGCCCCCGGCCGAGCCCGCCTCCCGGGCGATGCGGACGGCGGGGAAGGCATGCTCGTCCAGCGGCTCGAAGGTCCAGGTGTGGGCGGCGGACCAGTCCACCGCCGGGGCGGCGCCGGCGACGCGGTCCGGCCAGCCGAGGGCGAGCGCGATCGGGATCCGCATGTCGGGCGGGCTGGCCTGCGCGATCGTCGAGCCGTCGGTGAACTCCACCATCGAGTGGACCACCGACTGCCGGTGGACCACCACCTCGATCGCCTCGAAGCCGACCCCGAACAGCAGGTGGGCCTCGATCACCTCCAGGCCCTTGTTGACCAGGGTCGCGGAGTTGATGGTGATGACCGGCCCCATGTTCCAGGTGGGGTGGGCGAGCGCCTGCTCGGGCGTGACCTGCTCCAGATCGGTGCGGCTGCGGTGCAGGAACGGCCCGCCGCTCGCGGTCAGCACCAGCCTGGCCACCTCGCCGGCCGCCCCGCCGCGCAGGCACTGCGCGATCGCGGAGTGCTCGGAGTCCACGGGGACGATCTGGCCCGGCTGGGCCAGGCCGGCCACCAGCGGGCCGCCGGCGATCAGCGACTCCTTGTTCGCCAGGGCGAGTACCCGCCCGGCGCGCAGCGCCGCCAGGGTGGCGGCCAGGCCGCTGAACCCGGTCACCGCGTTGAGCACGACATCACAGGGCCAGGCCGCGGCCGCGGCCACCCCGTCCGGCCCGGCCAGCACCTTCGGGTGGGTGCGGGCGCCCTGCGCGCGCAGGGCCTCACGCAGCGAGGCGGCGGCCGGCTCGCGCTCGACGGCCACCACCTCGGCCCCGAACTCGATCGCCTGGCTCGCCAGCAGGCCAGGGTTGCCGCCGCCCGCCGCCAGGCCGGCGATCCGGAACCGGTCCGGGTTGCGCCGGATGACGTCGGCGGCCTGGGTGCCGATCGACCCTGTCGAGCCCAGCAGGACGACGCTGCGTGGGCCGCCGCGGGAGGAATCCACC
>Ga0335079_10000926_pt1 | contig 33236 bp, 30 predicted proteins | sample Lox_Sample_33_FD_206719 | JGI IMG/M metagenome (GOLD analysis project Ga0335079, IMG submission 206719) | Soil microbial communities from Loxahatchee National Wildlife Refuge, Florida, United States - Lox_Sample_3.3 | ecosystem: Environmental > Terrestrial > Soil > Wetlands | place: USA...
CCAGTTCCTCACGCTGAGCTTCCATTGATAGGCCGTGACGCTCCAGTTCGTCACGCTGAGCGTCCATTGATAGGCCGTGACTCTCCAGTTCCTCACGCTGAGCGTCCACCAATTGGCCGTGACTCTCCAGTTCCTCACCTGAGCGTCCACTAATTGGCCGTGACCCTCGAGTTCCTCATGCTGACCGTCCATGAATCGAGCGCGACACTGGGTTTCCCCGCGCTGACCTTCCATTGCTTGAATGCGACACCCGGCCTCCCCGCGCCGAGCTTCCATGGATCGACGCGAATTCTCGGTAACCCGACGCAGAGCGTCCATGGATGGGAGCAGCTTCTCGGCAGAACGGCGCAGAGCGTCTATGGATCGGAGCAACTTCTCGGGAGATGGGCGCGGAGCGTCCATTACGCGGCGCAACTTCTCGCCAGCTGAACGCAGAAAGTCCATGGAGCAGGGCTGAGGGTCGGCAGCTCAGCGCAGAGGGTTACGGGATCTGCTCGCTCCTCGACATTTGCAGCACAGCGTCCCGGGCCTCACCGGCTTCGGCCAGATTGCCGCCCACTGTTTCCCGCAGCCACCTGTCAGCGTGCCGGTACAGCTCGCGCGAGTAGCGTCCGCGCACCCCGTAGTCTCGATCGGTAGACGCTGCCCAGTCCGTAGGCCCCACAGCGCGCTCCCCGAGCTGCACGAAGTACGGCGTGTTCTTGATCGGGTACGCCACGGTCGTGAGGAATGTGTCGGGGCTGGCGCGCTTCACGAGATCGACGGTCGCCGCCATGTCCTCTACGGTCTCGCCGTCATAGCCCCACATCAGAAACATTCCGACCTGGATCCCGTGGCGCTTGGCGGCCGCGGTTGCGAACAGCACCTGCTCGACCGTCACACCCCGCTCCATGGCATCGAGAATCCGCTGGCTGCCGCTCTCCGCGCCGATCCAGATCCGGAAGCACCCCATCTCGGCGAGCGTCGCGAGCACGTCGTCCTTCATCATGCGATCGGCGCGGGAGATCGTCTCGAAGGGAATTCGGAGGCCGCGCCGCTTCAGCTCGGCGGCATAGTCGAACAGCCAGCGATGATGAATCGTGAACACGTCGTCGGCGTACCAGGCCATATCGGGCTTGTAGCGCTCGACGATGTGCTGTAGCTCGTCCGCCGTCCCCGTCACGCTGCGGCGACGGTGGCTGTAACCGAACACCGCGTGCGAGCACCAGCGGCAGCGATACGGACAGCCGCGCGCGGTGATCAGATTGACGCTGCCCATCCCGTGGTGCGTGCGCCAGGTATCGACGTAGCGGTCGATGTCGATCGCCTCGCGATCGGGCCACGGCAGCGCGTCGATGTCCTTGATCTGCGGCCGCTCGGGCGTAGTCACGATGTTTCCCGCCTCGTCACGAAACGCGATTCCCGGAATCCCGTGCAGCCGGTGCGGGCCGAGCGCATCGATGGCCGGGAGCAGCTCGCGCATGGTCTCCTCGCCCTCCCCGATCACGATCACGTCGGCGCCGTGCGACAGGTATTCGGCGGGATAGTTGGCCGACTCGGGGCCGCCGAGCACGACGGTCCAGCCCGCGTGTTTCGCGGACTGCACGATGGCGAGGACCGAACTGCGGGTGATTAGGTTTGTGTAGATACCGATGACACCCACGGGTGGCGTTGTGAGGCGGCGATTGAGGTCAGCGCGGGTCGCAAACGTGGTGTCGAAGACCTCGACCGGTATTCCAGACCGTTTCAAATAGCCAGAGACGTACAGCAGACCCAACGTCGGATACGGCTTCATGATCGCCTGCTCTTTCGGATCTTCGCCGACGAAGTACCCGTGGGTCAGTAGCACCGGTGCCATATGTGAAGGGTAGTGACGCGCTGTTGTACCCGCCAGCGAGAGGACTAGATTCGCCAGCGTGACCTCTGCAGTGTTCGACCCGCTCGCCGAGCGATACGACAGCGATTTCACCCAGTCTGAGTTGGGTCGGTTGCTTCGTCGGCGCGTGTGGCGATGGCTCGACCGCGCGTTTGCGCGCGGCGATCGCGTGCTCGAGTTGAATTGTGGAACGGGCGAGGATGCCGTGCACCTCGCGGCCCGTGGCGTGAACGTGCTGGCAACGGACGCCTCGGAGGCGATGCTCGAGATCGCGCGCAAGAAAATTGCCTCCCGCGAGCTGCAGGGTCAGGTAGACGTGCAGCAAGTCGAACTCGGGCAATTGGATGTACTGCTTGGGTACGCGGGGAAATTTGACGGGGCGTTTTCCAGCTTCGGCGGACTGAATTGCGTTGCCGAGATTGCGCCCGTCGCCCAAGTGTTGGCCGACCTCCTCAAGCCGGGTGCCCACGTCGTCGTATGTGTCATGGGGCCCCTGGTCCCATGGGAGTGGGTCTGGTTTCTGACCCAGGGTGAGTGGCGCAAGGCGTTTCGCCGGCTCGCGGCGCGCGGTACGTCGTGGCGGGGAATTACCGTCAGGTATCCGACCCCTACGCAGCTGCGGGAGGCGTTTGGGCAGGGGTTCATTTTGCGGCACAGTGCCGGTCTGGGGGTACTGGTTCCTCCGACGTTCGCCGCAGAGTGGGCACGCCGTCATCCTGGATGGCTCGAGCGCCTGGATCGCTGGGAAACGGGTCTCGAGCGTTGGCCGCTGATGGCTTGGCTCGGAGATCATTATCTGATGGAGTTCGTACGAGCATGAAGCAGCGCGTGGTCCTGTACAACCCGACGGCCGATTTTCACACCATGCCGCTCGCGCTGCTGGCGATCGGGTCGCACCTCGATCGGCAGCGGTTCGAGCCCATCATCATCGATGGGCGGCTCGAGCGCGATCCCATCGGTCGAGTACTCCAGGAAGTCGGTGAGGCACTGTGCTTTGGTGTCACCGTCCTGTCCGGTCAACCGATCCGCGATGCGGTTCGGGTTTCGCGCGCGGTGAAGGCGCGCCATCCTGAGCTGCCCGTGGTTTGGGGCGGATGGCATCCGTCGATGTTCGGGAAGGATTGTCTCGAGGAGCCCAGCATCGACGTTACGGTTCAGGCGCAGGGCGAGGTCACGTTCTCGGAAATCGTGGATCGCCTCGCCGGCAAGAACACGCTCGACGGATGTGCCGGGTGCACGTACCGCGGCGGCGATTCGGTCGTGGACAACGGTGCCCGCCCGCTTGCCGATGTGAACACGCTCGAGCCTCACGACTACAGCTTGATCGACGTGCAACGCTACTACGCCCTGAAGGGCAAGCGTCAGCTCGATTACATCACCTCACAAGGCTGCCGGTTCCGTTGTGCTTTCTGCGCCGATCCGTTCGTGTATCAGCGGCGCTGGGTCGGCCTCGAGCCCGCCCGGGTGGGCGCGGAAATCGCCGAGCTGTGGCAGCGCTACGGGTTTCAGGACGTCAATTTTCAGGACGAGACATTCTTTACATCCACGCCTCGCGTCGTGGCGATCGCCGAGGAGTTTCTCGGCCGCAAGGTCCCCATCACGTGGGCCGCCACCATGCGGGCCGACCAGTGCTCACGTCTTCCGGACGACGCGCTCGCGATCTGCAAGCGTTCGGGATTGCGTCGCGTGCTCGTGGGTGTCGAGTCCGGATCCCCCGATATGCTGAAACGCATCCGGAAGGATGTGACGATCGAGCAGGTCCTGGAGACGGCCGAACGATGCCTCAAAGCCGGGATCCGCGTGCGTTTCCCGTTCATTGTGGGATTCCCGGACGAGGACGAGGAGAGTGTCTCGGCCACCCTGGCGCTGATCAAACATTTACGGACAATGAGTGCGGATTTTGAAACTCAGATCTTCTATTTCAAACCGTATCCGGGGACATCGATTACGCAGCAAGCAGTCGCGCGTGGTTATCAGTTGCCCCGGACGCTCGCTGAGTGGTCCGACTTCGATTTCGTGGGCTCGCGGGGGCCGTGGGTCTCAGACGCAAAGTATCGGCGCGTCGAACGCTTCAAGTTTTATCAACGGCTCGCGTGGGATCGGGCACCGGGGTGGAAAAGACCGCTGCAAGCGCTGGCGCGCTGGCGTTGCCGCAATGACGTATACGGTTTGCCCGTTGAGAAGCTTGTACTAAGAAACCGTCCAGCGCTGGCGTAGGTGCGGCCCGGTATCTCAGGCTCCCGCGATGGCCCGCCGCAACTGGTTGCCATCCGTAGAGCGATTCGCCCCTTCCCGGGCCCGCAGCAGCTCCCACTGATCGTCGAACGCACTGAAGTGCACGGAGCGAGTCTCGGTGCGAGCGTTCACCTCCTGATGCAAAAGGTCGCGGATCTCGCGGTAGAAATCCGTCGTGTACGCTCCGCGGAACATCATGGCCAGATCATCGCTGTCCGACCAATTGGCTTTGCCGCGAAGGTCAGCCCGAACACGTTCATAGAACGGCGTCCCCGGAAGCGGGTATGCGACTGACACCCCGATGTCGTGGGGCTGCGCTTCGCGGATCAGATCACGCGTACTGAGGATCGCGTCCCAGTCTTCACCGGGATAGCCGAGTTGCACAAACCAGCACGCGCGGATGCCGTGCTCCTTGAGCGTCCTGGTCGCGGCCCGCACGTCATCCAGCGTGATGCCCTTGTCCATCGCGTCGAGCACGCCCTGGGACCCCGACTCAACGCCGAGCCACACTTCTTCGCACCGTGATTCCGCGAGCGCCTTCACCGCAGCCGGCGTCATGAGATCCGCGCGCGATTGCATCATGAATGGGGTCGCCGCACCACGCACCACGACCTCGCGCGCAAAGTGCTCTATCCACCGCGGTGTGAGCCCGAAGATGTCGTCGGAGAACCAGAGGTGATCGGCACCGACCGCCTTTCCGAGCTCTGCCAACTCGGCGGCCACGTTTTCCGGGCTGCGCTGCGTATAGCGCCGGCCGAACACCGGTTTTGCGCACCAGTTGCAGGCGAACGGACAGCCGCGCGATGTCGCCAGATTCCAGGACAACCGCCCGTGCGCCGCGGTCCACGCCACGCGGTAGCGCTCTACGTCGATCAAGTCCCAGGCGGGGAACGGCAAGGCGTCGAGATCGGGAATCGGGCGACGCGCCAAGGTCCGATGGACGGTGCCTCTGCCGTTCAGCGTTTCGCGGATCGCGAGCCCCGCGATGCCGTGCAGCTCGGTTCCACCGTCTTCCCAATGCTTGAGCAACTCCAGCAGCGTTTCGTCAGGTTCCCCTACAATCACCGCGTCGGCGCCGACATCGAGATATGCGAGGGTTTGATCGGTCGCATCCGACCCGTTCACCACCACCCGGGCGCCGGCCGATTTCGCAGCCGCAATCATTTCGAAGGCGGCAGCTCGCATGCGCGTCGTACACATCTTGGTGAGGAAATTGAAATTATCGTCGAGGATCGCGACCACTTTGGGGCGGGCTGCTCTCAAGAAGTCGCGGTACTCGTCTACGCCCTCCGAAAGCATAGTATCGAAGAAGGCGAAGGGGTGGTTGGCTCTCCGCAACAACGCGGCCACGATCAACGTGGAAAGCGGCGCGTACGGCTTCATCTTCCGCCACTGCTTTTGGTCGTACCTGAGGTAGTACGAGTGCGTCAACAGGACCGGAGCGCTCCTGTTTGAGGAACCTCTCACTGTGAATCCCCCGAGTCAGGGTTTGCGCACAGGTCCGAGAGTAACCGGACAGCACCGTGCAAGTCTCGAGCTCCGAAGAGACGGTAGGCCGCGCGCCGCGACCAGTGTTCCGCAATGGTGGGCGGAGTTCCCCCCCAACGCTCCTGCGGAATGGCTCCCCTTTTAAACTCGTCCAGAAAGCGCTCAGGCGACAGCGCCTCGAGCCGGGCAGCTTGCCCCTCGAACGGGCCGAGCAAAACGACGGCACGCCTTCGTGCCTTGCGTTTGTGAGGGGTTGAGGACGCGAACAAGTCCAATCGCCGTTTTTCCCCGGAGCCCGCGCTCCCAGCACCGTTATAGCCAAGCGCCTCGTACATCTCGGGCGACAACAGGGGATCGCGCACGGCTGCGACGAGTTCGTCCGGATCCTCACGCGCGACGAGAATCGTTTCGTCACCCAGCACTTCGAGCCCGGCGCGATGCGCGGCCGCGACCAGCGTCGATTTCCCCGCTCCCGACGGTCCACGGAGCACCACCGCACCCGCCGCGCCGACGACGGCACCCGCGTGAACGACGGCATACCCGCGCCAAGCGAGGAGCGTCGCAACCGGCGTCTCGAGACCAAGTCGGGCTACGAACGAGGGTTCCGAGCGCAGGAATGCTGTGCTCACCGCGACCGTCGCGGTGCCGTTGGCCCAATCGATGTGAACAGAGAGACGATTTTCGAACGTGAGATCGGCGTAATCGTCTCCAACTGACCATCGTTCACCCTCGGCGAATGGCGCGCCGTTCCCGAGTGGACCCACGACAGCCTCAATCTTCAACAGAATGAGGGGGTGAGTCTGCTCAGCGCGAGAGCACCGGCACCAAAGAGAATCCGCTAGCCCGATGACGCGTGCGTCGTCCGCCTCGAGTCGGATCGCTGCATGAGGTAGCTGAAAATCGACTGGCCGTAACTCCGCCTGGGTGCTCGTCGTAGGATAAGCCCTTAGGTCAGCAGCGAAACAACCTAATCCGGTAGCCGGTGATTATACATTCCGTCGTTACCTACGTGATGTACTAGACCTCCGTTGACTCTGGAAACACGGTAGGCGAGCCTTCTGCCCATGAGCAGTCATGGGGCGCCGGCCCGCATCGCCGTGGTCAGCGCCTACTTGGATCCCCTACGGAGGAACCCGGAGGAGTTGGTATCCGGGGTGTGGCGGGACTTCGGACGGGTGCCCGGCGCGGCCAAGCGGGCCGGCGTCGACGTAACGGTTCTCGAATCAGCCTGGAAGAACGCGGAGCTCGAGGTCGAGGGGGTCCGCTGTCACTTCGTTTGCGAGCCTCGCGATCCCTTTGTGTCATTGCCCGGCGGCCGCAAACTGCGTCGAGCCCCTCATGAGCTGCTAGCTCGAGTGCAATCCCACCAGCCGGACATCATCCACTACAAAGGACTGATCCTCCCCGCCCAGGCGCGCAGGCTCGCCCATGCCCTGCCCGGCGTCCCCATCCTCGCGCAGGACCACGGGACCAAGTGTCCAACGGGGTGGAGGGCCCGGTGGTATGGATGGGGGTTCGCCCCGCTGACAGGAGTCATGTTCACCGCGCGCGCTCAAGCCCTCCCGTTCATGGCGGCGAGGGCGTTGCGACGAGATCTGCCTGTGTTCGAGGTCGTGGAAGGCTCTTCGCCATTCATCCCGGGCGACGTCGCAGCGGCACGAAACGCAACCGGGCTTCGCGGTGATCCTTGTCTCCTCTGGGTAGGAAATCTCGACGCAAACAAAGACCCTCTCCTTGTGTTGAACGCAGTCTCACAGTTCGCGGAACATTCCCCTGGAGTCCGCCTGTACATGTGCTTTCGGCATGGGCCCCTCCTCGCCAACGTGCGGCAGCGCATCGCCACTGATCCGCGGCTGTCAAACCGCGTCGTCTTACTCGGAGAGATCAGATATCCGGTAATTCAAGCGCATTTCCAAGCGGCCGACTTTCTCGTGCAGGCGAGTCACGCCGAAGGGAGTGGGTACGGCGTCATCGAAGCATTGGCATGCGGAACAACGCCAATCGTGACGGATATCCCGTCGTTTCGACGGATTACGGGCGACGGTAGGCGCGGCGCGCTCGTTCCCCTGGACGACGTCGATGCGTTTGCGGCCGCATTGCGCGATTGGTGTGGGCGCGATCGGGCGGCACTGCGCCAGCAAGCGCGAGCGCATTTCGAGCGGGAGCTGTCGTTCGACGCCATCGGACGGCAACTCCGGTCGGTTTACGACCACGTCGCCGGCACATGATCGAGCAAGACACGCGCTCGCGCGCCGTTACCTCGGGTGATGTTCCGGGCGTGCTGCGCCTGTTTGAACAGGTCTTCGGCCACCCCATCAGCGAGCGGCACTACCGCTGGAAGCTGCAGACCCGCCCTTCCCCGGTACACAACGCCGTCATCGCGCTCGATCAATTGAATCAGCCCGTGTTTCACATCGCAGGAATTCCGTGTCGTTGCTGGCTCGGGGGAGCGGAACGGTGGGTAATGGTCGCGGTGGACGCCATGACCAGGCCAGACCATCGCCGCCAGGGGCTGTTGACGACGTGCGCGGCGGAGCTGTTCGAGTCGTGGAAAGCTGCCGGGGTGACGCTCGTGCTCGGTTTGCCCAACGAGAACTGGCGCTCGCGTACGCATGCGCTCGGGTGGCAGCGCCTGGCCAAGCTCGGGTCGTGGGTTTTGCCGCTCAGACCGGAGCGTCTCCTGGGTCGGCGCACCGGTGCGTCGTGGGTCGGTCGCATGCATCCCCTCGGAGACCTATGGAGGGCGATTATCCGCAAACGGGCGCCCGGGCGAGCGGGAATTACGGTTCGGCCTGTAGAAACCGCGGACGAGCGTTTCGATATCCTTTGGCGGAATGCGAGAACGCGAATCACCCACTCACTCGCCCGCGATCGCTCCTGGATCGAGTGGCGGTATCTGCAAGCGCCCTCGGCACGATACGAGATCCTCATCGCCATGCGCGGGGCGACACCGGCCGGCTTCGGTATCTACGGCGAGCGGGGACCACATGCCGCCGTCGTCCCAGAGATTTTTGCGCCGGAAGACCCGGCTGCGTTCTCTGCCCTGGTCGAAGCACTCATCGCGCTCGCGTTGGAACGCGGTCGCGACTCGATCCGCGGGTTCGCTGCGGTGGGAAGTCCATCCGATCGGCAATGGCGCAGAATGGGGCTGTTCAGGGGACGCCACGCGTTCGGGATAGAATACGTGCCACTCGAGCCCGGCCTGACCCGGGACTTCGTCCTCCCGATTGGGAAGTGGGAGATTGCGGGAGGTGACTTCGATTTCGTCTAGAGTGCTTACGGCTGGGCAAGCCTGCGTGACTGCGTGTTGGGCAACCGGATTTTCGCTTGTGGGCCGATTCCGGCACCCTACCGAGGAATGGCGCACAACGGGTGGAGAACGCGTGCTCGTGATCGCGCCGCACCCCGACGACGAGCTTGCGGGTTGCGGAGGGGTCATCTTGCTGCACCTTCTCGCCGGCGATTCCGTCGCCGTCGTGTACGCAACCGACGGACGGCAGTCACGCTCGGGCGGTCTGGAACCCGACGCCATGGCGCTCACAAGGGAGGCCGAGGCCGCGGAAGCGCTCGCAGCCCTCGGCGTCAGCGAGCGCCACTGGGTTGGGCTCAAAGAGGGCCATTGGCAAGGTGGAGAGCTCGCCCCCGCGCTGACACGTATTCTCACGTTTCATGATCCCAGTATTGTGTACGCTCCGTCGCGAGTGGATTTCCACCCCGAGCATGACCGCGTAGCACGAGTTCTGGCATGCCTACCGGCTCTGCAGAGCGTTCGTACTGTGCGCGTGTACCAAGTCCAAGTTCCATTGACCCGGCTCCTGGCGAATCTCGTGACCCCTATTGCCCCTGTGTGGGGACGATTCGAGTCGGCAGTTGCGTGCTACCGCTCTCAGCAAGGCTCACTTCGCGGTCCGTTGCGGCTGAAGGAGTACGCCGGACGAGCGCACAGGGTGCGCGGGCCGGCGGAGGAGTTTTGGGAGATGTCCCCGAGCGCGTATACCGCGCTGCACACCGACGACTCGATGGCGTTCGAGGATCGCACCTTCCGGGGTTTGCGTCTGCGCTCCATCACCGACCCACTGGCGTTCGCCGTCGGCCGCGGTACGCGACGACGGCTGCTCGCTGCCGCGAGGCGATCCTGAAGGTCGCGATGATCGTCCCGGGGGGAGTGGCGCAGGTGCCTGAGGAAGGATGGATCCCCTGCCTGCACTGGCTGATCGAACGGCTGGCTCGACAACACGAAGTGCACGTTTTCTCGCTGTACGGCGCGCGCCACCAGACTCGGTATCCCTTTGTCGGGGCCACGGTTCACCACGCCGGAACCGGTTTGCCGCGATATCGCACGCTCAGGGAAATCATGCGCGAGCATCGACGCAGTCCATTCAGCGTGCTCCACGCATTCTGGGTCTCGCCTCCAGGTGTGATCGCCGCTCTCGCAGGACGATTGCTTCGCCGCCCCATTGTGCTTCACGTTTCTGGCAACGAGTTGAGCGCGTTCCCCGACATCCAATACGGCGGCATGCTCACGCGACGCGGACGGATCCAGGTTCGAGCCGGACTTGCCGGTGCGCACCGCATCACTGCTGCGAGTCAGCAGTTGATTGCCGCGCTTTCGAGCCGGGGGTATGCGGCCGAACTCGTACCCCTGGGCGTCGACCTGGAGCGGTGGCCGCCTGTTCGACCCCGCCCACGAGCGCAGAACACGCCCGTCAGACTTGTGCACGTGGGCACGCTGAATGGTATTAAGGACCAGGCGATACTGATCCACGCAGCACGAAGACTTGTCGACCAAATTGACTTCCGGCTCGACATTGCCGGAGGTGACACGTTGCATGGAGCACTACAAGCACTGGTACGACAGCTAAATCTCGAGGCGCGGGTGCAGTTTCACGGCTATCTCGATCATCGCCGGCTGCACCGTCTCGTCTCAGCAGCGGACATTCTGTGGATGTCCTCACGTCACGAAGCGGGTCCTCTGGTCGTGTTGGAAGCCGCGGTGGTTGGGGTTCCCACCGTTGGTACCGCCGTGGGACACATCGCTGAGTGGGCTCCAGAAGCGGCGGTCGCGGTTCCGGTTGGGCACGCGGACCGGCTCGCGGAGGAGACCGTCGCACTTCTGAACGACGAGCCGCGTCGGCTTTCCCTGGCCCATGCCGCGCAGCGGCGAGCACTCGCCCAGGATGCAGACTGGACCGCGCGAGAATTTGAAAAGATCTACCAGGACTTAAGCGCTTCGCCTCGGAGGTCTTCAACTCTGCGCTCGCCCGCTGCAATTTCCAGACGATGACTCTTACGAGACGTCAATTTATCGCCGGCTCGACGGCTGCTCTTGGATCGTTGACGTTGGGATGGGAGGGGTGCAGCCACGACGTGGCCGACCCACCTGCTTTGTTGCCGGACCCCGCGTCATCGGGCATCGACCACATCATCGTCGTCATGATGGAGAATCGCTCGTTCGACCACTTGCTCGGCTGGCTGCCGGGTGCCGATGGGCGCCAGGCGGGAGTGACGTACACCGATGGGAGTGGCGTCGCACACGCAACGTTTCCACTCGCACCCGATTTTGAAGGTTGCGACTACAGCAATCCGGACAATTCATTTGCCGGCGGACGCATGGAGTACAACGGGGGCGCATGCGACGGCTGGCTAAGGGCGAACGGCATCTATTCGATCGGTTACTACACGGCTCAGGATCTCCCATTTTTTGGACGCGCGGCGGTCGATTGGACTGCGTTCGATCGATACTTCTGCGCCACGCTGTCGCAGACGACTCCCAACCGCCTTTACCTGTGTGCCGGACAGACAGATCGCCTGAGCAATGGACCCACACCCACCGCCCTCCCCACAATTTTTGACCGGCTGGCCGACGCGGGACTCGATGGCCGGCATTACTACTCGAATGTCGAAGGGGTCATGTCCTTGTGGGGAAGCAAGTACGACTCGATCACGGAATCGATCGATGCGTTCTACGGGAATTGCGCGGCCGGAACGTTGCCCGCACTGTCGTTCGTAGATCCCCCCTTCGGAGGACTGCTGCGCGCGAACAGCGCCGCAGACGATCACCCATTCGCCGACATCCGCGCCGGCGAAGGTTTCCTGAATCGCGTTTATGCGGCAGTAACCCAGGGCCCGGCATGGATGAAGACGGCGTTGATCATCACATTCGACGAATGGGGGGGGTTCTTTGATCACGTGCCTCCGCCGGCCGCTCCCATTCCCGACGCCGATCGAGCGGCGGGGAATACGGACGGCTTACTGGGGTTTCGCGTCCCCACGTTGTTGATCTCCCCATTTGCGCGGCGCCGCTACGTCGCACACAACGTGTATGACCACACGTCGGTGCTGCGCCTGGTTGAATGGCGATGGGGGCTGCAACCGCTCACCGTCCGCGACGCGACGGCAAACAACCTTGCCTTGGAGCTCGACTTTTCAACGCCGAGTCTGGACGCTCCCGTGTACACAGTGCCAGACGTGAGCAGCGTGGCGTGCCCCACGCCGGCGTAAGCGATGAGCACGTCCGGGCGTATCCCTCGCGCTATGCGCCACCTGCCGTGGTTCGTGAAGGGACACCCGCTTCATGGCCTCGAACGATATCAGCCGTTCTTCATCGTAGGGTCGGGCCGCTGCGGGTCGACTCTGCTGCGTGCCATCCTCGAGAGTCACCGGGAAGTGCACATCCCGCCCGAGAACGTCCTGCTGGGCAGTACCATCGGGGCATACCGGACATACTCCCGGCTGCCTTGGCCGGCGCTCCTGTCCATCGTCCTGGGCCAGCTCTCATTTCACCAGCAATGGGATGCGTTCGAGCTGCCGCTCGGGCCGGTGTTTCGGGAGCTCGTTGCGACGGACCCGCAGAATCGGAACCTCGCGTTCGTGCTCGATACGGTGTATCGCGCCCATCTCCGACACCACAAACCGTCGGCACGTCGCTGGGGTGACAAGAGCGCGTTCAGCGTGCTGTCGCTCGAGCAGCTCAAGTCCGTATTCCCCGATCTGCAGGTCATCCACCTCGTCCGGGATGGCCGCGACGTCGTCAGCTCCTTCCTTGAAGCGTTCAAAGTGGATTACCAGGATGCCGCAGAGACCTGGATCCGCGCAGTCACCGCTGCCGAGGCATTCGGCGCGCGCTACCCGAAGCAGTATGTCCGCGTGCGCTACGAAGACCTGGTGCGCGTTCCGGAATCGACCGTCCGCCAGATCACGAGGTTTCTCGCGTTGGACTTCGATGAGCAATTGTTGCGTCACGAGCGGCTGGGCTTGCGCTTCGGCGACGTCGAACGCACGCCGTACATGCAGGGAGTGCGCGAGCCGATCCACGGACGGTCCGTCGGAAAGTGGCGCAGCGGGCTCACCGGCGCACAGGCCGCCTATCTCGAGCGTACACTCGGATCGACGCTGAGCCGGTTCGGGTACGATCTCGATGGTTCGCCATGAGCGGAGGTGTGAAGACCGACATTTTTGAAAGGCTTGCCGTCTTCGTCGCCGGACGCCCACGACATGGCGTCAAGCGTTACCGACCATTCTTCATCGTCGGGTCTGGCCGCTGTGGATCAACGTTGTTGCGAGCGATTCTCGACGTCCACGATCAGGTGCACATTCCGCCCGAGAATCCCCTGGCGAGCTTGATCCGTGACTACAAGCGATACTCGCGACTTCCGTGGAGCATCGTGCTGCAGATCGTCCTCGGCCACATGGAATTTCAATCGCCCTGGGCCGAGTACCACCCCGTATCGCACGAGATGTTCGAGGAGCTTCTCATCAGTGATCCGAGTGAGCGCAATCTTGCGGCTGTTCTCGACGCGCTGTACCGGGCCAGCGCGCGACGCTACAAGCCCGGCGCGACGCGATGGGGCGACAAGACGCCGGGCAACACTCAGGTGCTATCCGACTTGCGCGAGATCTTCCCGGACTTGAGAGTCATTCACATGCTGCGAGATGGACGCGATGTCGTGGAATCATTCCTTCGTCGCAAGACACCGCCCACCCTGGAAGCAGCCGCTCGGCATTGGCTTCGATCCGTCGGCGATGCTCGACATTTCGGAGCCGCATTTCCCTCGCAATTTCTCGAGGTTCGCTACGAGGACCTCGTTCGAGAGCCTGTGGTCGCGATCAAAGGCATAACGAAATTTCTCGATCTGACGTTCGACGATCGAATGCTCCGTCATGATCGGGTGCCGCGCACGGCAGACGATCTCCACCAATTCAGGTACTACGAGAACGCGCGGGGGCCGATCGATGTCCGTTTCATCGGAGCGGCAAAAGCGCGTCTCGCAGCCGCCGAACTCTCGCGGATCGAACAGATCCTCGGCACCGAGTTGGCGGCCGCGGGCTATGCAGACGACTGATGACAGTGTCCATTCCAAAACCTGAACAATCTGTTGCGAACCGCCTGGCCCGCTTCTCACGCAGCCACCACGCGCGGGATCTCTGGCCCGACATCAGCGAATCGCAATTCCGGAGCGCCGAGCGAGAGCTGGCGCGCGTGGCCGGCGATGTCCTCGGCGGCGCGACGTCGGGTGTGTCGCTCGCCTGCCCGAGCGGGACGACGCCGCGCTCCCTGAGCGTGGCCGCGGCGATTGCGGGCGTCGGTGCGCTGATCGGGTATTGGTGCGAAACCGGCGTCGTATCTGCGGAACGGGACGTGCACGGGCTGCTCGCCGACCAGCTCGAGCAGGGACGCAAACGCGCCGAACGGATGCGCGGCTATCTCGATCGCCTGCTGATCGCGTTGGCCGATCAGGGCATCGAGCCAATAATCCTGAAGGGGACGCATACCCGCTACGCCTATTTCCCCGACCCGGGCACGCGCATCACGAGCGACATCGATCTCCTGTTCCGGCAGGATGATTGGAACGGAGCCCATGACGTGCTCCGCTCCCTGGGATTCTTCGAGCAACGGGATTCGGGCGACCCGGAACAGCGGTACTGGACCCTTCCCGACGCACGGGAAATCCGGGCTCTCGATTTCGTGCATGCGGAGAACGCGTGGTCGGTCGATACGCATCGCTCGCTCGAGCGCACGCCGTTTACGGGACTCTCGACATCGCTCGGCACGCCGGATTTTGCGACCGCGCCCGTATGGAACGAGTTCTCTCGTCCGGTGCGTGTACTCCCGCAGCCGCTCCTCCTCGCGTACCTCGCGGTACACGCGTCGAGCCATTTCTACACGATCTCCCAGATTCGTCTGATCGAGCTCGTGCTCGTCGCGCAACACGATTATCAGGGACGCCCCGACCGCTGGGTCGCGCTGGACCGGCTGCTTGCATCCACGCGTACCGGGCGCTTCGCATTCCCGGCGTTGGCGCTCGCCGAGCGTCTCGTGCCCGGAACCATCGACTCCCAGGTGCTCGCGCATGCGGGCGACTCGGCGCCGCGCCGGCTGCGGCGTCTGGTACGGGACACGTCGCCGGCCTCCGCGCAACGGCTACACCCTCTTCCGGGCGTGCGCGAGCGATTCGTCTGGATCGCATCACCCCGCGAAGCCTTCGCTGCTCTCTCCTGGCTTGCCTGGCCGCGCCAAGATGGAACGTGGGTCTCTCCCCACTACGCTGTCCGCCGGCAATTCCGCCGGATCACGCGAAGCCTCTCCCGCTTTATCCGAGGTCGCTTGCCCACCAAGCCCGCCGGTTAGGGGCATCTCACTCAATCCGGGCCTTGGCGTTACCTTGAAGGAGAGTCGCGGACGATGCCCTTGTCGTGTGGTGCACGGACGCGATGCTTCGACCGAGGAGATGACGCAATGTTTTACCTGGCGCTTCTCCTCGCCGCCGATACCGGCGCGCATACCTTCCCTCTCGCCATCACTCCCGCCGAATCGGTGCAGGTGACCATCGCGGGAACCGGGCAGCCGGTCGTCCTGATCCCGAGCCTGTTCGGGTGCGCATCGTGCTATCAGGGATCGATCAGCCTGCTCACGCGAGCCGGGTACCGTACCATCGTCATTGAAGCGCTCGGCATTGGGACCGGAGGCCATCCGGAGCACGCCGACTACTCGTTGACGGCCCAGGCGGAGCGCATCGCCGCCACGCTCGACCGTCTTGGGGTGAGGCAAGCGATCCTCGTCGCCCACACGGTCGGCGCCTCGATGGCGTACCGCCTTTCTTATCGCCATCCCGACCTCGTGCAAGGCATCGTCTCATTGGATGGCGGTCCAGCGGAAGCGGCCGCGACCCCCGGCTTCCGCCGCGCATTGCGGCTCATTCCCTGGCTCAAGTGGTTCGGCGGTGTCCACATGATGCGCACGCGCATCCGCGCGGAGCTCGTGCGCGATTCGCACGACACGAGCTGGGTGACGGATCAGATCGTCAGCGGATTCACCGCGGGGCCCGACCACGACCTCGACGCGGCCTTGAAGAGTTACATCGCCATGGGACGTTCGCACGAGACCGAGCGCCTCAGCGCGCACCTGAGCCAGATTCACTGTCCCGTGCTGCTCGTCATCGGCGCCGCGCCCCATGGCGGCGGCATCGGGCACGACGAGCTGGAACTGCTGAGCGCGCGCGTCCCGCGTTTCGCCGTCGACAGCGTCCCCAATACCGGGCTATACGTGTACGCCGAAGATCCGGCGGCGGTACTCGCGGCGGTTCGGCGCATCGCCGCGTGGCCCGCCCTCGGGGCTGCCGCGACGGCCGGGCAGTAGTCGGCTTCCGGCCCTCCGCTTCCCGGGATTCATCCTCCCGCGCTCGTGTAACGCCGTAACGCCATGAGCCACAGCATTCGACTCGAGAGTAGTGAAACAAGTCCCACGCCCGCCGCGATCAGCGCCGTGCTCCACCCAAGCCGCCCCGTGAGCGCCGCCGCCGGAATCGTCGTCGTCCAGGCGATCGGCAAGAGGAACGTGAACACAAAGCGGAGTGATCCCGGATACGCGGTGACAGGATAACGCGCCGCCTCGAACACGGCATCGAACAGCACCGATAGATTCTCCACCGCCACGAACCAGAACGCGAGGCACATCAGGGCCACCCACAGCGAATACACCACCGCCACCGCGGCAACGAGGGTAATGGCGAACGCGGCCAGGGCTCCGACGGAGGGCAGCTGCCCGATGCGCACGAGCGCATAGCCCGAGAGCGCGAGTCCGAGAATGACGTCCGAGAAGCGCCACACGTCGAGCTGGCGAGCCGACGCGAAGAGCTGGGCATCGACCGGCTTCGTGAGGATCAGGTCGAGCTGGCCATTCCGGACCTCACTCGCCAGGTCGCCGATGCCGGGACGGAGCACGGCCTCGATCACTCCACTCAGCGCGTTGAAGACGCCCAGCAGCACCACCACTTCCCAGAAATCCCAGCCGCCGAGTCGCTGGGCGTGACTGAAGAAGATCGCGAGCGTGAGGAGCGCCGTGGCGATGCGGAATGCCGTGCCGAGAAATGAGCCGATGAAATTGGCGCGGTACTGCAGCTCGCTGACCACGTTGATGTCCCAGAACGCTCGAAGTACGCGAGCAACCCCGGTCATCCGCCCACCGCTCCGTATTGGCGCACCCCGCGCCGCCACACAACGAGACACGCCACCGCCCATGCGCCGAGCCAGACAAGCTGACCCCCGAAACCGTGCAGGTACTGGGCGGGGCTGCGCGCAGTGCCGGTCAACACCTCGACAGGAAACGAGAGGACGTAGGGAAACCAGAGCGCCCGAGCCACGGCGGCGATCGGCGCGGGCAGCAGGCTGAGCGGCGCGATGCGGCCCGAGAGAAACAGTGCGACGCCGAACTGCAGCTCCATGATCGCCGTCGCGCGGGTGGTCCAGAACGCGAGCAGGCCGGTCGTGTAGCCGTTGAAGAACCGGATGCCCGCGGCAAGCACGGTCGCGAGCAACGCCAGCGCCCACCGGGCCGGATCGAACGGCAGCCGCACCGCAGGCCAGAGCGCCGCGACGGCAATCCAGAGCAGCAGGATGATCGACGCCGTGCGCGCCTTGTACGCGATGTTATCCGCGATGGCCTCGTGCACCGGTCCGATCGGACGCGCGAGGCGATAGTTCATTTCGCCGTGCCGGATCCAGCGGTCGATGTACCAGGCGTCCCAGGCGAGCGTGAGCTGATTGATGAGCGTGACGCCGAAGAAGTATCGGGCGAAATCGGCGCGCGCGAACCCTTGCACCGTTCCCTGCCCCGCAATCGACCACCAGATTCCGAGCGCGATCGCGGGCTCGGTCACGTTCCACAGCATCCAGATCGCGATCGCCGCGCGATACTGCAGATCGACGAGCCAGGCGGAGCGGATCAGCGCCCAATAGCGGGCCACCCAGATCCTCACGATGCCTCCGCGAACACGCGGCGGATCACATCCTCGATGGCCGGGTCCTGGATCGACAGATCGACGATCTCGAGCGAGGAGAGCAGCCGAGCGGCCGCCGCGGTGGCCTCGTCGCGCGGCACCTCGAGCGTGGCGTTGGGAAACCGGAATTCGCGCACGTCACCGAATTCCGCCAGCCGCTCGCGTGTCACGCCGTTGCCGAGTACCAGCTCGATGCGCTTGGCCTGCGTCATCCGGGCGACCAGCGATTGCAGCGCGCCGTCATACAGCAGCCGCCCACGGTGAATGATCAGCACGCGCGAAGCGAGCGCCGTCACATCGGCCATATAATGCGAGGTGAGCAGGATGGTGGCGCCGTGCCGCTCACGGTACGTGCAGAGAAACCGCCGTACGGCGTCCTGCGCCGTGACGTCGAGTCCGAGCGTGGGCTCATCGAGAAACAGAATCTCGGGAGCGTGCAACAGCGACGCGGCGAGCTCGCACTTCATCCGCTCGCCCAGTGAGACCTGGCGCACCGGTTTGTCGATCACGTCCTCGAGCTCGAGCAGCTCGACCAGCTCGTCGCGCCGCTCGCGATACAGCGCCTCGGGCACCGCATAGATCGCCTGGTTCAACTGAAACGTTTCTTCGGCGGGCAAATCCCACAGCAGCTGTTGCTTGTTGCCGAGCACGAGGGAAATGCGCTGCTTGAATGGCGAGCCGCCCTCCCACGGCGTGAACCCGGCGACCTGAGCCTGCCCCTCCGAGGGGTAGATGAGTCCCGTCAACATTTTCAGGGTCGTCGTCTTCCCGGCCCCGTTGGGCCCGAGAAACGCGACGATTTCGCCGCGCTCGACTACGAACGACACATCTTCCACCGCCCGAACCTCGCGGTAGCGCGGCGCCACCAGGGCGCGCGCCGCGCCCGCAAGGCCGGGATCGCGAACCTTGACCCGGTACACCTTGCCGAGATGCTCGGCCCGGACGGTGACCGCCTCGCTCAGTGCCGGGCCGACTCCGTGAACAGGTGGGCGTATTGGCCGTAGCCCTCCGCCTCGAGCCGCTCCACCGGAATGAACCGCAGCGACGCAGAGTTCATGCAGTAGCGCAGCCCCGTGGGAGCCGGTCCGTCGGGAAACACGTGACCCAGGTGCGAGTCGGCGTGCGTCGAGCGTACCTCGGTGCGCGACATGAAAAGCTTGTGGTCGGTCCGCTCCTGCAGGTTGGCGGGGTCGAGCGGCCGGGTGAAGCTGGGCCACCCCGTGCCGGAATCGTACTTGTCGAGCGAGCTGAACAGCGGCTCTCCCGAAACCACGTCGACGTAGATCCCGGGACGGTGATCGTCCCAGAACTCGTTTCGAAACGGCGGCTCGGTGCCCTCGTGCTGGGTGACCTGATACTGGAGCGGAGTTAACGTGCGCTTCAGCTCCTGATCATCGGGCTTTCGAAAGTTCATCGGGCTCCATCCTTTCTCCGATCGCGTGCCGTTCCCGCCCCCGCCCCCGCCCCCGCCCCAGACGGTGGCGAGCCGCGCATCGCGGCGGCATCCGGTACGATAGGCGAGATAGCTGATCGGGTTCTTGCGTGCATAGTGCTGATGGTATTCCTCAGCCGGGTAAAACGCCGCCCGTGGGAGCAGCATCGTAGTGACCGGGCGGCCGAAGCGGCGTTCGATCTCGAGTTTCGTCCCTTCAGCGACATCCTTCTCAGTCTTGCTACCATAGAAGATCGCTGTCCGATATTCCGAACCGTGGTCGCAGAACTGACCGTCAGGGTCGAATGGGTCGATATTGTGCCAGTATACCTCGAGCAGCTGATCATAGCGCACCGTTCCCGGATCGTACACGATCTGAACGGACTCGAGGTGGCCCGTGGTTCCTGTCCCTACCGCGGAGTAGCTCGGGTTGTCGGTGTGTCCGCCGCTATAGCCGACGGCCAAGGACAGGACTCCGCCTACGCCGTCAAACGCGTGCTCCATCGACCAGAAACACCCTCCCGCGAAAACGGCGGTCGCTGGGGGTGTCCCCGCCCGCAGAGCCAGGGAGAGCAGCGTGAGAAGCAGATGTGTCGGCATGGGTATGCTCCGAATACGAATGACTGTGCGCAGCAATGTCGCGGGGTCAGGCGCGTCATTGCAGTGCGGCGTCGCGTGGATTGGAGCTTTCTCATGATCTTCTCACCCCACCGTTATTGCTTCGCGCCTTTTCGAGCGCGTACGTTAGCGCGTGCAGATTCTCCTCGTTGAAGATGACCGCGATCTGCGCCGTTTCCTGAGCAAGGCATTCCGCGAAGAGGGCTACGGCGTGGTCGAGGCCGACTCCGGTGATCGCGGTCTCGAACGCGCGCTCGGCGAGCCGTTCAACTGCATCGTGCTCGACGTCATGTTGCCGGGGCGCGACGGGTTCGCGGTGCTGGCGGAACTGCGTTCTCGCAGCGTGAACACCCCCGTCTTGATGCTGACCGCGAAGGACGAAGTCGAAGCCCGCGTGCGCGGACTCGAGACGGGGGCGGACGATTATCTGACAAAGCCGTTCGACCTCTCCGAGCTCATCGCGCGGGTGCACGCACTCCTCCGCCGCGCCGAGCTGCGTCACAACGACGCGACGCTCAAAGTCGGAGCGCTGATGCTCGATCCGCTCAAGCGCCGCGTGACCCAGGACGGGCGGCTGGTCGACTTGAGCCCGCGTGAATTCGCCCTGCTCGAGTTTCTCATGCGGAACGCCGGACGCACCGTGTCGCGCGCGCGCATTGCCGAGGCGGTCTGGAACTACAAGTTCGACCCCGAGACGAACGTCGTGGACGTCTACGTGAATTACCTGCGCAAAAAGTTGAGCTTCGCCGGTCGGTCGGCCCCCATCCGTACGGTGCGCGGGACAGGCTACCGACTGGACCAGCCATGAGCGAGCGCCGGCTTGCCGCGGTGCTGGTCCGGCGGTTTGCGCGGGTCGCCTGGGCCGCACTCGCCGGCTACGCATTGCTCGTCATGGTGGCGTTTGCGATCGCCGCCGAAGCGGTCCTGCATCGCTCGGTCGAGCATACGGCGGACGTCATTCAGTCGCTGCTCGCCGCGTACAGCGATTCCACCGCGGGCCCGGGAAGCGTCATGCCCGCGAATCTCGCCGATCAGCTCGTCGCGATGGGCGGCCGCGTGATCATCACCAGGACGACGACCGCGGGCGGCATGCCGCGCGTGTATTTCATTTCGCCCGGCATGCCCGCCAAGCGGCTTGAGGGGATACGTCCCGGCGCCTCACCCGACGATCTCCGGCAGGCGCTGCTCGTCGCGATCGCGCAGAAAGCGCGCTGGCACTACCGCGTGCTCCATCGGCCGACCGGCCCGTACGACATCTACATTGTCGCGAGTCGCGATCCGTACCTGGTCGCGTTCGGCTCGCTGGCCGCGGCAGCGCTCCTGCTCCTGCCGATCGTTGGAATGAGCGCGGGCCGGGGCGCGCGGGCCGCAGTCGCCGCCGCGATGCACCCGCTCGATCGCGTCGCCGCCGAGACCCGTGCCATCGGACCGGCGGAGCTCGGCAAGCGCATCACGAGCCCCACCGGTCAGGCGGAAATCACGGATCTCGCCGACAGCATCAACCGCATGCTCGAGCGGGTGGACCGCGCGCAGCGCGCCCTACAGTCGTTCACTGCCGACGCGAGCCATGAGCTGCGGACGCCGCTCACGCATCTTCGCGCGCAAGTGCAGTGGGCGGCGGCGGACGGCCGCAAGGCGGCCGATATTCACGACGCACTCGCCGCGATGGAACGCGTACTCGACCGCACCGCGAAGCTGGTCGACGAGCTGCTGCTCATCGCGCGCGGCGAGAATCGCCAGCTGGCACTGGCCCATGCCCCGTTCGACCTGGTCCCGGTGGTGGACGAATTGAGGGAAATCACGGAGGCGATGGCCGCCGAGAAGCCGATCGAGATCCGGGTCGAACCCTCGCCCCCCACCTGGGCGCAGGGTGACGCCGATCGTACGCGACATGTCCTGTTGAATCTCACGTCCAACGCGGTGCGGTACACTCCACGCGGGACGGTCACGCTGCGCGTGGTGCGGGACGACGGGCGGGTCGGCGTCAGCGTGATCGACACCGGCCCCGGCATCGCCGCCGAGCACCTGGGGCGGATCTTCGACCGGTTTTACCGCATCGACCAGTCGCGCAGCAGGGAATTGGGGGGAACGGGACTCGGGCTCGCGATCGCCAGGCTGCTCGCCGAGCTGCAAGGCGGTTCCGTCGAAGTGAGCAGTACGTTGGGAGCGGGGAGTGCCTTTACGCTGTGGCTTCCGGTGGCGGATGGAACTGCACAGGCACGGGCTGGCCGCATAGACGCACAGCGGTAAACAGACCGACCACTGTTCACCACTGTGCGTCGGTACTCTCCGTGCCCCGTTATCTCGCAGCCAACCCCGCAACGGCACCCGGCATGCTCCCTGCGACCCCCAGGAAGCTCAGATGTCCATCCCGTTCTACTCGGTATGCCGTAATCGGCCCGCTGCTCCGGAGCTGGTAGAGGTATTTCCCGTCGTGATCGAAGGCGAGGTCCAAATTCCCGGCCCCGGGAGTCGCGGTCGTGCCATTCGCGTCCAGCAGCGAGAGGGCGCCACCCGGTCTGATCACGAACCCAGAAATGGTGCCGTCATGCGCGTTCGCCGTATACGCAAAGTGCTCGTCTTTGCTGACCACGAGCCAACACGGCGCCGCATGGTGGGTGTTCACGGCTCTACTCACGACCGTGAACGAGCCATGATCGAGATCGTAGGACGACGCGGTCCCGGCCGCTTCCGACGTGAAGAGATCGTTGTGGTTGCCGAACGCGAAACCGAAGGGTGTGACGCCGGCCGCGGGATGCGACGAGCGTGGTCCGGCCACTCCATGGGGACCGACGGGGTAGACATCGATGAGATTCGTGTTCTTCTCCGTCACCACCAGCCAGCGGCCATCGCTCGAGAACGCGACCTCAGCCGGCCCCACGGCAGCCGCCGCGCCGCTCAGAGTCTGTGTCGACCCGCTGATCGGTGTTGCACCGCCCTGCTCGTCAACGGCGAATCCCGTGATATTGCCGCTCCCTCCCGCATTCAGGACGTACAGGAGGTGATCGCGAACCGTGAGACTGATCGGCATCGATCCTAGTGACGAGAAGCGGTCCACGAGCACGACACCGTGCTCCGCGCGAAGGATCGAGACGTCGTTCGATCCCGCATTGACGGCGTACAGCCAGCGTCCGTTTTCGCTCAGCGCGAGCGCGCCCTGGGATCCGAGGCTCGCGCCCGTTCCCGTTCCTCCGGTCGCCACCGTGCCGGCCGATGTGAGGGTCCCGTTTCCGGCTCGTGCGAATATCGCGACTGCGTTCCCGCTCGTCTGATTCGTCAGCGTATAGACGGCGCTGCGCGCCGCATCCCCGTCGGCGCCGATTGCGCTCGATCGATCGGCCGCGACCCCGGGCAACCCCGTGTCGACCCCGTCTCGATTGCAAGCGGCCAGCGCCGCGAGCAAGGCGATGCCTGTGATGTAATTTCTCATCGGCTGCTCCTCCGCAGAAAGAGTGTGAGCTGTCCTTCGTAGTGCGGGAAGAAGCTCGGGACGTAGCGAGGCATCGCCTAGGCCTCTCGACGAACATGAGAGGCTTCTCATTCTCCTCTCATGTCGCCGCTTGTCGCGTGGATGGCACGGCACCGATGCCCCTCACGTCTCGCAGTCCCTGGGTCGCCTCCATGGCGGGTGGTGCTCGCCGCCGTCGGGCTCCAGAACGACTCCTCTTGGCAAAGCGCGGCGGAGGTTCGCCCGTTCTGGACCGATCTCTACGGCGCTGAGGTGCACATCCTGCTCAACGGGCTGGAGTGGTTCTACGAACGCGTGGCACCGCAGGACCGAACAGCGAGGTCATCGGTGCGGCAGAGGGGGTGCTGACCCTGACCCTAGGCTCCGGAGCCTACCGGTGGCAGTTCCTTCCGATCCAGGCCCAGACGCTTACCGACGCGGGCTCGGGAATCGGGGCGCGACCCCTCCGGGGGGCAACGGTCGATCTCAATGACCAGCATGCAGTTGTTCTCTCGACGCTATGCTCATCCTGATCGGGGTCATTGCGGTCCTGCTGGTCGCCCGCTAGGCGGGGGAACCCGGGCCCGGCTCTTGCGGGGAACCCCGAAAGCGTTCTGGAGTAAAACAGGAGTTATCGGCGGTCAGCGGTTTCAAAAGCATTAGCAACAGGCAGTGGTTCGTTCGAGGTGTGAGCCGTCCACAATTGTGCATCCGCATGTTGATGGACGGCTGACGTTGTCTGAAAGCTGCGAGTGGCCCGGTCCTGCGTACCGACACACCCCTCGTCGGGAAACAGGCGCAAGGCGTGTGGGCGCGCCGGGCGCTCTCAGATCGTCAGCACCACCTTCCCGATGTTTCGCCGCTCGTGGATGTACCGATGCGCTGCAGCGGCCTGCTCGAGCGGAAAACCTCGATCAACGCGCGGACGAATCTGGCCCAGGGCGGCGTACCTGAGCAGGGCTTCGAGCTGCGGCATGAGGATTCGTTCCGACGACCAGAGATGTCCGAGATTGACGCCCGCCACCGCGCGATTGCTGTTCATCAGGTGCAGCACGCCGAAGCGCGGCCAGCGAATCGCCTTCCAGATCACGGCCAGAGGATTGCGGCGCAAGCCGACGGAAATCTCCGACGCGCCGTAACAGATCAATCGTCCCGCCGGGGCGAGCATGCGATATCCCGCCCGCCACGACGCCCCACCGACTCCGTTGAGCACGATGTCGAAGCCGTGCGGCGCGTGGGCGCGAGCGGTTTCCGCCCAGTTCGCCGCGCGCCCGTCGATCGGCTCCACGCCGTAGGTCCGCAGGACGTCGTGCTTACCGGGCGATGCGAGTCCGATAACCCTGAGCCCGAGAATTCTTCCCAGCTCCGCCACGGCGAGGCCCACTCCACCTGCTGCCGCGTGCACCAGGACGGTCTCGCCGGGTCGGGCCGCCCCGACGTATACGAGCATGTGATGGGCCGTCAGGTAAACGACCGGGAATGCGGCACCTTCCTCTAACGTCCAGTCGGAGGGCAGCGGGAGTGCGGTTCGGGCCGATACCACCACCTGCTCCGCCTGCCCGCCAAACCGTGCGAGCGCCATCACTCTGTCGCCCAACCTCGGGGTGTCCACGCCGTCTCCCACGGCATCGACCACGCCCGCGACCTCGTATCCCATCACCACGGGAGGGCGCGGCGCATCGAGATAGAGACCTTGGCGCGCGAGCAGGTCCGAGAAGTTGATCCCTGCCGCGTGCACGCGAATGCGAACCGACCCCGGTGTCACCTCCGGGACGGGGCCGTCGCGCACTTCGAGCACTTCGGGAGGGCCATATCGCGGAATGACGAGCTGTCGCAACGGAGACTCGCGAGAAAAAAGGGACCAGCAAATATGAACCCCCTCCCCGTGGTTGCGGAGAGGGGGTGGGGGTCAGACGATGCGGTGCGGGGAACTCAGCGCTGCGGGGAATCCGAGCTCGCGAACCCGGCTGCCTGACCGACCGCCGTGGCGCCCACGCTGATCAACGCGCCCTCGCGGCCAAGCGACTCCACGCCGACCACCGTTGCCACGGGTGGATTCGGGCCGAAGAACGCCGCCCCCGCGTCGCGAATGATATCGAGATCCCGCGGACGGTAATCGACCACATAGATCGTCAATGAGACGACGTCCTGAGGCCAGGCGCCGGCGGTACGCAACACCTCCGCAAGGTTCGTGAACGCGCGCTTCGCCTGCGACTCGAGATCGGCCTCGGCAACGATCGTCCCGAAGCTGTCGACCGCGAATTGCTGAGAGGCGTAGATCGTCCGTCCCACACGCACCGCTTGAGACCCGAGGTCTGGAGCGGGCACGGCGGTGTTGCGCGGGTAGGTTTTGGACTCCGCAATCGCGCTGCTGAGCGGGGCACCACGCGCGGCGCCGCGGCCGAACCCGGCCATCGTGGCCTGGCGCCACCGCAGCGCCTCTTCGCGGTTCCGCTCCTCAGCCTGCCGGTCCTGATCGTCCTTCCAGTGCTGGTACGCCTTGAGCTGGTCGCCGTTCAAGACCTTGCGCAGTCCCTTTTCAAACTTGTCCTGCTCGTCCTTGAGCAGCTTTCCCAGATCCTGAATGCGCTGCGCATAGAATTCGGCCGCGGCGCGGTCACCCGCATCCAACCGGTCGAACATCTTGGTGCGGGCGGCATCGACGCTATCGTGCTCAGCCTGCGTCGCGTTGCGATAGTCTTCGTACATCTGGTCGTACCGCGCTGCCTGGTCGTCGGTGAGATTCAGGATTTGTTGCGCGGTGCTCGGGTCTGCGGGTCCGTCGAGCTCGGCGCCCGGCATTTTTGGCTCCGGCGGTACGTACTGCTGCCCTCCGCCACCACCCATGCGCCCGCGTCCGCCCCCACCTCCCCAACCGCCGAATTGAGCAAACGCCATGCTGGGCCCCAGCATGAGGCCCAGCATGGCACTCCAGAGAACGGCCTGTCGCTTCATTGTCGGACTAACCTCCTTCAACCGTTATCGGTGCCCTGCTTCGAGTGACGCCACTCATTGTTCCCACGCTCGCCGCGTCCACCCCGTCCGCCGTCGCCGCGGCGCATATGCCCGAAGCGCCCCTGGAACCGATCGCTGGCCAGCGCGAGCTGCGCGCGCTGCACGGGCGAGAGATAGCCGGACATCTCGCGGGCCTCGGCGCGACGCAAATCCGCGAGCTTCGCCGCGTTCTGATCGCGAGCATCGAGCAACTTGCGGACGCTATCGACGTTCGCCGCGACGCCAGGACGGAGCTGCGCGCGGAGCGCTTCGGACAGATCGCGCCGCTGCTTCATCACCGGCTCACGCTGCTCCTGGAACCGCTGCTGGGTCGCTTTGAATTTTGTGAACTGGTCATCGGTCAAGCCGAGGTATTCCCGCATCCGCGCCTGCCGCCGTGCTTCGAATTGCGCGCGCGAGGGCCGTTGATGCTGGGCTTTGCTCGTATCAGCGGGGTTCTGCGCCATGAGCACTGGTGCGGCCGCGAGCAGGGCGGCACACATTAGACTGAGTCGTTTCACTTTCAAACCTCCTGGGAATGTCATCTGTTGAGTAGATGCCGGGTTCAGAGATTTGGACGCAGATCGGGGGGGAAATGTTGGCCCGTGGTTCACAATTCCCGCTCGAGCCCCATTGAGAGAGTCTGGAGCAAACCCTTAAGTGTCACAATCCCAAGCAATTGGAGTCAGGTACAGTGACGAGGCGCTGCTGGGCCGCCTGTCGCATTCTGTGCACACCACTCATCGCGCGGCGCCGGGCGCGATCTGCTGAGACGAAGCGATCGCAGCTTGCCGGAGAAACATCGCGATCAGGAACCACCAGACTCCGGAGATAAAATCGCCGCCGACAAAACTCACCACGCCGAGCGCCATGAACAGGACACTGAAGCCCGCGCCAACCCGCGCCGCCGTTTGCGTGGCCCGGCGCAGGTCGCCCTTCCAGCGCCAGAGAATCGCGCGGAAAATGCGCCCGCCGTCGAGCGGGAACGCGGGCAGCAGATTGAAGCCAGCGAGCACGGCGTTGATGACCGCGAGATACCCGAGCACGGCGGTGATAGGAGTGGGCCAGGTGTTACGGCCCGCGAGCGCGAGGGCGTAACACGCAAGCGCGATCAGGATGCTGGCGAACGGACCCGCGGCGGCCATCAGCAGCTCGGCCTTCGCGTCGCGCGGCTCGCCGGTCATTTCGGCTACCCCGCCGAAGATGAACAGCGTGATTCCGCGCATGGGAATCCCGTTTCGCCGCGCGACAAGGGCATGAAACATTTCGTGCACCACAATCGCGGCGAACAGGCCAAGGGCGCCCGCAACCCCCATGGCCCAGTATGTGCTTGGCGAAAGCCCCGGGAGTCGGAGCGGAAAGTATCCGCTCGCGAGCGACCAGGTCGCGAGCGCGGCAACGACGAGCCAGCTTGCGTCGACTCGGATCGGAAATCCGAACAAGCGAAATAGCTGAATCTGCTTCCCGAACATTTACTCTTATACCCCATGCACGCACATTACGACGGAACGCGTTTCTTCAATCCCGGCGCGGCTCCTGCCCAGCCAGTCTGGATGGTGCCGCGCCTGTTGCTCACCCGGCGTGCGCGCTGGCCCAAGAGCGTTCCTGTGCAACAGCGGGTTCCGCCCGGCCGGACGGGCATCCACGAGGTCATTGTGACGTTCGTGGGTCACTCCACGTTTCTAGTGCAAACACCTGCGGGCAATGTCCTGATCGACCCGGTGTACGCGCGGCGCGCGAGTCCCGTACAATTCGCCGGGCCACGCCGCGCGCGGCTCCCCGGGGTCAGGTTCACCGATCTCCCGGAAATAGACGTCGTGCTGATCAGCCACAATCATTACGATCATTGCGACCTGCATACGATTCGCGCGCTGCAACACCGGTTTGGCCCGCGATTTGTCACCGCGCTGGGTAATGCGGCGCTGCTCAAGTCCGCGGGGGCCGCGCGCGTGGAAGAGCTCGACTGGTGGCAGGAAGCCGAGTCCTTGCGGCCGCTCGCCGTGCAGCTCACGCCGGCCCGGCATTTCTCGGCGCGCGGCATCTTCGACCGCGACCGGGCGCTCTGGGGCGGGTTTCTGATCCACGCCGGGGACACCGAGATTTTCTTCGCGGGCGACTCGGGGTATGGACCGCATTTTGGCGAGATCCGCGAACGCAGCCGACCGATCGACCTGGCGCTGCTGCCGATCGGCGCGTACGAGCCGCGCTGGTTCATGCGACCGATTCACATGAATCCGGCCGAAGCCGTGCAAGCGCATGTGGACCTGGGAGCGCGACACAGCCTTGCGATGCACTTCGGCACCTTCCAACTCACGCCGGAGGCCATCGATGCCCCGGAGCGCGCGCTCTCCGCAGCGCTGTCCGCGCGCGCGATTCCCGCGACGGATTTTCGAGCGCCAGAATGCGGCGAATCGCTGCGGCTCGTCTCTCGTTCGGGGTGAGGCTTCCTTCAGGGATTCAGCTTGACGATCGCCCAGCCCAGGTTGGGAATCGAACGCAGCGCGCGCCCCAGGCGCTCGAAGTCGACGGGCTTGGTGAGAAATCCATCCGCCGCGAGCGTCGCCAGGCGCTCATGCTCCTGCTCGGAGGCGGTGAGCACGATCACCGGGGTGCGGCGCAGCACCGCGTCTTCGCGGAGACGGAGCAGCACGTCGCGGCCATCGAGACGCGGAAGATTCAGATCGAGCAGCACGAGGTCGGCCTTCGGGACCTCCTCGTGCGGCGGCTCCCGGCGGAGAAACGCGAGGGCCTCGACGCCGTCGTGAACGGTCCAGATGAGATTCTGGACCCGCGCCTGCTCGAGGGCACGGATCGTCAACGCGGCGTCGTTCTGTTCATCCTCGACGAGGAGGATGTTGATCGCTCCGGATTCCGTGGCGCTCGGCTCCACGTCGTCGGCGGAGATCGACGGCGCCGGCTTGTTCCCACGCAGTGACTCCATGAGTCCGCCGCCCGCATCGACCGCGAACCATCCGTCGCACCGCGGGCATCCCATCCGCTCAGCCGGCGCGGCGAATGGCACGCGCTCGGCGCAGTTGGGGCACACCAGATAGGGCGCGCCCCACTCGCGGGTCACGAGCGTCCACCGCTCGGGCCGTGCGTCCACGATCTCGAGACGGGCGCGCGGAATACCGATCGATTTCTGGTGGACCGCGATCACGATCTCGTCGCGGTTCACACTCAACACCGGATACCACGCGCCGGAGCGCAGGGGATGCAGCACGCTTCCGGCCAGCCGAGCCCATTGCATGGCGCCTATTCTCCAACCTCCAGGGCACGGCCGTCAAGGCTCAATTCCTCTTTGCGGTATAGGAGTGTGCCCCTACCCCCGCCAGGTGACCTCCCGAGACCACCAGGTACTCCTCTCGAATCGGCCGGCCATCGAACCAGCACTCCAGGATTTCCCTGGTGCCGGCGGCGTAGCGCGTCTGGGCCGAGAGGCTCGTACCGGAGACGTGCGGCGTCATGCCGTGGTGCGGCATGGTGCGCCAGGGATGATCCTTGGGCGGAGGTTGTGGAAACCAGACATCGCCCGCGTAGCCGGCGAGCTGCCCGTTCTCCAGAGCCCGCACGATCGCGTCGCGATCGCAGATCTTGCCGCGTGCCGTGTTCACGAGATACGCGCCGCGTTTCATTTTTCCCAGCAGCGCGTCGTTGAAGAGGTGCTCCGTCTCAGGATGAAGCGGGGTATTGATGGTGACGACATCGCACACGCCAACGAGCGATGCGACGTTCGGATGAAAGGTCAGGGCGAGCTCCTGCTCGACCGCCGGGGCCAGCCGATACTTGTCGGTGTAGTGGAGCTTCACGTCGAACGGTTTCAGCCGGCGCAGCACCGCAGTGCCGATCCGTCCCGCTCCCACGGTGCCGACCACCATGCCCTCGAGATCGTAGGAGCGCGACGCGGCATCGGCGACGTTCCAACCGCCCTCGACCACCCACTGGTAGGACGGGATGTAGTTGCGCACCAGCGCGAGAATCATCATGACTACGTGCTCCGAGACGCTGATGCTGTTCGAGAACGTAACCTCGGCCACGGTGATTCCGCGCTCGATGCACGCCTCGAGGTCGTAATGATCGGACCCGATGCCCGCGGTGATCGCAAGCTTCAGCTCGCGAGCCCTGGCAATGCGCTCGCGAGTCAGATAGGCCGGCCAGAACGGCTGTGAGATCACGACCTCGGCGTCAGGTAGCTCTCGCTCGAAGACCGACTGCGGCCCATCCTTGTCTGACGTAACGACGAGCGTGTGCCCGAGCGACTCGAGAAAGCGTCGCAATCCCAGCGCTCCGGACACACAACCCACGAGCTCGCCCGGGGTGAAGTCCAGGCGATGTGGCGTGGGCGTGGTTTGGCCGCCGGGATAGCGCTCGATTTTGGGAACGTCTCGGCGTGCGTACTTCGGTGGGTACCCGTCGATCGGGTCGTCATAGAGCACGCAAAGAATCTTGGACATAATGGACTCCTTCAGAAGACGTAGCGGCGAGCGTCAGGTCGTCACAGAGCGGGTCTCCCGTGCATGAGGGGAAGCAGCACCAATGATCATGTTTGACGGTACTACGCGGTTCACGCACAGGTAAGTGTTCCTTGGTCCGTGAAACTGCGGCGCGGGCGCTCGCGTAGAGGAGTGGTTACACCGTCCTTCCCGGAGGTATCGGCATCGCCGTCTCCGCGCTCCTGATCGCCGTCGTCGGTGGCACGGGTCCCTATGCCATCGCACCACCACGCCTCGAAGAAACAGCCGTCGTGATCGACGGCAGCTTCGAGGAGCCGCAGTGGAGCCGGGCGGCAGTCCTGTCCGGCTTCTCGGAGTACGCCCCCGTCGACGGCCGTGCAGCCGACGACACGACGCTGGTATTCGTCTGGTACTCGGCGCATGCGATCTACTTTGGCGTGCATGCCGTGGAGCATCACGGTCCGGTGCATGGCTCGCACGCCAACCGCGATCGGATAACGAACGATGATTGGGTGGAGATCCTGCTCGATACGTTCAACGACCGCCGCCAGGCGCTCGTGTTCGGCGTGAACCCGCTGGGTGTACAATCCGACGGAACGTTGATCGAATCGCAGGGCGGCCAGCGCGACACGGTCGACCTTTCGGCCGACTTCGTGTTCCAATCGAATGGGCGCATTACGCCCGACGGGTACGACGTCGAGATCCGCATTCCCTTCAAGAGCATCCGGTACCAGTCGAATCGCGTGCAGCAATGGGGCATCAACGTCGTCCGCCGCGTCCAGCATTCCGGCCAGCGCCAGACCTGGACGGCGGCCCGGCTCGACGCGGCGTCATTCCTAGCGCAATCTGGGACGCTCGACGATCTGAGCGATCTCGATCGTGAGATCGTGCTGGACGTCATTCCCGAGCTGACGGGCAAGGCGACGGGCGTCCAGGCGCCTGTCCCCCCGCACTGGACGTACGCCACGGGGAGCCCCGACTTCGGTGGGAATGTGCGATGGGGCGTCACCAACAATCTCACGCTCATCGCCACGGCGCGTCCCGACTTCTCGCAGGTCGAGTCGGATGCCGGTCAGCTGGTGTTCGATCCGCGCCAGGCGCTGTTCTATCCAGAAAAGCGGCCGTTCTTCCTCGATGGACTCGAGCGGTTCAACACGCCGAGCACACTGATTTACACGCGGCGCATCGTGCAGCCCGTGGCCGCGCTGCAGCTCGCGGGCAAGATGGCGGGGATCGGAGTGGGATTCCTTTCGGCGGTGGACGGGCGTCCCTACTCCGCGACCGGCACCGACAATCCGCGCTACCAGATCCTCCGCCTCGTGCGCGACCTCGGCGGGCAGTCGTCCGCGGGAATCGTCTATACCGACAAGGTGGACGGACCGGACTATAACCGCGTTGCGGGCGTCGATGCGCACGTCATGCTCGGCGGCGCGAAGCGAGCCGATTTCCAGCTGGCGGGCAGCGTCACACGAGCGTCGGGCGTTACGACGAGCGCGCCCCTGTGGAACGCGACGCTCGATCGTACCGGCCACACGTTCGGGTATACCTACGCGGTGTCGGGTATCGCACCGGACTTTGTCGCGGCCAGCGGATTCATTTCGCGTTCCGGCCTCGTGGGAATGACGCTCGACCATTGGGTGACCCGCTACGGCAAGCCCGGCGCGGCGGTCGTGAACTGGAAAGGCGATGTCTCGCTCTCGGGCCGCTGGGTGTACCCACATCTCTTCTCCGGCCGGCCCCCGGACGACCAGTTCCTGCACTTCACGTCCACGTGGCAGGTGCGCGCGTGGAACGCGAGCGCCGCGTTCTATCTCGAGTCGTTCAGTTTCGACACCGCGCTTTATTCCGGGTACGCGCTGCTCGCCAACCACGGGGCAGGATCGGACACGTTGCCGTTCATGGGAACGCCGCGCATCGCCAACTACGATTTTCAGTTCACAGTCGAGACGCCACAATTCCGGCACTTCAACGCCTCACTGCTCGTGCTGCCCGCCATTCAGGACGAGAACTTCTACGAGTGGGCGCCCGCATGGATTCTCTTCATCCAGGCAGGGCTCGACTGGCGGCCCTCGAGCCGGCTCAGGATCAACGCGACCTACCTGCACCAGGAATACTGGCGCAAGACGGACGGCAGCTCGGTCGGCCGCGAAGTCATTCCGCGCGTGAAGCTGGAATACCAGGTGAGCCGGCCGCTGTTCGTCAGGCTAGTGGGGGAGTACGACGCGTTTCGGCGGGATTCGCTGCGCGACGACTCGCGCACGAACTATCCCATCCTGATCTTCGACCCCGATTCGGGACGATATCTGCCCGCGGGGCGCCAAGCGCACAATCAGCTCCAGCTCGATTGGCTGGTTTCGTACACGCCGTCACCCGGAACGGTGTTCTACGCCGGCTACGACAGCAATCTGACGGAGGCAGAGGCGTTCGCCTTCCGGGG
>Ga0335079_10000928_pt1 | contig 33207 bp, 32 predicted proteins | sample Lox_Sample_33_FD_206719 | JGI IMG/M metagenome (GOLD analysis project Ga0335079, IMG submission 206719) | Soil microbial communities from Loxahatchee National Wildlife Refuge, Florida, United States - Lox_Sample_3.3 | ecosystem: Environmental > Terrestrial > Soil > Wetlands | place: USA...
GGCAACGCCAAGCAGATCAACGCCGTCATCACCAACAACCTCGCGCAACCGGATACCTACTCCGACACCCTTACCTTCACCATGACGCCGAACTGATCGCGCGGGAGCCGGAATCGATAGCGAGGGTTTGAGTCCCATGTCTATGTGCCGTGTTGCCGTTGTTTTCGCGCTGCTCCTTGCCGCGGGTGCGGCTGCGCTTGGCACGAGCCAAGGAGGAAGGGCCGCAACCACTCAGTCGCTGGTAATCAGTGCGGCGGTGCCGCTGACGTGCAGCATCGCACTTGCCCACACCACCAACGGCAATGCCGCGACCTTCACGGCGGGAACGCCCTCCACCGCCGCGCTCTCGGTCGCGGCAACGGGGACGACGACTTTCGGTCTCGTCCAGATCACGGAAACCTGCAACGACAAGAACGGATACAAGCTGACGCTCACCTCCGCCAACACCACAGGCACGCTCAAGGGCGCCATCGCCGGCAACACCGACACGCTGAGCTACACGATCTCCTACGATACCGGCGGCGCCAACACCACGGTCACGCCGACCACGACCGCGCAGACCTTGGTCAACACTGCAGCCAAGACGCCGCTCGCCGGCAACGCCAAGCAGATCAACGCCGTCATCACCAACAACCTCGCGCAACCGGATACCTACTCCGACACCCTTACCTTCACCATGACGCCGAACTGATCGTGCAAAGTCGGATGATGCGGGTGGCCTCGTCAACATGGCGGTTGAGATATTTGTGAGTCAGTCGCGCGAGTCGATTTTGTCCTTCCGCACGACACGATTGCCTCAGACAACTGCGATCGTGCGTTCGTCGATCGGACGTGCGCTTGCCACTCCGCTTATCCTGTTGCCGCCGTTTTTCTGGTGTTCGCCGGCGCACGCGCTTCGGTTCACGCCCTTGATCGTGGCGATGGCGCCAAACGGACAGGGTGCCAGCCAGTCGTTCCAGCTCGACAACGATAGCGACGGCCCCGCCGCGGTGCAGATCTCGATCGTGCATCGCGAGATGGCTGGGGACGGCAAAGAGACGCTAACCGACGCCGAAGCCGACTTCGCTGTCTTCCCGGCGCAGGTCGTGCTTCTCGGTCACGAGACGCGAACCGTCCGCGTGCAGTGGCTGGGCGAGCCCGCGATCAAGGACGAGCTTCCCTATCGCATCATCGCCGAGCAGCTTCCGGTGGCGCTCGCGCCGGCGCCCGGCAAAGGCGCACAAATCTCCGTCGTCGTCCGCTACGAGGGCGCGCTCTATATGCAGCCGCCAGGCGTCAAACCCGACCTCAAGGTGACGGGCGCCGAGCCCGCAAGCGGGGCCGACAATCGTCGCAAGCTTGCGATCGACGTGACGAACAGCGGCACCGCTCACGCGGTCATCTACAATCCGACCGTGATCGCCGAGAGCGGCGGTAAGTCGCTCACGCTGAAGACCAATCAGCTCGATGGTCTCGCCGGGCAAAACGTCCTCGCGGGCCACAGCCGGCGCTTCCTGGTGCCGTGGCCGACCGACCTGCCGATCGGTCCCGTCCGTGTCACGCTTGATTTCACGCCGAGTCTATGAGGGCGCGGGAGCACGGCGTGGCGTAGAACGCGCGAAAGAGAGAGCAGCGTTCTTCTGCCTCCTGACTGGGTTGGCCCTCATGCTAATTCAGCATGTCGCGCGCGCACAAAGCCAATCGAACGGCCTCGACGCGGAGGAGCAAAGGCGACAGATCTTCGAACAGATTTTCGGCAAGCACAGCACCGCGCCCGCGCCGCCAGCACCGTCGCATGCGCCCGAATTGCCGGTGGTGCTCGACGACGGCGAAGAGATCGGCAGCGTAGTGGTGCTATCTCCCGAAGACCCCGAGCATGCCCGCATTGCCGCAAAGCCGCTGCTCGCACTGTTGGGAAAAGTGTTGCAGCCAAAGCCGCTCGCCACGCTGCAATCGGCCGCCGCGGCGGATGGCACACTTGGCTTCGGCGATTTGCGCAAGGCCGGCGTCGGGGCGGAATTCGACCCGGCGCGTGCGGCGCTCGCGCTCCAAATCCCTCTGGCGATCCGACGTCTCAGCACGATCAGCCTCCGGGGCAATCCGCCTCAAGCAAACGCGGCGAACCTCGTGCGCAATGCCGATTTCAGCGCCTTCATGAACCTTCGCGCCGGCGTCGATTACGTTCACCAGACCGGCGGCACCAGCAGCCCCGGCGCGCTCGGATTCCAGCCGCTGAACGTGGCGCTCGAATCTGCGATCAACTATCGCAATACCGTCCTCCTCGCCGACATCAACTACCAGCAGGGGGCGCAGGTTCCGTTGCAGCGGGGCGACGTAAGCCTGGTGCGCGACGACCCTGATGCCGCGATCCGCTACCAGCTCGGCGATCTCTCCTATCCCGTCGATGGATTTCAGGCGTTCCAGACCATGGCGGGCTTCGGATTCGCGCGCAATTTCACGCTGCAGCCTTATAAGGTCTACCAGCCCGATGGACAGGAACAGGTGACGCTGGAAAGCCCGTCACGCGTCGAGGTGCTGGTGAATGGCGTGCGCACGCAAACGCTGGAGCTGGCGCCAGGACGCTATGACCTGACCCAGTTCCCCTTTGCGCAGGGCGCCAACGATGTCGAGCTCAAGATCACCGACGCGGTGGGGCGCGTCAGCACCATCAGCGTGCCGTTCTTCTTCAACAGCGATTTGCTTGCGGAGGGCGAACAGCAGTTCTCTTACGCCATCGGCGCCCCGTCCTCCACGCAAGCCTCAGGCGCACGCCATTATCAGCCGGGCACGCCCGCAATCTCCGCGTTCCACCGCGTCGGCGTCACCGATTTCCTGACTTTGGGCGGAAGCTTCCAAGGCGATCGCCTTCAGCAGATGGCCGACGGGAATGTGGCGTTCGCGACCGCGTTCGGCAATATTCGAATCGACGGCGCCGCAAGCCAGACGCAGGGATTCGGCTGCGATTTTGCCGGGCGCCTGCTCTATGAATACACTGACGCACCGCTCGGGCCTGGCGCCAAGCCCGTCCCGTTCCTGGGCGAGAGCCGAACCATTTTCGGCTCCGCCACCTACACCGGAACGCGCTTTGCGACGCTGGGCACGCTATTGCCGGACAATACCGGGTCCTTCGGCATTCAAGGCGGCATCAGCCAACCCTTGATCCTCGGCGTGACTGGGGGGCTCGGGGGTTCATACCAGTTCTCGCGCCCGGGAACGCGGGATACCAACAACGTCACGTTTTCGCTCCGGCGCTATTTCGGCAGCGCCGTCTCGACCGATCTCGAACTGAGCCGCACGAACGCAACAACGGGAGCGCCCAATTACCGCGCGATGTTCACGGTGCAAATCCTGTTCTCATCGGCACATCAATCGGTTACCACTACCTACGACACCAACCAACACGCCTCGCAGCTCGACTGGGAATATCTACCCACTTCGGACGTCAACGATCCCTTTGTCGACCTCAACTTGGCGCGCGGGCGCGACTCCACGGAGGCCAGCGGCACGCTCTCCTACAATACCCAGCGCATCGAGACGCTGCTGGTGCACGACGAGACTCTGCCCAATTTCTCGGGCAATCAGTCCAGCCTCGAGCGCGTTTCCAGCGTTCGCGTCGGCACCGCGCTCGCCTTCGCCGATGGGACGTTCGCCATCAGTCGCCCGATCGGGGACGCGTTCGCCATCGTCGCGAAGCATCCGAGCCTCGCTGACTATCAAGTGGGCGTCGAACCGACCGCCGGCGGCGGTTTCGAAGCCGCGCCCGATTGGCTGGGCCCCGCGGTCGTCAACAACATCGCGTCATATCAAGTGCAATCGCTGACGGTTGGCACCAAGGATCTGCCGCCGGGGTACGACCTCGGTTCTGGCTTCTACCAGCTCCAGCCGAGTTTCCACAGCGGAGCTGTGATTACCCTCGGCAGCGACGCCAATGTGCTGCTCGACGGGGAGCTGCATGACCAGCTCGGCATGCCGCTGGCGCTCGTCGCTGGCGAAGCGCGGCCGGCCGACGGCCACGGCGCGGTAAAGCCGTTTTTCACCAACCGCACCGGCCGCTTCCGCATCGATGGGCTCAGGCCCGTCGCTTACGATCTGGTGTTTCCGACGCTCGGCGATGCGGTGGTCCGCGTCGATATTTCCCCGAACGCCACGGGCATCGACCGCGTCGGCGTTTTGACGATTTCGGCCGGCGCACGGCCATGACGCGATCAGTTCTAGCGCTGTTCGGATTGCTTGCGCTCGCGGCGCTGCCCCTCGATGCGGAAGCAAATTGCACGGGATTGCGCTTCGGCCTGCTCCCTCCGGTCGTGACCTGGACCGGCGCGGGAGCCGGATACAACGTCTTCGATCCCTTCGATCGGGTGCAGCCCGTCACCTTCACGGTGACAAAGGTCAGCGGCACTTGCACTTATTTCGTAACCGCCACCACCGAATTCGGCGGCGGCCCGGGTCAACGCGTCATGATCGGCAGCGGCGGCCGCCTGGCCTTTAATATTTTCACCGACAGCACCAGGACCAGTCCGCTACTGGATCTGCCGGCAGCCACCGCGAACGACGTAATCGCGGGCAGTTTTTCGACGACCGGCGTCGCCAGCAATACCCACCTGCATTTTTTTTGGATTGCCCCGGATCAAGCAGCGGGACCCGGCATCTTCTCGGGTTTTGCGCATTTCAAGCTCTTCCAGGGAACACTCCTCAACAACACCCTCGTGCAGATGATGGACGTCAACTACCGTGTCGACGTGCGCTCGGTTGCGGAAGTATCGGTGGTCGATCCCGGGCTGACTTTCAATGCTTCGAATCCGAAACGCAGTGTCGATTTCGGCTTCGTCCACGAAGGTCAGAAGGCCGATTTCGATCTGCGCGTCCGTGGGAACAACGGTTTCGACGTCACGATCCAATCGCAGAACGGCGGAACATTGCTGCCGCCCGACAAGGGCGATCCGAACTATTTCCCCTACACGCTGACGCTCGGCGGACGGTCGCTCAGTCTCACCGCCGGCAGGACCGTGGCCGCAGCCAGCCTTTCCACGGCAACGACCGCCGATGGCGTGCCATTTCCAGTCGAGATCACCGTCGGCGATCTTTCTCACGCCTCTGCAGGTGCCTATTCCGACGTGCTGACGATCACGGTAATTTCCAAATAGTGGCGGCGGCGGAATTGGCATGGCGCTGGACTGAGCCGCCGGGTCGGCTTAGGTTCTGCCCCTCGTCGACAACGCCCATGAGGCAGCCATGCCGCGCCCTTCCGGCCGCGCCCCCGATCAGATGCGCGAGATCATCCTAGAACCCGGCTTCGCCAAATATGCGGAGGGCTCGTGCCTCACCCGCTTCGGCGACACCCACGTGCTCTGCACCGCCACCGTCGAGGACCGCGTGCCGCCGTTTCTTCGCAACACCGGTACCGGCTGGATCACCGCTGAATACGGCATGCTCCCTCGCTCGACCCACACCCGCACCGACCGCGAAGCAAGCCGCGGGCGCCAGAGCGGCCGCACCCAGGAAATTCAGCGTCTGATTGGCCGCTCGCTGCGCGCGGTCAGCGACTTGAAGGCGCTGGGCGAGCGGCAGATCCGCATCGACTGCGACGTGATCCAGGCCGACGGCGGCACGCGCACCGCCGGGATCACCGGCAGCTACGTGGCGCTCCACCTGGCATTGCAGCGCCTGGTCAAGGGCGGCGCGCTCGCGTCGGTGCCGCTCAGCGACACCGTGGCAGCCATCTCCTGCGGCATTGCGGTCGGCGTCCCCGTGCTCGATCTCGACTACGCCGAGGATTCAACCGCCGAGGCGGACGCGAATTTCGTGCTGACCGGCGCAGGCGGACTGGTGGAGGTGCAGGCAACCGCGGAGCAGGCGCCATTCTCCGAGGCGCGGCTTCTGGAGCTGCTCGCGCTCGCGCGCAAGGGCGTTGGCGAGCTGATCAATCATCAGCGTCGGGCGCTCGGCCTTGGCTGAGCACGTCGCTCGCGCGCTCGGCCGCGGCCGAATGGTGATCGCGACCCACAACAAGGGCAAGCTCGCCGAGATCGCTGACCTGCTCCGCCCCTTTGGCATTGACGCCGTGAGTGCCGCTGCCCTCGGGCTGCCCGAGCCCGAGGAGACCGGTTCGAGCTTCGAGGCGAACGCGCTTCTGAAAGCCGATGCTGCCGCGAGCGCGAGCGGCATACCGGCGCTTGCCGATGATTCGGGACTGGTGGTTCCGGCGCTCGGCGGCGAGCCCGGCATTTATTCCGCCCGCTGGGCCGGCCCCGAGCGGGATTTCGGCCAGGCAATGCGTCGCGTCCACGAACGTCTGGGCAGGGGCGCCGACCGGCGCGGCATCTTCGTCGCGGTGCTGGCACTCGCTTGGCCCGACGGACACCACGAGATCTTTCGCGGCGAAGTCGAGGGCGACCTCGTCTGGCCGCCGCGCGGATCCTTGGGGTTTGGCTACGATCCGATGTTTCAGCCGCTGGGTTCAACCCTCACCTTCGGCGAGATCACGCCTGACGAGAAGCACCGTATCAGCCATCGCGCCCGCGCCTTCGCGAAGCTGATGGCGGCCTGCTTGGGGTCGCGGGCTTGACCGAGCGTGCGGGCTTGTACCTGCTTCTCGCTGTCGTACTCTCGGCGTGAAGACGCCATCAAGGAGGCAGGGGAATAATGGGGATCAAGGGGATGTGGATTCCTTGGAATTGATGAACCATCTCAGAACAGGCCCTACATTCGCGCGATCATGACGAGCGCCCCCTCATCTCCAGCATCCCCCCGATCTCCTCAGTCGGTTTGTCGGCCGCAGCCGCTCGCGCTCTACATCCACTGGCCGTTCTGCCGCTCGAAGTGTCCCTACTGCGACTTCAACAGCCATGTGCGCGAGAGCATCGACGAAGATCGCTGGCGCCGCGCTCTCGTGGCCGAGCTCGGCCACTACGCTGCGGAAACCGCGGGTCGACCGATCGCCTCGATCTTTTTCGGCGGCGGCACACCCTCGCTGATGGCGCCCGAGACGGTCACTAGCGTGCTGGAACGCGTGCGCGGGCTCTGGCCCGTCGCCGCCGAGGTGGAAATCACGCTCGAAGCCAATCCCAATTCGGTCGAAGCCGAGCGCTTCGGCGCGCTCGCCGCCGCCGGCATCAACCGCGTCTCGCTGGGCATTCAAGCGCTCGACGAACATGCGCTCAAATTCCTGGGACGCGCCCATGGGCTCGCGGAAGCCTATGGCGCGATCGAGCTGGCGCGCCGCAGCTTTGGACGCTTCTCCTTCGATCTCATCTACGGACGACCCGGCCAATCGGTCGAGGCGTGGGAGCGCGAGCTCGCCCATGCCATCGGCCTCGCGGGCGAGCATCTCTCGGTCTATCAGCTCACCATCGAACCCGGGACTGCCTTTGCCACGGCGCATGCCCGCGGCGACTTCGTCATGCCGGATGAAGAGACCGAAGCGGCGCTTTACGAGAGCACCGGGGCGCTGCTGGAATCAGTCGGCCTTCCGGCCTACGAGATCTCGAACCATGCACGCCCCGGCGCCGAATGCCGGCACAATCTCGCCTATTGGCGCTACCGCGACTATGTGGGGGTGGGCCCCGGCGCCCACGGCCGGCTCAGCATCGGCAACGAAAAGGTGGCGACGCGCCAGCGCCGCGTGCCGGAAACTTGGCTCGCCGCCGTCGAATCGAAGGGACATGGCACGGAGGAGCGCTTTGCTCTCGACCAAGAGGCACGGCGCGCCGAATTGGTGATGATGGGACTGCGGCTCGTCGAGGGAATTCCGCGCGAGCGTTTCGAGAGCGAGCTGGGGCTCAGCGTCGAAACCGCACTTGACCATGGCCGCCTGAGACCACTGATCGACGGGGGGTTTCTGAGTCTTGATGCCGAGCGCCTTGCCGCGACCGCTGCCGGCCGCCAGCGCCTCAACGCGCTACTGTCGGCGCTGTTGGGATGAGAGCGCGTCCTTCCGCAGCCGACATCGCGCGACCGACGCGGTGATCGAGTAGTCAGTTATTCAGAACCGAACCCGAAGGCCGGCTGAGACTGCTTGCGCGTCGTAGTCGCCGGAGAACCGGCCTTCGTAGTCGACGAAGAATGCCGCATTGGCGTTGAGATCATGAGTGACCCCGGCACCAATCAGTAGCCGAGATGAAGTCGAGGCTGCCGGTGTTGCTGACGCCGGGAAAGCTACCGGGTCCAGTATCGATCAGGCTTGCAGCATACCATCCCCCCACAAATCTTGATTGAATCTAACACGGTGGCCGCGACTATCGCTACACATTCACGGCTTCGCGATTCTCTCTTCGTCCGGCGGCAGGAAGCGCAAATGCCATGCGCAGATGAGCCGCCCGCAGAGGGGACTCGTCAACCCTGTAGCCGCTCGTTTAGGATGCACTCTGGGCAAGATCGGAGGTTCAATGCTGTTCGTTCGGCCTGCGACCCGCGCCGATGCCGGCGAGATTGCGCGGATCGATGTCGAAACTTGGCGCACGGCCTACCCGGGGATCCTCCCGGATAAGGTGCTGCTGGGCTTGACGCCGTCGCGGCTGGCGGTCGAATGGGCGGCGCAACTTGGCCATCGTCCCGAAGATGTGCGCGTTGCCGAATGGAGCGGCGCCGGGGTCGTGGGCTTCGGCAGTTGCGGCGCCGCGCGGATGCCGATCGGCGAGCTTTCGGGCGAAGTGAACACGCTTTACGTGGCGCCGGATTATCAGGGCCGGGGCGTCGGCCGCGCCTTGCTGCTGGCACTGTTCCGTCGCTTGGTAGCGACCGGCCACGCCTCGGCGGTCATTTGGGTGCTGCGTAACAATCCCGCGCGCTTCTTCTATGAGCGCATGGGCGGCAAAGCGACCGCCCATCGGCGCATCGCCGTGCGCGGCGAGCTGATCCCGGCGCTCGCTTATGGCTGGCGCAACCTTCCGGAAACCGTGCGCAGCGGTGGCCGCGCGCTCCGGCCGCTCGCCGACGACGGCACGGGACCGCTCTGACCCGATCATCGGGATGGCCGAAATTTGGGAGAAGTCCTATCCGGCCGGCGTGAGTTGGAGCGCGCCGCTGCCGGAAGCGGTGGCGATCGAGACCCTGCTGGAGCGCGCAGCCGAGCGCTGGGACAAGCGCATCGCCTGCGATTTCTACGACTGGAAGCTCAGCTTTAGAGACTGGTTCGCGCTGGCGTGCCGCGCCGCGAAGGGGCTGCGAGCACTCGGCGTGGGGCCGGGTGTTTCGGTGGGGTTGCATCTTCCCAACACGCCGCATTACCTGATCGCGTTTTTCGGCGTGCTCATCGCGGGCGGACGCGTTGTCAATTTCAGCCCGCTCTACTCCGTGCGTGAATTACGCCATCAGCTCGAAGATTCCGAAACCCAGGTGATGGTCACCCTCGACCTACCGCAGCTTTATCCGCAGATCGCGGCGATCAAGGGGGCCGGCAGGCTCGAGACCGTGGTGGTGGCGGCGCTCACCGACTTCCTACCGGCTGCGGCGGTGCGCGCCATCCTGGGCCCTCCCGCCGAGCGTCAAGGAGGCCCCGGCCGCGAGATCGACTTCAAGGACCTGATCGACAATGACGGCAACGTGCCGCCGCCGGCGCATGGTCCGCTCGCCGAGGAAATTGCGGTCCTGCAGTACACCGGCGGCACGACGGGCGAGCCCAAAGGCGCGATGCTGAGTCACGCCAATCTCGCGGCCGTGGTGGCAATGCGCGACCGCTGGGTCGAGAACGTGCTGGTGTCGGGCGAGGATTCGACCCTCGTGGTGCTGCCGCTGTTCCACGTCTACGGCATGAGCATGGTGATGCTGACCGCGCTGAACGGCGGTACGACCATGATCTTGCACATGCGCTTCGACGCCGAGCGCGTGCTCGCGGACATCGCGCGCAAGCGGCCGACCCTATTCGCGGGCGTTCCCACCATGTACGCGGCGCTCCTGCTGCACCCCCGCGCGAAAGAGGCCGACACGAGCTCGCTGCGCTTTTGCGGCTCGGGCGGTGCGCCGCTGCCGCTCGAGATACTGAACGGATTTCAGCGTTTGACCGGTATCACTTTGGTGGAGGGATACGGGCTCAGCGAGACATCGCCGATCGTGACCTTGGCGCCCAATGACGGCACCGCCAAGCCCGGTACCGTCGGCCTTCCTTGTCCCCGCACCATCGTCGAGATCGTCGACATCGATACCGGAGGCCGGCTATTGCCGCCGGGCGAGAAGGGCGAGATTTGCGTGCGCGGACCGCAGGTGATGCTCGGCTACTGGAAACGCCCCAACGCCACCGCCGAGGCGTTCGCCGGCGGCCGCTTCCACACCGGCGATATCGGCTATTTCGATTCCGACGGGTTTCTGGTGCTGGTCGAACGCAAGAAGGACATGATCGTCTGCGGCGGCTTCAACGTGTTCCCGCGCGTCATCGAGGAAGCAATCTATGAGCATCCTGCGGTCGCGGAGGTGAGCGTGATCGGCATTCCCGATTCGTATCGGGGGCAAACGCCGAAGGCCTTCATCGCGCTGAGGGCGGGGACGGCACTGGATTTCGACGAGCTGAAAAAGTTCCTCGCCGACAAACTTGGCCGCCACGAAATCCCGACCGAGATGGAGCTGCGCGCGAGCCTCCCCAAGACGCCCGTGGGGAAGCTGTCCAAGAAGGAATTAGTCGCCGAGGAAATGTCGAAGCGTGGCGGGTAGGCGCGCGTGGAGAGCCGGCATTCAGACGGTCGTTGCCGGCGCCGAGGATGTGATCGATTAACGTTAAATCGAGCGGCGGCGCGCCGAAAGATGGCTTCGGTTCATCGCCATACACCCGAAGTCGGAAATTGCATTGCTCTTCAGTAGGATTGTTTTGATTCAAACACGACCAATCTTTCGCATGACGGCGTGGTGAGAGGCACGCCGCCGAACATTCCTTCCAACATTCCTAAAGGAAAACGATGCTTTTGCTGCTGACGCTGCTGGCGCTCTATTCGGTTTTTGGCGGTACTTATTATCTCTATCGCCGCGGGTTCCTCGATGATTTCGGCCTTGTCGCCATACCGCTCGCAGTTCTGTTGATCATCGGCTTCTTCGCGTTGCCGCAGTTGTTAACGCGCGCCGAGGCGGGCGACACCGTTGCGGCGTTGCCGGAGTCGGCGGAATCGGACTGACAAAGAAAGCCAGCCTCGGTTCATGGCTTTCCTCGCTGGCGTCGCGAAACCTTAGGCATCGACGAGTCCTCTGGCAGCGTCGCCACAAAATCGACGCCGCGCTTTATCCAGTTCCGCAACGCCGCTTCGGTTCGGTAGCCCTCGGGAGCCACCCGCACGAAACCGCTCATGGTGCGGCCGGCCATTTCCATCGGCCTGACATGCGGCTCCCTCAGAATCACTTCACGGACTGCCGCACCGACCCGGATCAATAGGCCACCACGGCCGCTGACCGAACAGCACATCTTGCCATTCACCATGAAGCAGAGCCCGCCCATCAGCTTCTTTTCGACCACATCGCGCCGGCTGGAGAGCACCTTGCGCACCCGCTCGGCGGTCGTTTCGTCGTAAGCCATCGCTTCACACGATCCGGTTATTTCGCGTCCAGCGCCGCGAGCGCCGCCGCGACGATCTTGCGATCGTCGCTTTCCGCAGGCAACACCGCCAACAAATGCCGCCAGTAGGACTTGGCCTCATCGAAATGGCGGTCCTGTGCCGCGGCAAGGCCCAAGTACCAGAGTGCGCGCGGATCATCAGCGTCGAGCGCTTCGAGCTGCTTGAGGAGAGCGCGCGTCGTGTCGGGAATAGGTTCGCTGGGCTTGTGATGGGCCATCAGCGCGGTGATCTGTTGCGCGAGGATCTCGGGATCATCGGGTTTGAGAGTCGCTGCGTGCGCAAAAGCGTCCGCCGCCTTGTCGGTCTCGTCGAGCACGGTATAGGCGTGTGCGAGGCGGAGCCACCCTTCAAGGTCGTTGGGCTGCTCCTTGAGGCGCTCCGCGAGCCGGTTGACCATGCCCTGGATCATTTGCGCGCGTTGCTCCGGTGTCATGCCGGCCGCCGCGGCCATGTCGTCGGCGCTGGGTCCCGACGGCGGCGCCGCGGCAGTCGGCACGGGCAGGCCCGCGGCCGTCGCGGTCTCGGTGATCTTCTGCCGCACCGCCGGAGCATATGGAGCGTCGCTCGGAGCGTCCGCCAACAGCCTCTGCCAGGCATCGATGGCGCCCTCGGCGTTGCCGGACTGGGCCACGGCGAGCGCGAGGTAATAGCGCGCCATCGGATTCTTGGGGTCGCGCGCCAGCGCCGCCGAAAAGGCATCGTGCGCCGGGGCGGTGACCATGCCGTCAGCAGCGAGCACCAGCATCTCGCCATAGGCGGCGGCGACGTCGGGTCGCTGTTCCGTGAGCGCCAGCGCCTGGCGATAAGCGGCGGCACTTTCCTGCCAGTGCCCGAGCGCCGCCTCGGTGCGCGCCAACAGGAACCACGCGTCGCCGTTGCCGGGTTCGTCCTTGACTTTGACCCGGAGCTTCGTCACGGCCTGTTCCAGGTCGCCGCCACCGCCCGTGCTGCGCGCAAGTGCGCGCTCCGCCCCCCGAGCCGAATAGGGCTGATCGGGCAATGTCGGCGCGCCGTGCAGCAGATAGACGCCGAGAGCGCCGATCGGCACCAAGACCGCGAGCATCACCGCCAACGAGGTGTGCACATGCGATGACGGATCGATCGGGCCAGGGTGCGATTGCCCCGCCTTCGATTGAGCCTGCGCCGTCGCGAGAAGGCGCCGCTCGACCTCGGTACGGGCCGCCACGCTTTCCGCTTCGTTCAGCACGCCGCGCGCCTGGTCTCGCTCTATCTCCGCGAGTTGATCGCGATAGACCGCGCGATCGAAGCGTGCGCGCGCGGGCGCTTCGCCGACGCGGCGTGCGAGCGGCAGGAACACCGTCGCCACCAGTAGGGCTACCATCAAGGCGAAGGCAATCCAGAGGATCATTCGCCTTCCTCGTCCAGGAGCATGCGCTCGAGCCGCCGCCGCTCCTCCGCGCTGAGCGGCGCTGACGGCGCGGCCGCACCGCGCGTGCGCAGGAACATCCCGATCCCCACCATTCCCAGCACCAGCAGCACGAACGGCCCGAACCAGAGCAGGTAGGTCACCGGCTTCACCGGCGGCTCTAACAGGATGAAATCGCCGTAGCGGCGCACCAAAAAGTCCCGCACCTGCTGATCGCTGTCACCGGCCTTAAGCCGCTCACGAATGAGCACGCGGATATCGTGCGCGAGATCGGCGTCGGATTGGTCGATCGATTCGTTCTGGCAGACCATGCAACGAAACTCGGCGCTGAGCGCGCGGGCTCGCGCCTCCAGCAGGGGATCGGAAAGTTGCTCGCCTGGCTGCACCGCGCCCGCGGAAGGCGCGAGCAGAAGCAGCAAAAGGACCACGAGCGCGACTTTCAGCCCGCTCATGACCGCTGCAGCGCCTGCACCAGCGGCGCGATCTCGTGCGCGACATCATCGGGGGTCAGCGGCCCCACATGGCGTAGGCGAATACGGCCGGCCTTGTCGATCACATAGGTCTCGGGCACGCCGTAGACCCCGAAGTCGATGCCGACGCGCCCGTCGCGATCGGCGCCGACGGCGCTGTAGGGATCGCCATAGACGCGGAGGAAATCGCCGCCATCCTCGGACTTGTCCTTGTAGTCGATGCCGTAAATCGGAACCTTGAGATCGCCGGAGAGGCGCATCAGTAATGGGTGCTCCGCCCGGCACGGCACGCACCACGACGCGAAGAAATTTATCAGCACCACCTTGCCCGCGAAGTCTGCGGGCGCGAGCGGCTTGCCGCCGTCGAGACCGTCGAGGCGGAAGGCCGGAGTCGGCTGATCGATCATCGCCGAGGGCAGCAGCGAGGGATCGCCGCCGAGGCTCATATAGAAGTACCCGGCGAGTGCCAAGAAGGCGAGAAGCGGGAGAATGTAGAGAAGGCGTCGCAAGCGTGCCTACTCCGCCGCTTGCAGCCGCGCGCGCTTCAGGGCGGCGCCGACCCGCCAACGACGATCCGAGAGGCTGACAAGGCCGCCCAGCGCCATCACGCCGGCACCGAGCCAAATCCACGGCACCAGGGGTTTTTGATAGATGCGCACGGTCCAACCGCCCTTGCCGTCGCCTTCGCCGAGCACGAGGTAGAAGTCCGCGAGCAGGTCGGTGTGGATCGCAGTGAAGCTAGTGGACATCTGCTGCACCGTGAAGAAACGCCGCTCGGGCATCATTGTGGCGACGACGGCGCCGTCACGGCTCACGGTGAAGGTGCCGCGGTCGGCGCGGTAGTTCGGTCCTTCGATCGGGGTCACCGCGTCGAAATGCACGTCAAAGCCGGCGAGCCTCACGCTGTCACCCACATGCAGAAGATCGACTCGCTCGCTCTCCCACGCGGAAGCCGCAATTCCCGCGACGAAGACCGCGACGCCCAGATGCGCCAAGGTCATGCCATAAGCGGCGCGCGGCAGATTGCGGGCGCGCACAAGGCTGTCGCGGAGTGGTGCTCGAAGCAGCCGCAGGCGCTCGCCCCACTCGACGAGCGCGCCGCAGGCGACCCACGCCGCAAGGCCGAGGCCAAGGCACGCCAGCACCATGCGCGGACTCGTCAGCAGCAGCGCCAAGACGAGTGCCGCCAGTGCAACGGCAGCCGCGACCGAAAGCCGCTGTGCCGCGGCCCAGAGATCGCCGCGCTTCCATCCCAGCAGCGGGCCGAAGGGAACCGCCAGCAGCAACGGCACCATCAGCGGCACGAAGGTGCGGTTGAAGAACGGAAAACCGACCGAAACCTTGTCGCCGCCCATGGCGTCAAGGAAGAGCGGATAGAGCGTGCCGATGAAGACCGTGGCGGCGCCGACCGTCAGCAGCAAGTTGTTGAGCAGCAGCGCACCCTCACGCGAGATCGGCGCGAACAGGCCCCCCGGCGCGAGCGCCGGCGCGCGCCAGGCATAGAGCGAGAGCGAGCCGCCGATCGCCACCCCCAGCAGCACCAGAATGAAGACGCCGCGGCGCGGATCGACCGCAAAGGCGTGAACCGAGGTGAGCACGCCCGAGCGCACCAGAAAAGTGCCGATGAGCGACAGCGCGAAGGCGAGGATCGCCAGCAGGACGGTCCAGCTTTTGAGCGCGTCGCGTTTTTCCACCACGATCGCGGAATGGAGCAGCGCCGTGCCGACCAGCCACGGCATGAACGACGCGTTCTCGACGGGGTCCCAATACCACCAGCCGCCCCAGCCCAACGTGTAGTAGGCCCACCAGCTCCCGAGCGCGATGCCCACGGTGAGCGCGCACCAGGCGGCAAGCGTCCAAGGCCGGACCCAGCGTGCCCAGGCTGCATCCACTCGCCCCTCGATCAACGCCGCCACCGCAAATGAGAAGGCGACCGAGAATCCTACATAACCGAGATAGAGGAACGGCGGATGGATCGCGAGGCCGGGGTCCTGCAGGATCGGGTTCATGCCGTTGCCCTCGAGCGGCGCCGGCGAGAGACGCAGGAACGGGTTCGAAGTGAAGAGGATGAAGGCAAAGAACGCCGCGCCGATCATGCCCTGCACCGCCAGCACGCGCGCGCGCAGATCGGGCGGCAGGTTGCCCCCGAACCATGCGACCGCGGCGCCAAACAGGGTCAGGATCAGCACCCAGAGCAGCATCGAGCCCTCGTGATTGCCCCAGACGCCCGTGATCTTGTAGAGCAGCGGCTTTGCGGAGTGGCTGTTATCGACCACGGCCGCGAGCGAGAAATCCGAGGTGACATAGGCATGCACCAGCGCCGCGAAGGAGAACGCCACCAGCGCGAATTGCGCAAAAGCCGTGCTGCCGCCCAGCGCCATCAGTGCAGGATCGAGGCGACGCGCGCCGATCAGCGGCAGCACCGACTGCACCAGCGCCAGGATCAGCGCGAGTGCCAGCGCGAAATGACCGAGCTCGGCGATCACGGCTTTGCCTCCGCGCCCGCCGCCGCGCCGGCAACGGGATGCTCACCCTGCCAGTGCCCGGACTTTTTGAGGGCTTCCGCCACCTCGGGCGGCATATAGCGCTCGTCGTGTTTGGCGAGCACCGTATCGGCCATGAAGACGTGATCCGGTCCGAGCTTCCCTTCGATGACCACGCCCTGACCTTCGCGGAATAGATCCGGCAGCACGCCCGAATAGCGCACCGGGACGTCGCGGCTCAAATCCGTCACTTTGAACAGGACCGTGTGGCCGTCGGCCGCGCGCTCGACGCTGCCCTGCTCGACCAGCCCGCCGACCCGAAGCTGCCGTCCTTCCGGGCTGCCCTTGGTCGCAAGATCGGTCGGGGTCATGAAGAACACGAGATTGTCATTAAAGGCCGTCAGCACGAGCGCGCTCGCAATGCCCAGCATGCCGAGCCCGAGCAACACCGCGATCAGGCGCCGACGCTTGCGCGTCACTGGCGCCGCCTCGGCCGCATCTGCGCTTCTGCCGCCCATTGCCGCTGCTGGCGGCGGTATTGCCGCCAGGCCCAGAGCCCCATGCCGCCCAGCACCAGCACGGCCAGACCATAGGCGGGCCAGACATAGCGCGCATAGCCGCCCATCGCCAGGAAATGCGTCGCAAAGTCCATCACGAGAACGAGCCCATGGCCGCAGCGTTGAGCGCGTCCGCTTCGCCGAGGCGCGCGGCGCGCAGTCGTGCGTTCAGGATTGCGGTGCGCATTCGTACCATCAGCACGGCCGCGAAGTAGAACATGAACCCGACCGCCATCGTCAGCAGGGGCCAGAGCATCGAGCTGTCGATGGTAGGGCCGCCCAGGCGAAACACGCTCGCGGGTTGGTGCAGCGTGTTCCACCAATCGACCGAGAATTTAATGATCGGCAGATTGACGATCCCCACCAGCGCCAGGACCGCGCCCGCCCGCGCGCCGCGGGTCGGATCGTCGAAAGCGTTCACCAGCGCGATATAGCCGACATAGAGGAAGAACAGCACCAGCACCGAGGTAAGGCGCGCGTCCCAGACCCACCAGGTTCCCCACATGGGCTCGCCCCAGAGCGAACCCGTCACGAGGCAGAGCAACGTGAACCCGGCGCCCAAAGGTGCCGCCGACTGCGCCGCGATATCCGCGAGCGGATGGCGCCAGATCAGCGCCACGGCGCTGGCGACCGCCATGAGGAAGTAAGTGAAGCTTGCCATCCAGGCCGCGGGAACGTGCACGAACATGATGCGCACGGCCTCGCCCTGCTGGTAGTCGGGTGGCGCCGTGAACAGCGCGCCCCACAGTCCGACCGCCAGCGTCAGCGCCGCAAGAGCCGCACACCACGGGAGCAGCCGTTCGGAAAGCCGCATGAACCGGGCCGGATTGGCGAAGCGATGCATGGGCGTCTTCTAGCGCAGTTCCGAGTTTCCGGCAGCCCAATGATTCTGTGACAAAACGCCTGACAAGATGTCTACTCCAAGGCCGGGCGTAGCGCCGCCGCGGCACCCCAGGGCGCGAGCGGCAGCGCTGCCGCGAGGAACGCTCCTAGCATCAGGAGATGTGGCCGGCTCGCCAATCCGGCCACCGCCTGGTCGACCGCGGCAACGCCGAAGATCAGCACGGGAATATAAAGCGGCAGGACCAACAACGACAGCAGCACGCTTGCGCGCCGCGCGCCCAGTGCCAATGCAGCCCCCACCGCGCCGATCAGGCTGAGCGTCGGTGTGCCCAACGCCATCGCCATCAGCAGCGGAAGATAGCCGGCGCCGTCGAGATGCAGCAGCGCCGCCAGCAGCGGCGCGATCAGCACCAGCGGCAATCCGGTGGTGAGCCAATGCGCGCAACACTTGGCGAGTACCAGCAGCTCGATCGGCATCGGCGCCAGCGCCAGAGCCTCGAGGCTGCCATCCTCGTAGTCCTGCTGGAACATGCGATCGAGCGAGAGCAAGGCGGCGAGCAGCGCCATCACCCAAAGCACGCCCGGCGCAATGCGCTGGAGCAATTCGGGCTCGGGCCCGACGCCCAGCGGAAACAGCACTACCCCTAATACAAAGAACGCCAGCACCAAGGCCGCGTCGCTGCCTTGGCGCAAGGCGAGGCGCAGATCGTGGCCAATCAAGAGAAGAAAGGCGGTCATCCCGGCGCAAACTCGTCGAGCGCCAGGGTCTGGGCTCCTTCGATCGCCAGTTGCATGTGAGTGGACGCGATCACAATGCTGCCGCCCGCGCGATGCTCGGCGATGGCGTCGAGAATGTCTGCGGTAGAAGCCTCGTCGAGCCCGACCGTGGGCTCGTCCAGCAGCCAGAGCGCCGCCTGGCTCGTGAGCAGCCGTGCCAACGACAGGCGCCGGCGCTGACCCGCCGAGAGAAAGCGGCACGGCAACTGCGCGAGATCAGCCAAGTGAAAGCGTTCGAGCGCGCGGCCGGCGGCCGCAAGCGAACCGCCGCGGAGCCGGCTCCAGAACCCCAACATTTCAATGGGTGTCAGCACGGGCTTTAGCGCATCGAGATGGCCGATGAAATGCAGCCGCGCGCGATGTGCGAGCCAGTCCTCGGCTATGTCCTGGCCCTCCCAGCGAAGCGTGCCGCCGAACGCAGGCGTCAGCCCCGCGAGAACCCGGAGCAGGCTCGACTTGCCGCTGCCGTTGGGTCCGCGAAGGATCAGTGCGGCACCATCGCCCAGCGCGAAATCGATGCCGCGAAATACCAGGCGGTCGCCACGGCGGCAGGCCAGGCCCCGAACCGAAAAGCGCGCTTGAGTTGATAGCGGAGGGTTCACGGGCATCCAATGGCCGAGGGGGCTCGCATGATGCCATATCGTCCACCAAAAAAGACGGCCCCGGAGGGGGAGATCCGGGGCCGTCAGGGGAGCGGTCGGGGGGAGACCGCTTGCGGAGGTGAGAAGAGGCACAAGGCCATCTTCCACGACCACAAACATGGCTGCGGAATACGTCGGCAATTCGACGAAAAATGGCGATTCTGTGATTTTTGGACGGGTTAAATTCTTGTAATTTCAATCTGTTACAGGGATTTAACGGCCCCCGCCGCCCGGACACCATCCACTCACACGAGCTTGCGGGTATCCTCGATCACCTTGCCGTCGTTGGGGAGCGCACCCGGCGATTCGAGGATGGCTTTGGCCTTGAGCTTGGTCACCGCAAGGAGAGTGTCGGCAAGACGCTCCGCCAAGCGAGGATCGGTGCCCGCCGCCACTTCCGCGCGCAGGGTCATCTGGTCGACCTGCGCCTCCTGGCTCACCACCACGCGGGCGCGCAGCACCTCTGGGTGACGCCTGATAACCTCGGCCACCTGGCTCGGGTGGACGAACATACCCTTGACCTTGGTTGTCTGGTCGGCTCGTCCCATCCAGCCGCGGATACGCTGGTTGGTGCGCCCGCACGGGCTGATCCCCGGCAAGATCGCGGAGAGGTCCCCGGTCGCGAAGCGGACCAGCGGATAGTCGGATCCGAAGGTCGTCACCACCACCTCGCCCACCTCGCCCTCGGGCACGGGATCGCCGGTACCGGGCCGGAGAATTTCGACCAGGATTCCCTCGTCGATGATCATGCCCTCGCGCGCTTCGCTCTCATAGGCGATCAGGCCCAAATCCGCCGAGGCGTAGCACTGCACCGCCGCGACGCCATAGCGCGCGATTTCCTGCTGCAGCGCCGGCGGAAACGGCTCCGCCGAGACCAGCGCGCGCTTCATGTGCCTCACATCGGCGCCGAGCTCGCGCGCCTTCTCGAGGATGATGCGCAGGAAGGAGGGCGTTCCCACATAGCCCTGCGGCTTCAGGGTTTCGATCGCGCGTACCTGCAGCTCGGTCTGCCCGGTGCCACCGGGAACGACGGCGCAGCCCAAGGCCTGGGCGCCTGTCTCGAGCATCGAGCCCGCTGGTGTCAGGTGATAGGAAAAGCAATTGTGGATGAGGTCGCCCGCGCGGAAGCCCGCCGCGAACAGCGCCCGCGCGAACCGCCAATAATCGCGCGCGCGGCCCTCGGGATCGAAGATCGGCCCCGGCGACATGAAAATGCGCGCGAGATTGCCGGGCTCAGTGGCGGCAAGTCCGCCAAAGGGCGGCATGGCCTTCTGCCGCTCGATCAACTCGGATTTGCGCGTGACTGGGAGGCGCGCCAACGCCGCGCGCGAGTTGACGGCCGCGGGATCGACGTCGCCGAGCAGCGCCGCATAGGCGGAGGCTTTCGCCGTGGCGTGGGCAATCTGTTTGGGCAACGCCGCGAGCAACGCGCGCTCGCGCTCTTCCGGCGGGCGGGTCTCAAGCGCGTCGTAGTGGGCCGCGGTCACGTGTATTCCTCGAAGTGATTCCCGGCGGCGTCACCGATCACTCTTTCCTGCGCCTCCCTCTGGGCAGGAAACAATACACCGATGTACGCCGATAGACCCAGATGAACACAGATCAAAAATTGCTGCATCCTCGGCTTTCGGTCTTTCGCCTCGCCAAAGCATCTGTGTGCATCTGCGTTAATCGGTGTTTATCTGTGTGCTGACTCCTCACGTCAGCCAGCGCTTACGCCGGCGGTAGTGCTTGACGTCGCGGTAGCTCTTGCGGCCACCGCTGGAGATGCCAAGGTAGAATTCCTTGACGTCATCGTTGCTTCTGAGGCGCTGCGCATCGCCGTCCATGACCACGCGGCCGTTCTCGAGAATGTAGCCGTATTCGGCATAACGGAGCGCTATGTTGGTGTTCTGCTCGGCGAGCAGGAAGCTGACGCCGGCCTCATGGTTGAGGCGGCGCACGATCTCGTAGATTTCCTCGACGATCTGCGGCGCCAAGCCCATGGAAGGCTCGTCCAGCAGGATCATCTTCGGCCGCGCCATCAGCGCGCGGCCCAGCGCCACCATCTGCTGCTCGCCGCCGGAGATATATCCAGCGAGACTCTGCCGGCGCTCTCGAAGGCGCGGGAAATATTCATAGACGCGCTGAAGCTCGGCCTTTACCGCGCCGCGCCCGTCGGTGCGGGTGAATGCGCCGGTCAGCAGGTTCTCTTCGACGCTGAGATGGCCGAAGCAGTGGCGCCCTTCCATCACCTGGATCACGCCGCGCTTCACGAGATCGTTGGGAGTGAGGCTGTCGACCCGCGCGCCTTCATAGGTGATCGCACCCTTGGTCACCTCACCGCGCTCGCCGCGGAGCAGGTTAGAGATCGCCTTCAGGGTCGTGGTCTTGCCGGCGCCGTTGGCGCCCAACAGCGCCACGATGCCGCGCTCCGGCACTTCGAGCGAAACACCCTTCAGCACCAGGATCACGTGGTTGTAGATAACCTCGATGTTGTTGACCGAGAGCAGCGGCGCTTGCGGCGTCATGGCTCAGAAAAAAAGTTGGCCTCTCGGCCTCCCCTCTCCCCGGCGGGGAGCGGATGGCCGAGAGGCAGGTCACGAAAGTACGGCGTCACGCAGAAACGAACGCGAGCCTCACGCGTTGGGCTTGCTGCAATCGCGAGGCGTGATGCCCTTTTCCTGCGCGTATTTGAGCGCCGAGTCCTTGTACATGTCGCGGATGAAGCTGCGGTCGGGCTTGATCCAGTCGGAGACGTATTTCCAGGCCTTACCGTCCCACTGCTGGATGCGAACGTCGCCGCCGCCTTCGTGATCGCCGCAGGAAAGCGCCACCGGCACCATCAGACCCTCGGCGCCCAGCTCCTTGATCCGCGCAGGGGTGACGTTGAGGTGCTCGTAGCCCCACTGCACCTGTTCGCCCGTGAGCGGCTTCTTGCCGAAGTGCTCCTGCGCGGTGCGAATCGCCTCGCTGTCGTAAAGCGCGTTGACGACGCCGCGGTTGTACAGCACCTCGCCGACCTTGTCCTTGGGACCGTGTCCGCCGCCCTTGCCGTAGACGAGTTGCAGGATCTGCTGGATCACCGGAAAGTCGGTGCCCGAGCCGTTGAAGGTCGCGGACTTGTAGCCCTTGGCGGCTTCGCCCGCGGGCTCGACGTCAGGTTCGGAGCCGGACCACCAATTGCCGATGAAGTGATCCATCGGGTATCCGACCGCCGCCGCTTCCTTGATCGCGGTTGAGTTCATGACGCCCCAGCCCGACATCAAGGTCCAGGTCGGCCGCTGCTGGCGGATTTGCAGCCAGATCGCCTTCTGGTCGATACCGGGCGGCGACACCGCGAATTGCAGGAGCTGGAAGCCGTATTTGCCGGCGAGGGTTTCCAGCGTCTTGATCGGTTCCTTGCCATAAGCGCTGTCGTGATAGACGTAGGCGATCTTCAAGCCCTTGAGCTTGTCCATGCCGCCCTCTTGCGCGGCGATGTATTGGATCCAGGCGTCAGCCTGCGCCCAGTAGGTCGTGGGCAACGTGAAGGTATAGGGGAAGACCGCGCCGTAGCTCGCATCCGCGCGGCCATACCCCATGGAGACGATCGGGATGTGGTCGGCCGCACCGCGCTCGATGAGCGCGTAGGTGATGCCGGTCGAGAGCGGGTCCACCAGCGATGCTCCGGTCGGGCCTTTATGTTTCAGCCGCTCATAGCACTCGACGCCCTTGTCATTGTCGTAACCGGTTTCGCATTCCTCGTAAGTCAGCTTCACGCCACCAATGCCGCCGTCGCGCGCATTGATCATGTCGAGAAAATCGGCATAGCCGTTGGCGAAGGGAATGCCGTTGGGCGCGTAGGGGCCGGTGCGGTAGACGAGGCGCGGAATGAACTGTTCGTTCTGCGCTTTGACCGGTGGCGCCCAGAAGCCCGCGCCGACGGCCGCAGCGGCAACCGCGATCACGCTCAACTTACGAAGTCGCATGTTAGTCCTCCCAATCTGCTGGACGGATTTGAGTTTCCAGCCGCGCCCAAGAACGCCGGCCGGGCCGAGGTTTTAGAACCTCGCCCGACCGTAGCATCTCACCCCTAAGAGCGCAATCCGGCGATGTTTGCAGACGAGCAGCCCCACCGCGCCATTTGACGCGGCGGCACGCCGATAACGAAGGTGTGGTTGGAGGAGAGTTAGATCGGCTCCGTCCCCAACCTCGAACCGCTGGCTTGCTCAGGCGCGATCGACGCGAGCCGCATAGCAGCCGGGTGCCGCGAAGTGGATGTGGAGGTATTGGGCCTGGGGATCGGCGAAGAGCCGCTCGATCGTCGAGGGAAGCTCGCGTCCATCGACCAGCTCGCGTCCCACCATCATCGCGTCGGCATCGAAGGCACGGACCGCGAGCGTGCGCGCACGAAGCTGCTCCGGCACCGTGTCGATCGCGTCATAGGTTGTTTCGCCCCGGCGAACATAGATGGCAAAGCGCATACGATAGGGCGATTGAACCGCGTGATGCTCGTAGTTCAAGAGCAGCAGCTCATCGCCCGGCTGGGCGTCGGTAAGGCTCACCCGGCAAGGATAGCCGCCGCGATCGGCAATGCGGCGCACGGCGCCGCGCGCGGCGAGTTCCTCGTCTGACAGATGGAACAATGGGGCGAAATCCTCTGCTGACAAACCGGTGATGCGGAAGCTCATAGTCGTTCTCCCGAAGATGTGACCATGCTCCGAGTTAACCCTAGCGCGCGACGCCCAACACTCCGGTTCTTGCACTCAAAATCGGAATTGGCCCGCCTCGGGCCGGTGGTAACGGGGCATTAGCCATCACCGGCGACAATGGCGGGTTTGGAGGCCGTTCCCGGCCCGTCCGAGTTAAAGCCGCGTCCGATCGAATGCAGCCGTTCACCGCCCCCGATGCCGCGTCCTCAGTGGCCCCTTCGGCCGAGCACGAACGTCGCCTGACGATTCGGCTGGAGAATTACTGGCTCTCGCTGCGCTGGTCGCCTCGGGGACCTTTCTTCGGGGATTTTCACCCCGAGCGTAACCCTGTTCCCTGGAGCAATACCTTCCTCGCGCATGTGCGCGGTAAGCCTTCGACGGTTCACTTCGAGCATGTGGGCGAAGGCATCAGCACGCTCTTCAAGCCGCAAGGCACAAACCTTCCGGACCGCGAATGGCTAATCACCGCGATCGTCCGCCACTGCGGCGATATCGCCCTTGCGCTGGACCACGCAACGCCGACGCGTCGGGATGGCAGTTTTGTGCGGGATGACGGCGCTCGGGTGCTCTACCGCTCACTGCTGCTGCCATTCGTTAATGCAGAGCGCGAGCCCTGTTATGTGATGGGTGCCTTCACCTATCGCCTTGAACCACCCTCGGCCAAGATCATTCCCCTGGAGCACCGCTCCAAGTCCAAACGGTGACGCCACTACGAAGCGAGCGGCCGGCGCGGAGAGATCGAGCCGCTCGATTTCTCCCGCCCACATCCCCTGACTTTGCTTGCGACGAGAGATGCCGGCGTTTGAAGTAGAAAATCACGCCATTCTACTATTGGCCCGCGAGAGACCGAATAAATGGTTATCAAATTTCTCGTATTTGACGATATTTGGAAACTCAATACTGCGTTTACGCTCGCCGAATATAATCCATGCCGGTCACATTGTTCGCGGGCGGTGGCGCGCAGTTCAACAGCCAACGCGTCCGCGATAGCCATGGGTTGCCGCATGTCCCAGGACAACGTATCGGTGCTGCGAAGAACCGGATCGCGCGACGGCGAGAGACGGCTTTACCGGCGCTATCTATCGCAACAGATCATCGTGACGTTCATGGGCGCCGATCATGAGCCCGTCAGTTGGTCGGCCGCGGGCTTCCTCACCGCCGATCGACACCCGCACTCAATGATTTCCTCCGCCGTCGAAGGTTTTCTCACGATCCGCGGACGCGGCGGGCGATATCCGATTTGCATTGAGCTCATTCGCCGCGACCCCATCACGGTGGAAGCTGCCTATCGGTTCGTCGATCCCTCGCCCGCTCTCCTGAGCGCCCTCGCCTCGATCGCCGACACGCGAAACGCATAGCGGAACGCGCTCCTCAGACCCCTGCGGCGAGCAAGTTGCCCATTGGCGGGCGTGTTTCGACAGAACACGACGCTCACCAGAGGCTTTCGAATCCGAAGCTACATGACGGCCGATCGCTTCCTCTGTAGCGGGCGTGATATCCTCTAAACGCTAATCACGGGCGTCCGAAGTTCGGGGGAGGTCGATGAACCGGCGCGATCTCATTGTCATGCTGGGTGGTGCCGCCTTTGTCCTGCCGCTGTCGACCCAGGCGCAGCAGCCGATGCCGCGTCGGCTTGCCTTCGTCCATTCCGGCATTCCCGCCGATCAGTTGACCGAAACCGCGGGGCCGTTCTGGGTCCGACGCTTTTTCAAGACACTCGGCGAATTGGGCGACGTCGAGGGGCGCAACCTCGTCGTCGAGCGCTATTCCGCCGAGGGCCACGCCGATCGCTTTGCCGCGATCGCAGTTCTGGTGGTGCGCGGGAAGCCCGATGTGATCGTCGCGAATTTCAACCCGCTCGTGCACGCGCTCAAAGAAGCAACACAAACGATCCCAATCGTCGCCATCATTGGTGATCCCATCAGGAGCGGTCTGGTCGAGAATCTCGGGCGTCCCGGTGGCAACCTCACCGGCGTCAGTGTCGATGCCGGCGTCGAGATTTACGGCAAGGAGCTGCAAATACTGAAGGAGGTCATTCCCTCGGCAACCAAGGTCGCGTATTTGGGGACGAGCGGCCAAGCCGAGGCAAGCTGGGTCCCGGTGCCGGCGCTGCGTGAGGCGGGGCAGCGCCTGGGTATCGCGCTCGTCTCCCCCTTGGATCAGGAGGTGAGCGAGCCGGCCATTCGCCGCGCCTTCGCCGAGATGGCGCAGCAGCAAGTGGACGCCATCTTGGTCAGCGCTGAAGGGAGCACCATCGCGCATCGCGCGCTGATCGTCGAATTGGCCGCGCAATCGCGCCTTCCGACGCTTTATCCCTACCGCGACTATGTGGAGGAAGGCGGCTTGATGGCCTATGCGCCCGACCTCAGCGAGCTCGCAAAGCGCATGGCTGAGGACGTGCACCAGATACTCACGGGAGCCAAGGCCGGCGACATTCCAATGACGCAACCGACCAAGTTCGAGCTGATCATCAACCTCAAGACCGCCAAGGCGCTTGACCTCGCGATCCCGCAATCGATCCTCGCCCGCGCCGATGAAGTGATCGAGTGATCGGCGGGGCCAAGATCGATCAAGGCCGTGTACTCATAAACGCTTGATGTCCGGTTTCGGGGTCAGACCGGACACCCCCTTGGCGGACCTAGATTTCCGCTTTTGATCCGAAGCGGAAGTCAGCCGCACTTGATCAGACGCAACGATTCACCCAGTGGTGACGATGTGCCCGCGGCCGGGAATGCGGGCTTTGTTTGACGTCGGGCACATTTGCGACGTGCCGAGAGTCAGTTTCCGGGGGAAAAGCAGACCCAGAACGGACATCGCTGCGACTACCGTTCGTGACCCAAACCGCAATCAGCATCAGATCCGCAGGCTTGAGGAGCAACTGGGCAAGCGGCTCTTCGTGCGGCGGAGCCGCAGCCTCGTGCTGACACGCGAGGCCCAGGACTATCTGCCGGCGATCCGCCACGGCCGCGTGGATGACCGTCTCGCGCCGCAACCGGTCATTCCTGCCGCAACCGGTCATTCCCACAGCCCGGATGGGCCTGCAAGGACACCATCGTCCGCCCTATCCTATCGCACATCCGCAACGGCGAACTTCGGTTAGAATGCTCGTACGGCATCCGCCGGGCGCCATCCCGGAGAAGCTCGCAGGCGGAGGAGAGGCGCATGGGCGAGACCTGCCGCGTCCGGGTCTGGGATCTGCCGACGCGACTCTTTCATTGGCTGATCGTGGTGCTCGTGGCAGCCGCCTACGCGACATTGCGGCTCAACTGGATGCAGTGGCACGGCTGGGCCGGCGAGGCCCTGCTGGCAGCGCTGATCTTCCGGCTGCTGTGGGGTTTCTTCGGCAGCGACACGGCCCGGTTCTCGCACTTTCTAAGCTCGCCGAGGGCCGCGACACGCTATCTGAAGCGCTCGCTGGTGCGCGAGCCCGATCAGCAAATCGGCCACAACCCGGCTGGCGGTTGGATGATATTACTGCTGCTCGTGCTGCTGCTCGCTGAGACGCTGACCGGGATTTACGACGCCAACGACGTCGCCGATGTCGGCCCGTTAACGGAAATTACGCCAGCGCCGGTGGCAAACGCGATCACGACGGCACACGGGGTCCTCTGGAACATCCTGTTAGCGGCGATCGCGCTGCATGTGCTGGCAATCGCCGGCTACGCCTGGGCGAAGGGGCAGAACCTACTACTTCCGATGATCAGCGGGACGAAGCGGCTGCCACCGGGCATGCCGGCGCCACGCCTCGCGGGTCCGATGCGCGCGATCGTCCTCGCCGCGCTCAGCGCCGCCGCAACCGTTGCGCTGGTCCGCCTCGTCTGATGCGGTTCAGCCTTCCGGCTTGATCTGGCCGCGCAATTCACAGGCCGGATGCGATTGCGTATGCAAGTTGACGTACAGCGTCCCTGCCTCCCATTCCTTCGCCTGCTCCGGTGTCAACGTCGCCTCGCCGGTTATCGGGCTGGCCGGCGCCGTCCCCTGTTTACTGAGCCAGACCAGCACCGGGCCATTCTTGCCAGGCTCAGCCGGGCCGTGGATATGCGCCATCGTCGGCGCGCTCGATAGCCCGCTGTAGCTGACGCTCCACCTGACGGTCTGTGTCCCTGGGTCGTAAGTCAACTCGGCGGTGCCGGTCGCGGAGGTCTCGACCGGCGGAACGCATTGTGCGCCGGTCAGCGGCACCTTGATCGACTGCGCCGCGGCTTCGGCCGGCGAGGCCCACGCGAGCCCGATGACGCAACCGATGATAGTGAGGCTCTGTCGCGCGTGCGTGCGATACATCTTCCAACTCCCTGCCTGCTGACCGCGTCGATCTGTCGGATCATACGGAGGTGCGCGTTCGTGTCATCGGTTATTTCCAACTGAGCGCGCTTTCAGGCCTCTGTTGCCGATCTTCGCGGACAGGGCTTACTGTTGCACCGCAACAGAAACGGAATGCGCTTCATCGCCAACTTCGCCTTTGGCGCCCCGTCGAGTGAGCTGAGACGAACATGATACCGCACCTCTCGATCCGAACTCGGCTGATCCTCTTGTCGGGCCTGCTGCTAGCGGTTCTTGCCGGCACCTCGGTGCTGCTGACCCGTGAACTGATACGCGACTCGCGCGCCCTGGCAGAGCAGGCCCGGCTCGTCTCGCTCGTACGCAATGCCAACATAGCGAGCAAGCATTTTGGCGATTTGAAATACTGGCTGACCGACTTTGCGATCACCCTGTCCGCCCGCTCGCAGGAGAGCGCCGAGGTGGCCAAGACCCAATTGGATACCGCCTTGAAGTCGATCGCGGCGGTCGATCCTGGCGCTGTCGCAGCCGTCGGCCGCGAGGTCGACACTCTGACAGGCTTAGCGAGGCAGGCCGGCGACGCTTATTCGAGCGACGATGCCGTGACCGGCAACAAGCTGATGGCGGAGGCGCAGACCCATATCCTCAGTGTCGATCGCGAACTCGATCAGGTCGTCGAACGGCTCGAACAGTCGGCATTGGCACGTCGCGACGCCGCGATCCGCGACGCCGAGGCGGCGGTCACCGCATCGATCGTCGCCGGTGGGATCGTGCTGCTGATCACGCTCGGGCTGACGGCGCTGGTCGTGCGATCGATCAACCGTCCGTTGCGGCAGCTGGAACACGCGATGGCGGCGGTCAGCCGCGGCGATCTAGAGATCGATATCCCTCGCGCCGGCCACGACGAGATTGGTGCGATGACGAGGACCCTGACGATGCTGCGCGACAGCTTGATTGACCGCGAAAGGCTGGAGCGCGAGCGAGAGCGCGCCGCGGTCGAGATCCGCGCCGCGCGCGATGCCGCCGAGATGGCGCTCGGCGAATTGAAGGCGGCGCAAGCCAATCTAATCCAGTCAGAAAAAATGGCTTCATTGGGCCAGCTCACCGCCGGGATCGCCCACGAGATCAAGAACCCTCTCAACTTCGTCAACAACTTCGCCTCTCTCTCGGTCGAGTTGCTGGAGGAATTCAAGGAAACGGCGGCGCCGGCACTAGCCTCCCTTGACGCGAACAAGCGTGCCGAAATCGACGAGGCCATCGACATGCTGGCCGGCAACCTGCAAAAGATCGCGGAACATGGCCGCCGCGCCGATGGCATCGTCAAGAGCATGCTGCAACACTCTCGCGGGGGAAGCGGTGAGCGACAGAGTGTCGATCTCAATGCCCTGATCGAGGAGGCGCTCAATCTCGCCTATCACGGCGCGCGCGCCCAGGACCAGAACTTCAATATCACTCTGGAGCGTGAGTTCGATTCTGCAATTGCCCCGATCGAACTGGTACCACAGGACGTGACCCGCGTGTTCCTGAACCTGATCGGCAACGGCTTCTACGCCGCCAACAAGCGGAGCCGCGAAACGGGCAGCCGGCCGGTGCTGAAGGTGACGACCCGCGATCTCGGTTCGGCGGTCGAAGTGCGCATTCGCGACAACGGTACCGGTATCGCTTCCGAGAACCGCGACAAGCTGTTCCAGCCGTTCTTCACGACCAAGCCGACGGGAGAAGGCACCGGGCTCGGCCTGTCGATCAGCTACGAGATCGTTACCCAACAGCACGGCGGCACGATCGCGGTTGACACCGAGGTTGGCGCCTTCACCGAATTCACGGTGCGATTGCCCCGCAAACAGCACGCAGCGCCCCAGGGGAGAGCAGCATGAGCGTCAGCATTCTGGTCGTCGACGACGAACCTGACGTCACCGACCTGTTTCGCCAGCACTTCCGGCGTGAAGCGCGTGAGGGCACCTATGTTATGCACTTCGCCGGGTCAGCCCAAGAGGCGCTCGACAAGCTTGCTGGTGGCATTCGGCCACAGCTGATCGTGATCCTGTCCGACATCAACATACCGCAAATGGACGGGCTGACGCTGTTGCGGGAAATCAAGACCCGTCGCCCCGATCTGCCGGTCATAATGGTGACCGCCTATGGCGATGACGAGCGCCGGCGACGGGCGCACGAATACGGCGCCGCCGAATTCATCACCAAACCGGTCGATTTCGCTTTCTTGAAGGCACAGCTTCGGCAGCTAGCGGCGCCACTCGCATAGGTCCGGTTGTGGCACTTAGCTGACATGCTTTCGCGCTTCTGCGATGTCCTCTTCTGGAGGGTAAAGCGGACATCGCTTGGGCCAGCATTTGTACGGGCGGATTTATGAGTACACGCCCTAGCTGAAAAAAATCAGGGGATCGGGGGATGACTGGGGAAAGAAGCTCGGCTTAGGACAAAATCCACGATCTGACGCTGAACCATCACATCATTTTTGAGAAAATCTTGAGCGATCTCGGGTGAGCTCCCCCTAATCCCCAAATCATCGCCACATCCCCCATCAAGCAGTTTTCTCTGCGCCCGCACGCCCTTTGGTTGCTTCTCGAATCGCGCGCCAGACGCGCTCTGGCGTCGCGGGCATTTCGATGTGAGTGACGCCGAGCTCGGAGAGCGCATCGACGATGGCATTGATCACCGCGGCGAGCGCCGGGGTGGTGCCTCCTTCGCCGCCGGAGCGGACGCCCAAGGGATTGGTCGGCGAGGGCACTTCGCTGAGCGTGGTTTCGAGCGATGGAAAATCATCGGCTCGCGGCATGGCGTAATCCATGAAGCTCGCGGCCAGGAGCTGCCCGCTCGCGGGATCGTAGTGGGCGTCTTCGAGCAACGCCTGGCCCACGCCCTGGGCGATCCCCCCATGGGTCTGGCCCTCGAGGATCAATGGGTTGATCGCGTGCCCGACATCGTCGACCGCGGCCATGCGGAGGATCGTGACGGCTCCGGTCTCGATATCGACCTCGACTTCGCAGACCTGCGTCCCATAGGGGAAACTCGCGACCGGCAGCGTTTCGTCGCCGACGCCCGCGAGCGGCCCTTGCAGCTCCTTCGGCAGGTCGGTGCGCTGAAGCGCAGCACGCGCCACCTCGAAGAGGTCGGTTTCGCGATCGGTGCCGGCGATGCGGAAGCGCCCGGCTGCGAACTCGAGATCGGCCTCGCCGGCTTCGAGGAGAAATCCCGCGATCTTGCGGCCTTTGGCAATGATCAGGTCGGCGGCCCTTGGGATGACCGTCGCCGCAAGCTTCATCGAACGGCCGGAGTGGGAGCCGCCTCCGGCCACGACCCGCGCCGTGTCGTGGGCGACGTAGTCGATGCATTCGAACGGCACGCCCAACCATGCCGCCACGATCTGCGCGAAACTGGTTTCGTGCCCCTGTCCCGAGGACATCGTCCCCATTACCAGCTCGACCCGTCGCTCCGGCAGCACGGTGATCTCGGCGCGCTCGCGCGGCGCGCCGCTTGTCACCTCGACATAATTGGCAACGCCGAGCCCCAGCCATCGACCACGGTGCCGCGCTTCGGCGCGCCGGGCCGGAAATCCCCGCCAATCCGCGAGCGCCAGCGCGCGCTCCATCGCTTCGCCGTAACGGCCGCTGTCATAGGTGAGGCCGAGCGGGTTGGTGAAGGGCTGCGCCGATGGCGGGATCAGGTTGCGCCGGCGCAGCGCCACGGGGTCGATGCCCAGCTTGTCCGCCGCCAGATCAATGAGCCGCTCGATGACAAAGATCACCTCGGGCCGGCCGGCGCTGCGATAAGGCGTCGTCGGCACCGTGTTGGTGACGGCGCCGCGGCCGCGCACATGGGCCACGGGAATTCGATAAACGCCGGAGAGGAGTCCCATCCCTTTTTGCAGCGACACGAAAGAGATGGCGTAGCCGCCGAGATTGCTGAGATGCGAACCGCGCACCGCGAGGAAATTGCCCTCGGCGTCGAGCGCCAGTTCCGCCTCCACCGTGAGGTCGCGCCCCTGGTAGTCGGTCAGGAATGAATCGCTGCGCTCGCAAGTCCATTTGACGGGACGGCCGAGCCGGCGCGACGCCCAAGCGAGCAACGGCCATTCGGGATAAAAGAAGTTCCGCGTGCCAAAATTGCCGCCCATCTCTTCGCAGCGCACGCGCACTTGCTCCGCCGGCACGCCCAGCACTTGTGCAAGATCGAGCCGCGCCTTCACGACGCCGCGCCCGGTCCCGCTGTAGAGCGCGTAGCTGCCATTCGCGCCGTCGTACTCGACGATCGTTGTGCGCGGCTCCATCGGCACGCCGGTGACGCGCTGCGCGCGGGTGTTCAAGCGGACGACGTGAGCGGCGCGGGCGAAGGCCGCCGCCGTTGCGGCCGCATCGCCCGCCTCGATCTCGACGCAGATATTGTGGAGCGCCTCATCCCAAAGCAGCGGCGCGCCGGTCTTTGCCGCCTCGGCCGCCAAGATCACCGCCGGCAGCGGCTCGTACGCGATCTCGAGCGCCTCGACCATGTCCTTTACCGAGGCGATCGTGTCCGCGACCACCATCGCCACCGCCTCGCCGACGAATCGTGCCTTATGGAGCGGCAACGGCCAATGGGGCGTCAGGATTGGTCGCATGCCGACGCGCACGGCGAGATCGGGCGGCCCGAGAACGCTTGCATTGTGCGGAATTGGTTGCAGCCCGTCATCCCGGTAATCGGCGCCAACAAAAACGGCGAGCGCGCCCGGGACGGCAAGCGCCGCCGACTTCTCGACCGCACGGATGCGCGCGTGGGCGTGAGGCGAGCGCACGAACGCCGCGTGCGCCATGCGCGGCAGCACGAAATCGTCCACGTAGCGCCCCCGCCCCGTCAGCAGGCGCACGTCCTCTTTGCGCAGCACCGGCTGGCCGATGCCGTTCGCCGCACCGCGAGGGGCAGGCATGCGCCTCGTCCTTCAGGCCTTGAGCCGAGGTAGCAGGCGTTCCGCGTTGCCGCGATAGATCGCGTCGAGATCGCCGGGCTTCAAGCCGAACTCCTCGAGCCCGCGGACGCCGTCGGCCGAAGTGCCGAACGGGAAATCGCTGCCCAGCAGCACTTGTGACGCCGACACATAGGCAAAGAGCGCCGCCAAAGCCGGCTGGTTCGCCTGCAGCGCCACGTCGTAGTGCAGCTTGCGCAGCTCGTGATCGATGCCGTTCGGCATCTTGTTGGCGAATTGCTTGCCCATCCCCATGACGGCGGCGCGTCCGGCCAAGGTTGGAACGCCCGCGCCGGAATGGCAGAAGACGAAGCGGATCGCGGGGAAGCGCGCGAAGGTACCGCTGAACAACAGGCTGAAGACCGTGCGGTTGGTGTCCTGAGTGAACTCGAACAGCGCCGGCGGAATCCAACTGAGCGACGGCGCGCAGCAAACGGGCGCCAGCGGATGCACGAAGACCAACGCTTTCCGCCGATTCAGCTCCTCCATGACCGGCGTGAAATCGGGATGACCCAGATAGCGCTCGCCGTAGCTGGTCATGAGCTGAATGCCGTCGGCGCCGAGCGGCCCGAATGCGTGCGATATTTCCGAGAGCGTCGCGTCCACATGAGGCATCGGCACCGAGGCGAAATGCCCG